>Ga0207646_10001505_pt1 | contig 28666 bp, 33 predicted proteins | sample KBSK5502metaG_FD_184343 | JGI IMG/M metagenome (GOLD analysis project Ga0207646, IMG submission 184343) | Corn, switchgrass and miscanthus rhizosphere microbial communities from Kellogg Biological Station, Michigan, USA - KBS K5-50-2 metaG... | ecosystem: Host-associated > Plants > Roots >...
CGGGCGACTTGCGCAGAAATCCGGCAAACAGGAACTCGTCGATCGTCGGTGGCAACGGCGCGGACGCTGAGTAAACCGACGCCGGATCGGCACCGATCGCGATCACCACCGACATCTTCTCGCCCTTCTCGGCCATCTCCCGCCAATGCGCCGCGCCGACCTTGTGCCGCTGCCAATGCATCGCCAGAGAGCGCGGCCCCAGTACCTGAACCCGATACATTCCGACGTTGCGGATGCCGCGCTTCGGATCCTTCGAGATCACCATCGGCAGCGTGATGTACGGACCGCCGTCCTCTGGCCAGCAGGTGATTATCGGCAGCTTCGACAGGTCTACGTCGTCGCCCTTCAAAACGATGTCCTGACAGGGCGGCTTTCCACCTTTCACGCGCGGCGGAAACTTCCCGATCTCGAGCAGACGCGGTAACATCGCCAGCTTTCCGATCAGACCCTCCGGCACCTTCAGGTCGAGCATCTCGGTGATGCGCTGTCCGATCTCGTCGAGATCGTCGACGCCGAGCGCCAGGCAGATGCGGCGCATCGATCCGAAAAGATTTATTACTACCGGATACTGCGACCGCTCGCCATTATCGAGAATCACGTTCTCGAAGTACAGCGCCTTGCCGCCGCCGGACTGCTTCATTACACGATCAGCGATCTCACATAGCTCGAGACGTGCTCGTACCGGCTCACTGATCCGCGCCAGCTCACCGGCGCGATCGATCGCAGAAAGAAACTGCGGGATGGAATCGAGACTCACTTCAGTCCGAGTGCGCTGACTGGACGCTCGCCGACGTGGATCGCCGCCACGCCGAGCGACAACGAAGACCAGGCAACATCGGTGAATCCCGCCTGTTTCATCTTGGTCGCCAGCTCCTCTTCCACGGGAAAGTTTGCTACCGAGCGGGGAAGATACTGATATGCGGTGCGGTGCCCACTCACCAAGCGACCGATCAAGGGAAGAACGTGACTGAAATAGGCCTTGTACAGTGTGCGCAGTACGGGCCAGCGCGGAGTCGAAAACTCCAGAATCACGAATCGGCCACCGGGTGCCAGCACGCGAAAAACTTCGCGCAGCGAAGCCTCCAACCCAGCGATGTTTCTGATCCCAAACGCGACGATGGCTCCCGCCAATTGCCCGGCGGCGAGTGGCAGCTGCAACGCATCCGCAGCCACCGGCGCTACCCTCTTTCCTTCCACCTTTCCCACACCTGCCCTCAACATCGGCTCGGCGAAGTCGGCGCCTATAACGAAGCCACGGAAGCCGGGTAGCATCGAAATGTGTTGCGCGACATCGAGAGTACCGGTGCAAAGGTCGAGATAGCGCCCGGCCTTGTCGCGGTCTACGCCGAGCATCGCAATGGCCTTGCGACGCCAGCGCCGATCGACATTGAGACTGAGGACGTGATTGAGGAGATCGTACCGCGGGGCGATCTCCGAGAAGATCTGCTTAACGTAAGCGCGCTTCTCGGCGCCACCGGCAGCGGCGGCACTGCCGGTCGCGCTGTCGATGTCAGTTGCCAGCATCGCTTCGAAAGTTGCCCGGCGACGGTGCGCGGGGCAAGCTATCTTTCCCGCTCCTCCAAAGATGCCAGCACGGTCCTACACCGACGTATCCGACCAGCAAGTGGTCGTCTTCGCCCAGGAAGGGCGCGAGGACGCGTATCGCGAGCTTATCAGACGCTATGAGCGACCGGTGTTTTCGCTCATTTATCGCATGGTCCGCGACAAAGAGACCGCCGAGGACCTGGCGCAGGAAACGTTCATCAAGGTACTGAACAACATCGATCGGTATCGGCCCGAGTTCAAATTCTCGAGCTGGCTGTTCAAGATCGCGAACAACATCACCATCGATCACCTGCGACGACGCCAGGTCGACACCATCAGCATCGAGGGCTCGCCGACCGCCACCACCGCTGAAAGCCTGCGGGCGACCGCGGTGACTGTCACCAGTGGCGGCGAATCACCACTCGAGGAGCTCGAGTCGCGAGAGCTCGGCGCGGAGATCGAAAAAGCCATCGCCAAGCTTCGGCCCGAGTATCGCGCGTGCATCATTCTCCGCCACGTCGAGGACTACTCGTACGACGAGATCGCGGAAATCGTGAAGCTCCCGCTCGGCACAGTGAAGACCTACATCCACCGTGCCCGCCAGGAATTGCGGCAGTATCTCGGGGACCTCCGATGACCTCCCGAACCCTGTTTTTCCAAGCAAAAAGAGGCTGCAAAATGCTGAAACTTTCCCGTACCAAACCCGTAAGTGATCGGGTGAGGAACCCATGATCGAGCACGATTTCGACGAAGAATTCGTCCCCATTGCGGCCGAGTTGCAGCGACTGCCCTACCTGTCGCCATCTCGGGATTTTGCCGATCGCGTAATTGCCGGTATCGACCGTCTGCAGCCTGCCAAGGTCGCTCCCATTGCGGTCGCCCGGCACCTCGAGGTGCATCGAGGCGGCCAGCAGGCAGTCGTTCCTCGCCGTCCGATCGGCATCCTCCGCGCTACGGGCAGAGCAACCGCCGGCGTCGCCCTCATCGCCGCCGCGGCATTCATGTTCTTCGAGGTCGATCTCCTCACCGCGATCCTCAGCGCCGCCGTCACCCAGTACGCATTCATGATCGCCTTCGTCGGCACGCAACTCGGCGCCCTCGTGCTCGGCTCGGAGACGATTGCCTACCTGCAGGCGGGCGCCATCCAGGCTGTCATCCTCTACGTGGTGTTGGCGGTTGGCCTGATCAGCGGGTACGGCGCCATCCGCACTGCCGCACAAATCGCCAGGCGAAAGGCAGCCTGATGAAATCGATCCTGCTCGGCCTTACCCTTTTTATGGCGGCGACAGCCGCGCAGGATGCGCACGCCCAACGCGTCGGAGTCTCCGGCCTCAAGAATTACTCCAAGATCCAGACCGGAGACCTCACCATTCCTGCCGGCACCAGTACCTCGGGCTCCGTGATGGCGATTCGTGGCAATCTCGACGTTTACGGTAATGTCGATGGGGCCGCGACCGCTGTGCTGGGTGACGTCATCGTGCACGAAGGCGGCAGAGTCCGCGGCGGCGCGGTTGCCCTCGGTGGTCACGTTCGCAACGAAGGCGGCTCGATACTCGGCGTCATCAAGGATGTCGGAGCTACCCACAACAGATCCACAGTCAGCTTCGGCGGCCGACCGCGCACGACACTCGGCTCGCTGGCGGCCGCGTTTCTCTGGCTCGTCGTGCTGCTCCTCGTCGGAACTTTCGTCCTGTTCTTCCTGCGCGACTACTTCAAGCGCGCGGTGGAAGTGGTGACGAATGAAACGGGACGCTCGCTCCTCACGGGCGTTCTCGGAGGCATCGCATCGATTCCCGCGCTCATTGCGATCATTGTCGCGCTGGCCATCACCATCATCGGAGCGTTCCTCATTCCGATCGGCGTGGCGGCGTTCCTCGTCGCGGTCTCCGGCATCGCCATCCTCGGCTTCCTCGCCGTGGCCCAGGTGACAGGCATCGCCATCGCCGGCAAGCGGGAAGCGGAGACTCCGGCAGGTCAGGAGCTGCAGTACCTGTACACGGGTATCATGGCGTTCAGCGGCATGTGGATCGTCGCTGCCGCGTTCACCTGGTTCCCGATACTCGGCTCGATACTGCGGATGCTGGCGTTCTCAGTGACGTTCGTCGCCGTCGCCACCGGATTCGGCGCCGTAATTCTCTCCTGGTGGCGCACCAGACCAAAAAAGAACGCAGTAACGGCCTAGCTGGCTAGCACCCCGCTCAGGCGTCCAGCGAGATCGGATAGCGCCAGCGCGGCAGCCGTGTTCGGCTCGCTGACGACGATCGGCTCCCCACGATCGCCTCCTGACAAAACGCCTGGGAAAAACGGTATTTCTCCGAGCAACGGTATGTCGAGCTCCTCAGCGAGACGGCGCCCGCCGCCCTGGCCGAAGATGTAGTGCTTCTCCTCGCAGTTCGGACAAACGAAGTAACTCATGTTCTCGACCACGCCGAGCACCGGGACGGCGACGCGCTGGAACATCTTAGCTCCGCGCAATGCGTCGCCCGATGCGACTTCCTGCGGCGTGGTGACGATGATGGCGCCGTGCACCATCGTCGCCTGTACCAACGAGAGCTGCGCGTCACCCGTTCCGGGGGGCATGTCAACGAGGAAATAATCGAGCTCGCCCCACTGCACGTCGCGCAGAAACTGGCTGATGATCTTCATGATTATCGGACCGCGCCAGATCGCCGGCTGGTCGCGCTCGATCATGAACCCGAGGCTCATGATTTTGACGCCGTATGCCTGGAGCGGGATGATCTTCTCGTTCTCGACGGGTGGTGGAGCGTTGACGCCCATCATCCGCGGGATGTTGGGCCCGTAGATGTCGGCGTCCATCAGACCAACGCGTGCGCCTTGTTTCGCCAGTGCGACAGCGAGGTTGGCGGCGACGGTCGATTTCCCGACACCGCCTTTGCCGCTGGAGATGGCGATGATGTTGCCGAGGTGTGGGTAGGCAACCGGCGTGGGCGCCGGGACAGCGGCTCGCTGTGATTGCGGCTCCTGCCCCATCACTGGAAGAGGGCGCGGCGGTTTTCTCGCCGCCGGTGCGCTCTTCACCTGCGACGCGTCTTTTACGTCGACACGAACGTCGGTCACGCCAGGCACCTGCTGAAGGGTCTGTCTCACTTCGCGCACGACCGTCGCGTCATCATCGGCGGTGAGCAAAAGGCTGAGCCTGACCTTCCCGTCAATGGTAGTCGCAATGTCGCGCACCATTTCCGCTTCGATGACGTTGGCGCCGACGCGGTTGTTCCGGATGCGCGAGAGAGCATCTGTGACGCGTTCCTGGAGATTTGCGGTCATGCTGTGGAGTCTACATTGACGACGACGAACTTGAGCTCGGAGATCCGCCGTTTCAGCTGAACTTCGATCCCCTGCATGAACGTCACCGCCGATGCATCGCAGTCCTTGCAACCGCCCATCACGTGCAGTACCGCCGTGCCGGTGGCGGGATCGAATCCATCGAGCTCAATCGAGCAATGCTCGATCCTCAGGATTGGCAGAATCTCCGCGAGCTCGTGGCGGATCTGATGCTCGACGTCAGCCTGGGAACGTGATCGTTTGCGGAGGACGCTCATGCGGTCAAGTTAGAGGAAGCGCACAGCGGGGGCTACGGGTTGACGCGCTAAGCTACGCCTTCCTTGTCTTCCGCGGCGAGGAACTCTCGAGCCGCTGCCACCACCTTCTTCTGCACGACCTCCAGATCGCCCTCGATCAACGCGCCGGCGGCGCGTGCATGGCCCCCGCCACCGAACTGCTTCGCAAACTTGTTGACGTCGACGTCGCCGGTGCTGCGGAAGGAGACCTTCACCTTGTCGTGACCAAGGTCGCGGAAGAAAAGAGCCAGCCGCGTGCCGCCGATTGACCGCGGATGCTCGGCAATTCCCTCGAGATCTTCTGATTTCAACCCGTATTGCTCGGCGGCGCCGGCGGCGACGGAGATCCAGGAGATTCCATACTCAGGATCAACTTCCAACGTCGCCAACGCATCACGGAGAAGGTGCAACCGGCCAACGGGCATCGAGGCGTACAAGCGACCGTACATCTCTTCAGGCTCGACGCCGGAGGCAATCAGCTGCCCAGCGATGCTCAGGCAGCGCGCCGTCGTATTGCTGAAACGGAATCCGCCGGTGTCGGTGAGTAAAGCCACGTAAAGCGCACGCGCGATGTCCGGCGTGACCTTGAGCCCGACGCACGTCGCGAAATCGTAAATCAGCTCGCCAGTCGCACACGCTGCAGTGTCGGCCAGCATCAGCTTGCTCGGCGGCTCGTCACTCGGGAGATGGTGATCGATCACGAGCTTGGGAATCGTGAGTCTGCGGACCGCTTCCGCCAGGACTCCCAGGCGCTTCACATCGGAGATGTCCAGCACCACGAGCACGTCGGCCTCTTTGAGTGCTTTCGCACCCATGTCGCTGGCATCGCGCACGTCGTCGCCAAGGAGGAACTTGTACATCTCCGGCCACGGCGTCGGATTGACGATGCGTGACCTGATTCCCATTTGACCGAGCAGCCGGGACAGCGCCGACTCGGAACCGCAGCCGTCGCCATCGGCGTTGATGTGAGTCGATATAGCGACAGAGCGCCCCACGCGTAGCTCCTGCGCGAGACGCTCGATCGACTCCCGTCGCTGCTGGGGGACGGTTAGGAGGTCAAGCACTGCCTTCCGCGCGGGCCAGCTTCGAATGCGATCTGCTGTAGAAGAAGTAGATCAGCAAGCCGAAGAACATCCAGATGATGAGCCGCTCCCAGGTTGTTGCCGGCAGGCTCGTCATCATGTAGCCGCAGATGAGAATTCCAAGAATCGGGACCAGCGGTACGAGTGGCGTTCGGAATGGTCGCGCGAGGTTCGGGGACTTGTAGCGCAGCGCGATGATGCCGCCGCAAACGATGACGAATGCCAGCAAAGTTCCAATCGAAACCAGCTCTCCGAGGATACCGATCGGGAAGAGTCCGGCGATTACGCCGGCAACAACCCCCGTCAGGATGGTAGTGATATAAGGCGTTTTGAAACGCGGGTGAACCTTTCCGAAGACTGGAGGAAGCAGTCCGTCGCGCGCCATCGAAAAGAAGATGCGCGGCTGTCCCATCAGCATCACCAGAACGACCGATGCGAGGCCGGCAATGGCGCCAACGTTGATGATCGAGCCAAGCCACGCCAAAGCGGGACCGGCCTTCTCGATCGCTACAAACACAGGGTGTGGAACGTTCAGGTCGGTGTAGTTAGCGAGCCCTGTCATCACCAGTGACATGAGGATGTAGAGCACCGTGCAGATCGCCAGCGATCCAAGAATTCCTATCGGCATGTCTCGTTGCGGATTCTTCGCTTCCTGCGCCGCCGTGGATACCGCGTCGAACCCTATGTAGGCAAAGAACACGACGGCTGCGCCACGCACGATTCCGCTCCACCCATAATGACCGTACTCACCGGTGTTGGGCGGAACGAACGGATGCCAGTTTGCCTGGTTCACGTACATGAAACCGAAGCCGATCACCAATAAAACAATCGTGACCTTGAGGATCACGATGAAGTTATTGAAGCGGGCCGATTCCTTGATGCCGATGACGAGCAGCGTCGTCATCAACGCGATGAGCGCCATGGCGGGGAGATTGACGATTGCTCCGGTGTGCGAGAATCCGGCGGGGTGGGTCAGCGCATGTGTCACCGGATCGTACTGCGGTGCATCGAAATACTGGTAGGGACTGCTGGTGAAAGTAGTCGGCATGTGCAGCCCGATCTGATCCATGAATGCCGTGAAATACCCCGACCACCCAACAGCAACGGTCGAAGCGCCGAACAGGTACTCCAGAATCAGATCCCAACCAATGATCCATGCGACGAACTCGCCGAGAGTCGCGTAGCCGTAAGTGTAAGCGCTCCCGGCTATTGGGATCATGCTCGCGAATTCGGCGTAACACAGACCGGCAAAAAGGCATCCCAATCCGGATACAATAAAGGAGATTACTATTGCGGGTCCGGCGTACTGCGCCGCGGCTGTTCCGGTGAGCACGAAAATTCCGGCGCCGATGATCGCGCCGATGCCCAGCGTCGTGAGATTGAGCGCGCCGAGTGCGCGGCGGAGCGTGTGTTCCGTCGGTTCACCCGCCGCCTCAGCCTGCAGGACAGCGATGCTCTTCTTCGTCCATAAGCCCATTAGATAACTCCGATAAGGCGAGGGTAGCGTGACGCCGGAACTATGAAAATTCGAGCCGGGGAAGCCAGAAGTTGTGATGACGCGCAAAGCAATGTCAAGGAAACTACAGCGAGTAGTTCGGTGCCTCTCGCGTGATAGTAACGTCGTGTGGGTGCGACTCGCGGAGTCCCGCAGAAGTAATACGCACGAACTCCGATTCTGTGCGGAGCTGTTCGATGTTGGCGCAACCTACATATCCCATTCCACTGCGCAGACCGCCGACCATCTGGAATAGCACGTCGCTCACCGGACCCTTAAATGGGACGCGCCCCTCGATTCCCTCGGGCACAAACTTCCTGGCGGACATCTCGCCTTCCTGGAAATAGCGATCGGCGCTGCCGTCCTGCATCGCGGCCAGACTCCCCATGCCGCGAATCATTTTAAAGCGACGGCCCTCGAGTAAAAGCGATTCTCCAGGACTTTCTTCAGTGCCGGCTAGCATCGATCCCATCATCACGCTCGATGCGCCCGCGGCGAGCGCCTTCACGATGTCGCCCGAGTACTTGATTCCCCCATCGGCGATCACCGGAACGTCACCCGCACCCTCGACGGCATCGAAGATGGCGGTGAGCTGCGGAACTCCGACGCCGGTGACGACTCGCGTCGTGCAAATGGATCCCGGACCGACGCCAACCTTCACCGCATCCACGCCGCGCTCGACTAGCGCGCGCGCTCCCTCACGCGTGGCAATGTTCCCGGCGACGAGCTGTACTTCGGGGAATAGCTCGCGCACGTTCGCCGCCGCCTCGAGCACGCCCTCCGAGTGGCCATGCGCCGTATCGACGACGAGGACATCCACTCCGGCGTCGACCAGGGCGCGAGCCCGGTCGCGATAGTTCGTCGCGCCGATCGCTGCCGCAACACGCAGTCGACCGTGTTGATCCTTGTTGGCGTTCGGAAAATCGCGGCGCTTGTGGATGTCCTTCACCGTGATGAGCCCGAGCAGCGTTCCCTTCTCGTCCACCACCGGCAGCTTCTCGATGCGATGCTTGCCGAGTATGGCTTCTGCTTCGTCGAGCGTGGTTCCCACGGGAGCCGTGACGAGATTCTTGGAGGTCATCGCCTCGCGCAGGGGACGATCGAGATTGCGCTCAAATTGGAGATCGCGGTTGGTGATGATCCCGACGAGCTGGCCATCGCGATTGACGATCGGCACGCCCGAGATCTTGAAGCGTCTCATCAGCGCTACGGCTTCACGAAGCGTCCCTTCGGGAGAGAGGGTAATCGGATTGAGGATCATCCCGCTCTCGGATCGCTTGACACGATCGACTTCGGCTGCCTGCCGATCGATCGACATGTTCTTGTGAATGACGCCGATTCCGCCGGCGCGTGCCATCGCCATCGCCATTTCGGACTCGGTGACAGTGTCCATCGCCGCCGAGGAGAACGGCACGTTGAGCGAAATGCCCCGCGTGAAAAGCGAGGTCGTGCTCACATCTTTCGGATGGACGAGCGAATGTCGCGGCGTCAGCAGAACGTCGTCGAAGGTCAGGACGACGTCGCCCCGAACTCTGGCTACTCCGGAATCAGGTGACTCTGGTCCCTTGATGCGCGAAAGCCCGCTTCCGGCTTTTGCCGGCGTGGCGGGCATACTCGATGGCCGAGTTGTGGTTGCCATAGCTAAATGTATGGCATTGTTCGGTTTGCGTCCAGAGGGCGGAAGGGTGGAGTTGACGCACAATGACTGACCGAAGCGTGAGGATGCCGAAAGGGCTCGACGCCGGCATCGCGGAAACCGTGCGCGTGCTGATCGAGGGTGGAGTGGAAACCTTCGAATCTTGCGAGGGTGGCGACGGTCACGCTTATCCTGAGCCGACCGTGCGGTTCTTCGGCGAGCGGGCTGCGGGATTTCGTGCTCTTGCTGTTGCTCTAGAGAACGGCCTCAACCCGATTCATCTTCGGCGTGTCTGGCCGATAGTCGGCGGGGAACCGACTGGCCCATGGTGGGAAATTGTTTTCCCTCCCACCATGGGCGTTTCACGCGTTACCGCGACTGAGCGTCGAGGCGAGCGCAATGCTCGCACTTAGGACGTCCGCCGGTTCCTTGGCGGAGATTCTCCCTCTCGATGTTGTTGCCCTCGGTGCAGAGGGTATTGTCGTGGTACACGTTTCTGGCAAACGGCTTGACCGAGTGCCACGGTGCTTTGATAGGCATTGTAATTCGTTCCCTATTCGGTTGCACGAAGACCATGCAACGCGTAATCTGATGTACTCACGCCGTAGGTCGGCGTTGAGTTGTGGGAGGGAGCGTAGCGTGCTCGACCTCCCACGGATCGGGGTGCTAGGTCGTCGCTATGGCGGCATGGTACCCTCCCTGTTTCACAGCAGTGGTGGACAACTCCGAGGATCGAACTCGGACGGCACGGACTCCAACACCCAGCCGACGACCCATCGTGTTGCCCATTGGGAACCTGAAAGCGCGAACGGTTACAGGCCGTTCGCGCTTTCTATTTACCATCGAGCTGGACAAACGTCAAGCCTTCGCGAGTTTGGACTAACCCCCCTGAGCCGGATAAAGGGTCTTGCCTTAACTCCAATAGAAGGTAATTATACATGGCACACTACTTTGGAGCCATGTATGGATGAAGAAGAGCGACAGACGGTAAGAAGCCCGAATTACCCCGCCTTCGGTCTTTCGGCGGCAATTGAGCGGGCAGAGAAGCTATACCAGATCGCGGGAAAGGCATCCGTCACGACGTTGGCGGCTGTTAAATCGTGGGGCTACAACTCGCTCAATGGTCGTTCGCTCCGCGCCCTCGGTGCAATGCGCCAATATGGGCTGTTGGAGGATACCAACCCAAAGATGGTGAGGCTGTCGCAAACCGCGTTGGTGATACTCCGCGGAGCGCCCGAATCACCGGAGCGCCGTGCTGCATTGCGGGAGGCGGCTATCAAGCCCTCCGCCTTCGCTATGTTGTTCGACCAATACCCTGACGGTTTCCCTGCTGACGAGGCGATGATAAGCCAGCTGGAGATCAATAGTCCCTTCACCGGAGATGCGGCAAGGAAACTTATCGCGGCGTTTCGGGATACGTTGAACCTTGTTGGGGGCGCTGAATCGGGCGATACTTCCGGTCTGGCCGGTGATGACAGAGATGAGGGCGGCGACGAACGCCAGCTCCCCGGTCAAAGACCGAAGAAAAAGGAGGGTCAAATGGCAGATGCGGGGAGAGAAGCGGTCGACATCCCCATTCCGATTGTGAGCGGGGGGCAAGCGATCCTACGGATTCCGCGCACAATGACAGAGGCGGACTATAGCGCCTTCACCAGCGTGCTCAATGGATTGCTGAGCGGGCTTAAGACAGCCCTGGTTCGGCCTGTCGCGCAGATCGACGAAAGCGCGGAGGGCTAGCCCATGCCAGTTAAGAAACGAAAGCCACCGGGGCGTCAGCCCGAGGTTCTCAAGATCGAGGGCAACTGGAAGGATGCCGTTAAACACGCCCTCGACCGGGGGAAGCCACCGGCTAAGAAAAGGAAGGGGAAGAGAAAATAGTACTTGACGCACAGGCGTGCGTGTAGTATCATATTACCATGCCTACAATCTCTCGTACCAAATCAGACCTAGTTGCCCGTATCCCACTTGCTTGCTCAGATGAAGCGGCGGCTGTCGCCTTCATGGAGGAACAGCGTTGGAACGGTGAGCCTGCCTGCCCGCGCTGCGGCGATATGGACGTAACGCAGATGAAGGCAAAGGACGGAACCCGCAATGCGCGTTTCCTCTGGCGCTGTCATGGATGCAAGCGGCAATTCACGGTGCGCGTTGGAACGATCATGGAGGACAGCCCGATTCCGATGCGCCACTGGTGTCTTGCGTTCTACCGTGCTGCCACGTCCAAGAAAGGCGTGAGCGCGTTGCAGATTCAGAGCGAGACGCAGCTTAGTTACAAGAGCGCGTTGTTTCTGATGCACAGAATTCGGTGGGCGATGGCACCAGCGAATGAGAAGGAATCAAAGCTGACGGGCACGGTCGAATTTGATGAGACGTATGTCGGCGGCAAACCGCGCTACCACGCCGCGAAAGGGCGCGACCTACAGTACATGGGAAAGGCCAAAGATTTCGGCTCCCGCAAGACTGCTGTAGTTGGTGGCGTAGAGCGTGACGGTCGTGTTAAAGCGCGTGTCGTTCGCTCCACCCGTGCGCCAGAAATGGCAAAGATCGTCCGCGACATGGTGGACACGAGCGCCAATCTCCAAACGGACGAGAGCAGCATCTATAAGGTGGTCGGTCAGGAATACGCGAGTCACCAGCGTCTAAAGCACGCGGTTGGCCAGTATGTCAAATACACGATGGATGGTGAGCAAGTCACCACCAACCGCATCGAAGGATTTTGGGCGGGACTAAAGCGCCAGCTTCACGGAACGCATCACTCAGTTAGTCGGAAGCATCTGCATCGCTACGTCTGCGAAGCCGAATTCAAATACAACAATCGGCACCTCGATGACGGTGAGCGCACCGTCAAACTCATTCAGTCCGCCGACAATCGGCGTCTCACCTATGAAGAACAAATCAGCAACCGCGACGATACCGGACATTTTGTCTACGGTAACCGCGCCTACCCCAAGACTTTCTCACGATGACGAACAGGGACGCTCTGGCTCGACGTGGGAATCACAAATGTTTGACCTACCAAGGATCGGGCTCGTCTGATTGGGGTATTCAGGTGAAAGCGGATAGGGCCCTTTTTTGCTTGAAGTCCGGTCGGAAAGTGGCTAAATTTGCAACTCAGTTCATCCCCCCTCGTGCTTCGGCACAGGGTGCGAGGCCGCCTCTTTGGGGCGGCCTCTGCTTTTCCGGTAAGCGTGCGTCGTGATACTCCGCACGTATGTCTACGTCGACGCGTTCAACCTTTACTACGGGTGCCTGAAGGGCACGCGGTATCGTTGGTTGAACTTGCTGGAATTATCAAAGCGGATGCTCGATGCCAACAACGAAATACTGAAGATCAAGTATTTCACTGCGCGAGTCGGCCCAGTACCTGATCCTACGCGGCCAGTTCGTCAACAGGTATATCTTCGCGCACTTGCCACAATTCCGCTTTTGGAAGTGCATTTCGGTCACTTCCTGGCGCCCCGGGTGATGATGCCGTGCGTCGTCCCGTCTGGCGCGAAGCAGACCTATGTGAAGGTCTATAAGACAGAGGAAAAAGGCTCAGACGTGAACATCGCGACCGAACTATTAGCCGATGCCTACGCGTCCAAGTTCGACCTCGCCGTCCTAATCACCGGCGATTCAGATCTGCTGGCGCCCGTGCAACACTTGCATCAGCACATTCGTAGACGCGTCGGAGTACTAAATCCTCAGTCACGGCCATGTGTAGTCCTGAGCAAGGCGGCCACGTTCTACAAGCAGATACGTGAGGGTGTGCTTAAAGACAGCCAATTCCCCGATGAACTCACAGATAAGACCGGCCCCTTCCGCCGTCCCGAAGAATGGAAATGAGACTGTGCGTCAACTCCACCCTTCCGCCAGAGGGACACCGTAGCCAAGTCGATGTTTCCCACGACGCCGCTCTACACGCCGAACTGACGCAGGTGATGGTCGAAGTGTTTGCACGTCAGCCGTCCCCACAGCGGTCCTGACATGCGACCGAATTGCGGATGATCCGGCCAATCGCGCTGTCCCGCGCGGGTAGCGAAGCGCTCGAGTAGAGCGCCGAGCGTGGCAACGTCGCGGCTCCATTCAGCTGGCTGAGTCTTGAAGGCTTCTACTGGTCCTTTCGTTCCGTGGGGCCACGGCATCACATCGATCACCAGCCAGCGTATCGGCGCGAAACTCATTGGCCCCGACCCTCGTCGCGTGGGGATCTCACCGAGTGCGAGGCGCACCTGGTCCGAGAGATGGCAGACCATTCTCTCCGGCGACAAAGTCCCCCAGCGCCGGTCGCTTTGCAGAGTCAGCCGCTCAATCCGTCGCTGGAATCTCAGCCGCGTCGCGTCGTCGAACATCGAGAGCATCGATCCCCCCTCCCCCCCACAGAAAAGTCGCAGCCGATAATCTGCTATCGGTCTGCGACTTTAGTTACTGCAACTGCTTCCCGCCAGCTCTAGTCTCTCTCCGGCCCGGGCTCGAACTCCGCTCCCCCGCTGCCTGCCGATCCGAACTTCGGCGAAGTGAAAAAACCGCGGGTCGTGCGCGGCGGATTCGGCTCCTCGTCGTCCTCTTCCTCCTTCTTCGGCTCTTCTATCTTCGCCTTGCGCAGCGGCTCCGCCGAGGTCGTATCGATCGCCGGGTTCTCCTCGTCGGTCGAGGGCGGAATCGTCGGTTCTTTGTCTCTGTCGTCTGCCATCCCGTCTCCCTTTAAGGGTCTGAGACGGGATGGCGCATGTGCCGTGCCCGCGGGCGTTATGGGAATACGGGCTGCGGCGGAGCTTGATCCTGCTGTGGCAGACGAACCTTCGGTGCCTGCCCGTAATTCCACTGGAACGTAAAGTACGTCGCTCTCACTCCGAACCGACGAGTGGTGATCTGCTCAAGGTTGTCGTCACCCGCCTTGATCCGGAACTTCATCGTGTTGAATGGATCGGCGAAGCGAACAGCGACACTCATGTTATCGCCATCGAGCTTCTTGCGCAGCGTGATGTTCGCCATTTGAATCTGCGAGAATTTCCCTTTCTCGATCTTCATCGGAGCGCGATAGAAGTAATTCGCCTGGAGAATCACCGTCGGACTGAGCTGCGTTGTCGCGTTCAGACGATACGACCAGGCAACCGCGTTGGACCCCAGCGCCGATTGCGATCCACCGTCGGTGACGATCTTGAAGATGTTCAAACCACCGAGCGCATTCAGCTTCGGGCCAAGTCTCAGCGAGCCGTTGAGATCGGTACCCCACGAATCGCTCTTGTCGAGATTCTGGAAGCTCACCGACGTCACCTCGCGACCATCGACGGTGTCAGCCGTGTTGATGTCGACGCGAATCACGTCCTTGGTGTGGCGATAGAACGGGGAGAGCTGAATCGAGCCAAGTTGCCCTGTTTTGCTTGCGCCAAGCTCGAAGGCGTCGGTGTATTCCGGCTTCAGCCGCGGGTTGCCAAGGAAGACGTTCTGCTGATCGAAAAACACGGGAAACGGATTCAGCTCCTGGGTACCTGGGCTCCGAATGCGCCGTGAGTAGCTCACCTTCAGCTGCGTCTGTTCGCTCGGCTTGTACATGATGACGCCGCTCGGGAAGAAACTGTGATAGTCGTACGGGACCGCCTGGGCACCGGTGAGCTCGAAGCTCCTGCTCGCCCACCGAGCGCGCAGTCCGCCCTGCAGATCGAACTTCCCGACGCTCTGGCTCAGAACGCCGTACCCTTCGTGCGTGTGCTCGTTGAAGTTGAACGTGTTGCTAAGATTGCTCTTGAGCCAATTGCCATCGCCCAGTGCGTCCTTGTAGACGAGGAAATCCTGATCGAGCCAACGGTCAGTTTCCTTGAGGCCCGATTCCAGCTTCGACTTTGACCACAGCGCTCGGGTGTAATCCGTCTGCGCCGTAAATTGGCGCGTCAGCCCGTTGGTGGCGTCAGTCTCTCCCTGCAAAGGATTGCCGGCGCTCGAGCCGTCGGGATTCTGCGGTTCACGCCACAGCAGCATGTTGCTTTCGTCGCGCGAGCGATTGTAGCGGACTTCGGTAGAAAGCTCATGAACGCGAGGCTGGATGGTGTGCTTCCACGAGAGAGAATTATCCCAAACCAGACCGCGTGATTTGGTATTGCGATCCATCACGTACCGGTCGACGAATGCCTGATTCGCGTCGAGGTTCTCGTAGCCGGCGAGTGCCGCGTCGTTGCCGTGACGACGATTCACGGTCAGCGAGTTCGAGACGAGATCCTTGTCGGTGAGCTTGTAGTCGATGTTGCCGGTGAAATTGTGTCCGGCGTTCTTGTTCGCTCCATCGATGTCCTGGTTCTGGAAGTCCAGCGTCGAGCCACTCGGACTGAAACGCTGCCGATCGTTGATTCCCACAATTCCTCGATCGTCGGAATTGAATCCGTAGGTGCCGAAGAGGGTGACCCGCCCCTGCTGGTACCCAAGGTTGGTACCGGTGTTGAAACGGCTGGCGGTGGCAAAGCCGGTATTGAGTCCGCCGCTTAGACCGAGATCGGTATTGGCTTTGAGAACGATGTTGATGATGCCCGCCATTCCTTCGGGGTCATACTTCGCCGACGGATTGGGCACGACTTCGATTCGCTCGACGATGTTCGCCGGGATTTGCTTCAGATATGCGGCGAGCTGTGGACCCTTGATCGGCGTCGGACGGCCGTTGATCTGGATCGCCACGTTCTCGTTGCCGCGCAGGCTGACCTTCCCGTCGGCATCCACTTCCACTGACGGAGTTGCCGCCAGCACGTCGCTGGCGTTGGAAGCCGCTGGCGCGACGTCCTTTGCTTTATATGTATTGCGATCGGGCTCGATCACAACCGTCGGCTTCTCGCCGGTGATCTGCACGCTCTGCAACTGTACCGAAACGCGGGACAGCTTGATGCTGCCGACGTTCGCGACCGGTGAGGCCGGATTGATCGTGAACTCGGGAGTGTTCAGCGGAGTAAAGCCGATTCCCCCGACTCTCAAGTAATACGTTCCGGGACGAAGTCCCTGGATGCGGAAGGTCCCGTCTTCCGCACCGTAGGCGCCGGTAACGAGCTTGCCATCCGCCTTGCTTCGAACGGCGATCGCGGGTCGGGGCACGGCGGCAGCGGCGCTGTCTGCGGCGACGATGCTGCCCCGGACTTCACCACCTGGCGGTTGCTGTTGCGCACCGGGTTGACCACCCGGATTCTGTGCAGGGAGTGAGACCGCGGCGAGATTGAGGACGAGAGCGAGTAGTGCGAACAGGATGCGCTTCATGGGGCCAGCTCTCATGGAGAAGTGGAGACGGAGGTCAGAAGCTGGGGTAAACCCCGAACTTCATTCCCGCACTACGGTTTTGACGCTCCCGGGTTTCAAAAGGTTGGCTTCATTTTCCAACTCATTTTGGAGGCTTTCCAGATTAGGGCATGCCGAGCGTATAGTTGAGCTCGTACGAATGTTTACCGCCCTCTATTTTGATCGCCATCGTGCCCCGGATTCCATCCAGCTGCTCGGTGCCGGAGTCGGGGACGATCGTAATCACCAGGGATGGCGCGCCCCGATTCATGGTGCCGGTATGCTGGAGGATGAAAGACCCCTTCCTACCCTTCAGGGAGCCGCTGACGCGCTCGATTGCTACGTAGCCCGCGGAATTCTTGATCGCCGTACCGCCCGTCAGCATCTGACCTTTGCTGGTTCCCTCCAGATCGCCGTGGAACTGCTTGTCGATCGACATGCGGCCAAGCATATCGCCGCCTGGCCCGTCATCCATCGGTAGCGGCTTGAGGGACACTTCGAAGGGTCCGACTGCGCGAGTCACGATGCGCACCTCCAATCGAGGTGAAAGCTGGATGCTCACGCTACGGACAGTCTGTAATCAATGCAAGGGAGTTTCACGCTTTACGCGATGCGCGGGTGATGGGTTTCAACTCGTTCATCACCGAGCGCACGAGACGGTTCCATCCCGGATGCGACCGTTCCAGCTCCGCCGTCGCCCAGCCACGCAGATCGCACAAGCCGAGGGCGACACCCGGAGATCTGCTTACACCCATGTTGCAGTGCAGAACCACACGCTCGGCGCTGGGCCAACCGTCGATGAATTTCGTGATCGCCGCTGCGTGCTCGCGCCCGAACAAAATGTCAGTCGGCTCTCCCATCTCGGTGATGTCGTTGAAAGAAAGTCGAAGAATGGCGGCGAAGCGGGGTGAGATCCGAGCTGGATCCGCTTCGGGATCGGAAATCGAAATGCAGACCTCGCGGCCCTGCGGCTCGTACGTCTCGGCGTCCTCGCGCGAGAGCACCACGAGGTCCGGCGCCCGGCTTGGCAGCACATTATCCCGCCATTCCGCGCTCCGCTTCCCTCTTCCCGCTTCCCGCTTCCCCCTCACCGCTATTTCGATTTGGGCGGCGGCCAGGCGCCAATCAACTGCCGCACGCCAACAATCTGTGCTACGTGATAGGAAGCGTGATCGACGGCAACAAGAATCGTTCGCAGGTATGTCTGACCGTTGCCGCGGGGGATCTTCGAGGTGAGATCGACATCGCTCTCCGCCGTAAATCGCTCGAGCGCCATTCGATCCTTCCGCCAAGCGGCAATGCTTTCATTCCACGCTTTTTCGCTGGCCGGCGCCATACTTGGCGGCCAGTAATCCTTTGGCCATTGGAGCTGCTCCTCGTAGTTCGGATTCTGCACGAAGTCGAGCAAATCGCGCTGCGTGATGCGGATGTGCTCGAGCAGCTCCCACACCGAATGCGGAGATCCAGTAGGACGCTTGCCGCGCAGCTCGGGAGTGAGTCCGCGCAGCGCATGCTCCAGGGAGGCGTGTGCTTGCTCCCAGTCGAGCGAAGAAGCGACAATCGTTCGCCATTCTTCGTTCTTGCTCATGGAAGTCTCCGTCCCAAGGTGAGACTTGAATGATGCCGCTCTTGCGCGGGGCCGCCAGTCCTCCCAGTATTGCCCGCCCCCCCCCCGCGCCGAGAGACGAATGAACGACGATCGCGAGCAATCTTCCCGCAGCTGGATGGGTCTCGTCGTCCGCGACGTGCAGTTCTGGGTCCCGGTTGCAGTACTCGTCGCAGGTCTCCTCATACTGCGCTGGATTTCTTGAGCGCGTCTGCGGCAGAAATCAGCCCTAACGGCGCCGAGCGAGGCGCGATCGACCCGCGTCGACTTCGCACTCTGCAAGGCGTCGGCATGCTGTGCGGAGTTACAGCCGGCGGCTGGCTGGGCGCTGCCGAGGCTCCGACAAAGCTGGTGACGCTCGGGCTATCACCAGTGGTGATCTCGCTGAGCATGGTGATCGGCGTTTTTCTGGCGCGGTGGACGCTGCCAGCGTTGATCCAGGGGACGTCGTACGTCGCGGCCGATCTGAGACAAGCCCCGCATCTCATAGTGTGGGCAATTCTCGCGGGTTGCCTGTGGGCCGTCGCCAACACGCTGACCATTTTCGCCGTGCGCGACGTCGGCCTCAGCATTGCGTTCCCCTTGTGGAACAGCAACAGCCTGCTCGGAATTTTCTGGGGGGTCGTTTTCTTTCGGGAGCTGCGCGGAGCCGACTGGCGGCGTTGGGCCGGGGTGCTCGGCGGGGCGCTGTTGATGTTCGCGGGCGGAACAGCACTCGCTGCCGCGTCAGCAGCGCAGATGCCGGCGAAAGACGCGATGCGCGGTGTGGCAGCGGCACTCGCTGCAGGCGCGTTGTGGGGAACGATGTACATCCCGTATCGCAAAGCGTACCTGACGGGCATGAGTCCGCTGTCGTTCATCACCTTCTTCACCGTTGGCGAGCTGGGAATGATGACGGCGCTTGCGCTCACCTACTCCGGAGGCGCGACGCGGCTGTGGAGCGAGCTGTCAGGAGCGCGACACGTGCTATTCTGGCTGCTCGCTGGCGGTTTCGTTTGGGTAGTCGGCGATCTGTTTCAGCAGTACGCCGTGAAATACGCCGGCATCACCCGCGGCATTCCGCTCTCAAACACCAATCAGCTATGGGGACTCGCCTGGGGAATTCTGGTGTTCGGCGAGCTGAGAGGCGCATCGCATTCGGTGCTCACACAAGTAGTCGGCGGATCCATCGTCATGGCGCTCGGCGCGGGCGTCATCGCGCTGTCCTCGGTAAGTCGCAGCGAGCACCAGCGCTGGGAAGAAGCCGCGCTCCATGAAGCACAACGTTATCGCGTCGACACGCGATACACGCGAGCACGTATGACGGGCGGCGATGCCGGCGGGAAACGGAGACGAACGTGGATCGATTGGCTGGTCGTAACGATTGCCACGGTCATCATTGTCGGTTTCGCAGTCGTGGCGCAATCGCCTCAGATAGCGGTGCGAGGCGGTTGGGTGGCGGCGCTAATTGTGGCGACGCTCGGGATGCTGATGGCCGCCGGAATTTCCCTCTGGCGGACAACGAAGTTCAACTAGCGCTTGTCGTCCGTGCTCAGGCGTTTCGAGCCCGAGGTCACTTCGCTCGCAGCGCCCTTTCGATGGCTTGCTCGGCCAGCGGAGCCATTATGCGATAGCCGGCCTCGTTGGGGTGCACTCCGTCCGAGGCGAGCCCGTCTCTCATTCCGCCGCGCGCGTCCGCCATCGCCGAGTGGTAGTCGAGATAGATCGCACCGTGCTGGCTGGCGTAGTCTTTCATCCACTTGTTGAGGGCGATGATCTTTGGCGCTGGCTCGAGCCCGGGCTTCCACGGATAGTCAAAAACCGGCAGCACCGAGGAGAGGACAACCCTGATTCCATTCGATCTCGCGATCTCTTCCATCGACGCGAGGTTGTCCTCGATCATCTCGAGAGTAGACGGACCGGTGTTGCCGGCGATGTCGTTGGTGCCGGCCAGAATCACGACGACCTCTGGCTTCAGCGCGATGACGTCCTGCCGAAAGCGCACCAGCATCTGCGGGGTGGTTTGCCCACCGATGCCGCGATTGATGTACGGCTTGCCGGGGAACATTGCCGCGAAGTACTGCTGCCATCCCTCGGTGATCGAATTCCCCAGGAATACCACTCGCTTCTGGTTTTTCGCCGGCGGCGGGAGTTTGGCGTTGGCGTCGCGGAACCTGGTGAGATTCGCCCAGTCGGTGCGGAGCTGCTGCTCGGTCGGTTGGGCGTCAGTGTTAGATAATGCGAGCACGCTCAGGAGAACTGCGAAGCAGAGAGTTTTCATTCGGAATCTCGGCACGCAAGAAGTTGGGCAGGTTTTTATTGCCAGTTGCAGTACGCCAGTGTGTGAACCGCCGTGGATTTATAGCGATCGGGAGGAACCCGGCAGATTGTCGCGTCGTCGGCGACGAGCGTGTCCGGATCCTTCTTCGTCATGACTGCCTTGGTATAGAGACCGAGGCGGGCGGACTTTATCACCGCGCCGTTGGGTGCCGGCTCGATGTACGGCGGCCGCGCGCAACCCGCGAGCGAGACGATGCCGGCGAGGAGCGCCAATCTGTTCACCTTACGCAAACCGTTTAAGCCCGCGTTCATGCGCCTTGCGCATCTCGACTTCGCGGTTGCGGGGCGGCGCGTTGGTCTTGAGCGAGTGGACGAGCTTCTGTGCCGCTGCGGTAACCTCGTCCACGGCCTGATTGAACGCTGGCTCGTTGACGCGAGATGGTTTTGTGGTGCCACTCAACTTGCGCACGAATTGGAGCGCGGAGGCGCGGATTTCGTCGTCGGTGGCTGGCGGCTCGAAGTTGGCGAGCGTCTTGATGTTCCTGCACATAATACTGTTCCTCGTCGATCGGCTAGACTGGGTTTCAAAATCGATTGCGGCTCGGGCACGCGCAATGTTCGTACTATGGGCGGAGATTTACGGGTTGTCAAAGTTGATTATCCGTTACCCGTAACCCGTAACCCGTAACCCGTTACCCGCTGCCCGTTGCCCGTTGCCCGTTACCCGTTTCCCGTCGCCCGCTTCCCGCTTCCCGCTTCCCGCTTCCCGCTCTATCAACGCATGCACTCGAAAAACTGTGGCCGCAGGCGAACCGTGTCGACGTGCCCCGCGGCGACGTCGACATCTGTCGAATCGGGCTTGTGCGCGAACGCACGCACGAAGAGTCTGTACCGTCCGGGCTGGAGCGCATCGAAGACGAATCCTCCGACGCTGTCGGCGGTCGTGGTTGCGTGCGGTGCGTCCGGGCTGTCACCGGGCGCAGTCGCAAGAATCGAATAGTGCGGGAGTGCACCACCCGAATCGGCGAGCGTGCCGATCACTCCACCAACTCCAGGTCCCAACGACGGCGACGGCGGCAGTCGCGCCGCTACGCCCCTGGAGTGCACACGACTGGAGCAGCGGCCAGTCAGCAAGCCTATGTCTTCCTGGGTACCGCGGTGACAGGCGCTCAGCTCGAATAGCGCCGCAAGCAGTACGACTGCTCTAGATCTCCCGGCCAATCGCACGCAGACGCCGTCTGACTCTCCGCGGCAGGAAGAACGCCGCCGCGACCAGCAGGCGCTCGAGATCGAGAGACCGCAGCGTACCTGGCTCGCCCATCCAGTGATCCTCGAGCACCGCCCTGGGCGCATTCGCGATCAATCGCTGGAGCGCCAGCACCAGCAGGAACAGGTCGTCGATTTCGCCGAGGAACGGGATGTAGTCAGGAATGAAATCCATCGGCAGCAGGATGTAACCGATTGCGCCGGCGACGAGCAGCTTATCGGTGTTGGATACGCGCCGATCGGTTAACAAGCCACCGAGGAGACGCAGGAAGTTCGGCAGCTCCTTCATCGTCGAGATGATGGTGCGCTTTGCCCCGGCGCGAGTGGTCGGCATGTCGGTCGACTCCGTCTCGCGCGGCGTCTCGTAGGCGCGGGATGCGCTCGCGCTTGTATTGCCGCGTGTGGAGCGACGCGTCGCTTTCCGCGCCGATGCCGCGCTGGAACGAGTCGAGTGAGCTCTCACTTGCGCTGATCTCCCGGTGGCTGTGTCGGCGGAGTCTGGGTCGAGGCTGACGCCGGTGGTGTCGCGGCCGGACCAGTCGGCCCCGGCGGCGGCGGTTGTGGCTTCGAAGATGTGACCGAAGTCACTACCCCCGCTATCTCCGTTGCAACTGACTTGCCAGCGTTAGCGACGTCGGTGACCACGCCAACTGCCTTGTTCATCACGTTCATCGTCCCGGCGATCGCGCCCGCGGACATTTTCCCCGCGCGCAGGGTGTCTTCAACGCCCTCGGCAAATCGCTTCAGAGGATTGGGCGCGGTCGTGACTTTGGGAGCGTACTTCGACTCCAGAAAATCGATGTAATCGAGGATCTGGTAGATCTTTTCTTCAGGAAGGGTGTCGAGCTTCCGAATTAGCCTTTCGCGCAGGATATCGTTCATCGCGGTTTGTCTCCCTTCCCATGTCAGTCCTTCATCAGGCTCACCCGCCGCCCCGCCACCGTGCCCGCCTGCCTCGTACATCAATATGTACGTAATTCGTGCTCGAGTGACCACTCGTGTAGATGCCGAGCCCTCCAACCAGGTCCGGATGTTTGAGCTCGACGATCTCCACCGCCAAACCTACCATGCGGCTGTCGATGGCGGTGATTTTGCCGTCGCCATTCGCGTCAATCGCCACGTCCGCGGCATCACCGTATTGGTGCTGGCTATCACTGGCCGCGCGCCGGACCCGCCGATTGTGCTCCGGCGCACGAAATCCGGAATGCACGTCGATGTCGATGTCGGCCACCGCCTTGTCACCGTGCCAGCGCGCGATCTCCTGGATCACCAGCTCCAGCTTGTCGAGGAGCTTTGGATTGATTGCCGAGTAGCTCGGCCACTTACCCTGCTGATCGTGGTTCAGGAAATCGCCGACTTTGAGGTGTTTGGTGATCGGCAGATCGACGTCGGCTGGGCTGATCTCGAGGAACCCTTCTGGCGGTGGCGTCCTGCTCCGAATGCGCTCGCCGATATACGTCCCGATGCGATAGCCCCGCAGCATTCCCTTCTCTTTCTCGGTGAACGGGACGAGAACGGCCAACGTGAGGCCTTCCACCGCGCGTCGTTCCCCACTCTTCAAAAGAGTCAACCGATAAAATCCGGCTTGCGGTGGCGCGGAGACTTTGTCACCCGTGAGCGGCTGGGCGGCGGTGGCGAGCGCCGAATCGCCGACACGGATCCACGCGTACTGCAGCGCCGTCGGGTCGCCGTGGACGTCGAGAGGATAGGAGAATTCCTGCGCCGGCATCGCGAACGCGAGCTTGACCTCGCCGCTGGCGCCGAAGGCGCTGATGGATGGCTCCGCCAACGGGACGATCGAGCGCGCGATGTAGGTTCCGATCGGCCGGTCGGTGGCGTCGTCAGCTGCCTGGAGAAACTGGAACGCGCCAACGGCAGCGACAGCCCCCATGGCAAACCAGACCATGCGTGCCGTGTGGCGCTTGCGGACCGGGAGATCATCGGGGAGCTCGAGCTCTTCGCCCGTTGGGTGCCCCCTTCTCTCTGCTACGACCGCCGACGCCAAGGGCTTTTCTGGACTAATAGATGTATACGGGAGTGCCAAGCGACACCATCGGGTAGAGGCGCTCAATGTCTTCGTTGCGCATGCGCACGCAACCGTGGCTCACCGACTGCCCGATAGTTTCGGGATGGTCAGTACCATGAATGCCATAGCCGTCCCCGAGCTCGAGGCGGCGGGTTCCGAGGACCCCCATGTATCTGCGTGCAGTGGTGCCGTAGGGCGGCACAACAATATTTCCATTCACGACGATCTCCTTTCCTTCGACCCCTCCACCTAAAGACACCGTGGAGCCGTTACCGTAACGTCGGACGACCTCGCCATTGCGGGTGGTAATTACGCCGCCGTCACCGGTTGGGATAGCCTCGCCGGCATCGAGGTGAATGATGCCGAGTCCTTTCTTGTGCGCCTGCTCGACGTAATGCCAATCGGGTGGAACCCACGCCGGATCCTCATCCTTGCCCTTCACCGTCAGTCGGCCGCGCGGCGTCTCGAATCGCCACTGCCCATTCGAGCCACCGACCAGCTCCTTGCCACTTCCCGTGGCGACAGGTGCCTCAAACAGAATTTGTTTGCCCTGCTTGTACCACAGTCGGTGGTCCGCCATGCTGACGACGATGTACGGTACGTTCGCGGCTTCGGCTGGGCTCTCGTTGAGCAACGCCTTGAGACTGTCGCCGGTCATGCCGAGCTTCGACTTTACCTCGTTGAGAAGGCCGAGGTTGTCGTTATAGACCATGCGATTGACATCGCGCTGGTAACGAAGCTCGGCGGTTCTCGTGAGCAGCATGACACTGAGGATCGCTGCAATCACGAATCCGGTGATCAGCATCCAGACGGTCCTGCCGCCGTACGAAAAGATTTTGCTCACTCCCATTCGCTACCTCGGTGCTGCGTTCGCCATCGATCGTCGGCGTGACCCATCGACCGAAACATGTGAAGTCAGTAGAAGTATACCTTCATACCGGCGCTAAGGTTCGGCAGGATCGCGTCCATGTCTTCCTTCCTAATGCGTAGCGCCCCGGGCGGAACGGGCGTCGAATCGTTGGCGAGGTTATTACTGGACGAAGTGAGAATCTGCGTTCCTCCATCGAGCGTGATCCTGGTCTCCGAAATACCAGCGACAGTGCGCTCTCCCCGCGGAAGGGCTGCAGGTGGAGCGCTCGATGATTCGGCAGGCACTCGCTCTGGCCCGAACTGAACGGGCATCTCGCGGAGAAGCGCTCCTTCTCTGGTCAGATACATCCGCGCGCTGTCGACGGAAACGTTGAGATGAAGTTTTTTGTCAAACTTTGCCTGCCGCTTCGCCAGCTCGATGGCGATCTGTAGCTTGTTTTGCTCCGACTGCACGATGGCGTCGGTCCGCTCGCGCTCGGCGTCGGTCATGTGCTCACGGAGCACCTTCACGTCGTGATTGTATTTGACTCTCTTGGCCAAGAGCCACGCGTCGACGGCGACCATCGTGATCAGGCCGAGCCCGAGCACGAAAACGAAACCTGGGTACGCGCGCCGAAAATCGCGCCAGGATCCGCGCCGGCGATCGCCTTCGCCCGCGCGCTCCGCGCGACGACGGGTTTCCAAGCCGGATTCCTGCTTGGGTCTGAAGATTTCCATTGTCGCTCTTCGCGCCCTCTCGTCGGGGTAGGATTACATTACTGATATAATGGCAAGCACGCAGCGGGCGCGGCCAGTCGCGCTAATTGTACTCGATGGCTGGGGTTACCGCGCCGAAACTGTCGGCAACGCTATCGCTCTAGCTGACACCCCGACCTGGGATTCCCTCTGGGCTCGCGGCTCGCGCACGCTGCTCGAGGCATCCGGATTGCGCGTCGGTCTGCCCGAGGGGCAGATGGGGAACAGTGAAGTCGGACACCTCAATCTCGGCGCGGGCCGCGTCGTGATGCAGGATCTGGTACGGATCTCTTCTGCCATCGCCGACGGGAGCTTGTACACCAATCCCGCGCTGGTGGGCGCATGCCGGCAGGTAAAAGGAAACGGCGGCACCCTCCATCTAATGGGATTGATCGGCGCGGGCGGCGTGCACGCCATCGACACCCACCTATTTGCGCTGCTCGATCTGGCAAAGCGGGAAGGAATTGAGCGCGTAGCAATTCACGCCTTTCTCGACGGGCGCGACACTCTTCCGAAATCGGCGCTCGGCTACATGCAGCAGCTGCTGGACTATATCCGGAAGATTGGCTCTCCAGCGAAAATCGCGAGCGTCTCGGGGCGCTATTACGCGATGGATCGTGATCGCCGCTGGGATCGAACTCAGCTCGCATATCGAGCCGTCGTATTGGGCGAGGGCGCTCGCGAGACCGATCCGCTCGAGGCAATTCGCAAATCGTACGAAGCGGGCAAGACCGACGAGTTCATGCTGCCGGTGGTGATCGTCGAAAACGGAAAACCAGTGGCGCCGATGGAAGACGGTGACGCGGTCATCTGCTTCAACTATCGCTCCGACAGAATGCGGCAGATCGTCCGTTCGCTGATCGAGTCAAACTTCGAGGGTTTCGATAACAAGGCGGGCCCGAAGGTGACGGTGACGACCCTCACCAATTACGACAAGACGTTCGACGTCCCGGTAGCGTTCGAGCCGACATCGATGGTGCGAATTCTGGCCGAGGTGCTGTCGTCGCATGGGCTGGACATGCTGAAGACGGCGGAAACCGAGAAGTACCCGCACGTGACTTACTTCTTCAACGGCGGTGTCGAGGCTCCTTTCCCGTGTGAGCATCGCGTGCTGGTGCCCAGTCCGAAGGTGCCGACGTATGATCTCAAGCCGGAGATGAGTGCGGAGGGCGTAACGGACGCGCTGGTGAAGGGTATCTCTTCGGGCGAACACGATTTCATTCTCTGTAACTACGCGAACGCGGACATGGTCGGACACAGCGGCTCTATTCCGGCGACGATCAAGGCGGTGGAGACGGTCGACCAATCGCTGGCGAGAGTTCTGAAGGCGGCAGAACCGGCCGGCATGCGTCTAATCGTGACGGCGGATCATGGTAACGCGGAGATGTTGATCGATCCGGAGACGGGCGGTCCCCACACGGCACACACGACGAACCCGGTTCCGTTCGTGGTGATCGATTGGGAGCAGGAGCAGCGGCTGCGTCCGGGCGGAGCGCTGTGCGATGTGGCGCCAACTATATTGTCCATGCTCGGTCTGCCGCAGCCGGCGGAGATGACCGGAACAAACCTCGGAGTTGATTAGTGAAGAATTTTCTGAGCGCTTTTGCGCTCGTGTGCTTTGGGGCGACCGCGCAGGCGCAGGTGGGGCATCTTCCTGACAACAGTCCTTATCGCGACCTCGAGAACTCCCAGGAGCTGACGTTCTTCGGTGGGCATTACCGCGCCGGCAGAGATCCAATCGGCATCGCGCCACAGGATGGAGGAATGTGGGGACTGCGGTATCAGATTCACGTCGGCGGTCCGGCGTTCATGATGGCGCGCTGGTCGCACGTCAACAGCCAGCGCATCGCCATCGATCCGACGAAGACGGGAGCGGGTCGACAGCTCGGCACGCACAATGTCTCGATCAACGTCTACGACATCGACTTGTCGCTCAATCTCACCGGGCAGAAGACCTATCACCACATCGTGCCGGTCGTGAACTTCGGTGCCGGCATCGCCAGCTGCGGCTGTTCCTTCGACAACGATCCCTACAGCTTCGGCACCCCGTTTGCATTTTCTTTCGGCGGTGGACTCAGGTACGCGCCGGGCGGGCGTTTCATGATCACGGCTGATTGGAACGATTACCTCTATCAGCTGCACTACCCGACGGCGTATTACGTGACTCCCACCGGTGGGACGGCGGCCGTTACCGGCAACCAGGCCCGCTCATTCTGGAAGAACAATCGGGCTCTGACGATCGGCGCGTCGCTGCTGTTCTTCCGGTAACCTGAACCGCCCGCGGGGCGGACCCGGAGGACGTGTGGAAAAGGATTACGAGGACATCGACGAGATCGACGAGCTGAGCGACAACGAGCTGCGGGCATTGATTCGTGACACTTTCGATCAGCAGGTCGCGTTTGATCCCAACGACGTCGACATCGTGGTCCGCTCCGGCGTGGTGACACTTTCGGGACGGGTGGGGACGGACGAAGAGCTGCGGATCATCGATCGCGTCGTCAGCGACATCGTCGGGGTAAAACGCGTAAATAACGGCGTATTCGTGGATCCGATTCGCCGCGCCGAGAGTCCGGAGCCAATCGACGAGCATCTCGTCGATGAGGAGCTGCACGAAGGTCTGCTCCTGGGTGATACTCCTCGCCCCGAGGATCCCGAATCACAGCATCTCCATCCCAATCTGCGCGCGGAGCTTTTCGGGACGACGGATGTGCAGCAGTCCATCAGCGGGGGGATTCCGTGGAATCCTCCCGACGGACCGACTCCGGAGGGGAGGGAAGGATCGGAGGATACCCTGACCGAGCTGCGCGACGAGATTTAGACTGCGGATTGCGCATTGCGGACCAAGTGCACTGCTGACTGCTGACTAACTGCGAATTGGGAGACCTGCTGCGGATTGGTGACTGGTGTGGGTTACGGACTTCGGACTAGTCACGCAGTGCGCAGTAGGTTTCCCAATGCGTAGTTAGTCAGCGATCCGCAATGCCGTTGGCCCGCAATGCGCAGTCGACGCAGATTTATTGAATGGCTACCGCCTCTCTAACAAGACGAATCTCTTTTTCGGCCGCTCATCGGTATAGTCGCCCCGAATGGAGCGATGAAAAAAACGCCAACACTTTCGGGGCGTGCGCGTGGCCCAATTTTCACGGCCACACCTATGTGTGCGATATCACAGTAAGCGGACCGATCGATGAGAAGACGGGTTTCGTTGTCGACCTCGGCGTCCTCGATCGCATTCTCAAGGAGCAGGTGAGGGACCGCTTCGACCATCGGAACATCAATCTCGATGTCGCAGAATTCGGCGACGGGAAGCTGGTTCCGACCGGAGAGAACCTGGCGCG
>Ga0207646_10001506_pt1 | contig 28666 bp, 28 predicted proteins | sample KBSK5502metaG_FD_184343 | JGI IMG/M metagenome (GOLD analysis project Ga0207646, IMG submission 184343) | Corn, switchgrass and miscanthus rhizosphere microbial communities from Kellogg Biological Station, Michigan, USA - KBS K5-50-2 metaG... | ecosystem: Host-associated > Plants > Roots >...
ATCTCCGTTCAACAACTCCGAAGGTTTCGCAAGTAAACTCCGAAATCCTTCGCGAGTAAATCGCTTGACAATCTTCGCGCGCGCGGCACCTTTTGCGCCCCCGTTTCTTCACCATGTCGAAAGTTTGCAGCATCACCGGATCGAGACCCATGCACGGCAGCATCATTCGCCGCCGCGGTATGGCCAAGAAAAAGGGCGGGGTCGGCCGGCACGTGACCAAAATGGTGCCGCGTCTGTTCGCACCGAACCTGCACGAGCATCGGATCTGGGTGCCGGAGCTGAAAAAATTCGTCCGGATTCGCGTGACCGCGCGTGGGTTGAAGACGATCAATAAAAACGGCGCTTACAAAGCGCTGAAAAAAGCCGGCGCGATCTAAGTCGCGCGGCTTCGTTTCCGGGGAGCGCACGCGCCTCGCGTGCTGGCGATGGCGCCCTCGCGATCGCGAACTTTTTCTCTGCGTTTTCTTTGTCATTCAGAGAATTTCGGTGAGGGCACCGAAATCAGCACGCGAGGCGCGTGCGCTCCCCGGAGTTCAACTACCGCCGATTTCCGTCTCTTCTTCGGTAGGGCGAGACTCTGTCGAGCCGACTTCTGCCGTCGCCACGGCGACCGTCTGTTGTCCTGGTTCGGCGGTTGACACAACCGCCGCTACAACTTTCTCCGACGATTCATCTGCCGCCGAGACGGCGGCCGCTACAGTTTCTTTCGGTTTCGCTTTCGTGCGCGGCAAATCGAGCGAGCCGTCGTTGAACTCGATCACGTAACCTTCATTGATCAGCCAGCGAAGATCGGAGGCGAGCGACAATTTCGCACGCTCCGCTTCTTCGCCGGAAAGGCTTGCCTTGAGCGTAGTCGAAGGATCGACAATCAACTTGTCGGCAAGTTCCTTGCGCCCGATTCGCGGCGCGGCGCCGATCGTCTCGAGAATTGTTTGGACTTGGGGCGAGACACCGGTTTCGTCGTGCCGGAAAGCGCGCGGGTAAATCGATGAGACAAAGAGCATTCCGCGCCGATGCCGAAAGACATGAAGACCGGCTTCACGAAACCGCGCGGCAAGCTCCTGCATCATCGGCGACGGCGAACGCGTCTCGTGCGTCCATTCGTTTTCAATCAAGCGATTCAACACGCGATCGTGCAAACGGCGACTGGCCGGGCCGTCGATGACCAATTCCGAAACCGAGCGAACCAGATCCGGCAAATAATGTTGCTGGAAATGCCGCTCCGTTTCCGTTGCCGACGAAAACGTGACTGGCGTTTCGTCCCGCAACGTCGAGAACGTTGTCACTTTGCGCGCGTCTTCCTTCCATTTCTCGATCTCGGCCGGATCGGTGACGATCTGAATTCGGCGTTGGTAATCGGCGAAGCTCATTCGCCGGCTGAAGCGCTGCTCATACAAATTGCGCAGCCGGCGCTGATAATCGTGATGATTGGTCGGGCCGAGGAACGTTCCGCTAAGTTTGCAGCGGGCGACGTTGGTGAAATTTCCTTTGATCGGCTCAGTCTCGGTGATGTCGACCTTGTAAAAATCGCCTTGGGCAAAACGAAATGCGTTGCGCTCGAGAAATTGTCGATCGACCGAGACCGAGCCGTTTTCGCCCAGTTGAAAAAGCGGCGACTCGGCTGGCGCGGTCAATTGCACATCGTGGCGGGTCGGTTTTTCCAAGAACAGGCGCGCGAGGGCAAAGAGGGAGTACGCGACTGAGCCGGATTTGATTTGGGCGACAACGTTCTCGAAGGCAGACACGCGTGGCAAGAATTTGACCGCGATCGGCGGCAACGGCCGTTCAACCGGTGGACGCCGATCTTTCCGATGTCCATCCTGTGCGCGCGGAGGGCGCCGATCATGTCGACGCGGTCGGTCGTCCGGTTTCCCTTTCGAAGTTGGGCCGCCGAAGCTTGGCTGAGGTCTTTTTCGATCCGGTCGGCGTTTATCGCGCGGTCGCCGGTCGCGCGATCGATCATCGACACGCTCCTCGCGTTGATGCAGCGCATAACGCTCGGTCGCTGGCGGCTCATTGACCCACGCCGGCAGCATTTTCAGGTCGACCAAATCGTCGAGTTCGACAGGCGCGTCAGGCACGAGTCTTCTTTTACGCCAAGCCCCGTCTATTGTCATGTCGGGCGGAGCCAAGACATCTCTCGATATTTCGGAAATAGTAAGAGGTTCCTCGACTTCGCTCAGAATGACAAAACTGAACGTTTAGACGCATCTTGGACACCCGGATTCGTTTGCCCAAAATGTGTAATTCTTTTACTTGCGATGCGGCAGCGCGTGGGGTAAGCGTTGCGCTCCAACCCAAAAATTTTTTATGGCTGAAAAAACGACTGAGGAAAAGGTCAAGGACATCATCGTCGAACAGCTCGGGGTGAATCCGGAGCAGGTTACGCCGCAGGCGTCGTTTATCGAGGACTTGGGCGCCGATTCGCTCGACATCGTGGAATTGGTAATGGCATTCGAAGAAGAATTTTCCGTGGAAGTGCCGGATGAGGACGCCGAAAAATTGCAGACCGTGGGCGACGTCATCAACTACATCAAAGAGCGAGCCAAGACGCAGGGTGGCGATGAAGGCAGTGGCGGTTAGCAATCCGTATTGTAGGGCAAGCGCATCGCTTGCCGTCTTTTAGTTCGGCAACCGGAGCGGTTGCTCTATAACTTCTTCGTTTCGCGGTTGCGCGGGCGCGCAACGCGCCCAGACTAACGACAATGGATTTCGGGCTGCTGCAAAAACCATTGTTCCATGTCTTTGGTCACGATGTGTCGTTTCTCGGCATCGTCGCGTTCGTAATTTGGTTTTCCATCGGCCTGTTCGCGGCCCGCGCACTGCAAAGCGACGTCGTCCGGCGCTTCTTCAGCCGGTTCAAGATCGACGCCAACCTGATTGCGATCCTGACCACGATCCTGAGTCTGGCCGCGATCGCGTTTTTTTCCGTGAATGCTGTCAACGCCGCGGGCATACCACTTTCCTGGAACGCGCCGTTGCCGGCCCTCAATCTCAGTCTTTTTCAGATTTTTCTGCTCATCGCGCTTCTCGTTGCAGTCTTCTGGATCTCGTCGCGCACGAAACGGTTTCTCTTTAATCGTTTCCTGGCCAAGAGCGGGCTCGATCGTTCGTTGCAATACGCGATCGCGCAAATCGTCAGCAACATCGTTCTCATCGTTGGCATTTTTATTGTTCTCGATAATGCCGGCATTCATCTCGGGGCGCTGACCGTTTTTGCCGGCGCGGTCGGCGTGGGCGTCGGCTTTGGTCTGCAAAATATCGCGAGCAATTTTATCAGCGGTCTGGTGATTCTGGCCGAGCGGCCCATCACGGTGGGCGACCGCGTCGAAGTAGCCGGCATCGCCGGCCAGGTTAAGCACATTCGGGCCCGCAGCACCGTGATCGTGACCAACGACAACATCACGATGATCGTCCCGAACACCAAGTTCATCGACTCGCCGGTGACAAACTGGACCTACGGCGATCCGCGGGTGCGTTTTCGCATTCCAATCGGCGTCGCTTATGGCAGCGACGTCGACAAAGTGCGCGATGCGCTGATTGCCGCCGCCCGCGAACATCCCTCCGCGCTCTCCGATCCGGCGCCGAGCGTTTTTCTCGACAAATTCGGCGACAGCACGATCGACTTCGAGCTGGTGGTCTGGAGCATGGAAATGAGTTATCGGCCGCGCCGATTCAAAAGCGATCTGAATTTCTTGATCGACAAACATCTGCGCGCGGCCGGCATCGAAATTCCAAATCCACAACGCGATCTCCATATCCGCAGCGGGGTGCTTAAAGTGCAGAACGTCGACGCAGCGGACCGATCCGGTCGCCGCGGCGACGCGGATTCGTCCCGTGGCGAACATGCACGATGACGTTGTCGTTCCTTTTGCTCAAGGAACGGCCAGATTCCTGACATTGTCGGGCGTGCGAAACCTGGACGCTTGGAAACGCGCGTTTCAGGAAAAATGCAAAGATCAGCGCTTCTACGAGCTGATCGAAGAAACGCTGGCGAACGATTTTGAATATCATTACGCGCTGCTCCAGGACGGCTCGGGAAATATTCGTGGCATCCAGCCGATCTTTTTCGTGCGGCAAAATCTGGTCGAGGGAATGCGCGGAACATTCCGCAGGATTGTCGATCTTATCCGGAAAAAATTCCCGCGCTTTCTCACCATGCGCGTGTTGATGGTCGGCTGCGCCGCCGGTGCCGGAGAGCTCGGCGCCAGCAATCCAAAAGATGAACAATTTGTGGCCGAAGCGTTAAGCGCGACGCTGCGGACGTACGCGCGCGAGAGCAGAGCCTCGCTCGTTGTCCTGAAAGATTTCCCGGCGAGATACCGCCGGACGCTGGCAGTTCTTTCCGACGACGGCTACGCGCGCGTCCCGAGCATGCCGATGACGCGGCTCGCCCTATCGTTCCAAAATTTCGACGAATATTTGCAAACGCTCGGTTACGTCAGCCGCAAAAGTCTGCGCCGAAAATTCCGGAAGACAGAACGGGATGCCAAGATCGACATGGAAGTCGTGAACGACATCACGCCAAATATCGATGCAATCTATCCGCTCTATCTCCAGGTGCACAAGCGGTCGCCGATGAAATTCGAAACGCTAACGAAAGAGTTTTTTTGTCGGATCGCTGAAATCATGCGGGAACGCGCGCGCTTTTTCATCTGGCGACAATCGGACAAGATTGTCGCCTTCAGTCTTTGCCTCGTTTGCGACGATACGGTTTATGACGAGTGCCTGGGCCTCGATTACGACGTCGCGCTCGATCTGCATCTTTATTTTTACACTATGCGCGATGTTATCCGTTGGGCGATCGAGCAGCAGTTGCGCCACTACTGCAGCGGTCCGCTCAATTACGATCCGAAACTGCACCTCGGCCACGAACTTGCGCCGCTCGATCTCTACGTGCTGCACACGCGAGCGCTGTTAAATCCGATCTTCCGACTCGCCGTGAAATATCTAGAGCCCACCCGGCATGATCCGATTTTGAGAAAATTTCCAAACGCAGATCAGGTTTGAGTCCTTCACCGTTATTGTCATTCCGACCGAAGTGGAGGAATCTCTTGCTATTTCTTTGATCTGACGCTGGTCGGAAACATTAAGAGATGTCTCGATTCCGCTCGACATGACAACCAATCGGCCTTCCGGATTCGGCAACCCATGGCTGCAGCTTGGGCTAAACATCATCTGTGTCGTTCTTTACGAATTGCTGTTGAAGACGGGCGCCAGGGCCACGGCAGATCTCTCTCAAACCTGGTCATGGACTGGAATAACTGGCCTCGCGTCTCCGCTAATTTGGTTGGCGATCGTCGTTATTATTCTCGACCTGATGATTTGGCTCTACGTTCTGAAATATATCCCTCTCTCCATCGCGTTTCCTTTGTCGCGGGTGGTTGATGTTTTGGTCCCGATAAGCTGCTGGCTCATCCTTAAGGAAGAAATCTCCTCGCTACGATGGTGCGGCATCGCCCTGGTGATTATTGGACTGGTAATCGTCGCCAAACCGGCTGCTCGCTTGGAGGAGCGTTTATGACCTGGTGGTCGTTCGTCCTCATTCTGGTTTGGCTAATTACCTTCGTGGCCGGGCAGCTTTTCTTTAAGCGAGCGATGGAATTGTCCAGCACAACCAGTTTCCGAAATCGCAAGATGATTGCTTTGCTGGGCACCGGAGTCTTTTCGATGACGATATCATTTCTTTTGAATCTCGGTTTGCTGCAGCGCTTCGATCTTAGCTATCTCTATCCATTTCAAGGCCTCAGCATTATCATGATCAGCTTGCTGGCGGCGGTGATCTTGAAAGAGAAATTAACGTGGCGACTAACCATCGGCACGTTGTTGATCACCGCCGGGGTCGTGCTTGTTTCAATGAGCTAAGGCTGGCCACAATCGTTCCAACGCGGCAAAGTTAATCTTTCGAATCTCATCGGCTGCCGGCAAATCCAGCTTGGGATGATCCCAATCCGAAGCGAAGCATTGTTTCCAGCGCGCATACTTCGGTTGCGAGTACGCGCCGCAAATATCGCCGCCGATGATGCGGCTCTTTTCTTGCAGCTTTGCCAGCGCCCATTCGAGATCGGCAACTTCGAACCGGCCGCTTTCCCAATTTGTCACTGCGTCTTCCGCACGCACACAATCGAGATCGATCGTGACATAAATATTTTGGCCGCGGAAATTCGCAGCGAATGCTTCGAAATTTTCTCGCCAATTCTCGCGCAAGATCGCGCCGCGACGTTGTCGATCTTTCATCGGACGATGGTCAACCCAGGGATGAACTTCCAGCCGGCCTTCGCGTTCACCAGCGCGGTTGGCAAAAATATTGTGCGGCCACCAGCACTCGAAATTTCCGCAGCCCCAAATGGCGATGTGTTGCACGTTCGCGAGCTCAAACGCCCGATTGATCCACCCACCACAGCCCCATTTCGGCGGACGCACATCCCAGTCCGGATGATTATCAAATGAAACGAGAACGACGGGTTCATTCAGCCGGCGAAGCCAAAGCGCACTGAGATAATGGAAATCGCCCGAGCCATAGAGAATGAACGGCGCAACTTGGCGCGCGAATTCGCTGTAGAATTTCTCGACTAACGATGGCGGCGCCGAGAAACGCAGTTGCGCGCCCCAGCCGCGCGCATCAACTGCCGCCAAATTCAGCGGTTCATCTCGCCACGCGTCATCGAGATTAAGATGCAGAGCGTGGCTCAGAAAAATTATTTGGGCGCGTGCGATTGGAAGCGGGTATCGCTTTGTTTCGCCACCCGGAGATTTTCTGCCGCCTCAGTCAGTGTCGGATCGATTCGTAGTGCTTCCTCGTACTGAATGATGGCCTGCGAAGTTTTGCCCTCACGAAGAAGCAAACTGCCGAGATTGCTGTGAACATCGGCCCGCTTCGGATCGAGCCGCGCTGCTTCGAGATAATGTACCTCCGATTGCTGGATGTCGCCCTTTGTAAACAACGCCGTCGCCAGCTCGGCGTGGGCATCGACATAGTGAGGATCGACCTCCAATGCACGCTGATACTGCGCGATCGCTTCGTCGCGCATGCCACGTTTATCCAAAAACGCGCCATAGGTGTACAAGAGCAGCGCCGACTTCGGACTCATCCGGATGGCATTTTCGTACTCTGCCCGCGCCTCGTCTGCACGGCCGAGCCTTTCCAGCAGATACGCATAACCGGAATGAACTTCGGCGTTGTGCGGCTCAAGCTGCAACGCCCTTTCGTAATATTTCTGCGCTTCTTCGAACTTGGACTTGGAGACAAAGAGCTGCGCCAGGTTTATGTGCACCTTCACGTAATCGGGATCAAAACGCAGCGCCGCGTAATATTGGTCCGCAGCTTCGTCGAGCCGGCCGAGTTGTTGTAAGACCGCGCCGTAATTGAAATGTGCCCGCGCGCTAGCGGGTAGATCAGCGGCAACATAGCCATTGCGATCCACCGGCGGAGCGGCCCGGTAGACCTTACCAAACCACATTGCCGTGAGCGGAATGACAAACGCGACCGCCCATTTCGTTCCATGCACCGCCCAACCCGGCAGAAAACCGCCCGGCCTTACATCGGCCGTGCCTCCAGCGAGCCCAAGTGACTGGCGCGTCGATTTTTCGCGTACTTTCCAGATGAAACCGTCGTAGTAAAAATGCAGCAGCCCTGACGCCGCTACCACGCCAGTGAGCACACGCGTCACAGTTTCCAATCCGATGGTCGAATTCAGATATCCGATCGAGCCGTAAGCAAAGACCAATCCGACATAGAGCCCGATCAAGGATCCGCTCCGACGAAAGATGAACCTCATGAAACCGCCGATCGAGCTGTCCTTCTCCACCCGGTTGCGATTGTAAATCCAAACTAACGACAGGTATTGCACGTCGTGAAAAACTTCGAACAGTGCGATGCCGGCGAGAATGTTCGCCACGCCGTTGTTGCAGTACCACCAAAACCCAACGCTCGTGATAAAGAGCGCCAGCTTCACCGGATTTTGGCGCGTCCCCGCGACCCACATTCGCAAGTAATTTCCCAGCCACAGGATCGAAGTTGCTACTGCGCCAAACAAAAAGGTTTGTTGGAGCGCATGTATCCCGGCCGGCGAAATAAACGGGAGACCGCATCCGTAAAATCCCTCCAACATATCAGTCATCCTGGCCGGTGAAAGAATCACTCCCGCCGCAAACCAGATCCCGCACGTGGCAAAATCAAGCCGGCGCGTGAGCGCGGCAAACGACCCCGTCTTCGCATCGTAAATTCGACCGAAACCGTAGGTCTGCATCATTCCGTGCCAGACGCCCCAGAGAAAAACAATCATGATGACCGGATTGGTCTTGATGTCCCAAAAATAAAACCCAACGCAGACGGCGAGCAGGAAAATTGGAGCGATAATAAAGCGCCATCGAAAACGCTCGAATAACGCGCGGTCGCCGTAGGCACGAATCATTCCCGGCAAGTGATGGCCCATTGCGCCGAAGGCGGCGACGAAAAGATAAATTTCCTGCGCACTCCAGCGCGCTTGAGCCAGCGCGAACAGCGGGATGATTAGCATGGGTGTTCCGACGTACAGGATCAGGTCGCGCCAGCTGTCGAGAATCCAGACATTGCGCTTCGGCACAATCGCCCGCACCGGCGGAACAGTTTCTGGACGCGAGAATGCGGTGACGTGCTGCATGGGCTGCGGGGGCTCTATTTTCCGCAAACTGACGGGAAAATCAATCCCGGGCTATGTCCGACAGGATTGAAAGATCGATCCGCCAAAGGAGCGGGCTCCCCGTGGCGAACACTTCGATGCGCGCGCCTTTCCCAGTAGGCGCGAAAATAAACGGACGCTTGTGAATCATACCCAGACGGAAGCACTAAAAGAGCACGAAAAAGAACGAGACTTCTTTTGCGTGGTGAGCGACGCCTTTCGCGTCTTTGCGCGCCAGTCCGCTGTCCTGCTCGGCAGCGCGTGGGCCTTTGCCGGGGCAGTCCTGGTAATCGCCGTTTGGCTGCTCACTGGCCCCACTTTTCATTTTTCCGATACCTGGCAGCTCATCATCAACACCGCCACGACCATCATCACTTTTCTGATGGTGTTCCTGATCCAAAACACTCAGAACCGCGACGCCAAAGCGATGCATTTGAAACTCGATGAAGTCATTCGCGCGCTGAACAAAGCGCGAAATGAACTGGTTGATCTGGAAGATCTCTCCGACGAAGAATTAAAGAAACTAGAAGAACAATTTAAACACCTGCGGCAAAAAGCCGAGCGCGACGGCAGTAACAGCCGTCACTCGTTACCCGCAGAATCACGCTGACTCTTCGGCAGCGGCGGTTTCTGGTTTTCGCGCCACGCCCGTTCTCAGAAAGACTTTGCCGCTAGGGCAAAGACGAAATACTTCGCAATTTGCGCAATCCGGCTTGCGCGCGAAACAACGGCGTCGCCCATGCCAGATCAGCCAGTGGCTCCAGTCGGTCCAATGCTCGCGCGGAATGAGCTTCATCAAATCGCGCTCGATCTTCTCTGGATCCTTTTCCTTCGTTAGGCCAAGCCGCTGCGACAGACGGATGACGTGCGTGTCGACGACGATCCCTTCGTTTATGCCGAAGGCGTTTCCCAAAACAACATTCGCCGTTTTTCGACCGACGCCCGGCAGTTCACGCAGCTTTTCCATCGAGTCAGGAACTTTTCCGCCAAATTTGGTGGCGATTCTCGATGTTGCCGCGCGAATGCTCTTCGTTTTGTTCCGGAAAAATCCGGTCGATTTGATCGCGTTCTCAAGCTCTGTTTGCGGCGCGTTCGCGTAATCTTTCGCGCTCCGATATTTTTTGAACAGCGCCGGCGTCACCATGTTCACGCGCTTGTCCGTGCACTGCGCTGAGAGGATCGTCGCGATCAGCAACTCGAGCGAATTCTTGAAATTCAGCTCGGTGTGCGCGTCCGGATAAATCTTCGGCCACGCTTTGAGCAATTGCGCGATTCGCTCGCGAACCTTCATTGGCTTTTTTCTTTGCGTTGTCATCCTGAACGAAGTGAAGGATCTCTCACAAGCTGATTGATCACGCTAACGACACTCGCGTGCTTGAGGCTTCGACTGTGAGATCCCTCACTCCGCTCGGAATGACAGAACTAGGCTTGCTCCGCGTAGCGGTCGAGTTTCTGCGCCAACTCAGGCGGGACATGCGCGACAATCAGTGCGCCTTCGCCTTCGTAACGCAGCTCGAGCACGTGACCAACACGATGAATCTCAGCGATCAGCGCCGATTCGCTTGCGGGAATCCGGAAACGCGAACGCAATCGCCACGCGCTAAGCGCATCCTGCAACGCCTGCACCAACTTGTTCACGCCTTCGCCCGTGCGCGCCGAAATCGCGACGCTTCCCGGAAATCGCTTCAGGTAAGCGTCGATCAAATCACGATTGATTGACTCGCCTCCCGGCTCGTCAACCCTCTCGGGCTTCCCCGTCGACTTCGCTCGGCTCCCGCCGGGTCCGTTGTCGATCTTATTGAAAACAATCAGCGTTTGTTTCCCGAATGCATCGAGTTCCTTGATCACGCTTTCGACCGCTTCCATCTGATCGTCCACGCGCGGATGACTGAGATCGACGATGTGAATGAGGAGATCAGCCTCGCTCACTTCTTCGAGCGTCGCTTTGAAGGATTCGATCAATGTGTGCGGCAGTTTTCGTAGGAATCCGACCGTATCGGTCAGCAGAACACGTTGTTTGTTAGGCAAGATGAAACTGCGCGTGGTTGGATCAAGAGTGGCGAAAAGCCTGTTCTCGGCGACAACATCGGCGCCAGTCAGTAAATTCAGGAGCGTCGATTTCCCGGCGTTCGTGTAACCGACAACCGCGGCAACCGGCCACTGGTGACGCTTGCGACCCTGGCGCTGGACCGCGCGCGTCTTGCGCACCGCCTCAAGCTCGCGCTCGAGTCGCCCGATCCGTTCCTGAACGCGACGACGGTCCACTTCCAATTGCGTTTCCCCTGGACCGCGCGTGCCGATCCCGCCGGTCTGCCGCGACAAGTGGTGCCACATGCGCGTCAGTCGCGGCAACAGATATTGCAGCTGCGCCAGCTCAATTTGCAACCGGCCTTCGCGGCTGCGCGCCCGCTGTGCAAAGATGTCGAGAATCAGTTGGGTGCGATCGAGTACTTTGCGCGCGAGTAAATTTTCCAGATTGCGCCCCTGCGCCGGCGAGAGTTCATCGTCGAAAATCACGGAAGTGACTTCTCGACCTTGCAACGAATGCTTGATCGCTTCCGCTTTGCCTTTGCCGATGTAATACGGCGCGGTCGGCTTCTGCAGTTTTTGCGTAACAGTATCGACCACTTCCGCACCGGCGGAGTTCGCCAGCTCCGCCAATTCCTCGAGCGAATCCTGCAGGTCCCATTTCGAGACGCCTTGTTTCTCGAGACCGATTAAGAGCGCGCGCTCGTGAGTTTTTTTCGGACGTGTTTCAATCATTCCCTGGCGCACGAGCAAGACGCGCTCGTTGCGAAATCCATTTCACAGCTTCGTTGTGACTTAGAAGCGATAAATTCAGCGGTTGAAAATTAGTTTGCCGCCGAAACCAGGTCAACTGCCTTTTGGCGTAACGGCGAGTCGCTTGTTGAATCGCCGCCACACATTGCTCGCCACGGAACGAGTCCGTGTCGCCGCGGCGACCGGACAAGATCGACATCTTCCCATCGAGTAGATCGCGGATTTCGCACAGGCCGATCATTTTCGACGCAGTTTCGCTGATCGCGCCAGCCGCACGTACTTCTTCAATTACACCACGGTCAAACATCGTCTCCACACGACGATTGATTCGCTCATAAAGTTCATCGCGGTCGCGGAAGACGAACAAGCCTGTAGTGGCCGCCGTCTCGGCGGCGTTTCTTAATTTGCCGCCAAGGGCAGCGGCCTCCACAGATTTCCACTGCACACGCTGCGCGGAGGCGGGCCTTCCGCTGAGCAAGCAAATCTCCAACGCGCGAATGACACGTCGTCGATTCTTCATGTCGATTTTACGTGCGCTCTCCGGATCAAGATCGACCAACCGACGCCGCAATTGATCGAGGCTCAATCTACTTAACTTTGCGCGCGTCTTCGGATCGGATCCGGGCGCAGCCGACAATCCGTGGGTCAAAGCTTTGACGTAAAGTCCGCTGCCACCGACAGCAATTGCGAGTTTCCTCCGCGATTGGATTTCTGCGATTGCTTCCAGCGCAAGTCCTCGAAATTTTTCCGCGTTCATCTCTTCCAAGATCGAGATCTTCCCGACGAGATGATGCGGCGCCTTTGCCAGCGTCGCTGCGTCCGGTTTTGCCGTCAGTAAATCGAGCCCTCGATAAATTTGGAACGCATCCGCGCTGACGATTTCGGCGCCGAGCTCGCATGCAACGCCAGCCGCGATCTCCGATTTGCCGATCGCGGTGGGCCCGACAATGAAAAAGACGCCTTGCAGATCTGTCATGTCGAGCAAAGTCGAGACATCTCTAGATATTTTTGAAATAGTAAGAGATTCCTCGACTTCGCTCGGAATGACAAATAGCGGCCCGGCTCGCGATAAAAGGAAGCCTTCTAAATGCAGAATGCGACGGTCATAGACCGCCGCTACAGAAAGAGAAATCGGGAGACGCGCGCTTCAATCAGCGCCACGTCTCCCGACTAAAATCACAGGCTGCGCTTAATCTCGCGCGTGCTCGCTCGATTTAGCGCCACTGACCACGAGCTTGCGCCCGAGGAATTCCTTGTCGTGCAATTCCTCCACCGCGCGCTTGGCCTCGTCGATCGTCTGCATTTGCACGAAAGCGAAACCTTTCGAGCGCTGGTTGTGGCGATAGCTCACCACTTCGGCGTTTTGGACGTGGCCGACACCATTGAAGAGCTCAAAGAGATCGCTTTCGGTTGCGTCGAAGGACAAATTACCGACGTAAAGACGCGGCGAAGTGACTTCGACTGGCTCAGGTTTACGCGCTGGCCGCGATTGCTGTTGCGGCTGTTGTTGCTGCTGCTCCTGACCGTTGCGCGATTGTGTGGCTGGTTTTCGTGTGTCGCCGCCGGTTCCAAAAAATGCGGCGATTCGTTGCCAGAATGTTTTCTGCTTCGGAGCCGGCGCGCGCTGCTCTTGGAAACGCCCACGGCCGCCCCTTCGTCGAGGCCGACCGCGCCCGTGGCGCTGACGTCTCCCCTGTTGATAAGAGTTCATGATGATCCTCACTATTGACCCAATTGTTTAGTGGGCGGAGCGCATCCAACGATGCACGGTCCGCGGCGCGCGAACCCCGAGAGGTCCACAAATTGCAAACAGCTTGCGACGCCGCCGGAAACTCCGCCTCGTCATGCCGGAAATAGAATCGTCTTAAGATGCAGCCCGTCACGGTCAGCCAATCAAATCGCGAAGATGAGAAACCTCGCTTCATACTTTTAGCTTGGACTTGGAAAGGATGCTCGGAGGATCGAATTAGACTCCCGACATCTACGGGCCGATTATCGCCTGCCAGGCTGGCGATTGCAAGCGGAACGATTGGGAGAATGACAAAGCACGAATGCCGAAGCACGAAGGAATGACGAATTGTGAGATTCGACGGGCGAGATCGACATCCTTATCGTCCTGAGCATTGCCGCTGTTCCTTCGACAGTGGTCATTCGGATTTCGTCATTGAATCGCGGATTGAATAAATCCGCGATTTTAGATATTCGCGTGGCCGCTCCCCGCGAATTGGCTTGGTGAGATGCCATAACGCGCGCCCGTTCAGCCGTGGCTCGTATCCGAACTCCGGCATCAGATCTCGGCAATGCCATTCCACCCAGCCGACCTCATCTTCTAACAATTCGCTTTCCCAGCGCGACACCGGCTCGGCGCTCACGTTCGAAAATGCGACCTGTGCCGCCGAATTGCCGCCCCATGGTTGACCAATTTTCGTCGGGGTAAGAACGACTTTGGGATCAAACGCGACCTCGAGATAATCGCAAACATTATTCATAACGGTCGACGGTTCGCTGACCAGCTGCTCGAATTGCACAAACAATCCGGGAACGTCTCCCGCGCGGACGCGCCTCGCCAATTTCGCGGCGACGCGCCAATGCGCGATCACGTAATAAACCGAGAACCGCTTTGTCTTTCGCGTTTTCTCCAACGCGATCTGCGTCGCGAGAATTGCGCGTGGATCGCGGAGCGTGACGAGTAACTTTGCGTTTGGGAACCGAGAAAAAATTTCATCGACGTGATTTCGATTCGCCGGCGTCTTCTCGATCCAACGTTTAACTCGATCGACCGGAACTCCAATTGTCGCCGCGTACGATTCCGCCATGAGCGCGAGTAAATCACGCTCGGCATTCGCCGGATCGAACGCAATTCGCTCGAACCTTTCGAGAAACTCTTGCTGCGGAAAGTTTTTATATTCGTGTTCGCGCCATTTCGGTTCACCACCGAACAGAACCCGCGAAAATGATTCTTTGACGAGGTAATCGAACTGCGCGCGCCGATCGGCGTCGCCATATTTCATCAAAACAGTCGGGAAGTATGCCGTTTCCTGCGGCAACACGAGCAGCTCGGGATGACTATCGAGCAACGCCGCCAGCAGCGTCGTGCCCGATTTCGCCTGGCCGGCGATGAAGCAAGCGCGCTGATCAAAGGGAAGATTTTCCATCAACGTTCACAAGATCGACATCGTCACACGCGACACCTGCCGCCTCGACTCCTCACCCTACCCTCTCCCCTTCACAAGGGGAGAGGAAAAAGGGTGAGGGGTTGCGGCATCAGCGCTGTTATTTTTGTTTGTCTGGCGCAAGAAACCAGTCCACGAATCGCGGCAAGCCGACGTCGAATTTCGTTTTCGGATCGTAACCGAGAAGTTTCCGCGCCTTGGAAATGTCGGCGCAGGTCAGCGGCATGTCGCCCGGTTGCTCTGGCAATGGGTTGGTCTTCGCTTTTTTGCCAAGCGCCTTTTCGATCGCCGCGATCAAATCCTTCAACTGAATGGTTTCGCTCTCGCCCAGATTAAAAATGTCGAACATCGGCCCGTCGTATTTGAGCGCGGCCATCGTTCCCTGAATGATGTCGTCGATGTAAGTGTAATCGCGGCGAGAAGTGCCGTCGCCGAATTGGTCGATTGATTCGCCGGCATGAATTTTTCGGGTGAACTGATGGATCGCGAGATCGGGACGTTGGCGCGCGCCGTAAACGGTAAAATAACGCAGCGCGACGATCCGCATTTTATAAAGATGCGAATAGGTCGAACAAAGAAATTCGCCGGCGATCTTCGTGGCCGCGTATGGACTGAACGTTTGGGTGAGATGTTCGTCTTCTGAGAACGGAACCTTTTTGGCCGCGCCGTAAACGGACGAGCTTGATGCAAAGATGAATCGCTCGACTCCGTTTGTGCGTGCCGCCTCGAGCAAGTGCAACGTCCCCGCAACATTCGTGTCGTAGTAAAGCTGCGGTTGCTGAATCGAGGGACGAACGCCCGCGCGCGCGGCCAGATGAAAGACTGCGTTGAATTTTTCTTTGCGAAACAATTCCGAAACTTTGTCGCCGTCGCGAAGATCGACATCGTGCACTGCGATGTCCTTCGCGACCGCGGAAATGTTCGCCCGCTTGATTTGCGGATCGTAAAAGTCGTTAAAGTCGTCGAGGATCGCGAGGTCATGTCCGTCCGCCAGTAGTTTCTGGACCAAATGGGAGCCGATGAATCCAGCGCCGCCGGGGACCAAAATCCTCATTAACCACGAATAAACACCAATGGACACTAAGAACAGCAAGTTGTTTGTCAGCGGGCGATTTGCCTGTCACGCCGAAGCGTGCGAAGGCGGATGTCCATTCGTGGTTGAGTAATGAAGAGAGTCATCGCGCTGAGTGTTCCCGCGTTCGTATTGGCGTTCTTCGCGACGCTCGCGTGGAAGCTCGGACCCGAACTGACGCGGCCGAAACAGGTCGATCCGGCGTTTCGGATTCCCTCACCGCTCGAGCTCGCATCAATTCCTACCGCGAGCCACTTTGATTTTCCGCTCGGGAACGAAAACGGCGCGATGGCTTATAACGCGCAGCATTTCAACGAGAACAAACATCTCGGCGACGATCTGAACGGTATCGGCGGCGAGAACAGCGATCTCGGCGATCCGATTTACGCGATTGCCGATGGTCGCGTTCTCCTCGCTCGCGACGGCGGGCCCGGTTGGGGCAACGTAATCATTTTGCTTCACGCCTATCTCGAAAACGGTGAACGCAAATATTTGCAGTCGTACTACGGACATGTTCAAGACATGCTGGTTCATCCCGGCGAAACCGTGAAACGCGGTCAACAGATCGCGACCGTAGGCACCGCCAATGGCCGCTATTTCGCCCATCTTCATTTTGAAATGCGCGAGTTCATCACCCCATTCATCGGGCCTGGTTATCGCGAAGACACGCGCGGCTGGATTGATCCGACGAAATTCATCGAGCAACACCGCTAAGTCGGTTTGGCAATAGCCCAGCGTTTTGACGCTGCGTACATCGAGCAATGTTTCCCAGCGCTAAAGCGCTGGGCTATGATTCAAAAGAAATGAAGCTCACTAACAACCCGCCGCTCCGCCAAGGAATAATCTGGTTGATCGTTGCGATCGCGATCGCTTTCGGAATCGAGATCGCGACAAACAGTGTCGGCAATGACTCAGCGTTGTTAAAGCTTGGCGCGCTGCCCGACAACGGCCAATTGCACGGAGAATTTTGGCGTATCGCTACCTATTCGTTTCTCCATTTCAATTGGCTGCATCTGATTCTGAATCTCGGATTGCTTTTCTGGATCGGACGAATTGTTGAGCAACAAGTCGGGACTGGACGAGGCGCGCTGATTTATTTTGTCAGCGTGCTTTGCTCGGCCGCTGTAATTCTCCTCGCGCACAACTGGCACCCGAAGGAAGGCGCTACGGTTGGAGCATCCGGCGGTGTCTTCGGTTTGTTAGGCGCGGCGTTGATCATTTCCTATCGGCAAAATGCAGATAATCGATTGCGAAGATCGCTTTGGATCGTGCTCGCTGTCGGGTTCGGTGTCTCGTTGCTTCCCGATATCAGTATGGCGGGTCACATCGGCGGAATAATTGGCGGAGTACCCATAGCGTTGCTGCTGAGCATGCGAAGAAATGAAAATTGACGGCTGCAGTGCACTCATCACCGGCGCTTCCGCTGGAATCGGTCGTGAGTTTGCGCGGCAACTCGCGATGCGATCGCGAACGCTCGTGCTTATCGCGCGACGCGAAGAACGGTTGAACCAGTTGCGCGATGAACTTCAAAACCGCAACGCACAACTCAATGTTCACGTGCGCGTTGTCGATCTTTGCGACACGTTGCAAATCGACGAATTGATTCGCTGGCTCGACCAAAACAAGATCGATATCGACTTCCTGATCAACAACGCCGGTCTGGGCGACTACGGGCCGTTCGCGAGTTCTCCGCCGCAACGAAATGATGAAATGCAGCAAGTGAACATTGTCGCGCTGACGGCGCTCACCCGCGCGTTGCTGCCGCAAATGATTTCGCGAAAACGCGGCGCGATTTTGAATGTGAGCTCGTCCGCCGGTTTTCTCCCAATCCCCGAAATGGCCGTTTACGCAGCGAGCAAAGCATACGTGAACGGCTTCTCCGAAGCGTTGCGTGCGGAACTTCGTGGCACAGGCGTTACCGTGACCGCGCTTTGTCCAGGCCCTGTCCATACCGAATTCGGGGACGTCGCCAAACGGCCTGGTGGTCAACCGGAGCGTGGTCCTGAATTCGTTTACGTCTCAGTGGAGAAGACGGTACGCGACGCGCTCGCTGCGACCGAAGCCGATCGACCGCTCGTAATTCCAGGTTTCATCATGAAACTCGGAATGTTTCTCGTCCGCATCACGCCGATGTCGATCTTACGAATGACGTGGCGATTGGGCGCGAAGCACGGATAGCAACAAAACAAAAGCGGCGGTCGAGGAGACCGCCGCTTTGAAATCATTTTGCAGGCGAGACGCCTGCCTCCACAGAAACTTTAGGAGGATTTGTAAGTTATGTGGCAGCCGTACGGTTTGGTTTGGGCGTTCGAGACCGCCTTGCCACCAAGTGATTCATCGAGCGCGGCTTTGACGTAATTGGTCGAGCTCGGGATGTCGGCCGGATTAGGAGACGCTTTGCTGTCGATCGCGCCTTCGTAAACGATCTTACCGTCCGGATTGATGATCACCATGTTAGGCGTGTTCTTGGCGCCGTAAAGCTTGGCGACGTTGCTTTCCGGATCGAGAAGGAGCGCGGTCTGCTTTGTTTTCCACGAGGCCATGATTTTCTGCGCCTGTTCGGCCGTGATGCTCCCCTCGGAGCCGGGTGCGTTGGAATCGATCGTCAGCCAGACGACGCCTTTGCCGGTGTATTCCGCTTGCAGCTTTTGCATGTTGTCGCTGCCGTAATGTTTTTTCACGAATGGGCATTCCGGATTGAACCACTCGAGCACGACGTATTTGCCTTTGTATTGCGAAAGCGATTGCGTTTTGCCGTTGGCGTCCGGAACGGAAAAGTCGGGCGCCGCGCTGCCGACCGGTGGAACATCGGCGGCGTAAAGCGCGCTGCCGATGAATGCGGTAATTGCGGTAAGGAGTAGTTTTGTTTTCATAAGTTTATTGTGAAGCAACGGTTGTTGAAATGGCTTCAAGTTTGTTGAGAAGAATACTTTTGGTGAGCAATTCCGGGAACACAATCGGCTCTTCCGATTTGCCCGGATAAAGCACATATAATGGGACACCCGGTCGGCCAAATTGTTGAAGCAATTTGGTAATGACAGGGTCGCCATTCGTCCAATCGGCTTTCATCTTCACAACGGCGTGGCGCTGAAATGCATCGCGCACTTCGGAATTTTCGAGCACGGCTTTCTCGTTGAACTTGCACGTCAAACACCAAGCCGCGGTAAAATCGACAAACACGGCGTGGCCTTGGTCGCGCTCAGTTTGCAAACGCTCGGGGGTGAACGGTTGCCAATCGCCCGGCGCGTTTGACGCCGCGATGTCGATCTCCGAAGCACGAAATTTGTCTCCGATAAAATAAACACCGCTGAAGAGCGAGAGCAGGAGCATGAGCAAGAGAACCAAAGCGCGTCTAGCTGCGGATGTTGCCGCCACGATGAACGCGCCTTTCATCCAACAGACGATCGCGACGATGAGCAAAAAGCAGCTCGCCCAAATCGCGCCGTCGAGTCCGCGTTGGGCGCCGAGGACGTAGAGCAGGAAGAGCAAAGTCGCGAGCAGAAGAAATCCCATGAACTGTTTTACATGCAGCATCCACGGGCCGGGTTGCGGAAGAAATCGAAGCCAGGCCGGTTGCGCGCTGAGCAAAAAATAAGGCGCGCTCATTCCGGCGGCGATTGCGACGAACATCGAGAAGATGACCGGCGCAGATTGAGTAAATGCGAAGCCGAGCGCGGTCCCGAGAAATGGCGCGGTGCACGGCGTTGCCAGCACAGTTGCGAACACGCCTTGGAAAAATGAACCGATATTGTCTTTGCGCTCTGAACTCGCAAGCAAACCGCGAGTCATATTTTGCGGCAGCGAAATTTCGAAAACGCCGAAAAGATTCAGCGCGAACACAAGAACGACGACGCTCAGACCGAGAACAAAGTAAGCGTTCGTAAATTGGAATCCGCCCCAGGTCACGTCGCGACCGCCAGCTTTGAGCGCGATGAGGAGTAGCGCCAGCGCGATAAACCAGGCGAAAATGCCGGCAGTAAAAGCGAGCCCGCTCTGGAAGATCTTCTGCCGGCTTTGCCCCGCTTGCTGAATGAATCCGAAAATCTTGAGCGAGATTACCGGCAGAACGCACGGCATTAGATTTAAAATGAATCCTCCAATGAAACCGAAGAAGAGAAAGGCGGCGATTCCGCGCGGAGGTTGGGCGGCTTGCGCCGTTGCGATCGCTGGCAGTCCAACTTGCCAGGCCGTTCGATCGTTGCCGTTCGGAGATTTCGAGAAGACAATCAATCCGGGCATCGCCGACAAATTCTTGTCGGGCGATTCAACTGGAATTCGAAAAGTAATTTCATTCGGCTTGCGCGATTCGATGCCGGGATGACCAACAACGGTGTTGCCTTGGGGCAGCGGATAAAAATCAATGGTTTGATAATTTGCGAGAGTCTCGTTCACGATTTTGAGGTGAAGATCGGACCCCGTGCGGCTCCAACTCGTCGTCGCCATTTTGGCATCAGGAAAATTTTGCGGAAGTAAACGGCGGTAGCGCGCGAATAGGTCGGTGTTTTTCGGCTCGGCGGTTGTCGACCCGGGCGCCGAAGCTGTCCCGGCGGAGGGGGCTATTGGAAGCTCGATCTCGACATTCGCGCTTCCGGGAATGCAAATTTTCTCGCAGACGAGCCAATTCGCTTCCGCGGATAGCTTAACCGGCGAGATGTCGATCTTAGCGGGCGGCGTAATTTCCTGCATCAGCAGGAGCTCATCCTGATAGCCATAGGTTTGAATGTCGCCGGGATCGTTCGTTTTCAGTGGAATCGGCCACTGAATCTCGCCAACTTTCCAACCGGGCGGCAGTGTCCATTTAATTTCAGTCGGAAGACCAGCATCGCCGGAAAATTTCCAATACGTGTGCCACCCCGGCGCCATCCGCAAGAGCAATCCCGCATTGAATGGTTTGCCGGGAACAATCGCGGACGTATCGGCGAGCAGCGTCGCTTTGACCAACTCGCGACCCTGATAATTTTGAGCGGACACGAAGGGCACGAGGAAAATCGCACAAAGCGGAATCAATAATTGCCGCCACGAACTCATCCTCACACTTACCATTGGCCGAACTTGGCGGCAACGAGTCTGGCTCGGCGCATGCTGCATAAAAGGCATGCGCGGTTTCGTGATATTTCTCGTCGTCGCCGGAATCGGTGGTGGACTGTTTGTTTTGCAAAAACGCAGCCAGCAAAAGACGGCAGCGATGGAAATTTCCGCCCAGCCAGCTCCGTCACCGAGACAAACTTACGAGCATGATTGGGCAAAGCATTCGCTCGACGCGACGCACTCAGTCATTCAAAAAATTCAGGAGCAAAGAAAAGACGACGATCTGAAAGACGCAGTCGGGCGTCGATAAGATCGGCGGATTGCCGCCGCAGGCGATTATTGCGAGGAATGATTCGCCTGGTCGCCCAGCTGCTTGTGGACAGCGGATTTGAGCTGATCGGGCGAAATCGCGTCCGCCTCGCTGACCGATTCCTCTTCGCGACCTAACTTAGTCAGATCGCGAACTGGCTCGCCTTCGCCATTAAGGATGATATCGCGGCCGGTCCGCTCATCGCGCTGGACGTGAAAGCGGCCGTTGTTGATTCCAACGAGTGGAACGAACTGCTCGTTGTTGTGCTCGACAAAGAGAATGTCGCGGTCGGCGACATGGAATTTCGGCGTGTCGGTGACTTCCATCGTCTCGTCACCCACAGTGCCCCCAAGCATTCGGATCGTGTAGGAGGTTCCGGCATCTCCTTTCACATTTTCTGCGATTTGAAATGTGACGTAAGTGTTGATGTGGCGTTGCGCGCCTTCGCCTTCCCATGCTGAACGCACATCGGTCACCGTTCCCTGAAAAATAAGTTCGGCCTGTTGGACTAACTGCTCAAACGTCGGCGGAATCACGGTCGTCGCCGTAAGACGGGCAAAAGCGATGCCGATTAATGCGAACGGAAGAAGGTATTTCATTTTCATGTGGTTTAACAAAGGTTGGTTGGTCATTTCCTCATGAAAACCGAGGCAGTCGTGGTTCCAGATAAGGTGTAACCAGTCCCTGAGCTCAAATTCATCGTCGCTGTCCTGCCCGTTCTACTAACGCTCAGCACGGTCAATGTGACACTAGCCGAACTGGCGCCCGCCTGAATCGTAACGTGACCGGGCGCTCCACTGAGCGAGTAGTTTGTGCCCAAGACGGCATTGCCGCTTATGCTGTAGTTCACAGTGATTGCAGTCGCCGCAGGCGCTGACGCCAACGCGGTTAAGACCGACTTCCCTCCACTTCGAATACTAGTTGGAGCTGCCGAAAGCGTCACTGTGAGACTCGAAGGCGTCGGTGTCGGCGCTGCGGTTGGAGTCGGTGTGGGCGTAGGCGTACCTGACATGGTGAAAGCCTTATAGGTATAGCTGTTCGAGACCCAGGAATTGTTAACCTTTGAATAGAGCGATACATAGACAGTTCGCCCATCCGTCGGCATTTGATTCACGGTCGCCGAAAGCGCGCCCACCGGACCCGAATTGTAGATATCGATACTGTTCTGAGAGCTGCCCACTAGAAGCAAATAAGCCGTAGCGTCACCGGCGCTCCAAGTAAAGGTCACGCTCGAAGAAGTGAAAGTGGATCCCGGAGCTGGACTTAGCATTAGAGCCGGACCCGTTGCTGGGGTCGGAGTCGGCGTTGCGGTTGGGGTGGCTGTCGGGGTTGCCGTTGGTGTTGGCGTTGGGGTCGGAGTCACGCTCGCTGCCGGGGTCGGTGTTGCGGTTGGTGTTGGAGTGGGAGTCGCGCTCGGCGTCGGCGTCGGCGTTGGAGTTGGACTGGTTGCGGCACCGTAAAGTGATTGGCCGCCGGCGATATCATCAGCGGAGAGTTGATAGCGATCGCTGATGACCGAATTCATGACCGCATCGACATGTTGGCCGCTTGTATCAGGGTGACCCAGACCGAGCACGTGCCCGAGTTCATGTAGGGCGACACGCTGAATATCGGCGATCGCGTAGCCGTTGGAACCATAGCGAAGATTGCCGCGATACGAATCCCACTGCTGCGCAGTGTTGAACAGGATATCGGCCTCGAGCATGTTCGAGCCGGAATAGCTGTAGTAAGTCACCGCGAGCGTGCTTGAACCAAAACTCTGGCCGAAGACGTTGTTGGAAAAAGCCATCGAATTAACTCGGTCACCGGAAGCCACTGGCGCCGTGGAATTCATCACCTGACCAAACTGCATCCCGGCGAGAATTTGATTCCACATGCCGAGAGCCGGAGCGGCCGCGACGTTCCAGGAAGTATTTCCATCGGTGAGAACGCCGCTAGGGATGCCGAGCTCCAGTTGCATTACAACATTGCTGCCGTTAGGCCATTGTGGCCCCTCTAGGACATACGCATTCACGGTGTGAGGGATGAAGCCCGGGACGGCCAAAGCGGCGATAGCAACGATGGTCGAGAAACGAACGGAGAGGGCCGCCAGACAGGGCTGCATAATTTCTGTGAAAACCAGAAAAGCAATATCCGTGCAGAGGACCCAAAGAAATGCAGTTGATCGCTGCGAATCCGCAGAAATACCCGATCTCTTCCTCGCTCAAACTCAGGCTTTTGTTAGGGAGTCCGCGGCGCTGAGCCACGTTCAGCTCTGAACGCAAAGGTCTCGCTACTTCAAATTCACGGAACGATAAAGATCTGCTGCGAATCGGGATCCTTAACCTTGCTTCCCTGGGCATAGCCGCTCACGTCGATGTATCCGCCGCTGGCATTGAATGGATTGAAAACGAGACCGGGCCTGCCTGGAACCGGCTTGGCTACCGGAAACTGCGTTGCGCCCGCGGCGTTCTGAGGGGACGACGAGGGCTTTGCCTTCGATTTATTGCTGGCAACTCGTGGCGTTGTGCTTGCCGACGCGCGACTGGACTGACGGGCAGCAGCCCGCGGCGTCGCGGATGGGGAAGCGACCGGCACTGGCTGGCCCGGGTTAGTCACGTCGGACGCGTTCCCCACAGGCGGCGATTCCGGCTCGTTAAAAACGTACCGCACCGGGGCAGTAACGGCACGCGTGACTTCGTGCGCCGTTTCGCAACCAACCAAGCCAGTCGCTATCAGCGCAAACCCCCAGCGGCTCCAATTCATCGCACTTGTTATACGAGCGGCTTTTCTTCAGCGCAACAGTCTCCGACAAAGCGGTCGATCTCAGACTCCGTCGTCGCCCATGAGCACATCACGCGATAAAAATCGGGCTCGCTGAATTTGTAAAAATGCCAGCCGCGTGAATTCAAACCGTGAGCGAGCTGTTCAGACAAGCGAACAAAGAGGGCATTTGCTTTAACTGGGAGCACAATCTCGATCTTTGCGGCCGCACGAAGCCGCTCAGACAGTATGCGCGCCATCGCATTGGCGTGTTTTGCGTTCCGCAGCCAAACGTCGTTCTTCAACAGGCCGAGCCATTGCGCTGCTAAAAAACGCGTCTTGGATACGAGCTGACCGGCTTGCTTCAACCGATAATCGAATTCTTGAGAAAGGTCCTTTTTGAAAAATATCACGAGCTCGGCCGCGGCTGCGCCATTTTTTGTCCCGCCAAAGCAAAGAACGTCGACGCCGATCTTCCATGTAATTTCTTTCACCGAGCAACCGAGCGAAGCAATCGCATTTGCGAATCGTGCGCCGTCCATGTGCAGAAACATTTCGCGCTTCCTGGCAAGTTCAGCGATGACGCCGATTTCATCACGACTGTAAACCGTGCCGAACTCGGTTGCTTGAGTGATGCTGATGACGCGCGGCTTGTGCGCATGCACCTCGGGCTGACGCGCGATCACCTCGTTCGCTTCGTTGATGTCGATCTTGTCCGCCAGCGGACGGACTCGCTGCCGCGAGCCAGCATCCCCGCCAATAAGAAGCAGCTTTGAGCCGCGCGTGAAAAACTCCGGCGCACCACACTCATCAGTCTGAATATGGGCGTGATCGTGACAAACGACGCTGTGAAACGGTTGGCAAAGTTGCGCCAGCGCGAGCGCATTTGCGGCCGTTCCATTGAAAACCAGATAAGCGTCGCAATCGGTTTCGAAAAGACCCCGGACCAATTCCCGAACGCGACTTGTCCATTCATCATCGCCGTAGGAAACGGCTGCTCGATGATTGGCCTCTTCCAGAGCAGCCAAGACTTCAGGGCAAATCCCCGCGGTATTGTCGCTGGCGAATTGGTGATGCCCGGCGCTCGACTGCATGTCGATCTTGCTAGCCGAGGTCGGCGCCGGCAGCAAACGGCAATCCCTCGAAAAGGAGAAATTGCCTGACGGACCCGAGCCCCAGGGCCTGCAGGGCCCGCCAGGCAAATCACTCTAATACTCCCCTGAATCTAATCCGCTTTGGAGCGGCTCTTCACTCCCCACTTCGAAGTTCACCCTCAAAGTGACCGTATCCTCAGGGGATTTTTTTTGGTCGCCCCGAAATTGCTTCGCCTTTACCTCGGATTAACGCGCGATTACTTTTTGGTTATGGGCGCTTTGCAGGCGGAAATCGAACGACGCGGCGAACGCATTTTTGATTTGGTCGATCAGCATCCGGAACCGCTCTTCAGCAAAGCCGGTTTTTATCAGCGGATGATGGCGCTCTCAATGCGCGACGAACATTTCAAGGTGCAACTGTTTCGATTCGTGGACGTTTTGGCGTCGCTCCATCGTGGCACTGACATCGTCCAGCATCTTGGCGAATATTTCGCGGACATGCGCAACGGCTACGCGCCGTTGATTCGAACTGGAGTTCGCGCGGCGAAAATTGTGCCCTGGATAAGCGGTCAGCTTCTGCGCTGGAACGTCTCCGGCATGGCGCGTCAGTTCATTGCCGGACGAAATCCGGAGGACGTGATGAAAACGTTCCGGAAACGCCGCGCTCAGGGCATCGGGTTCACGGTCGATCTTCTCGGCGAGGCCGTCGTGAGCGAACAGGAAGCGGGCGAGTACACCACGCGCTGTTTGGAATTACTCGAGCATCTCGGTCGCGAAACGCGCGGCTGGACGGATCCGCTGGGCAAAAACGCCGAGTTGTTTCCGGTCGTTAATCTTTCCGTAAAAATCTCCGCGCTTTATTCGCAGATGAATCCGGCCGATCCGGCCGACGCGATCGCACATCTTGCGCCGAAACTGCGCCCGATTTTGAGACGCGCGCGTGAGCTCGGCGCGTTTGTGAACTTCGACATGGAAAGTTACGCGCACAAAAACGCAACGCTCGAGCTTTTCAGAACACTGTTTACCGAAACTGAATTTCGCGATTGGCCGCACGTTGGAATTGTAATTCAGGCTTATCTGCGCGATGCGGAAGACGACTTGCGTGATCTGCTCGACTGGGGACGCGTGCGCGGAACCCGTTTCGCGGTCCGACTGGTTAAAGGCGCGTATTGGGATTTCGAGCAAATAAAGTCACGCCAGAACGGATGGGGTTGTCCGGTCTTTCTGCAAAAACCCGAGAGCGATCTGAATTTCGAATTGCTCACGCGAATTTTGCTCGAGAACGAACCGGTCGTTACCGCCGCGTTCGGATCGCATAATGTTCGCAGCATCGCGCACGCGCAGGCGCTGGCCGATCGGATTGGGATTGATCGCAGCCGCTTTGAATTTCAGTTGCTCTACGGCATGGCCGGTCCGGTGAAAGGCGCGCTGGTCGAGATGGGTTATCGAGTCCGCGAATACAGCCCGGTCGGCGAGCTTTTGCCTGGAATGGCGTATCTCGTGCGACGCTTGCTCGAGAACACTTCGAATGAAGGTTTCTTGCGCGCGAAATTCTCGGACAACGTTTCCGAGGCAGAATTGTTGCGCGACCCGGCGGATCTCGTCGCGCAGAGTCGAGACGGGGCGCGCCATGTCGATGTTATGAGTGGCGGCGCTTCCCTCGACACGCCGCCCGGTGATACTTATGAAAACGCGCCACTTGTGAATTTCGTTTACGAACAAAATCAGGATCGAATGCGAGAAGCGCTCGCGCGTGTGCGCACGCAGCTCGGACAGAAATATCCGCTGGTGATCAACGGCGAAAGAGTTTGGACCGACAAAACGATCGCTTCAATCAACCCGAGCTCGCCCGATGACGTCGTCGGTCACGTCGCTGAGGCCGGAATTCCAGAAGCAGAGCGCGCGGTTAAAGCGGCGCGCGACGCGTTCGAAAAATGGAGTAAGACTTCATTTGAAACGCGGGCCCGATTGCTTGAGCGCGCCGCCGATATTATGCAACGCCGGCGTTATGAACTCTCGGCGCTCGAAGTTTTCGAAGTCGGCAAAGCGTGGGCGGAAGCAGACGGCGACATTCGCGAGGCGATGGATTTCTGTTTTTTTTACGCGCAGCAAATGCGTTTAATCGGACGGCCGCGGCTCACTCAGCACGTCCTCGGCGAAGAAAGTTATCAGCACTATTGGCCGCGCGGCGTCGCAATGATCATCGCACCGTGGAATTTTCCAATGGCAATTTTGTGCGGCATGACTACGGCCGCGCTGGTCACCGGCAACACCGTTATCATGAAACCCGCCGAACAATCGGCAGTCCTCGGCGCGATGTTGATGGAAATTTTCGAAGAAGCCGGTGTCCCGCCCGGCGTCCTGAATTATTTGCCCGGCAAAGGTTCACTGATGGGCGCGCATCTGGTCGATCACAAAGATGTCGATCTTATCGCGTTCACCGGATCGCGCGAAGTCGGTCTCCGGATTTGGGAAAGTGCCGGCAAGACGCGCGAAGGTCAGCGCGAGCTGAAGCGCGTGATTTGTGAGATGGGCGGCAAGAACGCCGTCATCATTGATGCCGATGCCGACCTCGATGAAGCGATTGTCGACACCGTTTATTCCGCCTTCGGTTATCAGGGACAAAAATGTTCCGCCTGCTCGCGGCTCATCATTCTCGATGAAATTTATCCGCGCGCGATGGAACGCTTGATGAATGCGGCCGCCAGCTTGCGCGTTGGAAATCCGGAAGAACCAGGAATCACTGTTGGGCCGGTGATCGATGGGACCGCCTATAAACGCATTCTCGAATACATCGACATCGGCAAAAACGAATCGCGACTCGCTTTTCAACGAGCCGATGTTCCAGAAAAAGGCTTTTTCATTCCGCCAACCATTTTCACGAATGTCAGTCCGAAAACGCGGATCGCGTGTGAAGAAATTTTCGGACCGGTGCTCAGCGTCATCAGTGCGCGCGATCTCGATGAAGCATTCGAGATCGCGAACGGCACCGAATTTGCGCTGACCGCCGGATTTTTCTCGCGCAGTCCAGCCAACATCGAGCGCGCCAAAGCTGAGATTGTTGCCGGTAACGTCTACATCAATCGCTCCTGCACCGGCGCCGTCGTCGGCCGCCATCCATTCGGCGGATTCAAGATGAGCGGCGGCGGCACCAAAGCAGGCGGCGCCGATTATCTTTTGCAGTTTGTTGTGCCACGGGTCGTAACCGAAAATATCACCCGCCACGGCTTCGCCCCGGAAACAACGCCGCAATATCGCGACGAATTTCTCCCGCCCCGCTAATCGCAGCTATCGATCGAGCGCGCGGCCTTTGCGAAGCAACTGGACGATCGTGACGATCATATAGATTACCGGCCAGGCAGCAGCGACGAGGATGATGGCGAACACGGCCATTTCCTTTGCCCGTTCGCGTGCGGCCTCGATTAAATATTCGCGACCCAAGTTGTAACGACGGATCCGCCAGTCATCGTCGTTGGCCCAGTAGCCATGCCATCTGCCAGCTCCGGACTGGAAGAAGCAATCGGTTTGCGGGAACCGGCTATCCTCGAACTGACATTTTGGTTTCACAGCATCTGATGCACAGCTTGGATCGTTCCACACAATTAGCGACTCATCCAGTTGATGATTTTGTCATGCGCGTGATTGAGCACGCTGACGTGATCTGCATCCTCGATCGCGAAGAATTCGACAAACGGAAATTCGCGCGCGAGCTCACGCCCCATTCGGACTGGAATCACTTGATCGCGCGTGCCGTGAAAGATTGCGACCCGCGCGACCGGGTTGTACGCGACGACTTCCGCGAGATT
>Ga0207646_10001507_pt1 | contig 28641 bp, 22 predicted proteins | sample KBSK5502metaG_FD_184343 | JGI IMG/M metagenome (GOLD analysis project Ga0207646, IMG submission 184343) | Corn, switchgrass and miscanthus rhizosphere microbial communities from Kellogg Biological Station, Michigan, USA - KBS K5-50-2 metaG... | ecosystem: Host-associated > Plants > Roots >...
TTTTTGCGAGCCTTTGAAAGGCGGGCTAAAACGATGGATGAACACCCCTGGGACGACACAATTCCCGACTATGCAAAGCCGGATGAGGTAATACCGTTTGTTGATTACGCACGACCACAGCATGAAGTCGTTCATGCAAACAATTTTGTAGCCTCTCCCAGCCTGGATGATGAACATTCATCTATACCTACAGTCAACAGGCAGCCACAACGCAGGGTGCGTAATAGGCTACTCTATGGCATAGGTATTTTAAGTGCTGTCCTGGTTATCCTTGCCGCCACCTCTGCCTTGTTTCTCTATGCGAAGTCGTTAACAGCGTCCAACAGAACTCCTCCCCGCTCCACCGTCAGCAGATTTCGTTATGCCGCGTGTCCTTTCAAGCTTGGCAAAGGTATTATTGAAGGGCAAGAAGCCAGGTGCGGCTTTCTCGCAGCGCCTGAAGACCGCAGTCAACCACGGGGTTCTACCATCCAGTTAGCCGTAGCGATCTTCAAAGCTCCCCACGCGCATCCTGCCCCCGTCCCAGTAGTGTTTCTCACTGGCGGACCTGGCGGTGCTCTTCTGGATGACCTGGGAACACTCATCACCTCGACGAACCTGGATAGCGTGACCCTGGGACATGATCTCATCTTGCTGGATCAGCGCGGTACCGGTTACTCCAGGCCTTCGTTAACCTGCCCTGAATTTACCAATTACCTGATGATTGCCGCGAGTGGAAATCCTGGCCCTGAGCCGCTGAATGACTTGTATATGAGGGCTGCACGTGCGTGTCACGATCGCTTGACAAAATCTGGCGTCAATCTACAGGCATATACAACCATTGCCGATGCAACCGATGTTCACGATTTGATTCATGCTCTTGGTTACAGGCAAGTCAATCTCTATGGCGTCTCCTATGGCACCCGGCTGGCTCTTACTGTGATGCGCCTCTTCCCCACCGATATCCGCAGCGTTGTGCTTGACTCTACGGTTCCCACGCAAATTAACGTCTTCCGTACAGAGCCGGCTGTCACCCAGCATGCATTTAACACACTTCTCCAGGGCTGTGCTGCCAGCAAGATGTGCAATTTCGCCTACCCCCATCTGCAAAGCCTTTTCTATCAGCTTGTTGCTGATTTGAATGCCAATCCTGTGACTTTCCAGGATGCTCAGTATGGTCGTGTACAGCTCAACGGCAATGAACTTGTTAGCTTGTTATACCAGGCTATGTACGTGACAAGGCTCATTCCGATCCTGCCGGCAATGATCATGCAAATAAGCAAAGGCGACTATACACTTCTCTCTCGCTACGCTGACTACCTCACTGCTGAGCGCGGCATCAGCTATGGCATGTACTACTCAGTAGAGTGCGGTGAGGATATGGCTTTCACGACAATGCAGGACCTGGATATAGCCGCGAACGCACTGCGGCCGGAGATCAAGAGTGCCATACTTACCGGCTTACAAGCTGATTTCTCTGTGTGCCAGGCCTGGGGTCAGGGTGCTGTGCCGCCAGCACAAAAACTGCCTGTGACAAGCTCAATACCTACGTTGATTCTTTCCGGTGAGTACGATCCGATCACACCGCCCTCTAACGGGAAACTAGCAATGCAGACCCTGAGCAACAGCTTCTTCTTTTTGTTTCCAGCCACCGGTCACGGCGTTTTCCTCACAGGCAGTTGTCCAGCTTCTATTACAGTGGCCTTTCTAACAAATCCGCTAGAAAAACCAGGTGGCAGTTGCATCTCGACAATGCAGGAACCTGACTTTCAGCCGGCAATAATGCCACCAGTTCCTACTTGATTCCCATTTTGCCTATTGCATTTTCCCCAAGATACGAGTAGTCTTCACCTCATCAATACAAAAGAGATAGTTACCTCGAAGGGAGAACCGCCCACCATGCCTGCCATTGAACTTAGCAGCGACGACACATTGGTCCCTTTCCCCAAAAAACTGGAATACCACGCTACCCTGCATGACCTACCTACCGAAGAACGTCCCCGCGAACGCCTCCAGCATCATGGCCCCAGGGCGCTCTCAAACGCCGAACTGCTCGCCATCATCTTGCGCACAGGCACCACGCACGACAACGTGCTTGAACTGGCCGGCAAACTGCTGGCCCAATTTGGCGGGCTGGGTGGCTTGATGCGCGCAGATTTTATCGAGATCTGCAGCGTGTACGGACTGGGGTCTGCCAAAACGGCCCAACTGAAAGCAGCGCTGGAGATAGGCCGGCGCCTTGGTATGATGCAGCCCGACGAAAAATATCAGATCAAGACTCGTCGTCTACAGATGTTCAAGATTGTTCGCGATGCGCTTTAGAGTGACTATTGTTGTTCGCAGTTGTTCGTCAAAGACAGCAATTTTTCATCGTATTTGCTGTCAAAATTGCTGTCAGCCTCAGATGTTATCTTCCTGAGTCAGCGTGCAGGGTTAGTTAGAGTAGCTACACCCCCTGTTAGAAACTTCAAATGGCAAGCCGTTTTAAAACTTGTGCCAAAGTTATCCACATTCCACGTTCCTGTAAAGTTTATGTTGGGTGCATGGAGATGATAGCTTGATGGCAAGCTGTAATAGCATAAGGGTCCGAAGGGGGGGACTCGAAATAACAGGGTTTTCCAGTGTGCTGATTGTGTTTGAGTAGGTTCCACTTGATTGTGATTGTCCACCAAGTATTTCTGCGTATGCTGCTTGTGTTTCGGTGCTGCTACAATTCTTGCTACATGTATTTTCATAGCTGTGCTTGTTGCGTCATTGCTACATGTTCGTGCTTGGAAGTTGCTACATGAACGGATAGTTAGCAGGGCATCCTGTTTAAATTATCACGGTAGAGGCAAGCTGAATGACCATCAAGATCTATTTGGCCTTCTTCTATGCCGCTTATGATAACTGGGTAGCATTGAATGCCGTTGCCATAGCCGCTACACGTAATTCATGTTAAAATAGATGAGATCAACACTTTTGCGTCTCACCAAAGAACTGGCAGCACTTAATTAAGGCACAGGCTACTCCTCAAGGTTGAGAAAGTCTGTTGCTTACATGGACGGGTAGCAATGGAGAACGAGCAAAGGAGTATCCTATCACACGTTGCGATTTATGATCTGACTTGCCATACCAACACAGTCAATATTGTGGCGTGGTCACCGGATGGGCAACAACTGGCCTCTGGCTCATATGATAGAACTGTACGATTGTGGGATGGACACAGTGGCGCGCCGTTACACACCCTAGAAGGCCATACCGGCACAGTCTATAGCGTGGCGTGGTCGCCAGATGGGCAACAACTGGCCTCTGGTTCAAGTGATAACACGGTGCGGTTGTGGGATGGGCACAGCGGCGCGCTGCTACACACTCTAGAAGGCCATACCGGCACAGTCTATAGCGTGGCGTGGTCGCCGGATGGGAATTTGCTTGCCTCTGGTGCGGCTGATAACATGGTGCGGTTGTGGGATGGACACAGCGGCGCGCTGCTACACACTCTAGAAGGTCATGCTGATACAGTTCATAGAGTAGTGTGGTCACCGGATGGGCGACAACTGGCCTCTGGTGCGGTTGATAGAACCGCGCGGTTGTGGGATGGCCATAGCGGCGCGCTGCTACACACGCTGGAAGGCCATACAGGGGCAGTCTATAGCATGGCGTGGTCACCGGATGGGAACTTGCTAGCCTCTGGTTCAAGTGATAAAACTGTGCGGTTGTGGGATGGCCATAGCGGCACGCTGCTACACACCCTGGTAGGCCATACCTATAGAGTCACTAGCGTGGCGTGGTCACCAGATGGGCAACAACTGGCCTCTGGTTCAAGTGATAACATCGTGAGGTTGTGGGATGGCCATAGCGGCACGCTGCTACACACCCTGGTAGGTCATACCGATAGAGTCACTAGCGTGGCGTGGTCACCGGATGGGCGACAACTGGCCTCTGGTGCGGTTGATAGAACCGCGCGGTTGTGGGATGGCCATAGCGGCGCGCTGCTACACACGCTGAAAGGCCATACTGACGTAGTCTATAGCGTGGCGTGGTCACCGGATGGGCAACAACTGGCCTCTGGTGGGGCTGATAACACGGTGCGGTTGTGGGATGGCCATAGCGGCGCGCTGCTACACACGCTAGAAGGTCATACCGATACAGTCACTAGCGTGGCGTGGTCGCCGGATGGGCAACAACTGGCCTCTGGTGGGGCTGATAACTCGGTGCGGTTGTGGGATGGCCATAGCGGCGCGCTGCTACACACGCTGGTAGGTCATAAAGGCTATATTGATAGCGTCACTAGCGTGGCGTGGTCACCGGATGGGAACTTGCTAGCCGCTTCAAGTGATAACACGGTGCGGTTGTGGGATGGACACAGCGTCTCGCCGTTACACACGCTGGAAGGCCATACAGGGGCAGTCTATAGCATGGCGTGGTCGCCGGATGGGCAACAACTGGCCTCTGGTGGGGCTGATAACACCGTGCGGTTGTGGGATGGCCATAGCGGCACGCTGCTACACACCCTGGTAGGCCATACCGATAGAGTCACTAGCGTGGCGTGGTCACCGGATGGGAATTTGCTAGCCTCTGGTTCAAGTGATAACACCGTGCGGTTGTGGGATGGCCATAGCGGCACGCTGCTACACACTCTAGAAGGTCATGCTGATACAGTCTATAGCATGGCGTGGTCGCCGGATGGGCAACAACTGGCCTCTGGTTCAAGTGATAACACCGTGCAGTTGTGGGATGGCCATAGCGGCACGCTGCTACACACGCTAGAAGGTCATACCGACAGAGTCACTAGCGTGGCGTGGTCGCCGGATGGGCAGATCTTTGTGTCCCAATCTGACACGATGATGCGCCTCTGGCGACCTCAATCGTGGGAAACAGTACAAGTCGTAGAGGAAGTAACAACACCAAAATCATGGGATACCCTGTATTTCTTCCCCAATATTCCGCGATTTTCAACGCTTGATAACGCTGATACTGCTCTTCATATCTGGCAGGTGGATCTGACTGCTTTCTTGTCTACGAGTCCGACTATTTCCTCTGTTCACTACACGACGGCAAAAATCGCACTGGTTGGTGATGGGGGAGTTGGGAAGTCAGGTCTGGGATATCGGCTGGCAGATAACCGCTTTCAGGTCACTGAGGCCACTCATGGGCAACATTTCTGGATCGTTGACGCATTAGGGACGGTACGCGCTGATGGAACCTTGTGCGAGGCTATCCTCTGGGACTTTGCTGGACAACCCAATTTTCGCCCCATTCACGCACTCTTTTTGGAGGATATCGACCTTTCGCTGCTCCTCTTCGATCCTGCGCGTCCAGATACTTTGGCTGGAGTAGACTTCTGGCTGAAACATCTTGGTGACGCCCAGCACCCGTGTCGCACCATTCTGGTTGCAGCACGCATAGATGTGAGTCAGTCACCACTGTCTCTGAGAGAACTCCAGGCGTTCTGCCAGGACCGTAACATCTCTGGTGGTTTTGTCGCGACGAGTGCGAAGCTAAACGAGGGGATAGATACCCTGATGGACCACATACGCCAACAGATCGGGTGGGATGAGAAACCAACAACGATCACCACACAAACGTTTAAGCGGATCAAAGACTATCTCCTCCAACTCAAAGCCGAGGCAGAACGATCTAATGTCTTGGTGAGTCCTGCCCAATTACGCAAACAGCTGGAGGCGCTTGACCCAGATTGGCATTTTAGCAATGAGGAACTAATGGGAGCAGTCGGGCACCTGCAGAACCATGGGTACGTCACGGTATTGCGGCATTCCTCGGTTGAGGAACGTATTTTATTGGCCCCCGATCTGCTGATCAATCTTGCTGCCAGCTACTTGCTGAAAGCGCGCGCGAACGAAAAAGGCCTGGGGGCGCTGGATGAGGCCTGTGTGCTAGGCAACGAGTATCACTTTCCAGAGGTTGAACACTTAAGCGAAGAGGAAAGAGATGTCTTGCTCAAAGCGGTGTCGGAACTCTTCTTGAAACACGCTATCTGCTTCCGTGAGTCGGTCGATGGGCAAACTTACCTTATTTTCCCTGCCCTGATTCTCGAACGCCCGCTGCGCATGATTGAGGATACTGAACTGGTCGAGGATGTGGCGTACGTTGTCACGGGTAGAGTAGAAAATGTGTACCCGGCTCTGGTCGTGCTCCTGGGATACGCGCCGAGTTTTCAGCGTACCTCCCAGTGGCGCAAGCAAGCGCAGTATGAGACCCAGGACGGTCACCTTTGTAGCTTCAAGCTGGAAAAGGACGAGGCTGGAGAGCTCGAACTCGTCCTTTATTATGGCAGAGATGTCCCCGATTTTGTGCGGATGCGTTTTCAGGGACTGTTCGAGCAAGTGCTCTCTACACGCCATGTTACGGTGAAAAAATATGCTCGTGTGGTTTGTCCGCAGTGCGGCTTGCAGCAAAAACGCAGAACAGTCATCGAGCGCATTCGGAGTGGCAAATCATTCATGTTTTGTGAAGAGGATGGTACAAGGATTGCCCTATCCGAAGCAGCTGACCTGATGGCCTTTCCGCCTCTGGTACATTCGAAGATCGTACTTGATGAGGCGGCCAGTAGGAGACGAACGAGCTATGAAACGGCTCTCGTGCGGGTGAAGAGCTTGATCCGTGATCGGGGAGATACTGCTGTACCGACCTGCTTTATCAGCTATGCCTGGGGCAACCCAACACACGAGCGCTGGGTGCTAAGATTGGCGAACGACTTGTTGAATGCTGACATCGACGTCACACTTGATCAACTGCATGGCGCAGCGCTTGGCTCAAACATTGCACGTTTTATTGCACGCATCCAACAGAGCAAATTTATCGTTGTTGTGGGGACTCCATCGTACTATGAGAAGTATGAGAACAAGCTTGCCCGTTCTGGGTATGTCGTGGCAGCAGAAGTGGATCTCATTAATGATAGACTCATGGGGACCGAGGAACAGAAGGCGAGCGTACTTCCGGTGTTGTTAGAAAGTGATGAACGTACCTCCTTTCCTCCGCTGATGCATCGGCGTGTCTATGGCGATTTCAGGCAAGAGAGCATGTATTTTGTGACGCTTTTCGACCTGTTGCTCACGCTCTATCAGGTGCCATTTGAGCACCGAATGGTACAAGATGTACGAGCAAATCTACGAGAGGAAGCTCGGGCGGAACAACACATGTTATAATGAGAGCATAGTAGGTGTCCCTCAAAAGTAGCTACAAGTCTAAGGCGATTGATTGTTTTGGAGTGTTTCTAGCTACGAATACGCTCAGACACCGCCTTTTCACACTGGTAGGGATGGACCTCTTGATAAGGTCTATTTAGGATCAGCATCCTTGCATAGAGTTATGAGGTATCGAAGGAGAGATTCGGTATGGCTTATCCACTAATGTTCGCAAGGGTTCATGTTGTGCTTAAATGAGTACTTTATTGTCCGCTCTGTGTCGCTTTGTGCTGCGTTTGGTCGTCGGTGTTGCTACATGCGTTGCTGCATAGATGTTTTTAAAGATAGATTTGCCATAGCAAGCTATTAGCAGGCTGGTGCCAAGGGACGGATTTGAAACCCACTGTTCACCAAGGTTCGCTGATATTCTCTTCGTGCTCAAAAAGCGGTTGTAGTGTTCGCTTTCGTTCACTGTTTCTTGCTGTCAATCGTTGGTTTCGCTGTCAGTTTTGCTGTCATACTCGGTTCACTCTCATTTTGCTGACTTGGATACTTTTTGACCAGGCAGGTTTTTATTAATCTGCTCTAGTGGTGGCATTCTGCTTTGACACAACAATTCCATTTGACCAAAGTCAGCAAGATTGAGGATGAGCCTCGGGCGTTATCTTTTTGAGTCAACATAGAGGGTTGGTTAGAGTAGCTACCTCCCTATCAGTAGTTTCAAATGGCAAGCTGTTTGAAAACTTGCGCCAAAGTTATCCAATTTGGATCACGCTTTGTGTCCTGAAATTACGATACGCGCATAGTATGAGGGTTTACGCGAACTAGCACCTACCTACGGGGCTGCCGTAGCGGAGCTTTATGGCTGAGGGGGGAAGTTGGAATACATTTAGACACACTCGCTTTCATCACCCGTATAGGACTTATAGCTCCATAATCAGACAATATTTACACTTTACTAGGAGTTACCCGTCTTTTATGATAAAGGGCTGAAATTTCCCAAGTGAAATAGATATTTTAACCATTCTAAATTCACTTAATGCATGTTATCATACTTCCAAAGGGTACTTTAGAAACTTCCAAAGGTGATTCTAACATGTCCTATGGATACACATACACGTTTCCTGCCCTCAGAGGTATTCAGGCAGGGAACGAATATTATGTTGCTATGTGTCCGCTGAAGTTGTTACCTAAGATATTCTTGTTCGATGAAGCACCTATACCTCCAGAACTACGCGCTCAGCGTACCCTCAATCTCGCTCGTATCCCTGAAATTGCACACTATATTCTAGATAACCGTCATGACTATGCCTTCTCTGCGATTACAGCTTCCCTTGATGGTGATGTGCGTTTTGAATCGGCTGATATGGGAGATGGTTCATCCGATATTGGTCGATTAGTTGTACCCATGTCTACCCATTTTGTTATCAATGATGGTCAACATCGACGGGCAGCCATCGAAGCAGCTCTGGAAGAACAACCTGATCTAGAGGATGAAACTATCGCCGTTGTATTTTACGTGGACACAGGGTTACGTCGTAGTCAACAACTTTTCGCAGACCTTAACAAACATGCAGTTCGACCTACTCAATCGTTAGGTGTATTATATGATTATCGTGATCCACTAGCTAGTCTCTGTCGTGACCTAGCTGAACGAGTATTTTGCTTTAAAGGTTTAACAGAGGTGGAAAAGACAACCATCTCGAACCGTTCGGTGAAACTATTTACACTCAGCGGTATCTACCAGGCTACAGGTGCTTTGTTGAATAAGCGCAAGAATGAATCTCTTAGTGAAGAAGAACAGGAACTGGCTTTTCAATTCTGGACCGAGCTGGGTCACGTAATTTCAGAGTGGCAGCTAGCCGCTAGTCGTAAGGTGAGTAGTGCTGAATTGCGACGTGACTATGTACATGCCCATAGTATAGTTCTGCATGCTTTGGGAGAAGCTGGTAATGCCTTGTTAAGCCAGCACCCCCAGGATTGGAAAAATTACTTATCTCCTCTTCAAGATATCGACTGGTTGCGGAAGAATACAGATGTATGGGAAGGTAGAGCGATGATAGGTGGACAAATGAGCAAGGCCCGGCAGAATGTACAATTAACGGCTAATTGCCTTAAGATTACTTTAGGCTTGACACTGACTTCCGAGGAAATCAAGTTTGAAGAGAAATATAAACAAGGTACGCCTGTACATCAGCTCTCCTCGGGAGTAGCTCAATCTAGATCTAAGAAGTGAGGTTTATTTTATGCTTACGGGACTTCCAAACGAGCGATCAGTTTTTGATCACCAGACTATTCAAGATATTCATGATGAGATCCGTGACGTGTATCGGCGCTATCCGCAGCCATGGGTAATTGGCTATAGTGGTGGTAAGGACTCAACAGCGGTGTTGCAACTGGTGTGGAATGCCATCAAAGAGCTCCCTCCTGAAGAGCGTCAAAAGCCAATCTTTGTCATTGCATCCGATACTAAGGTAGAAACCCCTGTCATTGTAGATTATATTGACAACACCCTTCGTCGCGTCAACGAAGCCGCTCAAGCTCAGGGCATGCCCTTTAGTGCGGAGAAGGTGGTGCCCACTGTTAACGATAGCTTTTGGGTCAACCTGATTGGCCGTGGATACCCGGCTCCCACGTCTCGGTTTCGTTGGTGTACAGAGCGGATGAAAATTAATCCTGCTAATCGCTTCATTGAGCAGAAAGTAGCGCAGTATGGTGAGGTAATCATGGTGTTAGGCGTCCGCAAGACAGAAAGCTCAACACGCATGCAATTGATGAGCACTTATCAAGTTAAAGGCCATGTGTTGCGTCGTCATGGCTCACTGCGTGGTGCTTATGTTTACGCTCCTGTCGCTGATTTTTCAACCGATGATGTATGGACCTATCTTTTGCAGGTACCTTCACCCTGGGGTAATAACAATCGAGATTTAGCCGCACTTTATCGTAATGCCAGTGCAGGTGAGTGCCCATTAGTCATTGATACTACAACGCCATCGTGTGGGAACAGCCGTTTCGGCTGTTGGGTTTGCACCGTTGCTAGGCGTGATACCTCAATGGAAGCATTGATTGATAACGGCGAAGAGTGGATGGAGCCACTTCTCGAGTTCAGGGAATGGCTGGTGATCACTACTGAACCGGAGCGCAAACACGAGTTCCGAGATATCAAGGGGCGCGATGGAAGAGTAGTTTTCAAAAAAGATGGCACCCTTGCAGCACGCACTTATAAGCTAGATATTAGCAAATTGATGCTAGAAAAGGTGCTACATGCTCAGAAAGCTGTGCGTCAAAATGGCCCGGACTCTGACATCTTGCTGATTTCTGGCGAGGAATTATTTGAGATTCGGCGTATTTGGCGTGTTGAGCGGCAAGATTGGGAAGATTCTGTTCCGAAAATATTTCGAGCGGTTAACGGTTATGACTTGAACTGGCCTGCGGATGATGACGGTAGTTTTGACAGCGATCAGAAAGCATTACTGTCAAGTTTGTGCCAGGAACAAGATATACCCTTTGATCTTCTGGCCCGTTTACTTGAAGTAGAAAGGCAATCAACGGGTATGGCCAGACGTGCAGGTGTTCAAAAGGCGATAAACGCGGTGCTAAGCCAGGAATGGGGCAGCGAGACGGATATTATGGAGGCCGCAAGAGAGAAAGAAAAAGAATACAGGCAGTTGCGGCTGGTAGATTCAGTAGCAGAGAAAGAGCAAGAATATGCATAGTCGTAATTGGAGTAAACTATGCTCCTTCTAAATTTAACTGTTGATAACTTTGGAGTGTTTCGTGGTACACACTCATTTGAACTTGTACCGAAGTCGGAGGATGCACATCAGTTACGTCATTTAACGATCTTCAGCGGATATAATGGTTCAGGTAAGACAACGCTTTTCCAAGCCGTTATGCTTGCTCTACATGGTTCGCTCGCTTTCGGTGATAAACTAGACCTTCGCCAGTACAGTAGTTTTATTTCAAGCCATATGCACCGTATTCCTCATGAGACAAGGAATAATGCTAGTAGTAGTCGTAGTGGTGTATCTCTCAGCTTTCACTATATACGATCAGGTCAAACCCTTAACATACAAGTAGAGCGGCAATGGCATCGGCAAGGGCGAGGTGTGCAAGAAAAGCTCACTGTACTACAGAATGGCACTGCTCCTGATGTAGATGCCGCCGACTATCAAACATGGTTAAATGATCTCATACCTCCTGGGCTTGGATATTTCTGCTTTTTTGATGCTGAGCAGTTGGATGCTTTGGCTAGTCCAGAGGAACAAAGCCAAATACTAAGAGAAAACCTGGAGCGCTTACTCGGAATAGACTTGATCCAACGGCTCCAGAATGATATCGAGCAGTACACTTTACACCAGGCAAGTCCGGTAAAGATTGAACACTTATATACTAAGGTTCTGGAGTATCGATCAGTCGTCGATGAGCTAGATGGTCAAATGGATCAACTACGTAAGGAAAGCGAAGAGTTAAGCACAGATCTGCTTAACTGTGAAGCTGCTTTAGCACAGCAGGAACGTTTACTGGCCTCAGAAGGAGGAGCTTACGCAGCTCGGAGACCACTATTGAAGGATCGACTTCAAGCGGTACAGAAAGAGATTGAGACAACGTCAAGCCAACTACGTGAGTTAGTTGCTGAATTGTTACCTTTTGCTTTTGCTCCTGAACTGTGCTTAAGGTTAAGCAAACAATTGACACGAGAGGTAGAGATTCGTCGTCAGCAATCTGCTAACACCTTGTGGCAAGAGAAATTACCCGATGTTGAGACTGTTTTGATGGGGGATGAGTTTTGGAAAGAACTAGAAGTATCTTCTAATATCAGGCAGATTCTAACTGAGCGATTACTTCAAACACTTAGAATGACAGGAACATCAGACTCTATTGTAAGGGAACCTATTATCCATCAATTGGCAGAACCTGAGCATGAACGGCTGCAACAATGGATTGCTCAGGCGATTCAGATGATCCCACAGGAAGCACAGGATTTGGGTAAGCGGCTTCGCGAACTGCGAGAAGAACAGCGCCATATCGAGACTGATTTACTACGTGCTCCAGATGAGGATATTCTCGTTCCGATTCACACGGAGATTTCACGTTTGCGAGAAACCCAGCTCAGTAAACAGCGACGGCAGAGTGCACTGAATGAGCAGATAGGCTCACTGCAATTTCAACGTAACGAAAAGTTTAGGCTTTTTCAGCAGGCATTAGAACAATATGAAAAAGCCCGCGATGTAGAGAAGCAGGCAGTGCTCGCTCAACGTACTAAACTTGTTTTACGCACCTACAAAGACATTCTGACTCGTCAGAGAATGCAAATGCTCGAAGAAGCTTTGCAACAAAGCTTTAACAAGATCTGTCGCAAAGAATATCTCCTTTCAAGAGTTCGGATCAATCCAGATAACTTTAGTATCCAGCTTGAAGATGGCAGTGGCAATATTTTAGACTTGAATAACTTCTCGGCTGGCGAGCGACAACTTTATGCCTTAGCATTGTTGTGGGCGCTGAGACAAATAAGTGCTCGACAATTGCCACTTGTTGTAGACACACCATTAGCTCGCCTTGACGAAGTTCACCGCTGGCGCTTTATCCACGACTACGTTCCACTGGTTAGCGATCAAGTAATACTTTTTACAACAGATGCCGAGTTAGATACAAATCTACTGTCCGAAGTAAAACCATATCTTGCACGTGTCTATCAATTGCAGCACAATTCCCAACTCGGAGAGACAACTGTTGTGCGCGATACCACGCAAGCGACTCACGACATAGTATCGAGTGCTTCGGTTTGAAAGAGGTGAACACTATGACATTCAATCGCCTTTATATAGGAGAAGACGTTGACCAACGTCTACGTAACCTCAAGGCTCGTACTGGTCTTACTCCGAACCTGTTGTGTCGTTTGGGCTTTTGCCTTTCACTGGCCGAACAAGGCATTCCTGATCCTCATCTTTACGCTGACGGCCAGGTGCGTGAGTTCAATCGCTATACTTTGACCGGACAATGGGATGTATTTTTCTTCGCCTTGCTTCGTGAACGCTTAGTACAGGATGGTCTACATCCCGAAGCCGACCTGGAAGCATATTTTAAGGCGCATCTAAGTAGAGGTGTTCTTATGCTGTATCAGAGGCTCAAAAGTTTGGAGGACCTAGCAGAACTGGTGATGGAAGCACAACGCAGGATGAATAATGTGCAATTTAGTCTAGAGACGGAGTTCACCAATGTCTGAATATGAAAGTCTTTCTCATCTCCCGATTTACATGGATCACCATGCAACTACCCCTGTTGATCCAAGGGTATTAGAGGTAATGCTGCCATACTTCACCGAATGCTTTGGAAATGCCGCCAGTATTGATCATGAGTATGGGGCCCAGGCAGGGCAAGCTGTTGAAAATGCGCGTCGGCAAATCGCTCAACTCATTAATGCCAAGCCAGATGAGATTGTATTTACTAGTGGTGCTACAGAGGCGGATAACCTGGCGTTACTAGGAGTAGCAGAACAGTATGCTAACAAAGGCAAACATATTATTACCTGCGTAACAGAACACCATGCTGTGCTAGACCCATGCCATTACCTGGAAAGCAAAGGGTGGCTCGTTACATACTTGCCTGTTGACCAGTACGGGCTGGTGGACCTTGCTGCTGTACGAAAAGCTATCACACCTCAAACTGTTCTAATCTCTATCATGGCAGCTAACAATGAGATTGGTACGATAGCTCCAATTGCTGAAATTGGTAAGATTGCCCGCCAACACGAGGTACTTTTCCACACCGATGCAACCCAGGCAGTGGGATACATACCAATGGACGTCGAGGCGATGAATATAGATCTACTTTCAATGTCGGCACATAAGTTTTATGGTCCTAAAGGGATCGGTGCTCTTTATGTGCGTAAGCTCCAGCCGCGTGTCAAACTTGTTTCACAAATGCATGGAGGAGGGCACGAACGAGGTATGCGCTCTGGTACTCTGAATGTACCAGGTATTGTCGGTATGGGTAAAGCTGCTGACCTTGCTAAACTAGAAATGAAGAATGAGGGACAGCGTTTACGCGAGTTACGAGATTACCTATGGAGAGGTCTTCAAGCCAACATCGAAGGTGTGCAGCTTAATGGTCATCCTGAGCAGCGTCTGCCACATAATCTGAGTGTCTTCATTCCAGAGATTGAAAGTAGGTCGTTGGTAATGAAACTCAAACATGATGTGGCGCTCTCTACTGGCTCAGCTTGTACTACAGTGAAAGTAGAGCCTTCTCATGTAATACTTGCTCTAGGTTATGGAGAAGAAAGAGCTTATGGTTCTATGCGGTTTGGCTTAGGTCATAGTAACTTCGTCGAAGACATTAACTTTGCAATAATGCACCTAGTTCAATATACCAAAATGCTATTATTATTAAAGGCTTAACTAGACGCAGCTAAAACATTATCCAATCTTTGTTGTATTTCGCCAGATTTGAATATGTTGATAACCTGCGAAAGATCATTTCCAGACAAAGCCTCAACAGTATCTTTAAGTATTACCTGTGCTTTTTTGTAATGTTCGTCGAGGGATGTTTCATTATCCCCAATTTCTCGAATGAATTGTGTCATTTGTTGAGTAGAGCACTTACGCCAATCTTCCCCTAACAATAAACTACCAATAATTCTTGCAGTATGAAAGCTTCCATATTTTATGACTGCTTGGTCAAGGCCGCCTATATTTATTGACTGTCTCCTCTTCTCAGAACAATAGGCATGGATAAGATAGCTGAGAAGTAACTCTTCTACATTTGAACTGAAGATCTTTTTATAGTAAGGATCTGTCCAAATCTTGCTTCTTTGAGCCATAGCGACAGCAGGAAGTTTTTGTACAACAGCCAAATGTGCTTGACCGACCTTCTCGTTAGAGATAATCCTCTTTTTGTCGCTCCTGGGTAGGTCTTTAAACATGCGAGGTTTTCGTTCATAATAGTAGTTACGAGAAGCAAAGAGTTTCTCCAGGTTTCGTTGAAATTCATCATTAGATCTCAAGTCTCTATTTGAAACAGCTGTTTGACTATTTGTAGTAAGAGTGATCCTATCAACAAATTCTGCATCTTTAGTAGCGAAAACTTTGAGAAGGACCTTCGTTTTCATGCTTAATTTCCCTTGCTTATATGCTTCAAATAATGTCATAGAAGTTTGACATCCATTCACTATTTGAATATTTTCAATTATAATTTGTGGCGGCTTACTATAGGGATTAAAATGAAAGCTGTCACAAGTAATCGTTATGCCATTATTATAAAACCAAAAATATTCGGCTTCCGCATCATTGCTGCATGTTCTCAGTATATCTAAGTTAACTTTCTTGTCTCCTAAGTAAGTTCTGACATTTTCCTCGAATATATATTCTAGATTCTTTTCTACAATTTTAGCCAGTTCAGTTCCTTCAACAGTACAGACTGCGGATTCAATTGATGTCGTACCATACTGAAGGTAGGAAGAAACCTCTGGAAAACGATATATAGGTAGGTTAACATCTATACGACGTCTCTGTTGTTCTAACTCATATGACCGTTCTATTAATTCATCAATACCCCACACCTTAAATTCAAATTGTTGAAAATCTCTACCACTAACATACAGATTTTCCGTGTTTTGAACTTCCTGAACAAAGTCCGGTGATAGGCTACTTGTATCACCTTTCGCAACATAATGAACCTTTAATTCTACATTTCTTACCGTTAATCTACCAAGAACCTCATGGATATCCCCAATTTTCACGACTAAATCTTTGTTAGAAAGTGCTTTATATTGCCCTTCGGGACGCTTAAAAACCCAGGAAAGTCCATCTCTCATCTTAACAACAACTGTACCTTCATACCTGTTAGTATTCTTTACTTGCACAAGATGGATTACTGCTTGGCCCTCAGATTCATCAATTTTTATAATGTCTATTTGTTTATCTCCACTTCCATCTACCAAATCAGTGTCATAATCGGGATCATCGTAGGATGTATTAAATAACCAAGCGTAGGCAACATGCATAAAAGCCTTGTCTTCAGAAATCCCCAAATCTAATGAGATGTTTCTGATCCTGTCTTCCAACATCTGTTTGCGAAGTGCCAAAGAAGATTGATCTGTCATGATTATGCCTCCTTAAGTTCACTTATCAGCGAAACCAAATTCCACAAAGGTTGCCCATACTCTTCCAGCAGACTAGCACGCAGTTCGTAAATACCAGCATTTGCATACTCCTCAGCAACAGTTAAAATGTCGTTTCGCCTGAGCAATATGCTCATATCGCCACTATCTTTGATGGCAATGGCTTTAAGCAATGGAATATCAATCTGTGGATCAAACTGTGCCCACCGGAAGATAGTTATCCTCTTGGTAGTTAATGGCCTCCTTAGGCCCAGTTTTACACCTAGACAGGTTGCCCACATGAACATATCCTTCATAGTTTTGAAAGGAGCCTCAAGCATATTATTACCCTCGGTTAGTTGCTTGTATATGTCATGTGCAGCTTCATCGATTGCAACCGTTTCTCGGTTTAGGATTTCAGTCATTTTCTTACTACCTCAACAATACTTGTGCAACTTGTCATCGGGTCAAATTCTAACTGGTACTCGTAGCCAATACGTGATTCTAAATTCGCGCGAGCTTGATCACGCAACTCTTCATCGGTAACAAGAAGAACCAACTGATCTGCCATATCCGGTACATATTTAGTAATATTGTTGCGAGGCTGAGAAGAGAGACGACCAAAGGGAGTATCCATCACTAAAGGTGCTTCCTCTTCACTAATCCTCGACATAGCTGTGATAAAGGAAAGGCTGAGTACTTGACGTTCTCCTGCCGATAGTTCGGGACGTGCAGGTCTACCATATCGATCAATTACTTCAAGATCAAAATCCTGACTTATATGCACATCACGAAAATGGCTTTCTTTCCATATCAGCAGTTTGAAAATTTCTTTGGTCTTCGCCTCGATACGTAACCTCATATCATTAGCATATGTTTGATATGTATCCTTGATAGCATCTGCTGCTCTTTGAGTTAAATCAAACTTTATGCTTAACAGTTTCTCCCGTCTCTCATTTTTCCGAGCTTGAGAAATACGTTTCTCCAAATGAGCGATCTTTTCTTTAAGGCCTTCAATATCTCTGGTTAACTCGCCTGTTTCGATGTTGTAGCGGTCAATATCAGCTAAGAAGTTTTGGCGCTGCAGCTCTAAACTACTAACCTCTTCTAATGGTGAATCTTTGAGTTGCCTTCCAATGTCGTCTGTCTCGGCATCCAAATCTCTAATCTGATCTACTAACTCCGCGCGACGCTTCATTTGTGCAGTGAGATCATTGCGCTGTCTTCCGACGCGCTCGCTGAAAGTACGAAGTGTGGCAGTGATTTCCAGTACATCATCCTCCAACGATCCTGGTAAAGTATTATCTATTAGCCTAAGTAGGTGTTGATGTTCAGGACTGCCATCTGTAAAGGGCCGTCCGCAAATACATCGCATTTGGGCTATCAGATCTTGTACAAATTGTCGGCGAATATTACTAGGAATCTCACCACGCTCACGTTTCTCTTCAAGTCGTTGAAGAGCATCATCAATCGCTGGCTGTAGGATAGTAAAGTAAGATGTCGTCGAAATGTCTCGGATCTGATACTGGACATCTTCTAACTCAGATCGTCGCTGCTTCAAATCTTGTCCGACACGGTCCCGTTGCTGTTGCAAAAATTTGATGTTTTGTATCCCGCGCAGGTGCTGATCAATATCATTAATTTTACGGCGAGCCGCATCTATTTCCACAGCTGCTTCTGCTTTACGATCCTCCTTCTTTCTAAGTTCTCCACGAGCCCTCTCATCATCATCAAGTAGATTAATCAGTTCACCGCTAGTAGAATTCTTTAACTCCTTGCGATAATCGCTTGCAGCAGTCTCGAGGTGCCTGCGGGCACGATCAAGAGTTTCTAGTTTAAATATAAGATATATGGCGTCTTTGACTTCTTTAGCTGCTTCTGGTTTGGCGAAATCATCAATCTTTTCGCCATCGAATAAATAATAACTACGAACGTTTGAGGGTAAGATGGCATTGATAGTTCCTATAGGATTTTTTATTAGCTGGGCTTGCCCATCCCAAAGAATACGCATCATCATAAATTCATCCGAAGAATCAATCTGGACACTACCATCCATCATCCTGATACCTCGTCGTGAGCGCTTTACCAAATAACGTTCGCCATCATGCGAGAAATCTAGCTCAACTGACATATCAACACGTTCACCTGGCCTTGCCAGTTTTATCGCTTCCTTACTTATTAGCTCGCCTACGTTGTTTGCGCCCTCTCCGTAGAGGCACCAGTTAATAGCAAGAAAGAGTGATGTCTTACCTGCTCCATTGACTCCATGGATCACTGTTACACGACGCTGCTTGTCTTTGGCAAAATCTAGCCGTTCACGACCAAAGTATTGGCGAAAGTTTTCTAGTGTTATTCGCTCAAGTTTCATCAGCGACTGCTCCTAATCCTTTTGTTCATCTATTCGTTCCAGTTCTTTGCTTGCTAACCGAGAAACGATCTGATCAATCGGCTCTTTGATGTGCGGCCTCTCCATAGAGATATATGCCTGCTCTAAAGTCAATACCTCAGAAATAAGGGTCTGAATGGCTGGATCATACAAGGTAAACAGTTGATTTAGTTTTTCTCTGAGCATCTTTTCATCTCCTAAAAATCCATCAATCCATATCGTTTAGCAACATCCCATATTACTTCTAGCGCTTGGTGCTTGTTCTGCGATAAGTTAGCGAACTCTTTAAAGCGCTGCAGTTCTCTGCGTATGATACCGCGTTCTGACTCAAACGTTGGTGAGTTTCGTACGGCAGCATGCATTCTTGGTGGTACGGCTATCAAATCGTGGATGATAGAAAACTCTTTACCAGGAGCTTTGCGTAAGATACGCCCGCGCCGCTGAATAAACTCTCTTGGATTGCTACTGCTGGCTAAAATGTAAGCAGTGCGTGTGCTAGGTACATCAACCCCTTCATCGAGGCATTTCATTGCTGCCAATGCCTGTAATTTGCCATCTGCAAAATCGGTCAATAGCTGTTGTCGTTCTTTGGTATTTTCTTGGGCTGTAAAGCGATGAAGGAGCAATCCTTTTTCCCACCCAAGGAGGTGTAGTACTTCGTCAATTTGTTCTGGCGCACAATAAAACAGTGTATGTTCTACATTACTTTGCATGTCTACTAAATCGGATAAGGTTGACAACTTATTTTCTGCGTTGTTCATCAGCCTGGCTCGGCGTATAAGCAACATCTCGAGAGCTTCCTGCCTCTTCTCATCTTTGCTATTTGCTAGCCTTGCTATTTTTACAGACAATTCTTGATACTGTTCTAGTTCTTCATCAGTCAGGGATACGAGATGAGGATAATAGTAATAAGGGGTAAGACTGACGCCGATAGCTTTCTCCAATGGAAATGCGAATACGGTTTCACCAAAATAGGCTCGTAGTGCTAATGTACCTTCGTCATCAAACCAGCGATCCGGAGTAGCTGATAATGCTAATCGAAAAGGTACATTTTCTGGATAGCTCCAGCGACTTCGCTCCGCCCCTAAATGGTGAGCCTCGTCAGCAATCAATAGTGATGGATCTTTTAGGTGAGCAATACTGTCTTGAAATTCAGCGCTGATAAAGGTTGTATGCGTTGTAATAACTGAGATGAAGCGCCGATATCCACCATTGTATTCCATAATCTGGTGGTTTAACTCTTGCAGCCAACTCGTCTTGCTCTTATATGCCAAGACAGGTCGATAGCCAAATGCCTTTGCTCCCTCATTCCATTGATCAACTAGATGCTGGTAAGGTACAGTAATAATTACTGCTAGCCGTTCCCCTCGTTCATAGAGGCGTGCAGATGCGGCTAACGCAGTGATCGTTTTACCTGTACCTGTTGCCATTTCTAGTAGGCCTCGACATTCCTGCTTAAACCATGCTTCAATAGCCTCTTTCTGGTAGTCACGGAGGGTAACATTTGGGGGAACTGCAGGACGGGAAAGGCTATAGAGAGACGGAGCTTCGCGTATACGACGCAACTTTACCCATTCTGGTTCTGTATACGGGCGTTCTCCCGTACGTAGACGCAAGATATTTTGACGAGCAGCCTCTGGCAAATCAAATACGCGTACATTAGGATCGAGATTGCTCCAGAGACGCTCGAAACGTTCGACATCTGCTTGCACTAACGGAGCAAAAGTTGGTTGCCATGAACAAAATATTTTAATGGATTCATAGTTGCGTGTGCCTTGAATGCTATCGTTATATGAACCGTTAAAGCTAACCTGATTGCCATGGGCGTCAGTAAATACACCAAATTTATCGTGGAAGTCACCTTGTTTTAACTTTTGGTAGGGAAGAGCAAGTTTGAAAGTAATGATTTCATCAGCGACCATCCAGGCCAGAGCAGATAAGGTATCCTTCTCCAAGGTTTCGGCCAGATTGGCGATGTTGTACTCTAATATCTGACGTAGTATAGGATCACTTCGTGCTTTGTTGCCAGCTTGTAGCGCTTCCCAGTCAGCTTCATCTAGGATGGGACTAGTTACCCAGCGTGCTCGTCCCCCGTTATTTGCAAAGGCAACCATACCGCTACAATTGATTCGCAGCCAGCCAGAACTGAAGAAGCCTACCCCACGATCATAGCGTAATGATTTAGTAAGCAAAGGAATAAAGAACATGCTTGTGAGGTCATAACTAGACGTATCCATCAAAATAGGTAAATTCAAATCCTGAAATGAGCTCATGGCTCGACTCGCCTTCCACTGTACTTAAAGGATAGCCGCTTTGGGCTTTTACAGCAATTACTAGATTAGAGCTCGAATAATGCGTTTGAGAATGCCCCATTGAGCAATTACTGAGTTCATAGCCAATTGTCGGCTAGATCAAACCTCAGTGTATGCCAATAGCTTTTTGTAAATACATCATTAGACATTATTATAATACGTGTTGTAAAGCGGTTGAAATTCAATAACTGTATAGCAAGTATATAAATTGAATTGAAGTGATTTGAGATGCTGGAGAACAGTATGAAACAGGATCAAAAAGCATCAATATGAGCTCATTCCTCATAGATAGCTGCTTATTCTGCTACATTGCCCATGGTGAAATGGTGTTCATCTTTCTAAGATATGTTCAATCCTTGTTTGTTCATCTGCATAGAAAACGCGGTTGCGCAAAATCGCGTAATGTTCTGGAGTATTGCAGATGTCACAGAGGTAGAAGTACAGAAAACGAGGACCGTTAACGCAAGTGCTATGAGTAGCACAAACACGTTGGGAGCACCATTGACAAATACCTGCAGCAAGTTCACCACAGCCATTAAAGTAGCATTCATCCATTAATTCGCTCCTGATTTTTCATATTACCTAAGTATTGCAATTCTTAGGCGTGTAGCGGTTGTATTGCTTACACAAAACTCCTAAAAAGGGATTAGAAAGTTTGCTTGGCTCAAAGTATATCAACTTCCGATGTGATTTTCAATTGTATTGTAGAGTTGTACAGTCGGTCTGGGGTACTTTCTGGCTGGGTAGACTTTCGTTGATCTGCTCTAACAGCAACTTCTCATTTCAGCACGACATAATAGGTTGTCAATTCAGCGAGATTATGGAATTGCCTCATCTGATAGCAAATTTGACAGTGTTGGCGAAATCAATTTTCGAGCTTGGAACCAAGTGAGCCTATGCTCAACTGATTACTGTCGATACATAATATCAGCGGATCTGCGATGCTGCCATTTATGAAAAAGTTATGGGTACCAAAGCTCTCATATTAAGGTGAACTGTACAAATTAACCAGCAATAGGTGGATGCAAGGTTATATATTATACCCGCTCAGTAGACTTCAAGATGCATTAGTCAGGATAATATTGCCTACTAGTTCTTGAGTAGGTCCGGTTACCTTAGCTTCTTGTTAGGCTTCTAGAGACGTTTTACTGCAAGTACATTGATTTCTGAGGCGTTCTTTATATGCCATCTATCATTCGATATTTTTGGTTTCATGGGTCTCTATCTCTTGAATGCTCACTTTGTCATGCCGCATCTCGGATGGGATGAAGCCCTCGTTTTGAGCCTGAGCAGCTTCCACGGTCGCAGCTTCTTCTCCCAGAGTATCACCCTGGGTGACACCCACGCGCGTCTCGCCGCGCTGAAGCGGTTGTCGGTCTCCTGATCGAGATTTGCGTGATTGCCACCTTTACACAGCGTTTCCTAGGAAAGTGAAGCATTAGACTTGCAGTGCATCCTCTTTCGCCTTGATGGCTCTCGCTACCTCATCAACTCCATAGGTGTGGAACAGGAACTGAATGAGGCGCATCCTGGCGGTTGGATGCCACAGCGTTCGGCTGAACAGTTTGTTCACTACTGCGGCTAATTCGGTTGATAGCAACGCAAACTTGGACGCTTCGTCTCTATCCCAGGCCTTGAGGAGCCAACTTTGTCTGATTTCTTCAGCTGTGAGACCGAGCTTGATCAGCGTGATCACATCGACCGAAAGGGTGAGGTACTCGACGTTCAAAGAGAGTACTTTCATACTCTCCACTGCGCTGGATGGAATTGCGAACTCTTCATCAAGGCCTCGGATGGCTCCGGCAAAGAAGTCAGCATCATCGGATCGTGAAGGATTGCCCTTGCGGTCGAAACCAGGTGCATTCATTGTCTCTTCAAATGAAGCAGACCAGTGATTTGGGTAGAAGGCGACGGAGGAAGATCGGCGCATCAGCAAAATCTGCTCATCCTTAGTGATAGCGATACATTGAATGCTGATTGGTGCCGGTATCAGCGATGTTCCCCGGTCTGTCGAGCTATAGGTCAGTGCGGTATTCCCGTACTTCTGGCGGATCGAGACCTTTGATCCATCGAGTGCTTCCAGTAATGGCTCATCAAGAAATGGGGTCAGGCTGTAGTACTCATGGAAACCTAAAGGAGCCAGCGTCACTTCCAGGCGTTCCAGGTCGCTAAACGAGGGCGTAAACGACGCGAGTCTGTATTGGGACGAGTTAAAGTAGTCCTTCTCAATTGCCGGCAGTTTCTCCTGTCTCACCCGCTCTAAATCATTGGGAACGGGCAGACGCATGCCAAGGACTGTGGTTTGGATATCGTTGGGTTCCCATCCCTCAAAGTTCTTACTGTTGGTGAGAATGATGCAGTCATCGACGGCAAATCGCTCGACATCAGCGAGTTGCATCAGCCAGTGTGCATGTGGTGAAGCAAGCGCATGCAGGCTGTAAGTGACAAGGTCCTTGTTGAGTTCATCTCCGTACTGATGCCCAACAACGAGTTTCCCTTCTGGCGCTTCGGCGTAGTGCACCTGGACTGCTTGCAGCACCTCGGATTCGGTAGAATCCTGCTTGTTTTTGATTCTGTCGAGTCTGCGCCTAATTTCTTGCAGCGCATTGGCATACTCCTGAATCTTGAGCTTCAGGTTGGGAGGCGAGCTACTGATGCCCAGTTCTGTTTCCTGCGTCTCTAATTGTTGAAGCAGTTGCTGGTAAATGCGTTCCAGTCGCTCAAGGTTAGCAGCTTCATCGGGCGAGCCGATAGGGATATTGGGAGTAAAACCGAGCTGAATTTCTTCCGTCTCGGTGAGCAGTGAGCGGTCAATGCCTGCAAGTTCAAGGTATCGTTGGGTTTCATTCTTTGAAGTGCAGAGTATCTCGGCGAGGGCAATAATGAGCTTGCGTACGGACCCCTTGAACGGTCGGGGCACCTCGTCGTTCTCCAGGCGCGATAAGGTGCTTCTGCTGCTATCCACCAGGTGTGCCAGTTCTTCTAAAGAAAGGCCAGCGCTGCTGCGTAAGTTGGAAAGAAAGACGCCAAAGTTTCTCATTTCTCACATTTCCCAATCTATTGTATAGATGTAGCTTCTTATCTTTTGAAGTGTCCCATTCTTTCTCACGATGTAGCTGGGATTCCCATCAATCTGAACCATAATTAGAGTAAGTCCACCGCTACATTATAGCATGTAGGCAATAGCTGAAGCGCTTCTGTCGTGTCGCGTGGGATGGTATGCATTGTCGGTTCGATAACATGTTCAAGGGAACAAAGGAGTGATGGTAATGCTAAGCCTGGATCAAGATATACCATTAGGTGCACTTGAGCAATACAGGCGTGAGGTCAACTGGATAGTCCCATTAACCAGTGAGGAAGAGGGGCAGCTCCTTCGGTGTGTCGAGCATGGTGAAGAAGCACAGCAGGCGTCTGCCCGGCTCATTGAAGGGTATCAGCCAATGGTGTTGGGGATTGCGAAGAGGTATGCACGCTACTGTCGAGAGCTAGAGCTGCTTGATCTCGTGCAAGAGGGCAACCTGGGCCTGCTTCAAGCTTGTATGAACTTTGATGGGAGCAAGTGTGGATCATCCTTCAGTGTGTGGGCCTACTCCTGGGTCCGAGGTATGATACGCTGCGCGCTGTTGCGAGAGGGAGCTATCCGCTTGCCGATGCGCAAAGCAAAAGCTGTGAGGCGGATGAGCGAAGTCAATAAGAGGCTCTATGCCGTTTTAGGCCACGAGCCGACGCTTGAGGAGACGGCGCGGGAAATGGGGGTGACGCTCAGTCAAGTGCATGAGCTAGTGATCCTGCAAGAACACCATATGGTCAGCCTTCATACCCCTGTGGATGAGGATGGGGAGGTTTTCCTTGAGGAGGTCATTGCTGATCCTTTAGCATCTGTGGATGCTGAGGATGAGTACCCTTCGGTCGAGGATGTGCTTGGGAGTTTGACCGGTCGTGAGCGTGCCGTGATGAAGCTCCGCTATGGGGTGGAAGATGGACAGCCTCGTACGCAGCGGGAGGTGGCAGAGCTACTTGGGTTGAAGCTCTCCACAGTGCAAATGATCGATGGTCGAGCGAAAAGGCGCTTGAGAAGGTCTCTCGTGGCCTAGATGTGTTCTGTTGTAGCGCTGTTCACTGTAGAAAGTTTGGGATACTCGATCCATTCGGGTATCTCTTTTTGTGTGGCAACGTCGCAAGGAGGGGAATCTCATGGAACTGTTGACGCAGGAACTTCGGCGACAACTACCGCCGCTCTACTCGCAGGAAGCTGTGAATGATCCACTGGTCATCTGCAAGTTTTTCACCCCTGACGCCCAGTGGACGTGGTATGTCATCGAGTTCGACGGCGATGATGTGTTCTTTGGTTGGGTCGTCGGTTTCGAGCAGGAGTTGGGCTACTTCTCGCTCGCTGAGCTTGAGGCTGCTCGGGGTCCTCTGGGACTGCCCATTGAGCGGGACATGCATTTTCGTCCCACCAGGCTCTCGGAGGTGAAAACGCTTCATGCAAGGTAGTGCAGAGCGAAGCAGTTGGTATGGTTTGGCATTCCATGCGGAGAGAAGAGGGGAAAGGAGGAAGGCAACGTGCGAAAGGGGTGGTTGCGGTTCTGGTCGGTGGTCGCACTGCTGTCTGGGACTGGTTGGATTGTGGTTTCTCATCCACCAGCGCTCACGTCGGTAGCGGTCATGGTGGTGTCGCTCGTCCTGGGTGTTTTGGCCTGGACGGCGTGAGGGTAAGACACGGAGTAGTGGTCTTGCCAGGAGATCGTTGAGGGTGTATGCGTTGTATGCGTGTGCTAGCGGAGGTGGAAGGCGGTGACAAGAGCAGAAAAACGGCTAGCCCTGGCTTACTCTCGGCACGAGGTGGTGAGCCTGGTACCGGGGTACTTCGTGTGCCATTGCGGCTGCGGCTACGTTGGGGTGTGTCGTCATTGTGTGCCGCATGCTTCATCGTGTCTCCCCTGGACCTTATGCGATGAAGCGAAAGCGCTTGTGCAGTCGGGTCGCGCCCGATGTGAGGGAGGGCAAGTGTATGCAGTCACAGATTGAGGCCCTGACTGAGGTGGTGAATGTCGAGCTCGAGGCGGGGAACTGGTCGGGGGTGGTGACGCTCACGGCAGAGTTGTATCGGTGTGCGGTGGCGGCGGGCGATGAGCAGTTGGCGGAGTTGGTCCAGGATGTACACTGGATCGCTAATGATGCGCTGGTACACCCGCTTGAGGTGGGAGGGTTGCTTGCGCCATGAACTGGGGTGATCGTCAGGCGATGGTGCGGGAGTGGAATGCTGATTCTGTACATCAGCAGATGGCGGGTCTTGCGAGTTGGGCGGCGTTTAGTGCGCGGTGGCGTGCCCGTCAGGGCTTACCGCTCTTACATCCGATGGATGTGCAATATCTGACTCCGCAAGATTTCCACAATGGCAGAGGTGAGCCCTTCTCGCCAACGGTGCAGCGGCGCATCTTTCGGGAGTATGTGGAGGCAGCAGTGCGTCTGGCTGTGGGGGGAATGGTAGGCCGTCGTCGCGGTGGGTTGGTGAGTGCGGATATTGCCCTGGTGCGTTCGGATGGGTTTGTGCGACGGTTGGGGTTGCAGCACCGGGACTTCCAGTATGGGCGTGCAGATGTGGGGCCGTATGAGCCAAGGGCCTTGTCTCCTGTGCGCCCGTATGGGGTGCCGGTTGCCTCTGCCTTGTGTGCATCCTCCTGGCTGGATGGGTCGGTGGTGGGAAGTAGCGATGATGAGGATGTGGGAGCTGATGCGTGGATCGCGGTGTGGAGCGAGGCAGGCGCGGGCCCCTGAGTGCCTGCACAAATGGGTGGTGGTTGGGTGGTGTGTCGCGTGTACTCTGGCTGGCAGCATCGTGTTCGGGGGTGGAGGTGGATGGGAGGGGATGCTGCTCGCCAGGGGTTCTTCAGGAAACCATGAGGAGACATGGTGGTTGGAGTAGGAATGAAGCAAAGGAGTGATAACATGCTGTTACAAGCAATGGTATTGAATGGGAATGTGGCCGAGAGTACCTTTTATGACCAGGTGTCAGGCCAGCCGAAACTGGGCTATTCGGTCAATTTAACGGTGCTGGATATGGATACGGATGAGAAGTACGAATGCCAGTTAACCGATGGGTTTGCGACGTTGGAGCAACTCAAAGAGTTGAAGCGCCAGGGGCAACCTACCGATGTGCTGCGACAGGTGGCACAGCAATTGGAGGCGGAACTGCCGCGGAAGATGTCCACGCTGGCGCTCCAGGTGGTGCGCATCAAGGGCAAGAGTGGCTTTCAAAAGCTCGTCTGTCGTCTGGCGGCCGCTGCCTGAGGTGGTGGTTTGTAGTATGAGAGAAGGAGGGAGAGAGTCTTGCAGAGATTTCAAGCGTTCCGTGGGCAAGAGGTGTGGGTGCGCAAGGTGGAGCATATCATCTTGCGGGTGGTGTCCTTAGGGTTCTCGCTGGCCTCGGCGCATGCGATCCGCTGGTTCTTCGCTCCCCTGGATGGCATTGATGCGCTGCAGCCGCTTATTACCTGGATCGTGGCCGGTGGCTTTGGCATCCTGGGCTATATCGTGAGTCGCGGCCTGGCGCATCGGCTCATGAACAAAGAGCGCATACGCGCCTATGCGCCCATCTGTGCAGTGGTGGAGATTGTCGAAATCTTCTGTAACTATGCGCTGGCAGCGGCGGTGATCCAACGGGCGACCTGGCTGCGGGTGATTCCGGTCGATCAACGGGGCTTGTTAACGGGCCTGACCTACCTGGTGTTGTCGATCATTCCGCTCGTGTCGTTGCTGTTGGCGGTGGTGGATATGGACCTGGAGCGGTCCAAACATGGGGTTGGCCCTGCTGCTGGTGGCATGGGGAGCCCGGTGTTCAACGGCACTCGTGGGCCTGCCTATGGGCCTCCGATGATGCAGCCAGCGCGGATGCAGGCACAAGCGCAGCCCAAAGATGCGAGCCTGGCAGGTGCTCCTGGGTTCCCTGCCTATACCCAGGGCTATGGGGGCACTGTCCCGCTGATGGCACCGGGTGCAGTTGCTGGCTTCCCACAGCAACCGCAACAGCCAGAGGGTTCACCCAAGCAAGGAGGGCTACTGAGTAGTATCCCTTTCCCTGGGAAGCGCCAGGCTCCGGTGGCGGCTCCAACGACGGTCTTGCCATCGACCCAATAACAGGGGTGTTGGTGGTGGCTCCTGGCAACGGTCGGCGGCTGACACGAGAAGAGGCAGCGATCGTTCGTGCTGCACTTGCTCATGGGCAACCTGTCCAGTTCGCGGATCGGCACCAGTGGCGACATTTTCAAGTGCGTTATCCCTCGATATGAGGAGGTGACGCTCATACAGCAAGGCATGCACAGCGTTGGCAGTGTGTTCCGGCTCTGTGCATGCCTTGTTTGGTGTGTGAGTAAGGATGTGAGGGGGTATAGTCTATGGGAATCGACGATGAGCATATTAACTATGAACAGATTAAGCACTTAGCCAGAGAAACGGGTCAACGGGTGACTGACCTCATTCCCCTGGCTCCCCAAAATGATCCCTTTTATACCGGCACGCCTGGCGATTGGGCGTTAGCCGAGTGGTTTGCGCAGTTGTGGCAAGCGTTTGGCTATACCCACAGAGTGCATATCCGGCGTGTGCATTACCAGATTGTGAGCCAGAAGCCTGCGGTGATGATGCCCAATGGCTTGCCGTATGAGAACACGGAAACCTGTTGGAATATCCTCAACCTGGCCTCCAAGGCAGCACGCTACCTGCAACTGGTTGATCCTG
>Ga0207646_10001508_pt1 | contig 28637 bp, 23 predicted proteins | sample KBSK5502metaG_FD_184343 | JGI IMG/M metagenome (GOLD analysis project Ga0207646, IMG submission 184343) | Corn, switchgrass and miscanthus rhizosphere microbial communities from Kellogg Biological Station, Michigan, USA - KBS K5-50-2 metaG... | ecosystem: Host-associated > Plants > Roots >...
CAAGGAGGAACGATGAAGTACGTCCTGCTCGTTTACGGTCCAATGGCGGAAAACGAAGCCGAACGCGAGGCTGGCATGGCTGAGATGGCCGAATGGTACCGGTCGCTGGGCTCGGCGCTCGTTGACCCCGGGAGCCCCTTCACGGGCGGGGTCAAGACCGTCAGTCAGCAGGGTGTCAAAGACGGGCCCATCGGTTCGCAGGCGACCGGCTACTACCTGGTTGAGGCAACGTCGCTGTCGGCCGCAACGGAATTGGCGAAAGGGTGTCCGCTGCTGAAGGCTGGACGACAGGTCGTTGTCTACGAGGCGTTCAGCGCGATGTGACGGTCTGATCCGTCCGCTTCGTACAATCCGACGATGACTTCGCTCCATGGATCGACGCTGAGCGTGATCGGCGCTGGGGTGATGGCCGAGGCCATCATCGCCGGCGTCCTGGAGCGCAAACTGCTGGCGCCAGACTCGGTGGTCGCCAGCCACCCGCGGGCGGACCGCCGGCACGCGCTGGGCGAAAAATACGCGATCCACGTGACTGCCGACAACGCCGAGGCGGCCCGGCGGGGTGATGTCGTGGTGCTGGGGATAAAGCCCCAGGTGATGCCGGGGGTCCTGAAGGAAATCCGGTCAAGTCTCGCACTCGACAAGCTGGTGATCTCGATCATCGCCGGGGCGACCACACAGACGCTCCGCGAGGGGCTCGATCACGCGGCGCTGGTCCGGGTGATGCCGAACACACCGGCGCAGATCGGGGAGGGCGTCAACATCTGGTATGCGACACTGGAGACGACGCCGGCGCATCGCGAACAGGCCGAGACATTGTTGGGTGCGCTCGGCCATGAGCTGCAGGTGGCCGACGAACGCTTCGTCGCCATGGCGACCGCGGTCAGCGGCACCGGGCCAACCTACGTGTTCCTGGTAATGGAGGCGCTGATCGATAGCGCGGTCCACCTCGGATTTCCCCGCCAGCTGGCGCACGACCTCGTTCTCGAAACCATCAAGGGATCCGTCGCCTTTGCCGAGCGAACACAGAAACATCCGGCGCAGCTGCGCGACATGGTGACGTCCCCGGGCGGGACCTCAGCGGCGGCGTTGCACGAGCTCGAGCGCGGCCGGTTGCGCACGGTGCTCGCCGATGCCGTCTGGGCCGCTTACCGCCGGACGATGTCGTTGTCCGACAGCCTCAGCGCTGGAAAAGATCCCGAGCCGATGCCGCCTCGCCCGGTTACATAAGAAATAGCCGCCTCCGGTGTGGAAAAGGCGGCGTAAAGGAATAGCCGCCTCCGGTGTGGAAAAGGCGGCGTGATGGATCAGGCCCAGGTCGGGTCGTCCGACTCGTTGACCAAGCCGTCCGAGCCGAAAACCAGGAAGCGCTGAAACGACTTCAGGAGCCACCGGTCGTGCGTGACCGCGAGGATCGTCCCCTCGTACTGCCAGAGCGCATACTCGAGCGCGTCGGCCGAGGCAACGTCGAGGTTATCGGTCGGCTCGTCCAGCACCAGCATCGTCGACCCGCGGACCTCGAGCACGAGGATCTGCAAGCGCGCCTGCTGGCCGCCCGAGAGTTTCTCGAACGGGACATCGGCAGCGCCGTCGAGCTCGTATCGGCGCAGCGTGCCCATCGCTGCCGTGCGGTCGAGTCCCTCGCGTGTGAGGATCGTCAGCGGAGCGGCGCGCGCCAGGTGGGGCGAGTCGTGCAGCTGCGAGAAATATCCCACGTTGACGCGGGCGCCCAGCATCCACTCTCCGCTGTGGTCGACCGGGTGACCTGCCAGCAGCCGGACGAAGTGGCTCTTACCGGTGCCGTTTTTGCCGATCACGCCGACGCGCTGACCGAAGAGCACCTCGGTGCTGAAGGGTTTCGTCAGGTCGGGAAAGGCGAGCTGCTTGACGCGGAGCGCGATCGTCCCCGTGCGGCCCCCACCTAAGCGGATCGTCACCTTCTGCTCACGCGGGCGCTCGATGAGCTCCGTCTTCTCGTCGAAAAGGCGAAGCCGGCTCTCGGCGGCGCGGACTTTCGGGCCCCATACGTCGGATTGCCGCGCACGCCGCCGGTACTCCTTGAGCGTGGCGATCAGAGCCGAGCGCTGCTCCTGGTAACGCCGGTGATCCTCCTCCAAACCGGCGATTCGAGCCCGCCGAGCCTCGTCGTAGCTGGCGAACGATGCGGGATGCGTCCAGGTCCCGTGGGCCTCGAGGGTCACGATCTGCGTCGAGGTGTTCCCGAGAAACTCGCGGTCATGACTGATGTAGAGGACGGTCTTGGCGCTGGCCGACATCGTTGCCTCGAGCCACTCTTTGCCGAGAACGTCGAGGAAGTTGTCGGGCTCGTCCAGGAGCATAACCTCTGCCTTCGACCGAAACAGCGCCTCGAGCAGGATGCGCTTGAGCTCGCCTCCGGAGAAGGTGTTCGCGACCCGTGCTCCGATTGCCTCGAACGGCTCGCCGGTCGCCGCCATAGATGCGGCATTCCATTCCACGTCGAGGTCGTAGCCACCGAGCTCACCCCACTGATGGACGGCATCGGCGTAGGCGATCCCGGCGGCTTGGGTCGCGCCGGCCTGCATGGTGCGTTCGGCCGCCACCAGCGTGACACCGGCACGCGCCAGCGCGACCGGGGCCTGCGCGATGAGCAGCTCGCGCAGCGTGGCCGATGACCTGGGATCGTGGATCAGTTGCGGCATGCGTGCCAGCCGTCCGATCACGCGGATCCGGCCCTTGTGCCCTTCGTCCGGGTCGGCGATCAGCCGCAGCAGCGTGGTCTTGCCCACGCCGTTCGCGCCGACGAGGGCCACGCGCGCACCATCCGGGACTTTGAAGGAGACCTTGTCGAAGAGCGTCCGACCACCCGGGAACGCGTAGCCAACCTCGACCAGCTCGATAAAACCCACCCGCGTAGCGTACGGGGGCGCCCATCGGGTCTGGTACGCTCCGTCCGTCTGCATCGAGTCGACGCGTTCAGGAAGGAGCAGGGTGTGGTAGGACAGGACGTCATTTCCCAGATCGATGCGGTAATCTCCGGCCGGCGACTCCTTAAGCATCCGTTCTATCAGCGCTGGCTCGCCGGTGATCTGACGATGGAAGACCTACGATCCTACGCAGGTCAGTACTACAAATTCGAAGCCGCCTTTCCCGGATACCTGACGAAAGTGCTGGCGAAGCTCGAAACCGCGGCGGACCGCAAGGTCCTTTTGCAGAACCTGGTTGACGAAGAGGGCGGGACGGAATCCCACCTCGAGATGTTCACCCGCTTCGGCAACGCGCTCGGGCTCAGTCGCGACCAGCTCGAGAGCGGCCCGGCGAAGGACTCGACACGTGCGCTGCTCGATACGTTTGCCGTGGCGACAGCCGAGGGGTCGCCGGCCGAGGGCCTGGTGACGCTTTATGCCTACGAGTCGCAAGCCGCTGAGGTGGCCGCCAGCAAGACCGAGTCGTTGATGAGCCGCTACGGGCTCACGACGGGCGACGGGACCGACTTCTGGTCGGAGCACGCGCAGGCCGACGAGCTGCACAGCGCCTGGGAGCGCGAGCTGCTGGAGCGGCTGATTCAGGATCCCGAGCCGGTCGTTGTCGCGGCAGGGCGCGCGAGCGATGCGCTCTGGGGATTCCTCGATGGCTGTTCGATGGTCGCCTAGACGTTTCGGTCGAGCGGCCGACTAGCCGTCATCGTTGGACTCGCCATCGTGCTCGCGACGGGCTTCCTAGCCCTGACGAGCTATTACTGGGTGGAGATTCCGTTCCTGAAGTTCACCCTTCAGGCGGGGCAGTGCAAATGGGGCCCGCCGCTCGCGGGCGTCTACCTGTCGGGCCGCCTCCACGTGATCGATCGCTGCCGAACGGTCAGCGGAACGGTGGACTGCACCAAGGTTGAGCCCGACGGCGACGTCCATGTCCGCCTTCGCCTCGATCCGGAATATGCTGCACTGCTCAAGCCGGCCAACGAGCTTCAGACGTGCATCGGAGAGCCCGGCCCTCACCTCGTGGTGGAAATCATTCCGCAGCATCCCGAGGGCATCTTGTTCCGGACCAACAACGCCGACGCCGGCGGTTTCATCGACCCGCGAACGCCGACGGCGGGAGAGCACATCACCGTGACCGGACCCTACGTGATCGACACCAACAGCCTGCATCGCATCCTCTACCAGGGCCGCGCGGCGGAAAACTGGGCCGAGATCCACCCCGCCTGGGCGATCCGGGTGGACCAGCCCGCGGGTCCAGGCCAGCGAAACGAGTACGGTCCAGATTTTGGTGAGTAATCCGGCGTCGGGTCAGGCGGCCGTGACGCGGCGCTGCCGTTCGAGATAGTCGAACATCTGCGGGCCGGCCAGCGGTTTCGAGAAGTAGAAGCCTTGGCCCAGCTGGCATCCCATGGTGATCAAGGTGCTGGCCTGGTTGGCATCTTCGACGCCCTCGGCGACCACCTCCGCGTTGATGGCCTGCCCCAGTGTCACGATGCTCTGGACCTGGGTGCGCTCGCGCTCTTTACCAAGATTGGCGACGAAGGACCGATCGATCTTCAAGCTGTCGATCGGGAACTGCCGCAGATGCGTCAGCGACGAGTAGCCCGTCCTGAAGTCGTCGATCGCGAGGTTGACCCCGAGATTCTTCAGCCGCTGCAGCAGGTCCACCGACTGATGGAGATCCTCGACCAGCGCGCTTTCCGTCATCTCGAGCATGAGCAGCGCCGGATCAAGGCCCGTTTCTTTGAGGACGCGCTCGATGTCGTCGACGAGTCCCTGATCGTTTAGCTGCCGCAGCGATAGGTTGACCGCCAACCCAAGCGTGGGCAGGTGAAGCTCGTCCTGCCAGCGGCGTGTCTGCGACGCCGCCGTCAGTAAGATCCAGCGGCCGAGCGACACCATTGCGCCGGTCTTGTCGGCGGCAGGAATGAAGTCGCCGGGCGGAATCATTCCGCGCCACGGATGAACCCAGCGGACGAGCGCTTCGACCGCGCTCGAGCGTCCATCCTTCAAACGGACGATTGGTTGGTAGTGGATGACGAATTCCTTCCGGTCGATGGCTCGCTGGAGATCGGCCTGGAGCTCGAGCTGAGCGGCGTTGGCGCCTTTCATCGTCCGGTCGTAGAAGGCGATGCGCCCCTTGCCGGCGGCCTTCGCCTCCGACATCGCAGTATCGGCGTTGCGAAGGAGCTCGTCCGGATTCTGGCTCCCGGGCGTGAGTGAGGCAACGCCGATGCTGGCGCTGAGTGTGACCGGCTGCTTTTCGAGCACGACGGTCTCGAGCTGGGCCATGACCCGCTCCGCGACTTGGGCGGGAGATTGCTCGTTCTCGGTGTCCTCGAGCAGGATGGCGAACGCGTCTCCGCTCAGCCGAGCTACTGTGTCGCCGGCCCGCACGCACCGGCGAAGCTGTTCGGCAACCGCAGCCAGCAGCCCGTCGCCGGCCGGATGGCCCAGGCCATCGTTGAGGTGCCGGAAGTCGTCGATGTCAACCAGGACGACGGCCGGCTGATGCTCGCGTCGAGCGGCTCGCGCCACACTCTGATGCAGGCGGTCGCGAAAGACGGCTCGATTGACGAGGCCGGTGAGCGGGTCGTGGAGCGCGTGGTGCGCTAGCTGGTCGTCCAGTGCCTTGCGCTCGGTGATGTCGCGCAGGTTGATTACCAGCCCTGACACGGTCTTTTCCTCGAGCAGGTTGGTGATGGTCACCTCAGCCTGGCGCCACCCATGATCGGCGTGCGACATGCGCGCCTCGGTCGTGATGCGGCTGCCCGCCGTCTGCCGTGTTTTTTCGATGACCGACTGCAACCGCGGCTGGTCATCGGGATGAATGAGATCGAACCACAACCGACCCAACTCGGCATCGGCCGACCGACCCAGGACCCGCTCGACGCCGGGACCTGGAAAGGTGATCTTGCCGTGCTCGTCCGTGATGATGATGGCGTCGGGCGACGTCTGCACCAGGGTGCGGAACTTGGCTTCACTCTTGCGCAGTTCCTCGGTGCGGGCCGCGATCCGGTTCTCCATCGTCTTGATGAGGGTGCGGTTTTCAACGACGGTCACCAGCTCGCGGGTCAGCACCAGCAGGACGACGGCCATGCCGTTCCAGAAGAGGAACGGCTCCAGGCCGCCGGTTGTCAGCTCCTTGATCGCCGCCAGGGCGCCAACTGCGATCGGCGGCACGTTGAGAAACGCGGTGGCCGCGATCGGCAGGCGCACGATGGAGCGGATCGGCTGGTTCCACCTTTCGAAGAAGGCGCTCAACCCGATCAGCGCAAACCCCGCGAGCCATCCCCAATCGAGGACCCTGGCGAGGTCGCTCTCGATGCTACGGACCTGCATCCACGTCAGCCCGCTGTCGGTGATGGCGATGATCAGCACGCCCACGGCCAGGTACAGCCACGAGAGGCGGCGCGCTCGCCAGGCCTGGTAGAGCATGAAGATGACGGCGCTCAGCATCACCATGTCGGCCAGGGGATGGGTGAGATTGATGAGCCGCAGGTCCAGCGTCAGGCTTAGGTCGTGGTAGGCCGCGCCGAGGACCGTCCCCCAGCTGAGGAAGAGGAGCGAGCTCGAAACGACAGCGCCGTCGAGGAGGGCGCGCAAGCGGGCTGTCGCCGGGGCGGGGGTGCTCGCCAGCAGGGTCAACCCCAGGATCACCGGCAGCATGGCGGCGCCAAAAGAGGCGCTGACCAGCTCGGGCGCCGGCAAGGGCGTTCCGGTCACTCCCCAAACGGTGACAACCACCGTTGACGTGGCCCAGCCCAGGCAGGTCAGGGCAATCAGCGCCCAGGCCAGGCGCTCGCGGCCCAGCTTCCACCGGGCCGCCATGCCGCAGGCCAGGGCCGCCAGAACGGGGATGCCAGCCGACAGGACGACGTAGGCAACGGCAGCCGCTTGGGCCATCGGGTGTGCAACGAGCGGCGGGCGGGCCTCCTTCAGGAAGCCCCCTGAATCGGGGGAACTAGTGGGGCGGCCGAGTGACGGCTCCCTCGCTGGCCGACGAGACCAGGGCGGCGTACTTTGCGAACACGCCGGTCGCGTAACGCGGGGCGGGTGGCTTCCAGTCGTCCAGGCGTTGGCTGATCTCGGAGTCCGATAAGTCGACGTTGAGCTGCCGTTTGCTGACATCGACGACCACGACGTCGCCATCGCGGAGAGCCGCGATCGGACCGCCGCGGGCCGCTTCCGGCGCGATATGGCCGACCATGAGTCCGTGGGTCGCGCCGGAAAACCGGCCGTCGGTGATCAGCGCCACCGCATCGCCGAGTCCTTCGCCGACGAGTGCGCCGGTCACGCCCAGCATCTCGCGCATCCCTGGGCCGCCGACCGGCCCTTCGTAGCGGATCACGACAACGTCGCCGGCCTTGATCTGACGATCGCGAACGGCGGCAAAGGCCGCCTCTTCGCTGTCGAAAACGCGCGCCGGACCGCGGTGCATCAGGCGCTCGTGACCGGCGAGCTTGACGACGCAGCCCTCGGGTGCGAGGTTGCCGCGGAGAATCGCCAGGCCGCCTGTCGCCTTCAGCGGCTTAGAGAGCGGGGTCACAACCTTCTGGTCGGGCGTTTCCACGGCGGCCGCGGCAACCTGCCCTAACGTCCGACCATCCACCGTGCGCGCGTCGACGTTGATCAGCCGCCCCCCTGCCAAGCGCTGCGCAACGAGGGCAATCCCACCGGCATCGTGCAGATCTTTCGCCACGTACGCGCCACCCGGCTTGAGGCTCGCCACCACGGGCGTGCGTCCCGCGACCCGGTCGAAATCGTCGATCGTCAAAGGTACGCCGGCCTCCTGGGCGATCGCGAGGAGATGGAGCACGCCGTTGGTCGAACCACCGCTGGCGGCGACTGAGGCAATCGCGTTCTCGAGCGCGGCCTTCGTCACGATCTGACGCGGCCGGATGTCCTTCGCAACCAGGTCCATCACGAGCCGGCCGGCTTGCTCGGCGACCTCATCTTTGTGTGGGTCGAGCGCGGGAACGTCATTCGCCCCTGCTGGACTGATGCCCAAGAATTCCATCGCCATCGACATGGTGTTCGCGGTGAACTGACCGCCACAGGCGCCGGCGCCGGGACAGGCGCTGTCCTCGATCTCACGGAGCTCGGTCGGACTCATCTTGCCGGCGGAGACGGCGCCGACTGCTTCGAAAACCTCCATCAACGTAATGTCGCGCCCTCGATGGCGGCCGGCGGCGATGGTGCCGCTGTAGATGGCGAGTCCAGGGATGTTGATCCGAACCAGCGCCATCACGGCGGCTGGGATGGTCTTGTCGCAACCGACGATCAAGACCAGGCCGTCAAAGAGGTGTCCCCGGGCAACCAGTTCGATCGAATCGGCGATCACCTCGCGGCTCACGAGCGAGGCTTTCATGCCTTCGGTGCCCATCGAGACGCCGTCGGAGACAGCGATGGTGTTGAACTCCATCGGCGTACCGCCGGCGGCGCGAATGCCGGCTTTCACTTTTTCTGCGAGGCGGCGATGGTTGAAGTTGCAGGGCATCGTCTCGATCCAGCTGTGCCCAACACCGATGAGCGGCTTGGCCAGATCCTCCCGGGTGAAACCGATCGCGTGCAGCATGGAACGCGCGGGCGCACGATCGTCGCCCTCGGTCAGCCGCGCGCTCTGCCGCTTCAGCGGCGATGCACCGTTGGGATCCGGCATGTTCACCCTCCTTCGAAGCCCCGATTCTACCGGCCGAACCGGTACGATGCGACGACGGCCCCCACCCTGCCCTCCCGAACGTCTCAAACGCTCGCTTGGCACTAAAGCGCCGCTCGCGTGGGCCGACGGGCCCGGCAGGCGGGGGAGGGAATCAGAGGAGGATAGGAGCCAGATGAGCGCCAGCACGACCGAAGCCACCCTGGTTGAGGCCGGGCTTCGGGCTGAAATCCGGCTCCTTGGTCAGCTCCTGGGTGAGACCCTGCGCGAACACGAGGGCCTGCCGCTCTACGAGCTCGAAGAGTCGATCCGGCTGCGAACCAGGGCGCTTCGCCAACACTACAATGCCGACGACGAGGCGGGGCTCGTGGCCGAGCTCGATCGAATCCCGTTAGGCGATGCCGCCCGCCTGGTCCGCGCGTTTGCTACCTATTTCCAGCTCGTCAACCTGGCTGAGCTGGAGCGCCAGGCCCGAGCCGTCCGCGAAGGCGGCGACGAGAAGGGAGCGTTCGACCCTTTGCTGGCCGCGTGCGCGGCACAGCATATGCCCGCCGAGCGGATCGCAGGCGTTCTCCAGGAGCTCGAGGTTCGGCCCGTATTGACCGCCCATCCCACCGAGGCGGTCCGCCGCAGCATCCTCGACCACCAGGATCGCATCGGCGAGGAGTTGACGAGGCTGCGCGCTCCGCTGTCGACCAGAGAACGCAACCGTGTCAGGCGACGGCTCGCCACCCAGGTGGAGATCCTGTGGCACACGGACGAGGTGCGCTCCGTCCGGCCGCGGGTCCTCGACGAAGTCGGCAATGCCCTCTTCTACCTGGAGCGCACCTTCTTCGATGCCATTCCCGATGTACACGAGCAGCTGACCGAGGGACTGGCGGCATCCTTCCCTGGCATCGACGTCCCGCTGGATCCACCGATTCGCCTCGGCTCCTGGGTCGGCAGTGACCAGGACGGCAACCCGAATGCCAACGCCGCGATGCTGACGGAGACGCTGCGCCTGCAGCGCCGGACACTATTGACCCGCTATCGGGCGCGTGTTCGTGAGCTGGCGCGGGACCTCAGTCAATCGACGCGCATGACGCAGGTCAGCGAGGAGCTGACGGCCTCCACCGCCCGCGATGAGCGCGAGCTGGAGGCGTATGCGGACACGCTTTCCCCTGGGACAAAGGACGAGCCCTACCGGCGCAAGCTCTCATTCGCCTGGCAGCGACTCGGGGCGACGATCGAGGGGGAACCCGGAGCCTACGCGTCCGTCGACGACTTCGCGGCCGATCTCGACCTGCTCGACATCAGCCTTCGCCGACACGGGGCCGTCTCGGTGGCCGACGCCGATCTCTTGCGATTACGGCGACAGGTGCGGGTCTTCGGCTTCATCGGCGCCCGCCTCGATGTGCGGCAGCATCGCGCCGTTATACGCGCCGCAGCGCGCGAGGTGGTCAACCGCCTCGGCGCCGGGCAGGCTCAACGGGAAACGGCGACGCTCAGCCCACCGCCGATTTCCCTCGAGGCGAGCCGCTGGTCGCCCGCCACTGGCAACCTGCTCGCGACACTGTCGGCAATGGCGGCGGCGCAAAAGTCGGCACCCGGCTCCGCCCAGACCTTCATCCTGAGCATGACCGAAAGCGGCGACGACATCCTGCAGACCCTGTTCCTCGCGGGCCTCGCCGGACTTCACGACCTGACCACCGACCCACCGCGAAGCGACATCGACATCGTGCCCCTCTTCGAAACCTCCGAGGCGCTGGAGCGGGCGCCCGCGATCATCGATAGCCTGTTGAGCGACCCGATCTATGCCCGCCAGCTCGACGGTCGGGACGGGATCCAGGAAGTAATGCTTGGCTACTCGGACAGCAATAAGGAGGTCGGGTATCTGTCTGCAGCCTGGGCGCTCGACCGGGCACACGAAGCCATCGCCGCGGTGGTCGCCCGGCATGGCCGACGGCTGCGGATTTTCCATGGGCGCGGAGGGACGGTCGGCCGCGGCGGAGGCCCCACCCACGAGGCGATCCTCGCCCAGCCGGCGGGCGCGCCCGAGCCGATGATCAAGATCACCGAGCAGGGCGAGGTCATTCATCGAAAGTACGCCCGTCCCGAAACTGCGCGGCACAACCTCGAGCTAGTGCTGGGCGCAATGCTCGAGCACGTCTTGCTGCCAGCGGAGGTTCGCGAACCGCATCCCGTCTGGCGAGCCGCCATGGACGCCATAGCGAAGGAGAGCCGCCGCCGATATCGCGCGCTCGTCTATGAAGACCCCGGCTTCCAGGCCTACTTCGAGCAAGCGACGCCGATCGAGGAGATCGCGCAGCTCAACACTGGCTCGCGGCCGGTGAGTCGCGACGGCACGCTGGTTGTCGAAGATTTGCGCGCCATTCCCTGGGTGTTCGCCTGGATGCAGAACCGGCACCTGCTGCCCGCCTGGTACGGCGCGGGCTCGGCCTTCGCGGACTTCGCGAAGCGGGCCGGCGGCCTCGAATGCCTGCGCGACATGTACCAGCACTGGCTCTTCTTCCGCTCGTTAGTCGACAACCTTCAGATGGTGCTGGCCAAGGCGGATATGCGGATCGCTCGCCAGTACGCGACGCTGGTGAGCGACGAGCGGGAGCGCATTCGTCTTTTTTCGATCATCGAGGCGGAGTTCCAGCGAGCCCTCGGCGCCGTGCTGCAGATCACGGGGCAGGCTTCCGTCCTCGAGCGGCAACCCCAGCTATCAGCCAGCCTGCGTCTGCGCGATCCGTATATCGACCCGATGAGTTACTTCCAAGTTCGTCTCCTCCGCGAGCTGCGCCGCCTCCCCGCGGGTGATCCCCGGCGCGCAGCGCACCTTCAGGCGGTGCTACGAACCATCAACGGCATCGCCGCCGGCCTGCAAAACACCGGCTAGCCTTAGGGTTCGGCCGGCGAGCGCCGCTTGCGGCTGCGGCGTTTCGGCGGAGCGGATGGTGGAAGCGCGCGGGTGTAGGTGCCGAGAACCTGCAGGAAGGTAGTGGCGCGCCGCGCCGCGCGCAGTGAGGCCGCGACCGGCTTCTCAGACCGGCCGCCGTCGAGGTCCAGGTAGAAGAGGTATTCCCATGGTGGGTCGCGACGCGGCCGCGATTCCAATTTGGTGAGGTTCACGCCGTATTCCTCGAAGCATTTGAGCAAACGGAAGAGCGCTCCGGGCTCGTTGTCGACGGCGCAGACGAGCGAGGTCTTCTTGCCGTAGCGCGGTCGCTTGATCGACGGCGGCTTTGGCCGGCGCGGTCCGCGGCGCGTGATCAGGAAGAAGCGCGTGATGTTCTCCTGCACCGTCTGGATGCGCTCGGCTAGGATTTCGAGGTCGTAGAGCTCGGCTGCGCGCCGCCCCGCGATCGCCGCCTGGTCGTGACGACCTTCTTGCTGGATCTGCTTGGCCGCACCCGCCGTGTCGTACGCCGGAATTGGATCGAGGTGCTCCCGCACGATGAAAGCCTCGCACTGCGCCAGCGCCTGTGGATGTGAGAGGACCCGCTTCAGCTGGTCGGGACGCGTGCCCGGTATCGCCAGCAGGCAGTGATCGACCTGCAGTGCGACCTCGGCGACCACCAGGGCTCGATACTCGAGCAAGAGATCGTACGTCTCGAGCACGCTACCGCCCTGCGAATTCTCGACCGGGACGAGCGCGAAATCCACCGACTGGTCGGCGACCCGATGAAACGCATGCCGCAGCGTGCGAAAGGCCTGCGGAGCCGCTAAGGGGAAGGTGGCGTGGAGGGCCTCTTCGGAGTAGGCGCCCGGTTCGCCCTGGTAGCCGATCGTTTGCTCGCGTGCGATCTTCGAACTCTATCGGACTAGTCGAGGGCTTTAAGTCGCGGCCAGGCCCTGTCGAGCGGCACCAGTGGACTACGGCAGATCCAGATCGGCTTGCCGAACTCTTCGTTGCGGAGGTTGTAAGAGTTGGTGATGGTGCCGGCCTGCTGGATATCACCGAAGAACGTGGCCAGATACTGCCTCGGGTACCCCACCACGATCACGGTGGACGGCGTCATGTGCACCGGAGCCCAGTAATAGTAAGTAAGGTGTGCCGACACCACCGGCGGCAGGCCCCGCCCGTAAAAATCGAGCGCGCCGGCCTCGCCGTAGTTGCTCGCCAGGATCATCACCGAGCCCCGGTCCCCTAATGGCAGTTGCTGGTAGACGGTGGTCACCTGATGGGTAAGCTCGGCCCAACCGTACATGTCGGCAAAGTCTTTTCGCGCTTTCCAGATTCCCGAGTCGGCCATCGCCTGCGCCGGCAGGATCGGCAGCCCGATCGGAAGGAGAACAAGCGTGATCACGACGGCGACTGCGACCGCCAGCCGCCGGAGCCAGCGCAGGCGCACCGCCTCGACGAACCAGATGGCACCCGCAGCGTAGGCGAGCGGGTAGATGGGCGCTGGGTAGTAGGCCTTTCCACCGACGAGGAAGAAGAAGAGCTCGACGGCAATGATCGTGATGGCCGCCGCTCTAAACCGTTCACCGCGCCAGAGCCACCAGACTCCCATGACGATGATGGGGAGGAGCTGTGGACCGGCAAGCAGCAGCTGCTGCGCCCAGTACGCGATCGGCCCGTCGGTCGCGCCGCGATGGTTGAGCGTGTAGGCGACGCTGTCCCAGCTATGCCCGAACTGCCAAACGAGATTCGGCAGGAGAAGAAGGATGGCGATGCCGAAGCCGATCCACGACCAGGGCCTTGCCAATTGCCAGCGTGCTCTGGTGCTGACGAGTCCGATCAGCATCGCGAGTCCCAGCCCCATCACCGTGTACTTCGTCTCCAGGCCGATGCCAAACAGCAGACCCAGCAGCAGCCACTCCCGCTGGTCGGCCCCGTGCAGCAGCCGGACGAACAGCAGGCAGGCCAGGGCCCAGACCAGCTGGTCGAAACTGACCGTCTGAAACAGGATGTTGGCGCCGACGAACAGGGGCGAGATCAGCACGGCGAGGCCCACGAGCGTCTGCGCCATGCGATTGCCACCGAGCTCTCGCGCGATCAGTGCCGCGACGACGATGACGGCGGCGCCGGCCAGCACCGTGAGCAAGCGCAATGCCGGCAACGAAGCCGGGAAAACGGCCTGGTCGAGCCTTGCCAGCAGCGGCGTGACTGGCGGGTAGTCGACATAGCCGAGTGCGGGATGGCGGCTCGAGGCCAGGTAGTAGAGCTCGTCTCGGTGCCAGCCGTAGCGATCGGCGACCGCCATCGTTACGCCCACCTTGGCGGCGACGAGCAGCAGCAGGGCCATCCAGGGCTGGCTCGGTTTGATGGCGCCAAGCTAGCACAGCGATCGAGCGACAGGCCCCCACCCTGCCCTCCCCGGACGTCTCAAACGCTCGCCTGGCACTAAAGCGCCGCTCGCGTGGGCCGACGGGCCCGGCGAGCGGGGGAGGGTGAATTCTCGCCGTTGTCACAGCTTGATCACGTCGCCCTGACGCGAAGTGACGGCTAGGCTACGAAGGCCCCGCACCAGTGGGGGCGACAAGGCATGTCGCAAGGTGGCGGGAGCACTGTGGGTGCCAGGAGCCTTTATGGTGACTGTAATTGCCGACCGGATGGTCAGGTGGTTGAGTCGCGTCGACCAACGAGGTCAAGCCATGATCGAGTACGCGCTGATCATGGTGCTCTGCGTCATCGTGGTCCTAATAATCCTCATCGTCATGGGCAACACCGTGAAGAATATGTTCTGTAACGTCAGCGGCTCGCTCGGGTCTCCCTAAGTCCGCGCGAGCGGGGTTTCCTGGAGTGGTGGTCGTGGAATACGGCTGTGAACGATCTCGAATCCAGTGGTATTGCTCACCACTTCGACGTCGTCGCGCTTCAAGCGGAGCTCGGCGGCGCCTTTGCCGGCGCGCAGATTCTTCAGCGTCAGGTCGGGTAGCCAGTCGGGCAGATCAGGATTGATATAGATCACCTTGGCGTGGCCGGCGGTATGGATCCCACAGAGGATCGCGATCATGCGGAAGACGGCGGCGGCGGACCAGGCCTGCGGCACGTTGGTGCCGAGATAGGGGACCGGGTAGGCGCCCGGTTCGCGCGCCACCCCGGCCCATAGCTCCGGCAAGCTGTAGTGGTCGAAGCGCTCGGCAGCGGCAAAGATGCCCTCGGCGATTTGTTGAGCCTCGGCGTGGCGTCCGGCTCGTCGAAACCCGCCGGCGATGGTGGCATTGTCATGCGGCCAGACCGATCCGAGGTGATAGGAGTAGGGATTATAGGAGGGATGCTGGGTGGAGAGCGTACGGATGCCCCAGCCGCTCCACATGTCGGGCTGCATCAGCCGGTCGACCACGCGGTTGGCGCGATCGGGCGGGACGATACCGCTCGCGAGGCAGTGTCCGGCGTTCGATGCCACCGATCGGATCGGACGCTTGTGCCCATCGAGCCCCAGATAGTAGGTCCCCTCTTCCTCCCACCAGAAACGCTCATTGAACGATTCGTAGAGGCTTACGGCCCGCTGTCGTAGCTCTGCCGATCGATCCGCATCACCCCAGATCGCATAGGCCTCGGACATGCGGAGCAGGGCGTCGAAGGCATAGCCCTGGAGCTCGCACAGCGCGATCGGCAGCTGCGCGATGGTTCCGTCCTCGTGCTGGACGGCGTCATGCGAATCCTTCCAGCCCTGATTGTAGAAACCAACCGACGACCGCGTCTTGTATTCCTGGAAGCCATCCTGATCGCGGTCACCATACTCGAGCATCCAGTTGAGGGCGCCCTCGGCGTTCGGCCGGTAACGATCGAGGATCCCCCTGTCGCCCGACCACTGGTAGGCATAGGAGAACACGATCATGAAGAGCAACGTGGCATCCGCCGTTCCGTAGTAGGGCGTAAAGGGGAGCAGACCGAGGCTGGCGAGTTCGCCGTAGCGCAGCTCGTGCGGGATCTTGCCCGGTTCTTTGTCCTGCTCTGCATTGTCATCGGTGGCTTGCACCCGCGCGAGGCGGTCGAGCGCGCCGAAGGCGAACTCGGGAAAGCCGCTGATGCTTTCCATGGCGACCACCAGTGAGTCCCGACCGAACAGCGTCACGTACCAGGGGATCCCAGCGGCGGGAACATACACGCTGCGACGCACCGCGAAGTCCGACATCCGAAGCGCCTCCATGTCGGCCACCGCCTGGCGCCAGATGGCCGGCAGCGTCGAGTGGCTGGTGGCGACGTCGACCGATGGTAGTACCCCGGTGGCCATCTCCGGATCGCGCTTCTGTACCGCATAGCAAGGGAGCACACGGGCACGCTTGCCATCGATCACAGGCAGCCATTCGATGCAGCTATGCCAGGTCTGCTTGGGCGCGAGGTTGATGACGAACTGCATGCGGCCGTTGGCGAACTCCGGGGGCGAGTCTTCGCGCTCGACGCAAACGAACAGCTCCCGCTTGAAGGAGCCGTTGGTGTAGGTCGTCCGCAGCTCGCCGGCTTTCTCGTGCCATGAACTCTGCAAGTCGCCACGGCGCACCAGCCGCCGGCGTCGTACGTCGAAGATGTCGGCGAAGTCCGACTCGATGGCGACCTCCAGAATCAGGCGGACCGGGTGCGCCGCAAAGCTGACCAGGTCATAGTCCTCGTGGACCCCCTCGAAAATCGTGCGGTCAAGACGGAAGCCGATCGCATGCTCCTTGAGGACAATGTCGTGTTCTGCACCGTTACGTGTACCGGCCAGCGGAAGCTCAGGTGTCGTGAACTCGTGACGGGCGGAAAAGTGGTCGATGGTGCTGGCGTCGAGAAGCAGTGGCGCCCTCCCATTGACGGTGACCGAGTAGCTCGAGACGAAGCGCGTATCTCGGGCGAAGAAACCGACGCCGGCCGCCGGCACCATGGTGGCGTTGGGCTCGCTGACCATGAACTGATGGTCATGGTTGATGGTGATGGTCGGCGTGCCATGCGTGACCGGCATCTGAGCTCAGGGCAATCTTAGTGATGGCCGCCGATCATCGGGGTGTCAGCACGCTTGTCTGTGGACCGGAAGGCGCTTAGGTTGGGCCCACGCGTCGCCGTTCACCGACTATCCGGGTTGTCCGAGGAGGGGCCAATGAGAAGACTGCTTTCGGTCGCCATCGCCGTCGCTACGCTTGCGATTTTCGCCATCGTGCCAGCGCAGGCACAAGCACCGCCCGGCTGCCCGCCACCGGTCCCCGGCCAGTCTTACAACTGCACGGTACACCTGAACAACGTCACGATGGGCTTCCCCGTCGCGCCGATCGTATGTCCGGATGGGTCCACCGTCCCCGGTGGGTTCCTCACCCTCACCGTCGCGACTGGCGTGTTTCACATCACGATCTATACGGCGGGTGAAGAATGGGATACCGGGACGATCGAGGGTGGGTTGGTGTTCGTCTCATCCGCGGGCATTACCTACATGGGTCATTTCGTGCAGTGGTTCGGCGATTCGTTCAACAACCAAAACGCGGTAAGTCACTTCACCGCGACTTACGTTGCGACCGGATCGGATGGCTCGCGCCTGGTCTTGCACATGGACTTCCACCTCGGTTCGAGCGCGATATCGAGCGGTCCGGCGGAGGTCGTCTTCTTCGCCAAAGTCACCTGCTAACGACATCACAATCGGAAAGGGGCGGTTCAGCGACCGCCCTCATCTCGTTTTAGCGAGGTGGCATGATCGGCGGCGGGGCAAGCGCCGCGTCGTCGGGATCGGCATGCTGGAGAACGTATGACTCGCTTACCTCGACCTGGGTCTTCAGCATTGCCAATCGGGCGAGAGCGTCCCCGAGCTGGCAGCGTGCGTAGCGGTGGGTCGCGCCATCCGAGAAGGCGCCGACCACGAGATTGGCGCAGGTGGTCAGTATCTGGGCCGCGCCGTCACTCGACGCCCCGTTGAACTCCACCGACTGGAAGGCGGTGCAGTCGGCAAAGTCTTTGGGAAAAGGACGCGCGTACGGACAGGCGTCGCTTGGCAGCTTGCCGATAACTTCTTTATGCAATCATCAAAGGGCCAATGTCAATGCGCCGAGTTCGCGAGGCCCCAACTGATGAGCTTGGTGGGCCGGCCCAGGCTCAGCCCGTCGACGGGCGGTCGGACGACGCCATGGTCGCCGGCCGTGCGACAAGGTGATAGAGATGTTCAGGGCGTCCGGGGGAGCCGTAGCGCATGACGACTTCTACGCGACCTAACTGCACGAGGTGATCCACGTAACGCCGGGCCGTCACACGGCTGAGATTGGCGAGCTCCGCCACCTCGACCGCGGTCAGGTCACCGCCCGCTTCTTGCAGGATGCGGGTGACAAGCCCCAGCGTAGGTCGCGACAGCCCCTTCGGTAGGGTCTCCTCCGCGCCACCATGGCGGAGGATGTTGTAGAGCGTGTCGACCGCGTGCTGGTCGGCCTCGGAGAGTTGCTTGAGCCGCTGGTGCATCGCGGCGTAACTCTGCAGCTTCTCATGGAGAGCCGCGAAGCGGAATGGTTTGATCAGGTAATGCACGACGCCGCCGTGCATAGCGGCGCGGAGGCTCTCGACGTCGCGAGCGGCGGTGATGGCGATCACGTCGACGCGCGAAGCCCCGGCTTCGCGAATCGTCCGCATGACTTCCAATCCTGAGATGTCAGGCAAGTAGATGTCGAGCAGGACCAGGTCCGGCATTGCCGAGTTGACCAGTCGGAGCGCCTCGGCGCCGGTCGCGGCCTCGCCGACAACGGTAAAGCCTTGCACCTTCTCGACGTAGGCCCGATGCAAGGAAGCAACACGGAAGTCGTCGTCGACGATCAGGGTGCGAATCATGCCGTCGCCACCGGCTCAGGCTTGGCGGCCAGAGGCAACCGCACGGTAAAGAGCGCCCCACCCTGGTTGAGCACGGTGACCTCGCCGCCGCGGCGCGCCGCGACCTGCTTGACGAGCGCCAGGCCGAGCCCGCGGCGTGAGCCGGGACCCGCCAGCTTGGTGGTGTAGCCCTCGGAAAAGATCCGCTCGGACTCACCGACGCCGATGCCTGGCCCAGAGTCGTGGACCTGGATCAGGACATCGCCGTCCTCCTTCCGGATCGAGACCTCGACCCAGCGCGGACCGCCGTTCAACGCGATCGCCGCGGCGTCCAACGCGTTGTCGATCAAATTGCCGACCACCGTGATCAAATCGCGTGGATGCCCGGCATCGCCGTCGAGGCGGCTGTCCGGCGACAGCCGGAACTGGATGCCGCGCTCGGCCGCCACCGCCGACTTGCCGAGCAGCAGCGCCCCCAGCACCGGGTCGCCGACGCGCTCTAAGAGCGATTCGGTGAGCTCCTGGGAGACGGATGACGACTCCGTCGTTAGCTGGATCGCCTCTTCCTGACGGCCCAGCTCGATCAAGCCGGCGATGGTATGGAGCCGGTTGGAAAAGTCGTGCGCCTGGGCACGGAGCGCTTCGCTGACGCTGCGGGCGTTGTCCAGCTCGCGCAGCAGGCTCTCGAGCTCGGTCCGATCGCGGAAGGTCGCGACATAGCCGATATTCCGGCCGCGCACCACTACCGGCATCCGGCTCACCACCAGCACGCGGTCCGCGGCGAGCACGACCTCGTCGGCGCCGGTGACCTCGCCGATCAGCACGTCGCGTACGCGACCCGGCGGGAGGACGTCCGTGAGACGCTTTCCGACCGCATCGCTCGACAAGCGCAACAGGCGCAGTGCCTCGTCGTTGATCAACGTGATGCGTCCCTCGACATCTGTGGCGATCGTCCCTTCGCGGATGCCGTGAAGGCTGGCTTCCCGCTGCTCCAGCATCGCGGCGATCTCTTCCGGCTCCAGCCCGAATGTCTGGCGCTTCAAGTGGCGGGCCAGCAGTACCGATCCGATGACGCCCAACGCGACTGCCGCCAGAACGTACAGACTCAGTTGCGGTAAGTCGGCCGCAAGCTGGTCGGACACCTGCTGCTCGAGAAATCCAACCGACACAATCCCGATAACCCGTCCGGTGCCATCGACGATCGGCGCTTTGCCTCGCGCCGATATGCCCAGTGTCCCCTTCTGGACGCCGACATAGGTGTGGCCGGCCAGGATCGAGCTGGGATCTTCGTCTATCGGTTTCCCGATCATCGCCGGGTTTGGATGCGAGTAGCGGATGCCGTTCGCGCCGGCGATGACGATGAAGCGCGCGCCGGCCGCCTTGCGCATCCCCTCCGCCAGGGGCTGGAGGGTCCGAGACGGATCGGAGTCCCGTAGCGCATCGCGCACCGATGGCAGGCCGGCGACCGACTGTGCCACTGTAAGCGCCCGCTGCTCGAACTGTTGATCCAACCGCTGTCGCTCGACCACGATTGAGCCAACAGCGCCCACGAAGAGGGCTCCCAGCACGATCGCGAGCTGGAAGACGACGATACGCGACGCCAGGTTAAGGCGAGGACGGCGCACCGAAGTCATCGTATCGGGTCCAATCGCAGACAGGAAGCGACCATAACGACCAAAACGGTCGCAAATTCCGCAAGGCTATTCAGCGGCCGTGTGGCCCATTTACGGTTGCGGCAATGGCCAGCCCGGCGATCGAGCTGCATGGTGTGACCAAGCGGTTTGCCACTCCCAAAGGCGGTGTCTACACTGCACTGCGCGACCTCACCCTGGAAGTGGCACCCGGCGAGTTCTGCGCCGTGGTGGGGCCGACCGGCTGCGGCAAGTCGACGACGCTGGCGCTGATTTCCGGCCTTGAGCTGGCCAGCAACGGCGAGGTCCGGGTGGAGGGGCGCCCGGTCAAGGGCATCCCTGAAGGCGTCGGCTACGTCTTTCAGAACGATGCCGTCTTTCCCTGGAAGAGTGTCCTGGAGAACGTCGCGGCGGGTCCTCGTTACCACGGCGCACCGGGCCGTGACGCCCGCGACCGCGCGAGGGAGTGGATCACTCGCGTTGGGCTGGCCGGCTTCGAGGATCGCTTCCCGTATCAGCTGTCCGGCGGCATGCGCAAGCGGGTTGGTCTCGCCCAAAGCCTCATCAACGGTCCTCGCATCCTGCTGATGGACGAACCGTTTTCCGCCCTCGACGTGCAGACGCGCTCGCTGATGGAGAACGAGCTGCTGTCACTCTGGGCATCGACGTCGGCATCGGTGGTGTTCGTCACGCATGACCTCGAGGAAGCGATCGCGCTCGCCGATCGGGTGGTTGTCATCACCGCCGGGCCGGGAACGGTCAAGGGTACCTACGAGGTCGACCTTCCGCGGCCCCGAAACGTGGCAGAGATCCGCTTCCAGCCGCGATTCACACAAATCTACGAGGCGATCTGGAGTCAGTTGCGCGACGAGGTGCTGGTGAGTTATGAGCGTCAGAAGCACGCTGCCGCAGGCTAGCGTGGTCGGGGAGAGCCCCCACCCTAGCCCTCCCCCGCAAGCGGGGGAGGGGAATCAGGCGGGCATCATCGATGCCGACCTGACCGGGCGCCGGTCGCGCGCCGCTCGCCGTCGGCTCATCACGATCTATGGGCTGCGCCTGCTGTTCACGGTCGTGTGGATCGGCAGCTGGGAGTTGTCGACCCGCCTGAACTGGGTCGACCCCTTCTTTGTGGGCATGCCATCAGGGGTGGTGCAGCGGTTGTGGACCTGGATCACCGAGGGGACGGCACTGGGACCCCTCTGGCTCCAGGCCGCCGTAACGATGGAAGAAGCCGTCATCGGCTTCATCATCGGCTCCTTGCTCGGCGTGTTCTTCGGCATCCTGCTGGGCCGCATCGAACTGCTGGCTCAAACCCTCTCGCCCTTCATAAAGGCCGCCAACGCGATCCCACGCGTTGTCCTCGGCTCACTCTTCGCCATCATGTTCGGTTTGTCCCTGTGGGGCAAAGCGGCGACGGCCGTGGTCCTCGTCTTCTTCGTCGTCTTCTTCAACGCCTTCCAGGGCGTGCGCGAGGTCGACCGCAACCTGATCGCGAACGCGCGCATCCTCGGCGCCGATAACCGGCGCCTGACGACCGAGATCATCATTCCCTCAGCCCTCTCCTGGATTCTCGCCAGCCTCCACATCAGCTTCGGTCTAGCGATCGTCGGCGCGGTGGTCGGAGAACTGTTCGGGGCGACGGCGGGCCTCGGCGAGCTCATCTACAGCGCCGGCCATACCTTCGACGTCAACGGAGTGTTCGCGGGCATGTTCCTGCTGGCCGTCCTCGCGCTCATTGCCGAGGGGTTCATCAGCGCGCTCGAAAACCGGCTCATCAAGTGGCGACCCAATCGCGTCAGCGGCGAAATTCCGATTTAGGGAGGAGAAACGATAGATGCAGGCAATCAGTCGTAAAGCGTTTGTCGCGGTGGGGGCGATGGTCGCCCTCAGCGCCTGTGGCGGGACGTCAACGGCGTCGCCCGCGGCTAGTGTGCAACCCGTCGACCTCAAACTCATGGTTGGCGGACTCAACAAGCAGATCTACCTGCCCAACATGCTCGCCAAGCAGTTGGGGTACTTCGACGAGCAGAAGATCAACGTGACGCTCGTCGATGAGGGTTCCGGTCAGGGCACCGAGGACGAGGTCGTCGCCGGCAACGTCGACGCCGGTTCCGGGGCCTACAGCCACCCCGTCGAGCTCAACGCGAAGGGCAAGAAGATCGAGACCATCTGCCAGTTCGGCATTGCGCCGGGAGAGGCCGAGATGGTCGCGAGCAAGAAAGCTGATTCGATCCAGGGGGCCGCGGACCTCAAGGGAAAGAATCTGGGGGTCACCGATATCGGCTCGGGCACCCACACGATCACCCTGGCCCTCCTCGGTAGGGCGGGCTTCAAGGGATCCGATGCGCACTTCGTCGCGGTCGGCGCCGGCAACACGTTTATCGCGGCCATCAAGAACGGCACCATCGACGCCGGCATGACGACCGAGCCGACCATCACCCGGCTGCTGCAGAGCGGCGATGCGAAGGTGCTGATCGATCTTCGCACGCCGGAATCGACCCGCGCCGCCCTCGGTGGCGATTATCCGTTCATCGGCATCTTCGCCAAGAACGACTGGGTCAACAGCCACAAGGACGTCGCCCAGCGGCTGGTCAACGTCTACGTCAAGACGTTGAAGTGGATGAGTACGCACAGCGCCGAAGACATCGCCGCCAAGATGCCGGCCGACTACCTGGTTCCCAGCAAGGACCTCTACGTCTCCGCACTCAAGAACCAACTGTCCATCTTCGGGACCGACTGCAAGATGCCCGCGGCCGGACCACAGACCGTGCTGAGCATCCTCCAGAACTACGTCTCGAGCGACAAGGGCATTAGCGTCAACCTCAGCGAGACCTATACGAACGATTTCGCGAACAAGGCGAGCTAGCTCGCGGTAACGAGCCCCCACCCTGCCCTCCCCCGCAAGCGGGGGAGGGTAAGGGGAGGCCCCGCCGCGCAAGCGGGGAGGCGGAGGGGCTGGGTCTAGTCCTTAGGCGCGTTGGGATATGCCTCGAGGGCATCGTGGAGCGCGGGTAGGTGTTCGACCAGCGCCGCGAAATCGTCGCGGGCAAGGCTGAGCACGCTGGTGGCCGTCAGGGTGCGGACCGTCGCCGTGCGGCGCCCATTGCTCATCGCGGCGATCTCGCCGAAATGATCGCCTGGCCCGAGCTTCCGGATCACCTTCTCCTGACTCCCGACGTTCTGCAGGACCTCGACCTCGCCAGCGGTAATCACATAGAAGCGCCCGCTGATGTCACCCTCGTGCACGATGGTCTCGCCAGCGCCAAAGCGCATCGGCACCACGGTATTGGTGCGCCCGAGCGGGAGGGGCGTCAGATTGTCGGGCATGACCGCACTCCCCATCCAATGCAGCGCCAGCCCGAAGCGGCGACGCCAGGTGGGCATGAAGGAAAGAAACAGCCCCCGTGAAACCAACGAGGCCAGCCAGCCATGAAGGGCTATGCCCCGGACCTGGGCGACACCATAGCGGCGGCTGAGCAACGCCACCTCACCAAAGCGCGTCGGATGACAGGGCTCCGGCGGCTCGCCGCGGATGTCGGCGAGGATGTTGCGCGCCGCCTGCCGGCCTTCGCCGAAGGCCACCATCACCATGGCGCCGAATGGCTGACCGCGGGCGGGATCCGGAACCGCCGCGTTATCGCCCGTCGCATAGACCCCCGGCCAGCCGGGGATGCGGCAGAACGGATCGCACGGGATGCGTCCCCGTTGCAGCTCCAGGGGCAGCGTCCGCACCAGGGGGTTGGTGCCGATGCCCACGGTAGCGATGATGCTGCGGGTCTCGATCCGTGAGCCGTCGGCCAGCACGATCGCGCCGGCCGTGGCTTCCTTGATGCCGACACCAAGCCGAAGCTCAATCCCGCGTTTGCGCATCCGGTCGAGGACGCGTTGGGCGAGCCGATCGTTGAAGGTCGGCAGCACGCGCGTCAGGATATCGACCGTGATCACGCGCAGCTCGGTTGGCGAAATCATCGGATAGGAGCGGAGGGAGGCGCGCAGAAACTCGTTTGCTTCCGAGGCGATTTCGACTCCGGCATACCCCGTGCCGGCAATCACAAAGGTCAGGCGACGCTGTCGCTCCGCGGGGTCCGACGTCACGCTTGCCGCCTCCAGCATCTCGATGAGGTGGTTGCGCAGGTGGATGAAGTCGCCGATCGTCTTGGTCTGCAGGGCGTGTTCGGTCAGACCGGGAAAGCGGGAGAGGTCGGTGACGGATCCGAGTGCGATCACCAGGTAGTCTGCTTCGAGCGCGACCTCGTCACTCTCGCCGCCGAGGCTGAGCACCGCGCGGCGCGCGAGCGGGTCAATCGACTCGATCTCTCGCGTGTAAATCGTGACCCCCGGCAGGATCTCCCGCAGCGGGATCAGCACGTGCTGAGCCTGCAACACGCCCGAGACGATCTGCGGCATCAGCCCGTGCCAGACCTCGACGTTCTCGCGGCTGACGATCGTGATATCGACCTCATCGTTTGGGCGCCGGTGCTTGATCAGCTCGCGGGCGCAACGGACGCCGGCGTGGCCGCCGCCGAGGATCAGGACCCGCTTGCGACTCACGCCCAACGCGCGCGGCGAAGCGCCGTTCGCGCCGCATAGAAGCCGCACATGCCATGCACGCCACCGGTTGGCGGTGTGGAGGACGAGCACAAGTAAAGCTGCCGATTGGGCGTCGCGTAGAGGCGCCGGGTCGGCCGGATGAAGAGCTGCCGCAGGTCGGCCATCCCGCCGTTGATGTCGCCGCCGACGTTGTTGGCATCATGGCGCTCGACGTCGGCCGGCGTCATGACGTGACGGGCGAGGATGCGCGAGGTGAAGCCAGGAGCGAATCGCTCGACCTGCGCCTCGATTCGTTCGCGCATGTCGGCCGTCGATCCATTCGGCACGTGGCAATAGGCCCATCCGACGTGCTTGCCGGTAGGCGCCCGGGTGGGGTCCGCCAGCGTGGGCTGCGCGAGGATCACGAAGGGCCGCTCGGCCACCGACCCAGCGGCCACCGCATCCTCGGCCGCGATCACCTCGTCGAACGCGCCGCCGACGTGGACCGTCCCGGCGTGGCGGCAGGCTTCGGCACGCCAGGGGATCGGGCCGTCGAGCGCCCAGTCGACCTTGAAGACGCCGGCCCCGTAGCGAAAACGTTCCAGTTGCCGGCTGAATCCGTCCGGCCATTGGCCGCGCGCGATCGCCACGACCTGGCGCGGGGTCAGGTCGAAGAGCACAACCCGACCCTCCGCCACCTGGTCCATATTCGTCACCCGGCGATCCGTCGCGATCGATCCACCTCGGGCGCGCAGCAGCGCGGCGAGTGCATGGGCGAGCCGTTGCGAACCGCCGTGGGCAAAGGGCCACCCATAGGCATGGGCTGAGGCGCCAAGGACGAGCCCGAACGCGGCGGTCGCCGGCCGGCGCAGCGAGAGGATCGAGTGCGCCCCGAGCCCGGCGAACATGGCGCGGGCCTGGGCGGTTCGGAAACGGCCGGCGGCCAGCGCACCCGCGGAGCGGAGCGCCGGGATCCCGAATCGCGCCAGCGTCACCAGATGGGCGGAGGGACGGAGGGGGCCCAGGAACTGATGGACCAAGAGGTCGAGGTTGCGAACGATCGGCCCCATCAGCCGGCGATAGGCCGCGCCGTCTCGCCCCAAGCCGATCGCCGTTTCGTCAAGCGACCGGTGGAGCACTCCGGCCGAGCCGTCATCGAGCGGGTGCGCCAGCGGGATAGGCGGCTGATCGTAGCTCAGCCCGTAGTCAGCGAGAGGCAGCGAACGGAAAAAGGGCGACGCGTGCGCCAGCGGGAGGACGGATGAGCAGACGTCGTGGATGAATCCGGGCAGCGTCAGCGCGTCGGATCGCGCTCCACCACCGATGGTTGATTCTGCCTCGAGCACGCGGACCGACTTGCCGGCGCCGGCGAGGACGATGGCCGCCGCGAATCCGTTTGGGCCCGAGCCGACGACGACCGCGTCCACATGGCCCCCACCCTGCCCTCCCCCAGAGGGGGAGGGAAACATTCGTGAGCTGTCAGCCAAGGTCGATGACGGTGCCCTCGGCCGCGGCGTCGACCGGGATGGCGTTGCCGCGATACGGCGCAACAATCGCATCGATCTGGTCGTCGGTCCGCGCCGGATCGTGGTGAAACAGCAGAAGCCGCTTGACGCCGGCCGCGTCGGCCAGACCGACGGCGTACTCGACGGCCGAATGGCCGAAGGGGGCGAACGCCGCGAATTCGGGACCGATCAATTGCGCGTCGTGGATCAGCAGGTCCGCAGACCGCGCCAACGCAATCGCCGCGGGGTGATAGGCGCCGAAACCGGCCGGTCCCGGGCCGAACGCGATCGGGCTATGGTCAGAGAGGTAGGCGATCGTCACACCGTCACCGGTCACGCGATACCCGTAGGTCAGGCCACCCTTGTGCGGGATCTCGCGCGCGACGACGTCGAACCCCTCGACTGATCGCGGCCCTTCCTGGATTCCCAGAAAACGCCACTTGCCGCGCAGCTCGGCTGGCTTGATGGGGAAGTGGGGTGGCGACATCACCCGTGCCAGCACGTTGGCGGGATCACCCTGCGCCGGCATCATCAACGTGATCTCGGCGCCCTGGCGGTCGCCCGCGCCAAAGAACGGGATGCCGTGCGTATGGTCCCAGTGCAGATGACTGAGCAGGATCGACCCCTTGAATGGTTCACCGTTCAGCTGCGTACTCAGCCGCTGGAGCCCGGTCCCCGCGTCGAGCACCAGGCTCGGCCCCTGCCCGTCGTGGGTGAGCGCGATACAGGACGTGTTGCCGCCGTATCGCACGAACTCCGGTCCCGGTGACGGCGTCGACCCTCGCACACCGCAAACCAACAATCGCACCGAAGGGGAGTCTACGTGTTGCGGGCCCGCTCGCTTCGAGGCGGTCTACACCAAGGAGAAGCTCGTAGCTACCTCCCTTGACCAATCGGGCTTATCAGGCTCAAATAGGGGGCATGCCGGAAACGAAAATCACCGTGTTTCTTGCCGATGACAACCTGATCGTCCGGGAAGGCGTTCGGGCGCTGATCGGAAGCGCGGGAGACATGGAGGTGGTGGGGGTCGCAGGCGACTACGAGGGGCTCGTCACCGGAGCCGAGCAAGCCGCGCCGCAGGTGGTCGTCACCGATATCCGAATGCCGCCAACATTTCAACGCGAGGGCATCGAGGCGGCCAAGCAGGTGCGCAAGCGGCACCCAGGGACGGGAATCGTGGTGCTGTCCCAATACGACGAGCCCGACTACGCGATCTCGCTGTTGAGCGAAGGCGCCGCCGGCTACGCCTACCTTTTGAAGGATCGCGTGGCCGAAGGGGACGAGCTGTTCCGCGCCATCCGCGCCGTGACGACCGGAGGATCGATGCTCGACCCGCGGATCGTCGAAGCACTGGTACGCCCCGCCAGCCAGGGGACCGACCTGACGCCCGATGAAGAGGAGCTGCTGCAGCTGCTGGCCGAAGGGCGGCCGATGAAAGCGATTGCCGTCGCGCAGGGGACGACGCCCGCCGCCGTCGATGACGCTATCCAGAAACTATTCCTGAAGCTGGCGCAGGCGGCCAGCAGCGGTGCGACCGGAGCGCTGCGTCGCTTGAAGCTGCTTCACCAGGCGATTGTGGATCGCGAAGAGCAGGGTGAAAGTCTGAGCCGGCTCCTCCCGACTGGAATCGCCGAGAAACTTCGTCGCGAGGGTCGTAATATCGGTGGAACCGAGACCCTCACGGTCACGGTCCTAATGTCGGACATCCGCGGTTACTCGACGATCGCCGAAGACGCGGACCCCACCGTGCTGGCCCGCCAGCTCAATGAGCACCGCGCCGAGATGAACCGGGCAATCCTTAAGCAAAGTGGCACCGTGATGCAGTTCGTCGGGGATTCTGTGATGGCCGTCTTCGGCGCGCCGCTGCCGGAGCAGGACCATGCGCAGCGCGCGCTTGATGCCGCCCGGGCCATGCACGAGGCGCAGGCAGCCGTGAACGCCCATTGGGCCACCGAGCAGCTGCCACCGTTTCATATCGGAATCGGTCTGTCCACCGGCCAGGTCGCCGCTGCGTTGCTCGGATCGGAGGAGCGGCTCGAGTATTCGCTGGTTGGCGACAGCGTGAATCTCTGCCAGCGCTTGCAGCAATTCGCGAGGGCTGGCGAGACGATTCTCAGCGAGGGGACATATCGGGCGCTCGATGGCTCGGTCAATGCGGACGCCTTGCCGCTCGCCCACGTAAAAGGTCGGCACGCGGCGGTCCAGGCGTACCGGATCGCAGCGTTGGCGCCCGCCTAGCCGATGGTCATCGCCGATCGCCCCGAACCGAAGCTTGGACGAGCCTTCTTTGTGCCGGCGCTGTTACTTTCCCTGGTTCTAGCGCTATTGGCGTGCCAGGTATTTTTCACGTTCGCAGTCGACTGGCGCCAGGTGCCGGAGGTATTTCGGCCCAGCAATTCGTCGGTAGCCGGCTTCTTCGCGATCCTCGCGATGAGCAGCGTCGGAGGTTTGGTTGCCTGGCGGCGTCCCGCGAACCGCATCGGATGGTTACTGCTGGCGATCGCCTTTTCCGCGATCTTCCTCGACCTACCGAGGCTCTACGCGGGGGTCGCCGTCTATGTGCACCCCGGCTTGCCCGGTGCAGACTGGCTTTACTGGCTGAGTCAGATTGCGTGGATGTTTCTCTTCGCGCAACTGCTGGTTCTGCTCCCCCTCTGGTTCCCGGAC
>Ga0207646_10001509_pt1 | contig 28631 bp, 22 predicted proteins | sample KBSK5502metaG_FD_184343 | JGI IMG/M metagenome (GOLD analysis project Ga0207646, IMG submission 184343) | Corn, switchgrass and miscanthus rhizosphere microbial communities from Kellogg Biological Station, Michigan, USA - KBS K5-50-2 metaG... | ecosystem: Host-associated > Plants > Roots >...
CGAACACTATCCCCTGGCCGAGCTGGAGCAGATGGCGCGACTACTCTTGCAAACTCTCGGCCTGGAGGATGAATTCAATGGTTTCAAAGAACAACTTGTGTAGAAACTAATGGCCTGCGCTCCCAGGACTTTTTTGAGGAGACAAGTGATGAAAATCCGGTACAAAATCCTGCTTCTGACGAGCGTCATGCTCACCTTCGCTCTGGCCGCGCGTGCGGCTGACCTCTCTGGCAAATGGAAGGCTGAGTTTGAGACTCAGGTCGGCGTGCAGAAATACACTTTCGAGTTTAAGGTTGAGGGCGAGAAACTCACGGGCAAGGCGTTTTTTGAGCGAATGAATCAGAAGGGCGAGGCAGAGCTTCTGGAAGGAGAAGTGAAGGGGGACGAGATCTTCTTTGTGGAAAAGATCAGCGTTCAGGGAAATGAGCTCCGCGTCGAATACAAAGGCAAGGTCGCTGGCGATGAGATCAATTTCACCCGCAAGGTCGGCGATTTTGCCACGGTGCAATTTGTGGCCAAGCGGGTAAAGTAATCAGTACCGCGAGCGGTAGCGAGCGAGTGTCCAGCAAGGAGCCGCTTGGAGAGGCCACGCTCGCTACCGCTCGCGGTACTGATTTTGTGAGGGGTAGGTCGTGCGTTCGCTCAAGATTTTGCTACTCATACTATTTTGTCTGACGGGTGTGGCGGTGACGCTGCCGGTGAGCTGGGCACAGAAGACCGAGCAGGCTGCCGTCTCCACCTTGGAAAGGACTGCCCAGTCTCAATTCTTATGAAGTTGTGCTGACACTGGCTGAATCTGAATAATAGGTGACCATATCATTCAAATCCTGTTGTGCAATCATGTCGTTGGCGTGCGCGCTTCTGCTCGTCGCTTATGCCACAAGGGACCAGGCCCAGAATGCGCCGCGCACGGAAGTCGCCGGCATTCCGGTCAACTACGATGAGTCGCGCGTGGGAACTTATACCCTGCCCGACCCGCTCGTACTAGCCGATGGCAAACCAGTGCGCGACGTGAAGACCTGGAATCAAAAACGTCGGCCTGAGATCGTGCGTTTGTTCGAGGAGAACCAATTTGGCCGCAGCCCGGGGCGCCCCGCCGAAATGAGCTTTGAGGTCTTCGATCAAGGCACGCCGGCGCTCGATGGCAAGGCGCTGCGCCGGCAAGTGACCATCTACTTCTCGCGGGACAAGCGCGGGCCGAAGATGGATTTGCTCGTCTACCTGCCTGCCGGCGCACGCCAACCGGTGCCGCTGCTGCTCAATCTGAGTTTTAGCGCGAACTCAAGCGCGGTGGACGATCCGGGCATCAAGCCGGGCGAAGTCTGGAACCGGGAGAAGCAACGCGTGCCGGCGCCGAAAGGCGGGAATTTCGGCAGGTTGAATGTCACGCCCTTCCTGGCGCAGGGCATCGGCGTGGCGACGGTCTATTACGGCGACATCGACCCTGACTTTCCGGGCGGGATTCCGCACGGCGTCCGGGCGCTTGACCTCAAGCCGGGGCAGACGGAGCCGGCGCCGGGCGAATGGGGCGCGATTGCGGCTTGGGCGTGGGGACTGAGCCGCGCGCTGGATTACCTGGAAACCGACAAGGGCGTGGATGCGAAGCGCGTCGCCATCCTGGGCGTGTCGCGGTTGGGTAAGACCGTGCTCTGGGCAGGCGCGCACGATCCGCGCTTTGCCATGGTCATCGCCAGTTGTTCGGGCGAAGGCGGTGCGGCCTTGAGCCGGCGCTGGTTTGGCGAGACGATCAAACATCTGACGGCGCCTTCCCGCTATGCCTATCAATTCTGCGCCAACTACGCGAAGTATGGCGACCGCGTGAATCAATTTCCGGTGGATGCGCACATGCTGCTGGCGCTGCTGGCGCCGCGGCCCGTGTTGCTGCAAACCGGCGAGACCGACACCTGGTCAGACCCGAAGGGCGAATTCCTGGCGGCGGTGGCGGCGGGGCCGGTCTTTCGGTTGCTCGGTAAACAGGGGCTGGAGACGGAGCAAATGCCGCCCGCCGGACAGCCGATCTTACACACGCTGGGCTACGCCATGCACGCCGGCGGGCATGGCACCATTCCGTCCGATTGGGAGTTGTTCCTGAAGTTCATGCAAATGCACCTGCAATAAGTCAGTACCGCGACCCATAGGGAGCATGCCTCCCGGTCGCGATTGGTAGCAGCAACCACGCTCCCTCCCGATCGCGGTACGGATCTCATCAAGGAGGAACGATGCTCTTGAAATCAGCACTCGTCGTGATCTGGACTCTTTTTCTGACGCATGGGGCGAGAGCAATTGAAGAACCGGAAATCCCCACGTTGAAGATTGGCGCCAAAGCGCCGGACTTCGACTTGCCCGGCGTGGATGGCAAGAACTGGAAGTTGAGTGATTTCGACCAGGCGAAAATTCTGGTGGTGATCTTCACCTGTAATCATTGCCCGACCGCACAGTACTATGAAGAGCGCATCAAAAAGCTGGTGGCCGATTACAAAGACAAAGGTGTCGCCTTCGTCGCCATTTCGCCGAATGACCCGGCCTCCGTGCGGCCTGATGAAATGGGCTACACGGATTTGGGCGACACGCTGGAAGAGATGAAAATCCGCGCGCGCGACCGGCAATTCAACTATCCCTACTTGTTGGGCGGGGGCAAATCTGAAGCCGTCGCCAAAGCCTACGGGCCCAAAGCGACGCCGCACGCGTTTATCTTCGACGCCACACGCGAGCTGCAATACGTCGGGCGGATTGATGACAGCGAGCGCGAAAAGTTCGTCCGCGTGCGCGATGTGCGCGTGGCGCTTGACGCCATGCTGGCAGGCAAAGAAGTCGCCGTCAAAGAGAACCGCGTTTTCGGCTGTTCGGTCAAATGGTCATCGAAGGGCGAAGAGATCAAAAAGTACTGGGACAAGATTGCGGCTGAGCCGGTGACCATCGAGCCGGTCGATGCCGAAGGCCTGCGCAAACTACGGATGAACGCTTCGGCCAATGATAAGGGCAAGCTGCGCCTGGTGAACTTCTGGGCGACCTGGTGCGGACCGTGTGTGACCGAGTTCCCGGATTTGATGATGATCAATCGCATGTACCGGCTCCGGGATTTCGAGGTCCTGACGGTGGCGGCGCATTATCCGGACGAGAAGGATGAAGCGCTCGCCTTTTTGAAGAAACAGCAGGCGACGACTAAAAACCTGCTCTTCGGCGACACCGACAAGTACAAATTGATGGAGGCTTTTGAGCCGGGCTGGGACGGGGCATTGCCATTCACCATCCTGATTGATCCGACCGGCGAGGTCCTCTACAAATCGCAGGGGCCGTTCAATGCCCTGGAAGTGAAACGGCGGATTGTCAAATATCTCAACGAACGCAAGCCATGGTGAATGTCGGCGGAGGTGGGTGCGGCACACGACTTGGAAAGTCACGCTCGGTTCAGTGCCGCGAGCGATGGCGAGCGTGGCTCCTTCACTTATCCAGGCGGCCGGACGGCACTCACTTCCAAGCACAGCGCTCGCTCCCGCTCGCGGTACTGACTCAACAACTCGCAAGATGAAAATCCTGGTCTGTCTTCTCCTTTTCACCGTTACTGCCCTGGCGCAGCCCGCCCAACCACCGCCGATGAGGCCGATTCCGCCCGCCGGAATCGAAGTCCCTGCGTCTGACCGCACCGAACTCGCAGCCGGTCTCGAACGGCTGCGGGCGGCGATTGATAAGCTGCGCGACAACCCGCTGCTCCCGGACGTGCTCGTCTACCACGAAGCCGTCCGCTACGCGCTTCAGTACAACGAGTTCTTCAAGCCCGAGGAAATCGCCAAGGCCAAAACGCTGCTCGAACACGGTGAGCAGCGCGCCCGACAACTCGCCGAGGGCCGGGCGCCTTGGGCCACCACCACTGGGCTCGTGGTGCGCGGCTATATTTCGAAGATTGACCGGAGCGTGCAGCCTTACGGTCTGGTGGTGCCGCCGTCTTTCACGCCGAACACGCCGCACCGCTGGCGGCTGGACGCCTGGTTTCACGGGCGCAATGAAACGCTGAGCGAGGTCAACTTCCTCGCCGACCGCGAGAGTAAACTCGGCGAGTTCACCCCGCGCGACACCATCGTCTTGCACCTCTACGGGCGCTTCTGCAATGCCAATAAATTTGCCGGCGAAGTGGACCTCTTCGAAGCGCTCGACGCCGTGAAGCGGCAGTACCGCATCGACGAGAACCGGATCGTGGTGCGCGGCTTCAGCATGGGCGGCGCCTCCGCCTGGCAGTTCGGGACGCACTACGCCGGACTCTGGGCCGCGGTCGCGCCCGGCGCCGGATTCAGCGAGTCAGCGCAGTTTCTCAGACTCAATCTCACGGGTGAGAACGCTCCGCCGTGGTGGGAGCAGAAGCTCTTTCACCTCTACGACGCTACCGACTATGCGGCGAACCTCTGCAACACCTCGACGGTCGCCTACAACGGCGAGATCGACGGGCAGAAGCAGGCCGCCGATATGATGGAGCGCGCGATGGCGGAAGAGGGATTGCGCTTGACGCGCATCGTCGGCCCGAAGACCGGACACCAATACCATCCGGATTCGAAGGTCGAGATTGACCGCCTAATGGATGCCATCGCCGAGCGCGGGCGCGATCCCTACCCCCGCCAAGTGCGGTTCACCACCTGGACGCTGGCCTACAACCGGATGAAGTGGGTGATCGTCGATGGGCTCGGCCAACACTGGGAGCGCGCGCGCCTGAACGCGGAGATCGAAGGTGACCATGCCGTCAAGGTCGAGACCGCCAACGTCACTGCCTTCACCCTCGAGATGGGGCCGGGTGGCTGCCCGCTGGACGCGGCGCGCAAACCGGTAGTGGCCATCGACGGGCAGCAGCTCACCGTGGCCGGGCCGATGTCGGACCGCTCCTGGCAAGCGCATTTCCGCCAGTCCGGGAGCCAGTGGGTGGTAGCGGACTCAGGCATTGCGCCTGGCCTCCACAAGCGCCACGGCCTGCAAGGGCCGGTGGACGACGCTTTCCTGGATAGCTTCATTTTCGTCTCACCCACCGGCGCGCCGCTTGCTCCGGGGGTGGCGAAGTGGGTGGCGGACGAAGAGAAGCGCGCGGTTGCCGAGTGGCGCCACCACTTCCGCGGCGACGCCCAGGTGCGCCGGGACGCGGAGGTCACCGACGCCGAGATCGCGGCGAGCAACTTGATCCTGTGGGGCGATCCGGGGAGCAACAAAATCCTGGCGCGGATCGCGGACCGGTTGCCCGTGAAGTGGAGCGCTGGAAGCGTCGTGATCGGGAACCATCGCTACGCGGCGGAGACGCACGTCCCCGTCCTGATCTACCCCAATCCCCTGAACCCGCAGAGATACGTCGTGCTCAACAGCGGGTTCACGTTCCGCGAGTTCGACTACCTCAACAACGCGCGGCAGACGCCGAAGCTGCCGGACTACGCGATGGTGGATACCAGCACGCCGCCCGGCTCCCGCTCTCCCGGCAAGATCGTGCTGGCTGGCTTTTTCAATGAGGACTGGGGCCTCTAAGGTCGCCGGCCCGGCCCGCTGTCTTTGCAGCGCCCTGCCCGGTCGGCCCGCGGCGCTGATGTTCTCGTGCCGTGGCCAACTTTAGGTAGGTGCCAAGGTCCCTCTCGTAAAATGGCTCAAGTTTTCTTTGAGTGCGGAAGTCGTCGAGTGCAACACATCCGCCGGATGATTTCTGAATTGACTTGATTGGCGTTGGTCATCGTCTCGTAGGTGGCGACATCGTCGGTGAGGTACTTTTTATGCACTCCTGATGCAGCCGGACGCGCCTGATTCCGAGTTCACGCGCCAGCCGCACCGTGGGTTCCCCTTTGGCGATCCCGCGCAAGATCAGGACCAATTTCGATGGCAGTTGGCGCGTCTCCTCAAAGACCGCCTTGCTCAGCAGCATATAGTAATGATCACAGACCTTGCACCGGTAAGACCGTCACCACTCTATTGACTAGGTACGGTAGGAGCCGTCGGCTGAGCCCTATTCTTAATGAACCAAGCCAAGAATCGGTTATTGAAAGCTGGCATCTGATGGGGTATGATTTCGCATAGTAGTTGTGACCTCGCCCCTGCCGTTCCAAACGGCATTGAACCCTTCGTGATTGATCGTCGGCTGACTGCCGACCAGCGGGTCTTAGTAATAGCGAGCGCGTCGAGGGAATGATGCAAACGCATCAGAGCAGGAAAGCGAGGGGCGCTAATCTATCAGGCGATAGCAATGCAAGACCGGTCGCCATCAATTGCCCGTTGTCTCACTGCCGTGATCGTTTTATCATCGGCCCTTCATTAGATAGTTATAGCCGACAGGCATTAAGGAAAGTGCAAACAGCGAGTTTGCCAGGCGTGAGAGTGTTGCTCGACACAACTCCACCTGGGCATTGCTCATCTAATCAGCGGCTTCTTTCAAGATGGTGGAAGAGCCCGGTATTTGGGAGTGATAATTAAATAGACTCCGGCGTGGCGGCACTTCGATTGTGGCAGTTGATTGAGGAGGCGAAGCCAATGGGAAATCAGATGGCACAGAAATCGGCAGCATCGAATTACCTTAATCCGGACCTCAAGAGCGCACAGGCGCAGGAGTTCGAGGACAAGCTCTCAGCCCGCATCGTCGGGCAGGAGCGGGCCGTGCGGCGCATCACGGGCCTCTACCAGATCTACCTGGCCGGACTTGCGCACCCGGGCCGTCCCATTGGCACGATGCTCTTCCTCGGGCCGACCGGTTCGGGTAAGACTCGCGTCGTCGAGGCGGCGGCGGAGGTCCTGTTCAGCGACCCGAACCTCGTCACGAAGATCGACTGCGCGGAGTTCCAGCACTCGCACGAAATCGCCAAGCTGATCGGCTCGCCCCCGGGCTACCTCGGGCACCGCGAGACCTCCCCGATGCTGACGCAAGAAAATCTCGACCGTTCGCACACTGAGAACATGAAGCTCTCGCTCGTGCTCTTCGATGAGATCGAGAAGGCGAGTGACGCACTCTGGCAGCTCTTGCTCGGCATCCTCGATAAGGCGACGCTGACTTTGGGCGACAATCGCCGCGTCGACTTTTCGCACTCGATTGTGATTATGACCTCCAACCTCGGCGCGCGCGAAATGAGCGAGATGATCTCCGGCGGGATCGGTTTCGCGCCGAAGGTGGGCGTCATTGACACGGAGGTAGACCAGAAGATCTACCGCACGGCGGTTGACGCTGCGCGCCGCAAATTCTCTCCGGAGTTCATGAACCGGATCGACAAGGTGGTCGTCTTCCGCAGCCTGCGGGACACCCACCTGCGCCAGATCTTGGAGATCGAACTGAACGCGGTGCAGGAGCGGATTATGCGCGGATCGGGCCAGAAGTTCATCTTCAAATGCACGGACGCCGCGAAGAAGTTCCTGCTCGACGAGGGCATCGACTTCAAATACGGCGCTCGCCACCTCAAACGCGCGATTGAGCGCTTCCTCGTCTACCCGCTCTCGAACTTAGTCGCGACCTGCCAAGTCGGCTTAGGCGATCTGCTCTTGGTGGACTACTCCTCGGAGATCGGCAAGCTGGTTTTCTCGAAGGAGGCTGGCGGCGCGCTCGTGACGGAAGACGGCGAGGATTTCTCAAGCGTCGCCGACTTCGGCGAGCAGAGCAGCAACAGCGCCGCTGCCATTGTGCCACAGGAATTGCAACCCGCACCGGCCAGGGCGAAAGACCGTAAGTAGTTTGTCAGTGGTCAGTGGTCAGCGGTCCGACGCCAAACCGCTGCCTACTGACCACGGACGACTGATCACGGACTCTCATCCACCTCAATCTCCATCCGCAATAGTGCCGCGCTCAGAGTCTTTCCTTGCGCATCAGTCTTGAGCGAAAGTGTACCCCCGCCGCCGAGGCTGTGGTGGAGCAGGAAATTGAGCGCGCCCAGGTTAGGGAGTTCGTAGCGCTCGACCTCACCGTGGCAGATCTCAGCAAAGTGCTGCTTGACACGCTCGGCAGTGACCTCCCTGACGAGGATCGGGTAATATTCCGGCTTGAGCGCGATCAGGCCGACGTTGGCCGTATCGCCCTTATCGCCCGACCGAGCATGAGCAAGTTTGAGAAGTTGTATTTTCATCTCTCTCGATTTCCGTTCGACCGCACGGGGTGAAATTAAAAAGAATCTCTCTGCGCCGGATTAGCCGCTTCTACAACTTTCCCGGATGGCTCCCCACGCTTTCTCAACCTGTAAACGAAGTAGATTATCACACCACAGACGGCCGCCATTCCAGCGTCACGCGCTTCGCGCCAGGTGATATTCGAGAGGAGCCAGACGATGAGCGCTAAGGCGGCCCCTGAGACGGCGACGCCGGCAGGCACTTGAAATAAAGCCGGCCGTTCGGCGCTTCGGCGGCGGAGGATAGGCAAGGCGGCGCAGGTGACCGCGTAAGCTAGCAGCCTGGCGATCGTGCTGATGGTGAGCGCATAGATGAAGGTCCCTGAAAGTGTGAGGACAAGCATGACCGCAGCCGTCAGCAAAATGGCGGCGTGCGGCGTGCGGAAGCGCCGGTGTGTTTTTGAGACGATCTGCGGAAGCTCACCGCGCCCGGCCATCGCAAATGGCAGCCGTGAGCCAGCCAGGACGAGAACGTTCAAATTGCCAATGATCGAAATCAGCGCCCCGGCGGTGATGACCGAAGCCCCCGCCGCACCGAGGAATTGGCGGCTGGCGTCGGCCAGTGGCCGCTCAGAACCGGCCAATCCCGGCAGCGTCCCGATACAAACTACCTGGATCAAGATGTAGAGCAGCGAGACCACGGCGATGGCTGTGAGGATGGCCAAGGGCAGGTTGCGCCTCGGGTCACGCACCTCGCCGGCCGGGATCACGGCCATCTCGAATCCCGAGAAGGCATACACGAGGAGCATGACCGAGGTTGAGAGGGCGCTATGGCTCGGCTGCGTGGCGAAGGAAAACTGCCGGGGGTCGATAAAAAACAGCCCGGCCGCGATGAAGAGCATGATCGGGATCAGCTTGCCCACGGTGAAGAGATTGCTGACCATCGCCGCATTGCGGACGCCGACGATGTTGACGGCGGTGAGGAAGACGACGATGGCGGTGATGATGCCTGTCCGCCACCACCCCGAACTTGCCGCCGGCCAGAAGTAGCTGAGATACCCGACGAGCAAATTACAATTGGCCGCAAAACCGGTCAGCCGCGCCAGCCACATCAGCCAACCGACCTCGAAGCCGACGACTGGGCCGAACGCCGCGCGAGCATAAAGGTAAGGCCCGCCGGTGTCGCTGAACCGGCTGCCGGCTTCGGCGAAGCAGAAAATGATGAGCGTGACGACCAGGGCGCAGAGCAGGAAGGCGATCAGACTGTAAGCGCCGGTGAGGCTATAGATCTTGGACGGCAGGCCAAAAATCCCGGCGCCGATGATGCCGTTGATCGCCACCGCGACCAGGTCCCACCGGCGGATTCCTCTGACCAGACCTGTGTCTATTGCTTGCGCCACTTTTTGCCTTTGATCCTTGGGATGATCCCCCTGGGTGTGAGGCCGCAGGAGATTTGATCGAGCAATCTTCTAGGGAATGAAGCAAGCTCTACTTGAACGTGTAGTCTTTGCTCATCCCGGTCCGGCCGTTAGTCACGGTGAAGCTACGCCGCGCGACATCAACTGAGACGGTGATCATGTACGCGGCGTCTCCCTGTTCATCAAGGTTGGCGATAAATTCGGCGGGGGCATTCTGCTCAGCCTCCGTCTGGATATTCCGGTGGACTTGATAGGTGTCCTTGATCGAAGGGGTCTCGCGCAGCCACTTGACCGTCTCCGGGTGCCCGCCTTTGCGCGGGCCGTTGTTCATAATCGCGACCGTCGGACGCACGCTCCGCAGCAGCACCGGGTTATTGCTGATGTTCATGCCGTGGTGCGTCACTTGGTACAGATCTATCTCGCCGATCAGGTTTGTCGGGCAGACCAACTGCTGCTCCAGGTTCCAGGTCAAGTCTCCGCAGTCGAGGAATTCAAAGCCGCCGTAGCTCAGAAGCAGCACGATGCTCCGCGCGTTGTCTGTCTCGTCTTTCGGCTTCGTGGTCGCCGAAGCGCATTCCGGGTTGGAGCCCGCTTTCTTGCCGGCGATCACTTCGCCGTTAGCGGCCAGGCATCGCAGGCGTATGGGCGGCGTGCCCTTCGCCGTCCGCAGCGAGATCGTGTCGCCGGGCCTGAGGGTGGTGGTCTGTCCTTTGGCCGCGGCCTGGTAGGCGGCATACATCTCAGGGAAGCGCGGGTCCTCGGCGAGCGACGACATCTTGCCGTGATCGTAGAAGCGCTTGATCGGAACCAGCCGGGCCAGTTCCGGGATGCCGCCGTAGTGGTCGGTGTGATAGTGCGTCATGACCAGATGATCAATCGCAGTGACGCCGGCCCGCTGCATGGCTTGCTGAATCCGCTTCGCGTCACGGCCGTCGAACCCCGGCCAGCCTGCGTCGATCAAGATCGATTCACCTGCCGGCGTGACGATCAGCGTGGCCGCCCCGCCCTCAACATCCACGTAGTAGATGTCGAGCGTCCGCCGCGCCGAGCCGGTCCGCTGAGCGGGCACGACACTCACCAGTCCGATGAGCAGAATGAAGACCGATAACCAGACCTTGAGCATAGTAATTCCTTCTTCCCCGATGGCGGATTGATAGTGCGCTGGCTAACGTGTCGTCGCTTGGCCCAGATACTCTCGCGCTTCTCGTAACTCCGGCAGTTGCGCATCGGCCTGCTGCCAGATGCGCAGGAGTTTGGTGTATGCATCCGTCGCGCCTGCCCGGTCACCGCTCTGCGCGGCAGCGCGTGCGGCGCCGAGCAGCGAGCGTGCCCTATTAGGCTGCCGCAAGAGGGCCACCTTGAACTGCTGTGACGCTTCTTTGGGGCGGCCCGCGCGCAAGAGAATCTCGCCGAACAACTCGTGCGAAGGCTTGATCAGAATCGGCGGTCCTGACGGCGGGGCCATCTCCTCTTCGAGTGCAGTCGCCTTCTTCAGGGCGGCGAGGGCTTGATCGTAGCTCCCTTTCGCCGTACTCGCGAGGGCTGTCACTTCAAGCTCTCTGATCTCCATCGACATTGCACTGTATGCTTCTCCCGCCTGGCGGCGAAGCGCTTGCAACTCGGCTAAAATCTTATCGGTGTCAGCCGGTGCCCCGTTTGTCGCTGCCAGGCCGCGGATGAACAGCGGCAGTGACTGCCCGCGGTTTCTGGATCCGGGGACAGTCTTTTCAGCCGCTGACTTCGGGCCGGCGTTATGCGAGGCATGTTCCCCGGTATCGTATCCGGACGATGACCGCTCGGCTTTGGCCCCCGATGCATCGAAGAGTTTGACCGCCCAGTCCCAGCGCTGGGTGTCGACCACATAGGCCGCCGCCATCTCGTCGTAGAAGCGGACGCTCTCCGGGCCAGACTCTGTCCTGGTCTGGCGGATAAAGTTGAGCAGGTCTTCGGCCTTGCTGTAGCGGCCTTGCTGAAGGTAGACGTAGAGCAGCCAAGAGAAGCTGTGATAATCACGCAGGCTGAGGGGCAGGTGCTTGCGCTTCACCCAGGCTTCGGAGACGGCCCACGAGGATTCATTCGAAGCCGCCGCCTCCGGCCACATCCCCAGTTGGAGGAAGATGTGCGACGGCATGTGCCGGGCGTGATGCGCTTCGGGCGCGATCTCGGCATAACGCCGGGCGGCCGGCAGCGCCAGGATCGCGTGTTCCGGGTCGTCGAAGGCGTGGATGATGTAATGTGCCGCGCCAGGGTGATCGGGATTTTTCTGATAGACCTCAAGAGCGATGGCGCCGGCCTCCATCTGACGCCGGTATCCCTTATCCTCCGGACGGACCGTGCCCAGCAGGGAGAGCGCGTAGAAGGCCGCCGCCTCCAGGTCATCGGGGTAGTCGCGGTAGAGTTTTTCCATCGCGGCCGAGTAGGCGAAGTCGCGGGCCAGCTTGTCGCCCGGCCCGTAGAGCGCTCTCACCGCCTTCAGGTAAGCCCGCTCTCTGGCCGTCAGCTTATCGTGCTCTTTGATTTTTTCGAGCACCTTCCTCGCCGCTTCGGTGTCTTGCTGCGCCCAGAGCGGGTGGTTATGCGCCATCGCCTCGCCCCAATAGCCCATCGCGAAGTCCGGGTCGGCTGTGGTTGAGGCGCGGAACGCCTCCAGCGCCTCCTCAAACCAGAATGAGTGGAGGGCAGCGAGCCCACGCAGGAAGTGGGCCTGCGCTGGCTCAGAGCCGGAGGTCGGGAAGTCCACCTTCCCTAACTTGGAGTGCTGTGCCGAGACGGCAACACCGGTCATTAACATGGCGGTCAGAGATACACCCAGCAAGATGAGCCTTGCTGTGGAGAGGGCTCTGGTCAGCAGCATAAATCACCTCCGCGATGAGTCGGCCTTTTATCCGGTAATGACGCCTTGAGCGCGGCGCCAGTGAATACGGTGAGTGAGATGATATGCGGCGGGAGAGGGTAAAGCAATGGTTGAGGCTGAAAGCTGACAGTTGCTGGCTTAAGCTATAATTCCCGGCGCGCCTTTTGCTATAATGCGCGCGTTACTTCCTGAAGCGTGAGAGGTTTTCTGATGGCAAGCGGAGTCATCTCCGGACAACTCAGGTTACGCGACTACCGTTACCGGGGCGAGGTGGTGTCGCTCGCGCTGACGTTCATCATCGTCGCCGTGCTCTACGCGCTCGCGATCCGGTTCTTCCCGAGCAGCTCGAAGCAGGCTGGGCAGATCCTGGTGCTCACTGTCTTAGCGATCGCGGTCTACTTGATCACGGTGGTGGTCCAGCAGCGCGCGGTCTTCGGCACGCTCGTGCGGGTGAGTGCGCGCCAGTTTCCGGAACTCTACACACTGGCGACGACGGCCGCCGAGCGGCTGTCGAGCCCGCCGGTGCCGGTCTACGTCAAGCGGGCCTCGGAGATGAATATCTACACGCTGGGCTTCATGGGGCATCCACTGATCGTCATTACCTCCTCAATGATTGACCAGATGGCACCGGATAACCTGCAGTTCTTCATCGGGCGCGAGATCGGCCACATCCAGGCCGGGCACACTTGGCTGCGCACTTTCTTGAATCCCGTCGGCTCCCAGGTGCCGGTGATCGGGAAACTTCTCAACAGTGTGATCTTCGGCGATTGGGTTAATCGCGCCGAACTCACGGCCGACCGCGCGGGCTTCATCGCTTGTCAATCGTTGACGGCGACGGTCAGCGCGATGCTGATGTTCGGCGTGGGCGTGAAGCTGTTTGAGAAGCTCGACATCCGGGAGTTCCTCGAACAGATCAACGACGTGCGCAGCGTGGGCGGGTGGGTAACTGAAATTATCACCGAGCAGCCCTACCTGACCGAGCGAGTGCGCCAGATTGTGCGGTTTGCGCTCTCTCATCAGTTCCGCGCGATCGTCCCGGAGGAGCGGAGCTATACGCGGATCCTCGATGTGCTGCCGCGGGCCTTCATCAGCACAGCCTCGCTGCCGCCGCAGGCGCCGAAGACCGCGCCGATCTGTGTGGATGAGAGCACGCCGACGCTCCCTGACGTGGAGGCGCCGGTGGAGGACGAGAATGCCCCCGACCCGCGGCTGCGGCTCGTTTCGGTGGGGAGCAATGAGCCGCACATTTTGCGCCGCCGCCAGACGCGCCTCGGCCGCAACCTCGATAATGATATCGTCGTCAACAATGACCGCGTGAGCCGCTACCATGCCGAGATCATCCGCCAGGGGGATGATCTCGTCCTCGTCGATAAGAACAGCCGCAACGGGGTCTGGCTCAACGGCCAGAAGATCGCCTCGTCGGCCGAAATCAAAGCCGGTGACCGCATCCGCATCGGCAAGCAAGAATTTATTTTCACCTTGAAGAACTAGACTATGAGCACACCAGTCATGAAGACCACGCTCGTCTCGCACGAGCCCCAGCGCGAAGAGAGTTTTGAGGATAAGATCAACGAGATGGTCATGGCGGGCTTTGACGCCAAGTGCCGCTTCTTCGAGCGCTCGACCTCAGACGTGGCCCGCGCCGCGCGCGTAATCATCCAGTCGATGCGCGCGGGCGGCAAGCTCTTGATCTTCGGCAACGGCGGGTCGGCCGCCGACGCGCAGCACATCGCCGCCGAACTGGCCTTCAAGATGGGCCGCGACCGTGCTGCATTGCCGGCCATCGCGCTCACTACCGACACCTCGCTGCTGACGGCGATCAGCAACGACCGCTCGTTCCACTTCGTCTTCTCGCGCCAGCTCGCCGCGCTCGGCCGCCGCGGGGACGTCGCGCTCGCCATCTCGACCAGCGGCAATTCGCCGAACGTCGTCGAGGGCGTCCAGCAGGCGCGGCAGATGGAGATTCGCACTATCGGCTTATTGGGCGGTGACGGCGGCCGCGCGGCCGCGCTCGTGGACTTGCCGCTCATTGTGCCGACGACCAACACGCCTCACGTGCAAGAGGTTCACATCGAGGTCGGCCACATCATCTGCCAGTTGATCGAAGACGAGCTGTTCCCGCAGTAGGCAGTAAGCAGTAGGCAGTAGGCAGCAAGCGCAGGAATAGTTTGCCGCCGCTTCTTGCCCCTACTGCCTACTGCTTACTGCCTACTGCTTACTGCCTACTGATGTCCATCTACCGCCAGCAACCCATCGATCTCTCGCGCATCTCGACCTATCCGCTCGCCTCGCGGCCGAGCAAAGTGACGGTGCGCGAGTTCGCCCGCCCACTCGGCGACGGCGAGGCACAAGGGGTCGCGGCCCTGCTTGGCTCCTTACCCCACCTCCTTGCGGCTGACAATCTGCGCGCCATCACGGCCGCCGTGGTCCGCGCGCGGGCCGCGGGTCGCGCGATCATCTGGGGCATCGGCGGGCACGTGATCAAGACCGGGCTGGCGCCGATTCTGATCGACCTGGTGCGCCGCGGCTTCATCACCGCCATCGCGATGAACGGGTCCGGCGTGATTCACGACTTCGAGATCGCTCTCATCGGCTCGACTTCGGAAGATGTCGACGAATCGCTCGGCGCCGGCGCCTTCGGGATGGCTGAAGAGACCGGCCGCCTGATCAATGAGGCCATCAAACGCGGCGCCGCAGACGATCTGGGAGTGGGCGAGTCCATCGGGCGCTCGCTGGCGGAAATGAGCCCGCCCTACGCCGCATACTCGCTGCTGCACGCGACCTACGTGGCGCGAGTGCCGGTGACCGTCCACGTGACGATTGGCACTGACATCATTCACCTCCACCCGCACGCCGACGGGGCCGCGCTCGGGGCCGCGACACACCGCGACTTCCGCTTGATCACTGCCCTCGTCAAGGAACTGGATGGCGGCGGCGTCTACCTCAACGTCGGCTCGGCGGTGACGCTGCCTGAAGTCTTCTTGAAGGCGGTGACGGTCGTACGCAACCTCGGCCACTCCTTGCGGGACTTCACCACGGCCAACTTCGATTTCATCCAGCACTACCGGCCGCTCACCAACGTCGTGCGGCGCCCGGTGGCGAATGGCGCCGGACGCGGCTACAGCATGACGGGGCACCACGAGTTGATGATCCCATTACTAGCCGCCGCGATCATCAATCAAAGCGCCGCGATGGGGCCAGCATCGGAAGCGGAGCAGCGCGGCTGACTAGATTGACAAACGCTGGCGTGGCGCCTATCCTTAGTGTCAATCTTACACTAAGACGGGCTGGATGGAGCTAATGACCGGTGAATCTTCGGCGAATAGCGGCGCAACTGCCCCGCGCTCGTTGGGGCTCGCGACGGACCTCTACGAGTTGACGATGGCCGCCGCGTACTACGCCCACGGCCGGCGCGAGCGGGCGAGCTTCGAGCTCTTCGTCCGCAAGCTGCCGGCCGAGCGCTCGTACCTTATCGCGGCCGGGCTTCATCAAGCGCTCGACTACCTGCGCACGCTCAGCTTCAGCCGAGAGGAGGTCGCGTACCTGCGGGCGCTACCCGCCTTTGCACATGTGCCTCCGAGTTTCTTCGACTACCTGCGCGACTTCCGCTTCAGCGGCGAGGTATGGGCCATGCCGGAGGGTACACTGGCGTTTGCGGGCGAGCCGCTGTTGCGCGTGACGGCGCCGATCATCGAAGCACAGGTCGTCGAGACCTACCTGCTGGCGACGATCAATTTTCAGACGCTGATCGCGACCAAGGCCACGCGCATCGTCGAAGCCGCGCGAGGGCGCGACGTGATTGAGTTCGGCGCTCGCCGCGCTCACGGCATGGAGGCGGCGCTCTACGCGGCCCGCGCGGCCTTCATCGGCGGCTGCGTCGGCACCTCGAACGTCGAGGCGGGGAGGCTCTTTGACTTGCCGGTCTACGGCACGGCGGCCCACTCGTGGACGATGGCCTTCGAGCGCGAGATCGACGCCTTCCGCGCTTACTACCAAGTCTTCCCTGACAGCACCACGCTGTTGCTCGACACCTACGACACGTTGGCGGCGGCGCGCCTGGCGACCGAGTTCGGCCCGAAGCTGCGCGGCGTGCGGCTGGACAGCGGCGACTTGGTGGAACTGGCCAAGCAAGTACGGGCGATCCTCGACCAGGCCGGCATGCGGCAGACGAAGATTTTAGCGAGTGGTGACCTCAACGAATTCAAGATCGCGGAGGTATTGGCGGCGGGGGCGCCGATTGACCTCTTCGGCGTCGGGACCGAATTATCGACCTCGCGCGACGCCCCGGCTTTAGGCGGCGTCTACAAGTTGGTCGAGCTTGAAGTCAACCACCACATCGAGCCGAAGATAAAGCTCAGCCGCGACAAGGCGACCTACCCTTTCCGCAAACAAGTCTGGCGTGAGCACGGCGACGACGGGACATTTATCGGAGATGTGATCACGATCGCTGATGAAGTGATGAGCAGCCGAAGCCTTAGCGATCCGCTGCTCACTCAAGTCATGAAGGATGGCGAGATCATCAGACAACTCCCTAGCTTGCGCGAGGCGCAAGCGAATGCACGCGGCCAGCTCGCACGACTGCCCGCGGCCTACAAGGCACTGGCTCACGCCGAGTGCTACCCTGTGCAGTTTAGCGCCGAATTGGAGCGGCAGCGGCAAGAGAAGCTCAAAGAGCTTGAGCGCAACCATTGAAACCTATGCAGATGGAAATCCGACAAGGAGACATTACCGAGCAGCCCGACATCGACGCGATTGTCAACGCCGCGAACACCGACCTCGTGCTCGGCGCGGGCGTGGCCGGCGCCATCCGCCGCAAGGGCGGCGAGATCATTGACCGCGAAGGCCAGCGCCAAGCCCCGATCCGATTGGGCGAGGCGGCAGTGACGACCGCGGGCTCGCTGCCCAATAAGTACGTGATCCACGCGGCGGCAATGGGCTACCGCGCTGAGGACCAGGCGGTGCCGAAAAAACCAGGCACCGGTTCGAGCGCGGAGATCATCCGCGATGCGACGACCAATAGCCTACGGCGGGCCGAAGAATTGAAGTTGAAGTCGATAGCCTTTCCTGCCCTGGCCACCGGCGTCGCCCGCTTCCCGGTCGATGAGTGTGCGGAGACCATGACCGGTGCGGCTCGCAGCTACGCAGCAGCGCATCCGGAGAGCACCATCGAGTTGATCGTCTTCGTGCTCTTCGGCGCCAGCGACTACGAGGTCTTCAAGCGGGTGGCCGCAGCAGGGGAAGTGAGATGATTTTCTTCGACATTGATACGCAGCACGACTTCCTGGACCGTGACGGCGCGCTCTACGTGCGCGACGCGGAAGCGATCCGCCCGAACATCAAGCGGCTGCTGCGGGCCGCGAGCGAGCGCCGGATCACGACGGTCTCTTCGCGGTGCGCGCACCAGGAGAACGATCCGGAATTCGCAGTCTTTCCGCCGCACTGCATCGAAGGCACATTCGGGGCTGAGCGAGTCTTCGCCGACTTGCCCCAGCTCCCGCGCCGCGAGGTCCCGGTCGGCGCCGCGCCCGGGCCTCAAGCCGCGCTGGCGCCCGCTACCCACTACATCGTCAAGAAGCAAGTCTACGACCTCTTCTCCAACCCGTGGCTCGAAGGGATGCGCCGAGGCGGGGCATTCCGCGGCGAGCAGTGCGTGGTCTTCGGCGTCGCGACCGATTACTGTGTGCGGGCGGCGGCGCTCGGCTTGGCCGCCACGGGTGCTCGTGTGCGACTCGTAGAGGATGCGGTGCGCGGGGTGGCGCTGGACACTACCGCCAAGACGATCGAGGAGATGCGCGCGGCGGGAGTTGAATTCACGACCACGGATGAAATACTGAAGTCACTGACCTGATCGATTTCAAATCTGAAATCTCAGATTTGAGATTTCAGCAAGGAGACAGGCTGCCCTGATGAGCAAACTCGAAGACTACCCGCGCCCGTCGGTGACGGTCGACCTGGTGATTTTCACGACCGCCAATCACGATCTCAAGGTGTTGCTTATCCGCCGCAGCCAGGAGCCATTCAAGGGCCGGTGGGCGCTGCCCGGCGGCTTCGTCGATATTGACGAATCGCTCGAACACGCGGCGGCGCGCGAGCTGAAGGAAGAGGTGGGGGTGCGAAACGTCTACCTCGAACAGCTCTACACCTTCGGCGACCCGAAGCGCGACCCGCGCGGGAGGGTGATCAGCGTCGCCTACTTCGCCCTCGTCGACGCCGAGCACCAGCGGGTCGTGGCGGCCTCAGACGCGGCCGAGGCCGGTTGGCATTCCGTCTTCGACCCGCCGAAACTCGCCTTCGACCACCGCAAGATTCTCGACTACGCGGTCTGGCGCCTGCGCAACAAGCTGGAGTGGACGACGGTCGGCTACGAGCTGCTGCCGAAGAAATTCACGCTCTCCGAGTTGCAGCGCGTCTACGAGATCATTCTCCAGCGGCCCGTGGACAAGCGCAACTTCCGCAAAAAAATTCTCGCCCAGGGCAAGATTCGCGAACTCAACGAAACGCGCGCCGACGTGGCCCACCGCCCGGCGAAGCTCTATTCCTTCCGCGAAAGCTGAGCCGATTGCGGATTGCGGAATTCGGATTGCGGATTTGAGAAACGCATCCGCCTTTCAATCCGCAATCCACCGAATCAGTACCGCGAGCGGTAGCGAGCGTGTTGCCCGCGATCAGCCGCTGTCGGAAGCGACGCTCGCTACCGCTCGCGGTACTGATTCGGCGCACTCCCCGCGTTGTTCCAAAAGAGCCGCACCCATCCGCAATCCGCAATCAAATGGGCATGACCCAACCGGCGAAGACCAAAATCAGAATCAGTGTGCCGACGATCAGCCGGTAGCCGATAAAAAGATAGGTCGTATGGTGCCGCAGGTAGTTCATCAGGAAGGCGATGCTCGCGTAGCCGACGAGGGCGGAGACGAGGGCGGAGACGGCGAGGTTGGCGGTGCCGATGCCGCCGATGGATTTGACGGCCTCCTTCATCTCCAGCAGGCCGCTCGCGGCAATCGCCGGGATCGAGAGCAGGAAGGAGAAGCGCGCGGCCACGTCGCGCGTGAGGCCGGCCAGCAAGGCGCCGGTGATCGTCGTCCCGGAACGCGACGAGCCCGGGATCAGAGCGAAGACTTGGGCGAAGCCGACGGCCAGTGACTCTTTCACGCCGATATCCTCCATGTGCTTCTTGCGGCTGCCGGCCAGCTCGGCCACCAGCAGCAAGATCGCCCAGATGATCATGCTGGTGCCGATCACGTAGAGGTTCTTCGTCAGTCTCCCCTCGATGATCTTCTTCGCCGCCAAGCCCACAGTCCCGACCGGAAGCGAGCCGAGGATGATCAGCCAGCCCAGCTTCGAGTGGTGCCGCGTTTCGGCATCGCCCTGCCCCCGCAGCATGGCCAGGTTGCCGCTGATGAAGCCTGTCGTGATGTTGACGATGTCGCCGAAGAAGTAGATGATCACTGCCCCCAACGTCCCCAGTTGGATCACCGCGATGAAAGCCGTGATCTGCTCCGGAGTCATGACGCGTTCGAGCCCCATCAGCTTTTCGGTGAGGATCAAATGCCCGGTGCTGCTGATGGGAATGAATTCGGTGAGTCCTTGAACGATGCCGAGGATGATGGCTTGGAGTAGGGTCATAATGAGTGATGAGTGATGAGTGATGAGTGATGAGTCGTGAAAATCGCTGACAACTCGTCACTCATCACGCATCGCTCATGACTATTTCAGTTTGTGCAAAAAGTAAGTTGTGAGTTGCGAGACGGCCACCCGCTCCTGCTGCATCGAGTCGCGGTCGCGGACCGTGACGGTCTGGTCGTCGAGTGATTGGTAGTCGACCGTGATGCAGAAGGGCGTGCCGATCTCGTCCTGGCGCCGGTAGAGCTTGCCGATGGCGGCCGTGTCGTCATAAACGGCGCGGAGCACAGGCTGTAAGTCCTGCTTGATCCGCTTGGCCACCTCGACGATGCGCGGTTCGTTCTTCTTGAGCGGGAAGACGGCCACTTTGATCGGCGCCAGTTGCGGGTGAAGTTTGAGCACGACCCGCGTGTACTCGTCACAGAGTTTGGCCGCCGCTTGCCGCACCTTCTTCAGCAGCTCAACTCGGTCGGCGCCGGGGAGGTTACCGATGTCCTCGATCTCAAGGATCGAGCGCGGCAAGCCCTCTTCCGCTTTCGCGAGCGCGGCGTTGATCGCGCGCAGTTGATCGGTGGTCGGTCCTTCACCCTTGGCCCCGCCTTTCTGCGCAGCCTTCTCCGCTTCGGCCGCCTTCTTATCGATATTCTTGCGGGCCGCCGCCATACTCTCGCGCAAAGCTGCCAAGTCGGCCTCCTTGGGCTCGCTCACGAGTTCTTCGTTGTAGGCCTCGCACAGGAAGGCGAGCGTGGCGCGCGTGGCGCCGGCCGAGGGCTCGATGACGTAAGGGATGTAGCGTGTCCCTTTCTTCCCCGTCGTCGGGTCCGCGTACTGCTCGTCGAAGTAGTCGAGCTTCTGTGTGCTGTCGGCGTTCTTGGCGAGCTTCAACCGCTCAAGGTCTGACTCCGGCACGTCGCGGCTGTGTGCCGAAAGGTCATAGTCCTGGCGGTTGGCGATGCCTTCCAGTTCGCTGAAGCCGAGCGAGCCGGGGAAGAGTTACTCGAGATCGACCGTGGCTTTGGCGTAGTGCGCTAGTTCCTCCGGCGTCTGGTCGCGTTTGCGCAATCGCTCCGGAGCGATGCCGAGCTTGACGTACCAGTTGAAGCGCTGCTCGACCCACTCCTGGTGCAGTTCGACATCATTCTTCTCGCCGGGTTGGAGGTATTGCGGGGGCTTGCAGAAGTATTCGATCTCCATCTGCTCGAACTCGCGCGTGCGGAAGGTGAAGTTGCCCGGCGTGATCTCGTTGCGGAACGCTTTGCCGATCTGGGCGACGCCGAACGGGAGCTTGCGCCTGGTGGTTTGCAGGACGTTGGTGAAGTTGATGAAGATGCCCTGCGCCGTTTCGGGGCGCAGGTAAGCGAGATGCTCATCGCTCTCCACCGGCCCGACGGTGGTCTTGAACATGAGGTTGAAGTTGCGCGGCTCGGTCAGATTCGCGGAGCCGCAGTGCGGGCACTTGCCATCCTTGAGGTGATCGGCGCGGCTCCGCGTCTTGCACTCGCGGCAATCGACGAGCGGATCGGAGAAGGTCGCCTCGTGCCCCGAGTACTTCCAGACCAGGCGGTTCATGAGGATCGCCGAGTCCAGGCCCTCCATGTCGTCGCGCTCGTAGACCACGGCGCGCCACCACGCGCGCTGGACGTTGTTCTTGAGCTCGACGCCCAATGGGCCGTAATCCCAGGTCGAGCCCAGGCCGCCGTAGATTTCGGAGTTCTGAAAGATGAAGCCTCGGCGTTTGCAGAGGCTGACGATCTGGTCCATGCTTGATGCTGCCATGTTCTTCCTACCTCTCCATGACTTCGGGCACTGGGGCGAGAGTTAAAGCCGGGATATTAACAGACCCGGAGCGGGCGGTCTAGCAGTAGGCTGCCGACTAATCAACTTGACACATCCCCGCCGATATTAGAGAATTTGCTTATCTTACTGATTCGATCACCGTCATGTGGTTTGGTAAGTGATGAGATTTGGTCGAAAGATTTGGAGCTTGATACCCCTTTTGAGCCTCGCTGTACCTGGACAGTTTCCGAAAGGCGGATTTCCTATGAAAAGAGCCGTCAACTTTTTGGTCATCAGTTGCTTTCTGAGCGCAGTCGCGCTCGCCCCGGCCTCCCTCTCTCAGCTCGCGCCCGGCGCAGTTGAGGCCGCTCCCGCCCTGGCCTTCGTGATGGGGACCGTTAAAGACGAAGGTGGGACGCCGCTGGCCGGCGCCCTCGTCGCCATCTTCGAACCGAAGATGGACGGCAAGGTGATCAAAAGCACGAAGACCGACGCGCAGGGCAAGTTCGCGACCGGGGTGGCGCCCGGCACCTATCGCCTGTATGCCGAAGCTGAGGGCTTCAAACCAGGGTTCAAGCACATCAGCCTGGACGCGGCCGAGAAGCTGACCTTCAATTTTTCGCTCAAGCGCACCAACACCCTGGCTGAGAAGCGCGGTGACCGCGAGGACTACCGCTGGATTGGGCGGAGCGTGCCGCGCAGCGTGCTGCACGTGCAAGACCCGGACCTGGTGGCTGATAACAAGCCGGCCGACTTAGACAAAGTGGAAGACCGCTATACCGAGTATCGGCCTTCGTTCCACGGCGTCGCGCAGTTCCTGGCTGTCAGTTCGGCCGCCCGCGCGGGGCAACCGGCGGCAAATTCCTTCGGGACCAACTTCGCTTTCTCGGGCTCGCTCGGTGGGAACTTCGAGATGGCCCTCATCGGGCAGGGCGGGATGGGTGAGCAGGCGCCGCAGCGGCTCGCCGCCATCGCCACTATGCGGCCGAACTCCAGTCATCAAATCACGGCCAGCGTCGGGTACGGGCAGATGGTTTTAGCCAGGCCGTTCCGCAACGAGGTGGATCCGGTGGCTGATCTCAACTCATCATTCCCACCACGGGCAAGAGACGGCATCAACCCCGCGGCGAGCGTCAGTAGTACCGTCGCTCCGGGGCCGGCGTCAGGCTCGCTTAATCAAGTCTCGCTCTCCGCCGTCGACGCGTGGCAGGTCTTCCAGCCGCTGCTGGTGATCTACGGCTTCGATTACTCCCGCTTCGTCGGCTCGGCCGCCAAGCAGCGCGAGAGCGTGCTGCCGCGTCTGGCCGTTCAATTCACGCCCTCTTCGCGCCTGCGCATCAATGCGGCCGTCACACCCGGCAGTAGCAGCACACGCAATGCCGCCGAGGGCTTCAATACCGAGAACATTCACGTGCCGTTCGAGGCGCAGCCGGCCGAGGTCGCTTACGGTGAGGCCCCCGTGCTTGACCGCAGCCGTCGTGTGGAGTTCGGGGTCGAGCGCCTGCTCGGCGATGGCTCGTCTTCGATTGAGGCCACGGCCTTCTACGACATGATTTCCGGGCACGGCGTGGGAGTGCTGGCCCTGCCGCTTGAGGCGTCACCGGAAACTCAGGCGGCCTTCCAGCAGGTGGCGCACCAAGTCGCCGCGATGAATGGCGCAGCCCGCGGGCTGCGTGTGATGTACTCGCGCCGCTTCAACGACTATATGACGGCGTCGGTCGGCTACAGCTTCGGGCGGGGCGAGCGCTTTACTGACGCCGCGCTCGAGACCATCACGCCTGCACGACTCTTCACCGGCGGGTTCTTCCAGGCAGCCTCGGCCAAGCTTGATCTTGATCTGACCCAGCAGACGGGCACACGCGTCTCGACTGTGGTCCGCCTTTCTCCGTCAGCCGTCGTTTTCGCGATTGATCCCTTCGCCGGGCGAATGAGCGTTTACGACCCCAACATCAACATCTACGTGACACAGGATTTGCCGAACTTCGGCCTGCCCATCCGCTGGCAGGCGATTGTCGACATTCGCAACCTGCTCAACCAGCTCAATGGCGTTGATGACGGGACGGCCCAGATCATTGCGGCGCGCTCGCGGCGCACGGTCCGTGGCGGCATCGCGTTCCGATGGTAGGCAGAGTGAGTTCCGAGTTGCGGGTTTCGAGTTGTGCCAATAACTCGAAACTCGAAACCCGCAACTCGGAACTCACTGGGAAATCCGAAATCTCGGACGCCATCCAAAAAAATGGAGAGCCATTCCTTCAGCCTTTTTAGCTCTCTCGGGGAAGACTGCATATTTGTTTGAAAATATTGACGACGGGCTTAAGTCGAAGAGAAATCAGGCAGGAGAAACACCTGGAATAACAGTTGCTGCATTTAAGTAGATAACCTTAGTCGTGGAGCCTTAAGAGACGGTGAAGCCACAGACGGGCACAAATCGGGTGACGACGCGGACGCTGCTGCTGCTCTTCATCACGGCGCTGGCGGTGGTCGCCGGTGCGTTCAATCTGCGTGACCGGATCACGCAGAAGCCGGTGCCGGCCGACGGGGTCGTCTGGGCAGACCGTAACGGGTCGGTGGTCGCCGAAAGAGTCGAGTCGGGTAGTCCGGCTTCGCACGCTGGAATCCGCCGCGGTGACATCCTGGTCGGGATCGATCCGAGCGGCAAAGGCCGCGATTTCGACGCAGTCACCGAGGCCCGTGACGTGCAACTCTACCTGGATCAAGTTAAGAATCAAGTCAAGGAAGGCTACTCGCTCAGCTACTACATCCGACGGAAGAATGACGCGGGCGATACCGTCATCAGCGAGGGCGTCGCCGATTTGGACGATCTGAACACGCGCTCGTCGAACCTCTCCCGTGGGCTTTATCTCGCGCTGATCGGCCTGATCTACCTGGGCATCGGCGTCTACGTCCTCCTCCAACAAGGCCGTGCTCCCTACGTCACGCACTTCTTCTTGATCTGCTTGCTGGCCTTCATCGTCCACTTCTATAGCCCGACCGAAGAGCTGCGCATGCAGTTTGACAAGGCGATTGATTTGGCCGACACGGTCGCCTTCATTCTCCTGGCGCCGTTGTTCGTGCACTTCGCGGCCATCTACCCTTCGCGCCATCACCTCTTCAATCGCCGCCGCTGGCTAGCCGCTCTGCTCTATGTGCCGGGCGCGTTGATGATCATCGGTGAAGTCTGGGTCCACTTCGAGAAGCTGCGTTCGCTGCTCGACGTCTCTCCGGTCAATGTGAAGGCGGCCTTGGAACGTGGTGAGGACCTGGCCTTTGCCGCCGCGCTGGTGGTCAGTTTCGGCCTGCTGCTGCGCACCTTCAGCCGCACGCGCTCTTCCGTCGTGCGCCAGCAACTGAAGTGGGTGATCTGGGGCCTGGGGGTCGCCTCCGCCTTATTCACCGTCTTCTACATCCCCTCGCGCCTGACCGGCTCGGCCGCTTCGTCGGTACTCGAATCCATTGCCGTCGCGCCCTTGATCTTCATCCCGCTCACGCTCGGCTACTCGATCGTCCGCTACCGCCTGATGGACGTCGACATCGTGGTGCGGCGGTCGGTGACCTACATCATCGCGACGCTCTCGGTGGCCGTGCTCTTCGGCTCGGTCATGGTCGGGAGCTACGAGTTCCTCCAGCGCACGGAAGTGGGGTCGAGTTCGACGCTGCTGATCACGACGATCATCATGTCGACGATCGCCATGCTCTTTGCGCCGATGAAGAACTGGGTCCAGGAGCGGATCGACCGCCTCTTCTACGGCGAGAAGTACGACTACCGGATGACGCTCCAGGACTTCGGGCGCACGCTTTCGTCGACCACCGACCTGGAGGTCTTGCTCGACAGCCTGAGGCGGCGGCTGAAAGAGGTGCTCTCGGTCGAGCGCTTGGCGATCTTCATTGAGGACCGCCGCACCCCGTCAGGTTTCAGGCTCGCGCGCGCCGAAGGCATCGACCGCGAGCTGGCGCTGCCGGCCGACTTCCTCTCCATCATCCGCGAGCACAGCGGCGCAACCGGGATCGTCAAGGCGGATGAGATCGAAACGGACGATGGGGCGGCAGTTGACGAGGTCTCGCCGCTCATCCTCCGCCGCCTGCTCCACTACTACGTGCCCTGCGCGGTGCGCTCGCGGGTCGTGGCGGTGATCGCGCTCGGGCGCGCGGCCGATGGCGCGCTGCTCTCGTCGGAAGACACCGACCTGCTGCGGGCGATTTCGGGCTACGTCGCAGTCGCGATTGAAAACGCGCTGCTACTGGAGGAGCAGGCGCAGCGGGCGCAAGAGCTGGCGCGGCTCAAGGAGTTCAACGAGAACATCATCGAGTCGATCAACGTCGGCGTCCTGGTGATCAACCTCCACGGCCGGATCATCAACTGGAACGGGGCGCTCGAAGAGATCTACGGCCTCCAGCGCGAGCAAGCCATCGGGCGCCGCATCCCCGAGGTCTTCCAGGCCGAGATGCTTCATGCGCTCCGCGAGATGATGGCCCGCAGCGAGTGGCAGGTCGACGAGCCGGTCAACGTCTACAAATTCCGCGCCCACGCCAAGGACGGCCGCGAGCTCACGCTCAACATCTCGCTCGCCCCGCTGCACACGAAGACGGCGGAGATCGAAGGCACGCTCGTCGCGATCGAAGACGTAACCGAGCGCGTCCACCTCGAAGAACAGGTGCAGCAGTCCGACAAGCTCTCCTCCATCGGCCTGCTCGCCGCGGGCGTCGCCCACGAGGTCAACACCCCGCTCACCGGCATCTCCTCCTACGCGCAGATGCTCATGCAGCAGGTGCCCGAGAGCGACCCGCGCCACCAACTGCTCGAGAAGATCCGCCGCCAGACCTCGCGCGCCTCGGCGATCGTCAATAACCTGCTCAACTTCTCCCGCGTGAGCGACTCGCGCTTCGTCGAGGTCAACCTCAACCGCGTGCTGGACGACACGATCCAACTGCTCGACGCCCAACTCCGCAACACCCAGATCGAAGTCGTGCGCTGCTACGCCGACTACTTGCCGCCTGCACTGGGCAATGCCTCCAAGCTGCAACAGGTCTTCATGAACCTGATCCTCAACGCCCGCGACGCCATGCCGCAGGGCGGGCGGCTGGAGATCTCGACCGCGGCGAGCGAGGCGACCGTCACGATCAGCTTCCGCGACACCGGCCTCGGCATCGCGCCCGAGAACCTCGTGAAGATCTACGACCCCTTCTTCACCACCAAGCAGATCGGCCAGGGCACCGGACTCGGCCTCGCCGTCAGCTACGGCATCGTCAAGGACCACGGCGGCCACATCAACGTCGAGAGCAAGCCCGGCGAAGGCACGCTCTTCCAAATCACCCTGCCGCTCGTGAGCGCACGCCAGCAGCTAGCGACAGCGGGCGACTAGTTGAGCACTCTCAGGCCGTTTCTGTTGATGACGCAAATTCACCAATTGATCGCCCGTGATGCCGGTATCGTTCCGTTGGGGGTAGATAATGCGTTTCCTCATCGTCTTAGAACCGATCCAAGATGGCTTCGCGGTGCAAGTCCCTGACTTAGGCGTCATCACTCATGGCCAGACGATTGATGAGGCCAAGCGTGCGGCGATTGAAGCGATCAAGATCAACCTTGAGGCTTACCGCCAAGTAAGGAAAAAAGTGCCCGCGCCCAAGCCCGTTTCAACTCACCTCAAGAACCCGGATTTTGCTGACTTGTTGTTTGCTTATGTCGATGTCGGCCGGCAGAAGGCTAAGCTCGTGGCCTGAGCGCGCCCGCCACATAAGTTCACTGGGCTCCTCCGTCAACTACGGCATCGTCAAAAAATTGTCCCGCGACCTGTCAGGTTGCGGTTGTGCACGCCCATCAGTCCTTTGACATCTACCCTCTCTATAATGAAAGCCTCCGCAACCTGACAGGTCGCGGGACAATTGACGGACCCAATTCATTTCCTTGCTCAAAACATCATTTTCGCCTCAGGTAGTCATCACTGCCGTCAACCCAATCCTGGCGGATCGGGCTGAAGACGTCGATGCCGGTCACGTCCTCAAGCGCGACGGCCGAGTGCGGGACGTTCGAGGGGATGTGGACGACCTCGCCGCCGCGCACCACCACCTCCTCGCCGCCGATCACAAAGCGCATCGAGCCGGTGATGATGTGGCTGAACTGCTCGCTCTCGTGATGGTGTTCGGGCACCGCGCAGCCGTTCTTCATGGTCAGGAAGGCGAGGGTGATCTTCTCGCCGGTGAAGAAGCGGCGGGCGAACAGGTCGGTCACTTGCTCTTCGGGGATTTCTCGCAGTCTGTAGTGTTTCACGGCTCTCCTGTGGTGAGTGGTTTACTTCCCGTTGCTGACGCTCTCGCTGGCGAGCACGTCGTGATGGGCGTTGATCAGCACCCGCTTCGGGCGTTGCGGCAGCTTGACCTGGAACTCCGGGGTCGTCAGATTGCCCTTCACGGCAATGTCTCCGAGCCGCATGATTTTTCCGTCGAAGTCCAAATAGATCGGCACCAGCATCTTGAAGTTCTCCGAGACCTCGCTCTGGGTGAGTGTCCCTTTGAGCAGGAACTTCCCGTCGCTCTCCGGCGTGAGGCTATAGTCGAACCGGTAGCGGGGGATCTCGGTCCCGTAGACCCAGGCGCTGAAGAACCAGTCCATCCGCCCGTTGCCGTCCAGGTCCATCCCCGGCCGCATATGCTTCTCGACCACGCGCTTGAAACTCTCGGTCGAGGCGTTCCGGTTGAAGTGGGTCTTGACGAAGTCTTGCATCATCGCCATGAACCGCTGGTCGCCGGTCTTGGGATCGTACATCATCCAGCGCAGCATGTGTAGCACGTAGCCGCCCTTCAGTAATTCCCGGCCACCAGTAATTCCCGGCCACACAGCATGCGACAGTACTGGCGAACTGGCGTTACCCTGAGTAGATTGGGCTGCGGACAGCATTCTCGTCCGCTCCCGAGTGGGAACGAGCACTATCA
>Ga0207646_10001512_pt1 | contig 28625 bp, 26 predicted proteins | sample KBSK5502metaG_FD_184343 | JGI IMG/M metagenome (GOLD analysis project Ga0207646, IMG submission 184343) | Corn, switchgrass and miscanthus rhizosphere microbial communities from Kellogg Biological Station, Michigan, USA - KBS K5-50-2 metaG... | ecosystem: Host-associated > Plants > Roots >...
ATACAAGTCCTCGATCTCTTCCAGGTGCTCGAGGATGGCTTCACGGACATAGTAGGTCTTGGTGCGCCCGGTACGCCGGGCAAGCTTCTCCAGGCGCTTTTCGATGGACTGCGGAAGTCGAATGGCCAGCATAAATACCTCGCTATACAAGTATATCACAACATTCACCGTGAGACGTGAACAACGCTGCGCACGCTGATGCCGAGACTCAGTTCGTGATCGTCGTGGAAGGGACAGAGGCCTTGAGTTGCACCCCGCGCGCCTCGGCCAGACTTTCCATGGCGATTACGTTCTGCTAGATGTGGTTCACGTAGCGCTCACCATTCTGGTGGTTAAATGCGATTTCGACGTCTCCCCAACTGTGACTTCGTGACTACTTCGACGACGAACGCTTCACGATAGATCATTCTCAAAAGCAGCGACGATCTGATAGACCACTACCCGACCAGAACTCATTTGCGCGAACCTCCAGGCCTAGCTGTTACTAGTTCGGTTTGTTCGGAGTGATCGGAAAGTGAAAGCCCGACTTGGAAAAATTATATTCAACGTAAGCGAACGGGTAGCTGTAATCGTGTCCGGTCGTGGTGGTCTTCAGGAATTGTCCGGCGAAGAGTCGGGCGTAACCAAAACCAAAGTTCAGCCCTTTATTCAACGTGTATTCGGCAACCAGATCGAGTTCGTTCCCAATGTGGCGGCTGGCGCCCGGGTGGGCGGGTACCGCAATCGCTCCGCTGCTGGCATAGAAATTGTCGTGCGAAGTGGCGAGCCAGAACCCTTCAAAGGCTTGCTTGAATTTCCATTTCTTACCGACGTTTTCCTCCACGCCGACCCGGAACTGCACAAGATTCCTGCGGCCGACTTGATCGGTGAAACCGTACTTGTCGTGATTAGAAGGATAGAGCTGGTCAAAGGTATTCCAGTCTCGGCTCGCCGGATTTTTCGTTCCGGAGGCATAGTTGCCCTCGATAAAAACCCGCGGCGCTGCAGCAATGTTGGGAAACGTCTTGCCCACGCCGGCATAGCCAGCCCATGCTCCGATGGAAGATGGGCCAAGAGAACCCTTCTGCCCATCAAACTCAGTGTCGTAGTCGAAACCCGAGGTGAGAGTGCCCTTCACGTGTAGGCCGATGGTGACTTCATTGAGATGGCCGCGGCCAACCGTTTCTGGAAGACCAAAGTTCCCTGGTGCTAGTCGCCAGAAGACATACGGCTCGAATGTGGAATGCGGAATTACGTTCTCAAAAGTTCCGTAGACTGCGTACAGGTTATTGCCCGGAATTGCGTTGTGTAGGTCGTTGTTACTACCGGGCACCACGGAAGAACCCAGGATGCTCACCTTGTATCCAGGATGATGAAAGTCGACGCGCGCGACATCAAAAGTACGACCAACATTGGTCCAGTTCGATGGACCGATTACGCGCTCGTCACCAAAGAGGAGGACTTGGCGCCCTGCCAGGACATCGACCCAACCTGATGTGGAACTACCGACCTGAGCGTAGCCTTGCCAAAGAGTCCAACTGTCCTCGAACGGGTTAGCATTTGCGATGTGGTGATTGAAAAAGATGCGAGCGTCCTGTACTTCCCCGTAAAACGTCAACCAGTCCTTGGGCTGAATCGCTACCGTCAAGCGCAAGCGGTCCAGCAGGTAAAAATCGCTCGTGCCCCTGAAGCCGATGCCTATCGGGCCTTCGAGACGATCACGATACTCGCCGCCAATGTGAAGCCAACTGGGCAAAGCCTCGTCGAGTTTCTCGATAGGAAATAGCCAAGATGGAGAATCGGAGGCGGCTGCAGGCGGGCTGGGTGCAGGATTTGACTTAGGGTTTGTTTGTGCCTGCGCCCGGTCTGAAAACATGCCCATGCCAAGAGAGAGGGCTAGCAGAAGCGAAGTACGCGTTCTCATCGAAATCACCACGCTAGCCATTAAGGGTTCTGGTGTATCTAACGCGCCGGTGCAACTCTAAGGTAAGGCTAGCCAGGGAGAACATCGAGCGCCTCCGAAGGAATTTTGCTTAGGGTGTCTCTATCCAGATTCAAATGCGACGTGACCGTTTCAGGAGGGAGGCGCCTTAGCCAGTTATTCAACGAAAAGTTCATGTACTCGCTGGCCTTGAACGTTTCGAGAAACACCAGGTCCGTATTGCCGGTGTTTTCGATGTAGTGACCCGCGACGGCCGGCACGAAACCGACGTCATTGGCGTTGAAGTCCATCGTGCGCGCTCCTTCGCTGGTAAAGACTGTCATGCGCCCCTTGCCGGCAAGGTAGTACTGCCATTCAGAAGCGTTTGGATGCCAATGCAGTTCGCGCATCCCACCCGGCTTAACGGTCACCAAGGCTGCAGCAATATTTTTCGAGGCGGGGAAATTGCGCGAGTCAACAATACGAACTTCACCGCTCTTTGTTCGCTGCGTGGGGGCCATAGTCGACATCTTGAAGGTGTATTGGTAGGGAGATTCGACGCTACGCCCGCCAACAGCAGCCTTGTCTTGTGCCAGAGATGCTGGCAAGTCTGCAGCAAAGATGTACAGGCTCTTATTTGGCAAATTTTTGAGAGCGCTTCCCGGCAGCCCAAAATTCTTCGACAACACCGATGGCGGTGTACGCCTCAGCCAGTCGGAAAGGAGGAAGGTGTTGTCTTCGGAAAACGAACCTTGATCGAATATCAAAATAAATTCACAACCATCCGGTTGCAACCCCTGGATCGAGTGAGGAAATCCTGCTGGAAAGTACCAGAGATCACCTTTTCCAACATCGCCGATGAACACGGTTCCATCGAGATTAAGGCAGGTCACGCGAGCATTTCCGTACAGCATAATGGCCCACTCGTCGGCCGTGTGCCAATGCAGCTCCCGAAAACTGCCCGACGTAAGCCGCATCCTGACGCCCGCGAGGTCTTTTGAAGGCGGCAGTACTCTTTCTGTTACTTGGTTGGTCCAACCTCCCTCTTCCACCCGTTTGGTAGTGAGATCGAAGGAGTACCATATCGGCTCAATGTGTCCATGATCGGTCGGCGGAGGAAGATTTGAATTCGGATTTTCATCCAAAAGCGCCTTGTTTTCCGGGCCCGGATTACTTGCAGAATGATCTAGGTCTGCTCTTTCAGTGTCTGCTCTCTCCTGGGCGTTGACAGCCAGGGAAACCAGTGCCGCGCCAGCTAGCCCCGCGGACCCCACCTCCAAAAAAGTACGTCGGGACAGTCCCGGTTTGCTTTCTTGCTGTCCTCTCGTACGATTTTCTGTTTCAATGACACTCTGGGTTTCTTTTGGTCCACTCATCCGCGCGACTCCTTTGATCGTCTCCGTCGTCCGCAAACTGCAAAAATCATACGATGGAGCCGAAAAGCTGTTGCGCAATTGCTTTGCCAACTCCTAGGCCTATAACATGTTCCTAATCAAGGCCATTGCCCCTGTTGTCTCGAGTTTAGCGCCATCCATCTGACACCGATGTCAGCATTCTGGACGAGGGTGCGATTGCGATGAGAGATCTCACGTGACGGAAGATTCGTTCCCACCGGTTTGAACATGAATAGGGCTGTCGGCGAACTCTAGTGCGAACCGCTCGAAGGTCGGTGTGCTGGTGGAACCTAGTGTCATCCCCTTGGGACTCAGCTTTCGATCAGGCTGATCGCACTGTTTGATTTTTGCAGGCTCTGCCAGACTCGATTTCGCAACTGCACGAAGGCTTGGGAATCGGGCTTGTGAAACAGGCGTTTGATGAAGTTCAGCCCAGCATCGTAACTGACAGAAACTACCCATTGCGCAGGAGGTTCTTGAGGGCCGTCGCCAGCATAGGATATGACCACCCAGAAAGGGTCTTTCCCATGCCAGCCCAGAAACCCCAGCCGTAGTCCTCCTGAATAGGCTCCGAAAAGCTAAAACCGTCACCGGTCAGAGGCGACAGTTCTCGTTTCAGCCAAGCCGCAAAATCCTCGCCGAAGCAACAGGGATTGATAAAGTGCGGTTTCACTTCCCGATGTTCGAACATATCTGTTTCAATCGTGATTGCGTCGTCCATGTCGTTTGCACCGGAGAGTTAACCAAGGCCATATGTTGAACGTTCTCGCTCCTGCTGTCAGCCGTCGCCGTTGATGCTGCCGACGGGAAGAAGTTTGTTGGACGAGAGCCTGTTGGAGGCGGTAGGCATCGTTCCCCCGTCAATCACGTAGCACCTCAAGCTGCACGTTTAGATGCAAGGAACGCGACCAACTCGGCTCCTCAATCCGCTCCTATTTGAAACCTTTGATGATAAACAGTTCTCAAGATAGATGGAAAAGAAAAACGCATTTGGTGAATGGGCTTGGCCCTCAGTGAGCGCCGTCGTTTTTATTCTTGAGAGTGACATGTCGCGAACGCAAGTGATAGGTGTACGACAGGCTGACGTAGGACGGCGACCTTAGGCCCACGACTCGCTCAAATGGAAAACACGGTCCCAATAACATGCATGCTTCCTCCACGGAGGGCAGCACACTACAACCCGAACCTGCGCCGGTAGGCACTGGGGGAGACCCCTGTGTGTCGTTGGAAGAGCTGCCGGAAGAAGGCGAGATCTCCATATCCGACGGAATCACCGATCTCCTGCATGCTGCGATGGTCGTTTTCCAGCATTCGCTTGGCGGCAGCCACGCGAAGTTTCTGCAAGTAGATCAGCGGAGTATCTCCAGTGGCTTGCTTAAAGCGACGGACGAAATTGCGTAAGCTCATGCCCACGATCCGGGCCGGATCCTCGAGCGAGAAGGACCGATGAAAGTTCTTATGCAGCCACTCCTGCGCGCTGGAGATAATGTCATCGGCATGCTCGGTTTTTAAAGGGACGATAGCGAATCCGGCTTGCCAGGCTCGCGGTGTCTCGACGAGCAGCGCCTTGGCAGTTTGCATGGCCACCTCGTGGCCGCAGAATTTCTCCACCAGATACAGACTGAGATCCAGCGAGGCGTGCACACCGCCTCCGCAGTAGAAGCCGCGGTCTTCGGTCACCATCAATTCCGGAATCCACCGCACCTTCGGATATTTCTGGCGAAATCGCTCTGCCAGTGCCCAATGTGTAGTTGCGCGTTTGCCGTCGAGCAGGCCGGCAGCGGCAACCAGGCCCACGCCCGAGCACACGCTGGCAATGGCAACTCCGCGCTTATGCCAACGCCGCAGCCAGGGCACAACCGACGCGTTGCGTTCAACTACATCGTCCACGCTTGGTCCAGTCGACGGGATGAAGATCAGCTCCGTCTTACGGATGGCTGTGAGTGCAGCGGCAGGACGGATCTGGATGGGCCCGTCACACTGGACCGCTCGGCCCCGCACCGACGCTGTCGTCACTCGAAAGCGAGGAGCCGCTCGCTTCCCCGTCAGGACGTTCCACAGCTCTCCGGCATGACGGAACACCTCCATCGGTCCGATAGCCGTGGAGGAGAAAGTTCCGTCGAGAAACAAAACGGTGACATCTATCATTCGCATCTCAGATCGCTGAATCGATGATGGCTGAATCACCCATGTACAATGGCATATCTGCCATCTTGTCGCAACCCCATTTCACGTCTACCTTGAACAAGTCGTTCGGTTAGCGGTTCACATGGAGGATGTCATGAAGAAATACGTCATCGAACGAGAGATTCCGAACGTCGGGAGTCTGGATCCAGAGCAACTCCGGGAAGCTGCTGCGAAGTCCAACCAGGCGCTCCGCGACCTTGGACCGGACATTCAGTGGCAGGAATCTTTTGTCGCTGCTGACAAAACGTTCTGCGTATATCTGGCGAGAGATGAAGCAATCATCCATCGGCACGCAGAACTGAGTGGCTTTCCTGCTAGCAAGGTTACAGAAATCGGCAACATCATTGGCCCGGCAACTGGTGCCCGGCCGCTAGATGGATCAGCGGGCAAGGCACATGGATAGCTGGAAATCCGTAACTGTCCATCGCGAAGGTCTGGCAACTAAGGTAGACACGAAAGAATTTGGAGCATAAAAGCTCGGATGCGTATTGAAATTTCAATTCGGGAATCAGGCGAAGTAACCATTCTGGATCTTAGTGGTACGTGTAGGCTGGACGGTGGCAGTGAACAGCTCAGCGGTCAACTGCGACGATTGTTTGGCAACGGCGTGTCGAACCTATTGTTAAACCTCGAAGGGCTGACGCAGGTGGATAGCTCCGGCATCAGTGTTTTGGTCGAGGCCTATCTTTCCGTGAGACGTAACGGAGGCAATCTCAAACTCCTTCGCCTGCGCAACCGAGTGCGGATGGTTTTGAATCTCTTCCGCCTGCTCGATATTATTCCGAACTTTGAAGAAGAGACTCAAGCATTGGCGAGCTTTTGTGGTGCCGAGATTCCTTCGCAAAAGCCTAAGCCGGCCGAAGTTTGTGAATTGTGATTGCCGGTCGCGCACCTTAATTGGCATTTCCATTCTGGCTTTAGAGGCGACGCTGACTACACGCCATTTCGTCTCGTCGACGACATTGCGAGGAAATCTGCCGCGGAGAAGCCAGTACCAACACAAGGATCATTGAGAAGAAGACCTAGGCAGGGTTCCCATTCTCACTCTGGTCGACGCGGCGGGATGACTGGAGTCTCGCTTGGTTGTGTGGCGCTGCGGCAGGTGCCGCAGAACAAGTGCGATGACGACTAGGATCGCCACAAGGCGAAGTGACTTGATGGGATGTTTTGCGTAGTCGGCAGCAAGGATTAGCCAGATCATGTACAGCAAGACCAGATGCGCGGCACGATAGATGATGGGCGATTGAGCGCGAGGTGGGGCTGTGATCGCGGCTCCCAGCACGATCGAAAAACCAATCAGAGTAATGGCTATCTGCGGGCCGCCCAATTGTAGAGGCTCTGCCGCGAACTTCGTATGCAGCGCGATTACAGAACAAAAATGAACCATCTGAGCTGCGACGAATGCCTGGATCAGGTTTGCGGCGTCGGGATACCATGACAGCCATTTGCGAAGTCCCGGTGCGGCGAAACCCGCCAAAAAAAGCAGATTGCGAACCTGGCGGTGCTCCGGGTGGCTGCACCAGCGCCTTCGGCGTTCAGGCCGTAAATTGCAAAACAAAGTCCGATGACGAGGATATTGGTGAATGCGGCAGCTAGAAGTAGCCTCGGATTGGACAAGGAAAACCTCAAGTTGAGTCGCGGAAGCATAGCACGGGCAACGCGAGAAACTTCACATCGCGACAGATTGCAACGTAACAGTCAGCTGTTTTTACGTCTACCCCGTCCTGCGGTAAGATCTGCGCCCAACTGAGCCAAAGCTGCCCTTCTGACCGCGAATCCGCCTTTGCAGGATGATGCTCCCGTTACGCGCAACGTGGGACGAAGTTGCTAGATATTTTGTCGCGAGCCCGGAAGCAACAAAGGGATTGGTCGATCTGATCGAACGCTACCCGGACCGTTTTCTGTTTGGCACTGATGCAGCCGCACCTGCGGATCAGTCCAAGTATTTGAAGGTTTTCTATCAATACGAGCCTTTATGGAAAGCACTCGATGCGGAAACCTCCCGCAAAGTCCGTTTGCGGAACTACGACCGAATCTTCGATGAAGCACGCGGCAAGGTTCGAAATTGGGAGAACGCTCACGTGCGAGGCGCAAGTTCAAATTGAATGGTTGACCGGTGCTCACAGGCTGCAATGCGAGGAAAGTTCGACGATACCTGCTAGAATTGTGCGGGGCGCGTCGGTGTGCGCACCACCTTAAAGAGCAATGGATCGAGAATGCTAACCGTTTTTTCCACACCAAAGCCATTCGAGGGCCACAGCAATGTGATCCAGCGAAATGCAATCAAAAGCTGGACCTTACTGCACCCTGAGGTGGAGGTTATCCTCTTCGGAGATGAAGAAGGGACAGCTGAGGCTTGCCGAGACCTTGCGATACACCATGAGCCGCACGTAATCCGGAATGAGCATGGCACGAAGTACCTCAATTACATTTTTGATCGGGCTAACCAAATCGCCCGCCATAACATCCTCTGCTATGCGAACTGCGACATCATGCTGACCTCCGACTTTCGCGCAGCAGTCGAGGTGACCTCCAAAACCTACAACGAGTTCCTTGTGATGGGAAGGCGCTGGGACACGAATATCACCGAGCCATGGGACTTCAATCAAGCTGAGTGGGATCGACAGTTGCGATCGCTTGCCTTGTCGACTGGGAGACTGAATGGGCCGAGCTGGGTGGATTATTTCTGCTTCTCGCGCGACCTGTACTACGGGAAGATGCCGCCGTTCTTGATTGGCCGTGATGGATGGGATCCATGGCTCATATGGTTCGCCCGCAACAGCGAGGTTCCTCTGGTCGATGTGAGCCGGGCGGTTGTTGCCGTACATCAAAACCACGACTACGCGTATCTCAAACGGGGACCCGCGGCTATCCACAAAGAGAAGGAAATAAGCTACAACCTGAATCTAGGAAACGGACTAGGCTGGCACTATTACGCCGCTAACGCGGCGACCAGACAGCTTGTGGATGGCAACCTGAGGTCTAACCCACTGGCACGTCTTGGACCCATCCAACGCCGAATCGTGTGCGGCTTGTACTCGACTTGGTTCTCATTTCTGAAGATCACAAGGCCGATTCGTCATACCTTGGGATTGCGGCGAATGTGACGCATGATCAGCATTTTGTGAGTTAACTAAAAGACTTGCTTGGTGGAACACGCCGGGGTTGGTTCATGCTTTCTCGCTGGTTGGGAGCCCATCGCGTATGACCCTCTTGCTGCGCGTTTTTCGGATGAGCAAGACCTGCAAGTCGGCAAATGTGCGAAGGAGTTGGTCTGAGTTTCACTTAGCAACGCATATCATATGATCGAAAAAATAGGGAACTAAGAACTCAGTGGTCTTTTGCCGAAAGAGTCCTAGGCGAATGACGTTCTCGCCAAACAGCTTAATGGCCCAGTGTTTGCCGACCCCTCGCATCCACCCGGTTGCCACGGAACGACTTCTCTCCCCGTGGTGAATTCTCTCAAACCTAGAAACCGAGAATCCTGCCTTGGCTAACCCCTTCCTAAGAGAGTTCGAATTAAAAAAGGAAAGGTGTTCTGGGAGGCACAAATAAGTCCAGCGGCTTCCCGCCAGGCGGGCTGTGAGAGAACCGGAGTCACCTGTGCCTAAAAGCAGCCATCCACCAGGTCTTAAGATGCGCCGCGCCTCCCGGAAGATGGGAGTTGGGCTAGGTAGATGCTCTAGAACGTCGAAAGAACAAATCACATCAAAAGATTGTGCTGGGAATTTTGCTGTAACGAGGTCGCATTCGTGGATACTAAGCCCGGGACGCTTTCTGGCCCGCTCCGCAGCCAAATGAAAGAGTTCAATGCCGAACCGTTCCCAGTTTCCTCCGAGCGATTCCAGAAAAAAACCGCTTGCACAGCCTATGTCAAGGATCGTCCCCCCTTTGTGAAACGCTTCAGTCAACAATTGCCGAGCCACACGAAAATCTTCGCGGATTCCGCTATGCTCCTCGGCTAGGCTCACAAGATAGTCTTCCCCCGATTCGGCATAGTGTTCGTGAAGATCGGCGACGTTCGGCTGTTGGAGTTTGAACAGGAAGCTGCACTCGCGGCAGGCAACAACGGTAGCAGCGGCGAAGCCAAGTTCCGATGCGCAGGCATGCTGGGGGTCATCTATGACCTGCCGTACATTAAACTTGCGCTGTAGCCGACAACTTCCGCATACCGGGCAAACCTTTACGATCTCGAAACGATCAGTGTGCTGGTTAGTTGGTTGTTTCATAAAGGAATAACAAACTCATTATAGAGGTGCATTTATTGGCCGCGCCAGTGGTCGGAGCGAAGCGACGCGGGCGGATGGATTTTCCAGAGAGTGATCGGGATCGCCGAGCATGTGGTTGTTGAAGCTTGGAAAAGCGTGGCCGCACGATCCGAGAGTGGGGTTTTCGATTCGGTCGGTCGGCGGCAAGGTTGCCCTCTATTACAACGCGGAATTCGCCGCCTTTCCTCGACCTCAGGCTCAAGATGTCGGGAGATGATCGAGCGAGCACTCAAGGTGGCATCTCGATCAGACAGCGGCATGGAAATGGCTGCAGGCGGTTATTCTCATTTTTCCGAATCGGTGTGCCAGCCAGGATTAGTCCATTTCCCCTTGCGTAAGACAAAAATCTCCGTGACGCGACCGGAGGTCACCGATCGCTTACCGCTCATTTCAGTTTCATACAAATATTGACTGTAGGTGATTGCAACATCGCCGAAGCGCTGAATTTCGGTGCGCGGAAACTCCAGGCGGATCAGCTTTCCACCATCTGCCTGAAACTTAGCGGCGGATTGAAATATGTCCGCCTGGTTCTTCCACTTTTCTTCCCCGGAACTAATGACAATCGTGTCCTTCGGGACCAACACTTCGAGAGTTTTTGTATCATTGGCGAACCACGAACGCCAAACGGCCTCGCGCGCTTTGAGGAGTTCCGCGCGGTCGTCTGGCATTGCCGCCAGACCCGAAACGATCAGCAAAACCAGTGCACCAGCCGTTGCCACGGGAATCCGGGCTATGCGACCCATATTTCCTCCTAGAGTCATAAACAAACTCAACCAAGTACAGTGTAGGACGCCATCAGAAATTCGCCGCGGCTAACCGTAGGGAGCCGTGAAGCGCCGCTGCGACGGCCGGCAAAACCGTTCATGAATTCACGGCGGGCCTTCGGTTTTGGTAAAGCGCCAGCAAGACAGATCCCGCGGATGCGGAAAAGACTGAATGATCCAGCGGGGACTTTATGCCAAAAGAAATAGTCATAGCCATGCCGAACATGACGAGCAGCAGCGCGCTGCCAATAGCCACCCATCGCGGCCAGATACCGAGAATGAGCGCGATTCCAAGAAATAATTCGGCAGCGGTTGCGGCCCAGGCGAGAAATGGAATCGTGGCCGGAGGCATGAAGGAATTTACCTCGGCCGTATAGCGCATAAAGCCGTCGAAGTTTCCATAACCAACGTTTCTTCCCCAATAGAGGCCGAAGCGGTCGGCGATACCGGAAAGGAAGGCTGCGCCGAGTGCGGTGCGCGCATAGAGGATTCCCAGCCGCACCAAAGTCTGGGTACGCTTGTATTCCCCAGTGTGATTCGATATGGGTTGCAATGAAACGAGCTGTGCGCTGAACACGACTATTTCTCTCCCGCAGGCTTGCTTTCCGGTACGTCAACGCTGAGTGCGGTGTGGCGGTCACAAACAAAAAACGCGAGCAACTTCGCCCGTTCTTTGTCGCTGGCGTTTGCCGAAACCAGATGAACGCCGTTTGGCGCTTCGTAGAACGTCTCGCCGGCTTTGTAGATGGCTTCTGGTTCACCCTTTACCTGTGTCCGGAGCGCGCCCGCAACGACATAACCGATAACCGGGCAAGGATGACCGTGAGGTGTGGAGGAGTCACCAGGTCCGTAGTTGACTTCAACGACTGTGACGGTGAGCTTGTCACCATTCAACTGTGACAAATCACGGGAAAAAGCGACTCGTGCGCGTTCTCTTTTCTCTTGATCCGCGTGAGCGGCATCCCTTGCAACAACGTGGTTGCCGGCAACGGCTGCACACGAAATCACTAGCGCCAGGCTGGCCCACATTTGGATGGTGGTCATGGTCGGCTCCGTTCAGCCGGTAAGTTAGATTAAAGTGGACCTGCCGCCAAGGTCCATTTACAGTATTTTGGGTGTACCACTTCTCATGACGAAACGAGCGACTGCCTTCGCGTTAGTTCTGCCACCCGATCGTTCGGGAACCCCCGCCTATCGATGGCTGTACGCGTCCTTGCGAGAAGAAATTCTCGCAGGCCGTCTGCCGTCCGGCGCGAAGCTTCCTGCCACGCGTGATCTCGCCCGACAATACCGGCTGTCTCGTGGAACCATCGTGAGCGCCTTTGAGCTATTGAAATCGGAAGGTTACTTGCGAGGAGCGATTGGCTCCGGCACTTACGTGAGCAACATCTTGCCTGACGCATTGCTTCAGGTGACACGCGCACCTAGCCCAAAACTGTCAACGCCGGGAAAAAAGAAATTCGGCGTTTCAAATTACGGGAAGCGAGTGAATTTGTTTCCCAGCTTTGAAATACGCCCCAGCCGTGCCTTCCGTCCTAACGTGCCGGCGCTCGATCTATTCCCTACGACTTTATGGGCACAAATCACGGCTCGCCGATTGCGACGAGCCTCCATGCAGCTGCTACTGGCTTGCGATCCAACGGGATATGGACCATTGCGGCACGCGGTGGCCAGCTACCTCAGCACATCTCGCGGCGTGAAATGCCGTCCCGAGCAGATCGCAATTGTCTCCGGCGTGCAGGAGGCGCTCGATCTAACCGCGCGGCTATTTTTAAATCCTGGGGATCGCGTGTCCATGGAAAATCCGGGTTACGTCGGCGCGCGCATGGCGTTCGAAGCAGTAGGCGCGAAAGTCTCCGCCGTGCACTTGGACGACGAGGGAATGAAAGTGCGCGACCGGAGCCTGCGCGGTTCGCGACTGGTTTACGTCACGCCGGGTCACCAGTTTCCTTTTGGGATTACCATGAGCCTGTCTCGACGGCTGGAGTTATTGGAGTGGGCCCGAACGTCGGGCGCACTGATCTTTGAAGATGACTATGACAGCGAGTACCGCTATTCGGGGCCTCCAATTCCCGCTATGCAAGGATTCGACCGCAACGGGTTGGTGATCTTTGCGGGGAGCTTCAGCAAGGTGTTGTTCCCATCACTGAGGCTGGGGTATCTGGTGATTCCGCCGGACCTGATGACACTTTTCGCGGCAACGATATCGCTGACAGTGCGGCACGCACCACTAGCGGAACAAGCAGTGCTGTGCGACTTTATCACCGAAGGGCATTTTGCCCGCCACCTTCGGCGCATGCGAGAAGTATACGCGGAGCGATTGTCGGTGCTGCTGGAAGCCGCTCGAGAAAGGTTAGCTGGATTGCTGGAAATCTCCAAAATCGAAGCTGGCCTGCAGACCGTCGGGTGGTTGTGCCAAGGGATGGACGGCGAATCGGCTACAAGGGCGGCAGCGGCCCGCGATGTGGAAGTATTTCCTCTAAGCCGATACACCCAAGGCAGTGTTGCGCGAGAGGGATTGCAGTTGGGTTTTGCCGCTGTGGATGCGCGTGAAATCCGGCGCGGCGTTCAAGGGCTCGCGACGGCGCTGGAAGTGGAATCAAAGACCTCCGAACGCCGTAGACGGTCACGGAACATCGATAAGACGAGTTGATTACAGGCCTCCGACCGCCGTTCACAAATCTAATTTGAAGGTAAGAACCGGATAGTTTTTGAAGGTGCCATCCTTTAAATTGTGCGAAATGGTGTTAGCGCGACGAGGATGAACGCAATGAGCACGGCAACAAGAACTTCCATCGCAGCAGAAAATGCCATCTCGCGGGTCAGCGCGCTCGACTGGCATCGCGTATCGCAGAATCTCGATAACTACGGAAACGCGACGCTGGAGCACATCTTGGATCCTGACCATTGCAAAGCACTCGCGGACTTGTACCAACATAATGATCTTTTTCGCAGCCGAGTTGTTATGGGACAGCACGGCTTCGGGCGCGGCGAATATAAGTATTTCAGCTATCCCTTGCCCGACATCGTCGAGAAACTTCGAGCTTGGCTGTATTGGCGCCTGGCGCCGGTTGCAAACCGCTGGAACACCGCGATGGGCGTCGAGGTCCGCTATCCCAAAACGCATGATGAGTTCATTCAGCGATGTCACCATGCAGGGCAGGCCAAGCCAACGCCGTTGTTGCTCCAATACGGAGAAGGTGATTACAATTGCCTCCACCAGGATCTTTACGGCGAGCACGTCTTCCCGATTCAGGTTGCCATCCTGCTTTCAGATCCGATGATGGATTTCACCGGCGGCGAATTTGTGTTGACCGAGCAGCGCCCAAGGATGCAATCGCGACCTGAAGTCATTCCCTTGCGCCAAGGCGATGCAGTTGCGTTCGCAGTTCATCACCGTCCCGTCGAGGGCACGCGCGGCGTATACCGGGTCAATCTGCGGCATGGCGTCAGCCGCTTGCGTTCAGGACATCGTCATACGCTTGGCATCATCTTCCATGATGCAGAATAGCGTGTCCCGCCCGACCATGCCCCTTCACGCCCGGCTCGATCAGGTTTCCTACATTTGACGAGCTGAAGTTATAGCTATAACCTGTTGTAGTTATGGCCGTATCGCCCAATGCGAGACGCGTTGAATGGTTGTTGTTGACCTTCACTCTGCCCATCAAGCGAGCCAGCCAGAGAGTACAAGTGTGGCGAAAACTGCAGCGATACGCGGCATTCCGCTCGGCAATTCGGGTTACCTGCTTCCGAACAATCCAACCAATCAGGAACGCTACGAATGGCTGGCGCAGTCCATTCGAAAGTACGCTGGAGAAGCTTCCGTGGTCAGCGTCCAATTCAAGGCTGCGCTTGATGAGCTGGGTAAGGGCGCGCCGGCACATCAAACGGCTTACTAGAATTTCCTCGAGGCTGCGCTGATGTCAGTGCGTCCAGCGAACTGAGAAGATACCCAGTAATCGGCCAACAAATGCCAACAAAATTGATACCGACCGCACTCAGAGTTCTGTCACGTGACGGGTGGCTTCTGTTCGTTACCAGATTTACGCGCTTGTTCGCGTACGGCTCGCTGTCCGTCATTCTGGTTTTCTATCTGGTTGGTCTCGGTCTAAGTTCGGCACAAGCGGGCCTGGTCCTCACGCTCACCTTGGTTGGTGATGTAGTTGTCTCGCTTTACCTGACAACTCGAGCGGATCGGATAGGGCGGCGGCGAATGCTGATTACCGGCTCGATTCTAATGGCCGCAGCGGGCTTAGCCTTCGCTTGCACCAGCAATGTGATTTTTCTGATCATCGCGGGCACGATCGGCGTCATTAGCCCAAGCGGCAATGAAGTCGGCCCGTTTTTGTCGATCGAACAAGCAGCTTTGTCGCACATCATTCCGGCCACAGCCCGGACGGAAGTTTTCGCGTGGTATACGATGGCGGGCTCCTTGGCGACGGCGTTGGGTGCGCTGTTCGGCGGTTTGGTCACGCAGGCGCTGCAGCACGCCTCCATTACACCCGTGGCGAGCTACCGTTCCATCGTTATTGTCTACGCCATTTTTGGTGCCGCTCTAGCGTTCCTCTTTGCCCGTTTGTCCGCACATGTCGAAGTGGATCCGGTTCACGACGGTACAGTCGGCACGGCAGCCACGCGGTTCTTCGGTTTGACGCATTCGCGAGGCATTGTTCTGAAATTATCGAGCCTGTTCGCTCTCGATTCGTTCGGCGGCGGCTTCGTGGTACAGAGTTTTGCTGCGTATTGGTTCTATCTGCGCTTCGGCGTCGAACCTGGAACGCTCGGGGCGATTTTCTTCTGGGCGAACCTATTCGCCGGAATTTCCGCGCTGCTGGCTTCCAGGCTGGCGGTGCGCATCGGTCTTGTTCGGACGATGGTCGTCACACATCTTCCTTCTAATATATTGCTGATTCTCGTTCCTCTAATGCCCACGCTCTCGCTGGCCATACTGGTGCTGCTTCTCCGCTTCAGCATCAGCCAGATGGATGTCCCCACGAGGCAGTCCTATACAATGGCGGTCGTTCCAGCCGAAGAACGATCTGCGGCGGGCGGATTCACGGGTGTCGCACGCACTACAGGTGCGGCACTTAGCCCGCTGTTTGTGGGATTTCTCTTTGCGAAGCCTTCTTTGATTAACGCTCCCTTTTTCATCGCTGGAACTCTCAAGATCGTCTACGACCTTCTGCTCTACTACTCGTTTCGAAAAATCCGCCCTCCGGAGGAACGCCAGTAAGGAGCACGCAAGAGCTTCGGAAGCGCCGCGCCAGGGTTTCAATTCTGAAGCTTGCGGAACTTCAGCATTGCTCCCGAGAACGATCGCGACCAAGCTTCGCTGGACATTTCGCCTCTAGAGAGACGACCATAAACCGCAGCATAGCGCGGAATTTCGGCAGTGCGTTCAGGCTTACCACAAAGGCAAACACGCCAGCCGACAGGAGGAACTGAAAATGAAGGAGATTCAGTCGACAAAGTTTCGCATGGTGGCTCTGGTTCTCGCAATGAGCTTCCCCATGGGATTCGGCGGGCTGACTGCAGCTGAATCAAAAGCGACCGCGCAGGCAGGTCAGAATGGTGCCGACAAACCGTATATTGTCGAGTACTACTACAAAGCAAAGTGGGGACACGCCGATGAATTCATCACCCTCTTCAAGAAGAACCACTATCCTGTACTGAAGAAGGAAATCGAGCTGGGAAGAATCCTCGAAGTGCACGGAACCCAGCCTCGTTTGCACGGAACGGAGGATGGCCGCTGGGACTATCGAATCACGATCGTCTTCAAGAATGCATCCATCGCGAACGACAGTTTCGATTCGTCTGGAATCATCAAGCAGCTTTATCCGGATCAGGAAACCTACAAGAAGGAAGAGCAACGGCGGTTTGAAATCCTCGAAGGGCATTGGGATCTTCCTATCAAGGAAGTGGATCTGGCCGGCAAATAGAGTACGCGCTGGTCGGCGCCTGCCGGACAGCGCGATTCGCCTCATCTCCAGGCCATTTGTGACTTTATTTTTTGGCTATGAATCTAAGCGGATGTATCGGCGTGAGCCTGGTCCGCTGAAATTGATTTACCCGTGCTCGGCCTCGAACCCTCAAGTGAGCTAAGATTTCATCGAAGGAGACATGAGCATGCCTTCCGCCTCCACCACCGGAACCGCCAAAGCCGCGGAGTCAGCGCAGCCGCTTTCGCCAGAGGAATTGCGTAAGGTCCACGCGTACTGGCGCGCCGCGAACTACATTTCCGTCGGCCAGATCTATCTCTATGCGAATCCCTTGCTGCGCGAACCGCTACAATTGAAACACATTAAGCCACGGCTTCTTGGCCACTGGGGCACAACACCCGGACTGAACTTCATCTATGTACATCTGAATCGCCTGATCAGGGAGCATAATCTCGATGCCGTTTACATTGCCGGACCGGGACACGGCGGTCCCGGCCTCGTAGCGAATACCTATCTCGAAGGCACGTACAGCGAAGTCTATCCGCACATCCCGCAGAACGAAGAAGGCCTGCAGCGGCTCTTCAAGCAGTTCTCGTTTCCCGGAGGAATTCCCAGTCACGTCGCGCCGGAGACTCCTGGCTCGATTCACGAAGGCGGCGAACTTGGTTACTCGGTCGCGCACGCTTACGGGGCCGCGCTCGATAATCCCGATCTGATCGTTTGTTGCGTTGTCGGTGACGGCGAAGCAGAAACCGGACCGTTGGCAGCAAGCTGGCACTCAAATAAATTTCTCAATCCGGCGCGCGATGGCGCAGTTCTGCCGATTCTCCATCTGAACGGCTACAAGATTGCCAATCCGACGGTGCTGGGCCGCTTGAGCGACGTAGCGCTCACGCAACTATTTTCCGGCTACGGGTACAAGCCATATTTTGTTGAAGGCCGTGAACCGGATGCCATGCATCAGCTCATGGCGCACACTTTTAACAGAATTCTGGACGACATTCGCAGCATCCAGCACGCTGCTCGCAGCGGAACTTCGGCCGAGCTGCCGGCGTGGCCGATGATTATTTTGCGCACGCCCAAAGGCTGGACCGGTCCAAAAATAGTGGATGGCAAGCCAGTCGAAGATACCTGGCGCGCGCATCAGGTTCCGCTTACGGATTTCGCGAAACATCCGGACCACGTCAAGATGCTCGAAGACTGGATGAAAAGTTACAAGCCGGAGGAACTTTTCGACGAAGGCGGGAAATTTGTCCCGGAGCTTGCGGAACTTGCGCCTTCTGGTTCCCGGCGCATGGGTGCAAATCCACACGCAAATGGAGGGTTACTTCTCCGCGATCTCTCGATACCGGATTTTCGCAATTATGCTTTTAAGGTCACTAAGCCCGGCACCGAATTCGCTGAATCCACGCGTGCGTTGGGCCAGCTTCTGGGCGACATCATGCGGATGAACGCTGACAACCGGAATTTTCGCGTGTTTGGGCCCGACGAGACCGCGTCCAACCGCCTCGATGCTTTGTACGAAGCGACCGATAAAGTCTTCATGGAGCCGATACTCAAAACCGATGAGCATCTCTCTCAAAACGGACGCGTCATGGAAGTTCTGAGTGAGCACATGTGCCAGGGCTGGCTCGAAGGGTATCTCCTCACGGGACGCCATGGACTTTTCTCCTGCTATGAAGCGTTCATTCACATTATCGATTCGATGTTCAATCAGCACGCCAAGTGGCTGAAGGTCACGCGCAAGATTCCGTGGCGCCGTCCGATCGCCTCACTCAATTATTTGCTGACCTCGCACGTTTGGCGCCAGGATCACAATGGATTCAGTCATCAGGATCCCGGCTTCATCGATCACGTCGTCAACAAGAAAGCGGAGATTGTCCGCGTGTATCTTCCGCCTGATACAAACACACTGCTCTCTGTGGCTGACCATTGTCTGCGCAGCAGAAATTATGTGAACGTGATCATCGCGGGAAAGCAGCCCGCGCTCCAGTGGCTCGATATGCGGGCCGCGATTGAGCACTGCACCGCGGGTCTTGGCATCTGGGAGTGGGCGTCGACAGACAGCGGCGTCGTGCCTGACGTCGTCATGGCCTGCGCCGGAGATATCCCGACGCTCGAAACTCTTGCCGCGGTCGCGTTGCTTCGCCAGCATTTTCGCGACATTAAAATCCGCGTCGTGAATGTCGTCGACTTGATGACCCTACAGACTTCAACGGAACATCCCCACGGGCTTCCCGATCACGAGTTCGATTCCATCTTCACCACGGACAAGCCGGTGATCTTCGCGTTTCATGGCTACCCGACGCTCATCCATCGCCTCACCTACAAACGCACAAACCATGCGAACTTTCACGTGCACGGCTATCGCGAGGAAGGAACCACGACAACTCCGTTCGACATGACGGCGCTCAATCAACTCGATCGATTCCACCTGGCGGGTGACGTTGTGGATCGTGTCGCTCGATTGCAGCCCGTGAACGCGCACTTCAAACAACTGCTGCGCAACAAACTTGTCGAGCACAGACAATACATTCGCGAACAAGGTGACGACCTTCCTGAAATCCGCGACTGGAAATGGCCCTTCTAAATGAAAATTCTGGTGCTCAATTCTGGATCGAGCAGCCAGAAGGCTCGCTTCTACGATCTAAAGCCGCCGCCGCCGGACGATCCACCGGAACCGCAGTGGGACGGCAAACTTGAATGGCGCGACGATCGTGCGACGATTGAAATCCGTATTTCATCCGGCGCAATCTCAAAAGAAGGTGTGCAGAAAAGCGATCGCCCCTCCGCAACCGCACAGTTGCTCGGCGAACTGGCCTCGGGAAAAACTCGCGTGCTTCGGTCGCTCTCTGAAATCGATGTCGTGGGCCATCGCATTGTGAACGGAGGTCGCAACTGCAACCAGCCCACTGTGATTACGGGCGAAGTCAAAGCGGCGATCGAAAAGATGGCCGTCTTTGCGCCCCTGCACAACCGCCTGGAACTCGAAGGAATCGCATTGATCGAAAAACTTTGCGGCGCTGTGCCTCAGATCGCCGTTTTCGATACTGGCTTCCATCACAAATTGCCCGAAGCCGCCTCAATTTATCCCGGTCCTTACGCCTGGGCGCAAAAGGGAATCCGAAAATTTGGATTCCACGGAATCAATCATCAATATTGCGCACAACGCGCTGTTCGGTTGTTGAACAGGAATCTCGCTGATTTAAGACTCATTATCTGCCACCTTGGTAATGGTTGTTCTCTCGCTGCGATCCGCGGCGGCCAAAGCATCGACACAACCATGGGCTTCACTCCGCTCGACGGTCTGATGATGGGCACGCGTTCTGGTTCCGTCGATCCCGGCATCCTCACGTACTTGATGCGAGAAGAAATTCAGGATGGCGGAGCGCTCGATGAAATGTTGAACTCGAAATCGGGGCTTCTGGGGATTTCCGGAATTTCGGCTGACATGCGCGAAATCACCGCGGCCATGCAGTCTGGGAATCAGCGAGCGCAGCTCGCCTTCGACATGTTTATACACCGGTTGCGCGCGGGAATGGGCTCCATGCTCGCTGCGCTCGGCGGCGCTGACGCCATCGTCTTCACGGGCGGCATTGGGGAGAATTCGTCTGAAGTCCGGGCCGCCGCCTGCAGCCATTTCACATTTTTGGGCCTGGCGCTCGATTCTGCAAAAAACACCGCCAAGCCTTCGGACCAGGACATCGCTACGGCGGAATCAAAAGTGCGCGTGCTCGTCGTGCACGCGCAGGAAGATTGGGCCATCGCACGCGAGTGTTGGAAGCTTCTCACACGCGAATAGTGAGCCCTGGCGTCAAAATTGCTGCTGCGAAATTGTCCTTCGCAGAATGGCTCACTTGCTGCGCTTAAAAAATTCCACTTGGCGCAGTCTTTTCTTTGCTTCTCCGAGCGTTTTGTACGGACCTCCCAGACTTTTTCCTTTGCTGGAAAGTACTTTGTAACCGCTTTTCACTTTTTTGATCATGACGGCCCTCGTGGGCTCTTTACTGCACCTTCAGGCTTGCAAAAGCCTTTGAGTCACACAACCCGCAATTTAGTGTACGGAAGCTGCCGCCTGCTCTGATTTTACGTTCGTCTTCGCGAAGCGTATGCTAGGGCCCGACGTGAAGGGAGACCTTGCAATGAAGCTTGGCGTGTTCACGCCCGTTTTTGTGAAGCTCACTCTCGATCAGGTGGTGGCGAAGGCGCGATCTCTTCCCGGCGTCACCGCGATTGAAGTCGCTACAGGTGGCTGGCCCGGTAAAGACCACGTGGACGTGGACTCGCTGCTCGCAAGCCCGCACAAGGCCGAGGATTTTCGCAGCCAGATTCAGGATGCCGGCCTGACCATCAGCGCGCTTTCGTGTCACGGAAATCCCATGCATCCGAATCAAGTCATGGCCCGCGAACACGATGACGCGTTCCGCAAGTCGGTACGGCTTGCGCAGTTGCTCCACGTTCCTGTCGTTGTCACTTTTTCCGGTTGTCCGGGCGACAGCGACGGCGCGAAATGCCCCAACTGGATTACGGCACCCTGGCCTCCGGAATTCCTGGAAACACTCGAATGGCAATGGGACAAAAAAGTGATTCCCTACTGGCAGGAGGCTGGACCGTTTGCGGCCGACCATGGAATCAAAATCGCCCTCGAACCGCATCCCGGATTTGTCGTCTATAACGTGGAGACGGCGCTTCGTTTGCGTGAAGCTGCGGGGAAAAACGTCGGCGTCAATTTTGATCCGAGCCATCTCTTCTGGCAGGGCGTCGATATTCCTGTGGCGATCCGCGCACTGGGCGACAGCATTTTCCATATGCACGCAAAAGATTCCGGCCTGAACACGCAAAATATCGCTCGCAACGGCGTGCTGGATGCAAAAAGTTATCGTCAGATGGCCGAACGGGCCTGGCTATTCCGCACGGTAGGCTGGGGACATGAAGAAATTGTGTGGAAGCAGATCGTCAGCGCGCTTCGGTTGGTCGGTTACGACTATGTGATCAGCATCGAGCACGAAGATGCGCTAGCGTCCGTGGATGAAGGTCTTGAATCGGCCGCCTCATTTCTTTCGCGCATCGTACTGCGCGATCCTCCCGTCGAACCGTGGTGGACGTGAAATCGATCGACGCAAGTCATTCTGGGAAACGATTCTAATTCCTTGAAATCCGCGCGTAATCGTAGATTCACACCATTGTCACACTCTCAGGACTAAGCTTCCCGAGGGGGGAACCCGTGAACATCCTTGTAGTCGAAGACGATGCCGAAATGGCTCGTGTTTTGGTGCAAGGTCTCGAAGAAGAGTCGTACGAAGTTGACCTTGCCCGCGACGGCGCAAGCGCGCTCGCTCTTTCCAAGAGCGGTTCTTTCGATGTGGTTTTGCTCGATGTGATGCTTCCTGGCATGGACGGGCTCGAAGTTGCCAGGCAACTTCGCTGCCGCAAGGGAGATATCGGCGTGCTGATGCTGACGGCGCGCGACGCGCTTCCCGACATCATTAAAGGACTGGATGCCGGCGCTGACGACTATCTGACGAAACCATTTTCTTTCCAGGAGCTTCTCGCACGAATCCGCGCCGTCGGCAGACGAAGCGCGCCAAAACCGAAAAATGTTCTGGAATTTGCCGATCTGGTGCTGGAAACGAATTCTTTCCGCACCTTTCGAAACGGCACTGAAATTAAGTTGTCGTTCACGGAATTTCGGCTGCTCGAACTTTTGGTTCGCAACCGCGGTCGCATCGTGCCGCGCGCCGCGATCGTCGAAGCTCTTTGGGGCGAACGCCGCGAGATCGAAGAAAACACGCTCGACGCGTTCGTTCGCCTTCTGCGGCGAAAAGTGCACGATAACGCGGGGACCAAGCTTATTCAGACCCACCGTGGCGTCGGCTATTCCATCGGAGCGTCAAACTGCGATTGAATCTTCCAATCCGCGCAAGGCTCACTCTCCTCTACTGCGCAGTGCTGGGGCTGACGTTTGTCGCTTTCTTTTGGATTTGCGATCTCGGCTTCCGGCACAGCATTGAAACCACCGTAAACGACTCGTCGCGCACGAATCTCGACACGGTCAGGCGGCTTTTGGCCAACACTGCTTCGCAGGGAGATGAATCCCTGCGCGCTGAATTGCGGGATCTCTCTAATCTGTGGGCCAATGGCGCACTGCTGGAAGTTGCGGACGCAAAGGGTACGTGGCTGTTTCGCTCGCCGCAATTCTTGCGCGCTAGCCCGTCACTGCCGCAGTTGGCCGCAAGCGACATCGCGTTCTTCACCACGAACCTGGATTCATCGCAGTACCGTGTGGCCCTCGGACTTGTGGAAGTTGCAGGAGCCCGCTTTGAAATTCACGCGGCCGTTCCTACGGAACCGTTCGATCAAGCTCTGGATCGCTTCCGAATTATCGAAAAGGAAGCATTGCCCCTCCTCGTCCTACTTGCTTCGCTACTCGGTTACTGGCTGAGCGGAAAATCGCTACAGCCAGTAAACCGCATTATTCAAACAGCAGAGCAAATCGGCGCGCAAAATCTCTCCCGCCGTCTTGAAGTGCCTGAACCCAGGGACGAATTGCGGCGCCTCACCGAGACTCTAAACGCCATGCTCGCGCGTATCGAGGCTTCCTTCCAGAGAATCACGCAGTTCACGGCGGACGCTTCGCACGACCTTCGAACTCCGGTTGCCATGATTCGAACGACCGCTGAGATCGCCTTGCGCAGATCGAGGAAAGCCGAAGAATACAGAGATGTGCTGTCCAGGATTTTGCTGACCTCCGTCGAGACATCAGGCCTGCTCGAAAATCTCCTGACCCTCGCCCGGGCGGATGCTGGCGCCGCGGGGCTCGAAATGCTCCCGCTCGATTTGAATGCGCACTTGCGCAGGGCGCAGGAGCAAGGAGCGGTCCTGGCGGCGGGCAAGTCTCTCTCGATCACCTTGCGAACCCCGGACATGCCAGTCTGGATCCGAGCCGACGAAATTGCCATTCATCGTTTGCTGCTCATTTTGATCGACAATGCGGTGAAGTACACGCCACCCGGCGGTCACTGCGAAATCGCGTTGTCTCAAAATCAGGACCACGCGCACCTAGCGGTAAAAGATTCAGGTATCGGGATCCCAGAGAGCGATTTGGACTTTATCTTCGAGCGATTTCGCCGTGCGGACCGCGCTCGCTCGCGCGAGACTCCAGGCGCCGGGCTTGGCTTGGCGATTGCCCGATGGATCACCCAAATGCACGGCGGGACAATCACCGCCGAGAGTACCTTGGGGATGGGCTCCGTCTTTCACATTCATTTGCCCATTACTGCTGCCTAGCTGCGTAAACGCAGCGTTTTCAGCAAGATTTCGGCGCGCCTGAAAGAAATTCAGCTTCTATTCAAACTCCTATCAAATCCGATTAACCACGCCGTCGCGCTCTTAAGGCTACCGTACGGCAACCAGGAATCGTAAAGAACGTGGTGTAGGCAATCATCTTTAGTCCTGAAGTGAGGAATTCGTCCATGATTTCGCAACGCTTCGGCATAAAATCTTTTTTTGTTCTCTTTGCACTCTTCGAACTTTTCTCTGCCACTGTGGCTCTTGCGCAGGGGGCCAAAGGCACCATAACGGGCCGCGTAGTCGATTCCGGCGGTGGCGTTCTCCAGGGCGCAAGAATTGTGCTTGAGCCAGGAGAAATTTCGCTGGTTTCAGATGCTCAGGGGGAATTCACGATCACGGGTGTGAACCCTCAAACCTACACCATCACTGTGAGTTTTGTCGGGCTGGATGCATACACGGGTTCTGTCGAAGTTAAGCCGGGAAGCGTGTCGCGGGCCGACGCTGTGCTTAAGGTCGGAGCGCAATCGCAAGAAGTGATCGTCACTGCCGAGCGCGCTCACGGAGAAGCGGATGCAATCAATCGCGAGCGCACCGCCGACAACGTCCTGCAGGTGCTTCCTGCCGAAGTGATTCGCAGCTTGCCGAATGCAAATATGGCCGACGCGATTGGCCGCTTGCCGAGCGTGACGCTCGAGCGCGATGAAGGCGAAGGCAAATACGTGCAGATCCGCGGCACAGAGCCTCGCTTGACCAATGTGACACTCGACGGCGTCAACGTTCCTTCGCCCGAATCCGGCATCCGTCAGATCAAACTTGATACCATTCCCGCCGATCTGGTCGAGTCCGTTGAAATCAATAAGACATTGCAGGCCAATCAGGATGCAGACGGCATCGGCGGCTCTGTCAACCTTGTCACCAAGACAGCAGGCGAACGTCCAACCATCTCATTCAGCGGAATGGGCGGTTACACGCCAATCGTGGGCGGGCGGCCCGCCGTTGAATCCACCGGTACGCTCGGCCAGCGCTTCGGCCACGACAAGCGATGGGGAGTTCTCATCGGCGGTTCCTATGATTGGAATGGCCGTGGCATCGATGACATCGAACCTGTGCCGGATCAGGCTACAAACCTGCCCGGACAACCTCCCTATTATGAGGCCATCGACATTCGCGAATATCGCTACTATCGCAGCCGCTGGGGCCTGGCGGGTAGCGCCGATTACAAACTGGCGGAAGGTTCCAACATTTACTTGCACGGACTCTACTCCGACTTCAAAAACTTTGGCGATCGTTGGGTCTATTCGCTCAACGACAACACAACCGGACTGCAGTTGCTGGGCTCGAATGGCTGCTCCACCGACAGCACCGGCACAACCGTAGCCCCTTGCACCGGCGTGCCCTCCTTCAACACCCAGATTCGCCGGCCAGACTATGCCATCGGCAGCCTGCTTCTCGGCGGGAAACATGTGTTTTCTTCTACCTGGTTTGCTTGGGATGTTTCCTCCGGCCGTTCGCGGCAAATCGTGAACGGCGATCCCACCGCATCTTTCAACAGCACCCTGGATACAAGCGCCTGCCAGTACGACCCGGCTGCCACCAAAAGTATCTATCGTCCGCAATTCTCGGCCGCTTGCTTTACCGAGGCTTTTAACCCTGACAATTTTGTGCTGAACAGAATTCAAAGCAATCACGGCCTGACAGCTCAAGTGAATTTGCAGGTTACTGGCGCTTTCGCCAAGCGCTATCACATCGGTTCACATACTTCGACCGTCGAAGTTGGCGGCAGATTCCGCAACGCGCATAAGTTCGACAATTCCGTCGGTCTCGAATTCGATGCCAACACGACCGTTCCCCTGTCGCAATTCCCAAGCCGTTTAACGAACCACAACTACTACGACAAATCCTACCAACTGGGAGCCAATCCCGCGTTCAACGACGTTTTCGCTTATTATTTTGCGAACCAATCAAATTTCGACGCTGTCGCGCCGGATATCACCAGCCAGTACAACTTTATTGAGAAGGTCTCCGCCGGCTACGTGATGGACACCATCGACCTGAGCAGCCGCGTCCGGCTGGTCGCGGGCATACGCTTCGAGGGCACGAACCTCGATACCGCATCGCCCACGTTCGATGACAGCGGCAGCTTCATTGGGCTCACGAAAGCCAACGGTTCCTACTTAAAGGTGCTGCCCAGCGCTTCACTCCGTTTCGCGCTCGACAACAACACCAATTTGCGACTCGTCTACGGCCGCGGATTGTCCCGCCCGAATCCGCAAGACATCGCCCAGGTCGTTTCCTGGACCATCGGCGGCGCGATAAACACCGCTTCCCTTGGCAATCCGAACCTGAAAGCGGAAACTGGAGATAATTTTGACGTGCTAATCGAACACTACTTGAATCCATTTGGCGCCATTCAGGCCGGTTTTTTCTATAAGCGTCTGAGCGATCCCATTGTCAGCGAAACCAACATTGTGCAGAATTTTCAGCCTGCTCCAACCGCACCGCTTGGGACCTACGAAGTGAGTCAGCCAATTAACGCCGGAAGCGCTTGGGTTTACGGTTTTGAGGCCTCTTACGTACAGCACCTCACTTTTCTCCCCGGACTATTCAGGGGTTTTGGTATTTCTGCGAACTATGGTTACACCAACTCGCAGGCCAGCGGAATTCCCGGCCGCACCGATAAGCCCCGGCTGGTGCGTTCCGCTCCTCACACTTGGAATGTCAGCCCAACTTACGACTACAAACGCTTTTCGTTCCGCGCCGGACTGTCATACAACGCCGAAAACATCGCTGGCTACGCCGATCAGCCCAACGGACCCTTTGGCGATAATTACTTCTATCCCCACCTGCAAATCGATCTGCAGGGTAGTGTCGGGCTCGGTCACGGAGTCAGCTTTATTTCCTACATTCTCAACGCCAACAACGAAGTCTTCGGTTTTTACAACGGCAGCCCAAAATACGTTTTGCAACGCGAATATTACAAGCCGACGTACGCCGCCGGATTTCGTTGGAACCCAACCTTCGAGAGGAAATAGACCATCAATTTCCGAACTGAAATTTCTTTCTTGCTTTTCGTGTGTTTGATCAGTTTTTGCCGGACTCGAAAGCTGTTCATCGCGGAGAATACCAGCAAAACCAGAGAGCGCAGCGGTTCTGGTCGGAGCCGGCGACATTGCGGATTGCCGCGACCTCTCTGGTGGAGAGGCCACCGCCAAGCTCCTGGAGAAAATTCCGGGTACGGTGATGGCTGTCGGTGACCTCGCCTATCCCGATGGCACGCCAGAAAACTTTGCCTGCTACGACAAAACATGGGGTCGCGTGAAAAGCCGCACGCGGCCTGCGCCCGGCAATCATGAATTTCATTCCGTAGGTGCCGCTTATTACTTCCAATATTTTGGCGTGACGGCGGGCGAGTCCAGCAAAGGTTATTACAGCTACGAGCTCGGTCGCTGGCATATCGTTGTCCTCAACAGCGAATGTGCTAAGGCCGGCGGATGCGACGCCGGATCGCCGCAAGGAAACTGGCTCCGGGAAGATCTTGCCGCGCATCCTGCGGCGTGCACGCTTGCATATTTTCACAAACCGCTTTTCAGTTCGGGTGGTGCGCACGGCGATGATTTGACTGTGAAGCCTCTGTGGGACGTTCTCTACGCGGCGAACGCAGACGTGATTGTAAGCGGCCACGATCATGACTACGAGCGATTCGCGCCGCAAACTCCGGAAGCGAATCCGGATACCAGCCGCGGAATTCGTGAATTCGTGGTCGGAACCGGCGGAAAAAATCACCGGCCGTTTGGCCCGCCTCACGCGAACAGTGAAGTCCGCGATGCCGAAGCGTTTGGCGTTTTGAAGTTGACGCTTTTGCCGGGCCGTTACAACTGGGAATTTGTTCCGGAGGAGGGAAAAACGTTTCGGGATTCAGGAGCGGGAACTTGTCACTAAAACATCCGGGAATTTAGTTGGCTGCGAGATTCAAGAGAGAGCGAATTCATCCTTCGCTCTGCATTCAATAAATCAAACAGGGAGAAGCGATGAAGCCAAGAACAAAATTTATTTCGGCTATTGCAGGATTCACCGCCGCAGTAGCTGTATTTGCCGCGTCCGGTTATCACAAGACGAATGCTGTTGCGCTTTCGGGTCCGACGAATTGGGATTACGTGAGCGTCGATGCGCATGCGCGAAAGGTCTACATTACGAACTCCACGCAAGTCCAAGTGCTCGATGCGGACAAACTTTCCGTCGCCGGCACGGTTCCTGGAATTTCTGGAGCGCACGGAGTTGCCATTGCCGCCGGCACAAACAAAGGATTCGTCACGGCGGGCAAGGCCGACGAAGTGGCGGTATTCGATACCGCAACGCTGATGGTGACGGCAAAGGTGAAAACCGGGAAAAAGCCGGACGCCATTGTTTACGATCCCGCGACGAAACGCGTTTTTGCAATGAATGGCGACAGCGATAGCACAACGGCGATCAACACGGCCGACAATTCCGTCGCAGGAACGATTGATCTCGGCGGCGGACCGGAATTCACGGTCGTCGACGGCAAAGGCAAGCTCTGGGTGAACCTGGAAGACAAGAGCGAGCTCGTGCAGATTGACACAAACGAATTGAAGGTCCTGCATCACTGGCCGGTCGCTCCGTGTTCAGCTCCATCGAGTCTTGCCTTCGATGCCAAAAACCGGCGGCTCTTTTTGGGATGCAGGAGCAGGATGCTGGCGGTAGTGAATGCCGACACTGGAACCGTAGTGAAGACTTATCCGATCGGCGACCACGTCGACGCGACGGCGTTTGACGCCGAGACAGGCCTGGTTTTTTCTTCCACCGGTGACGGGCATGTTTATGTATTCCACCAAGACTTGCCTGACCAGTACTTGCTACTGGATACG
>Ga0207646_10001513_pt1 | contig 28623 bp, 34 predicted proteins | sample KBSK5502metaG_FD_184343 | JGI IMG/M metagenome (GOLD analysis project Ga0207646, IMG submission 184343) | Corn, switchgrass and miscanthus rhizosphere microbial communities from Kellogg Biological Station, Michigan, USA - KBS K5-50-2 metaG... | ecosystem: Host-associated > Plants > Roots >...
GGGTGAGCTCGACCAGGGCGTCGGCCATGCGCTGGGAGTGGCTGCGCACGTCATCCGGCGTGAAGCTCCTGGTCAGCGCCTCCAGCGCCGTCTTGACCGCCGCCCCGCCCACCGGGTCGAGCACGCCATCGATGACGTGCATGCCGTCGGCCATCTGGCTGATCTGGAGCCGGCGCCGGGTGAAGTCCTCCTCGGCGTCCCTGAAGAACCCATCCGGATCGGCGACATGGCGGGCGTAGAGGCAGAGGTTGCGTAGGTCCTTGACCGTGTGCCGGCGCGCCAGCTCCAGCATCTCGTCTTCGACGAAGAGCTCGCGCTTCTCACCCAGCTGGTCGCGGAGGTGACAGAGCACCGAGGCCGACTGGTAGCCGATCTCGCCGGCAGCCAGGGCCTCCGCCACCTTGGGCAGCGACTCCAGCTCCTTGCCGACGCAGAGCCGGTCGGCGGCCGAGGTCGAGGACATGCTGCAGTTGTGACGCAGCCAGGAGACGGCGCTGGGCGCGCCCTCAGCCCAGTGCCCGCCCTGGACCTGAAACATCCGAGCTGAGCTCGAGAACTCCAATTCCAACGCATCCGTGAGGCGGCGAAGCTCGGCCAGCTCCTCACCACGAGCGCCGGTGGTCAGGCTGGCCTGGTCACGCTTGCGGAAGGCAGCCACGGCCGCCCTAAGTCCGGCCATCGCCTGCGCGGAGTCCATCCGCCTGCTAGCCTCCGCTCCGCCTTCGCGAAGACCGCCGGTGTCGCCAGGCGGAGGTCGCCGCATCCTCGACTGGGGCGACGTCAAGTGGGTAACCACAGCGAAGCTGTGACAGCCGCGCCATGCGCGAATACTCGGCCTCAAGCGCATCGATCCTCGCTCGCAGCCGGCGCAATTCCTCGCCTAGTTCGCCCATACATACATTGTACGAACATCCGTGCGATTGTCAATAGCCAATTTACGGCGCGATGCCAAACCAGCGCGTCAAATTCTCCACTAAAGCCCAACTCCGACACCCTCTTCATAGTCCTTCTAAGCTCATCACGTGACCACCACCCCAGCCCTCTTGCAGGTGCGAGAGCTGGCGGACGAGCCGGGCCTGATCCATGGCTTCTCGACGCTGGAGGTGGGCTCGGTCGGGCTGACTCATTCGCCCGATCCGGCGGCGGCGCGTGAATCGCGGCGCAGATTCGCCACCGAGCTCGGACTCGACCCCACGACCATCACAGCCGTCGGCGCAGTCCACGGCAGCGATGTCGCACGCGTCGATGCGCCCCGAGATGTGGTGAAAGATGTCGACGGTTTGATCACGAATCAACCCGGGATCGCTCTCTTCGCCGCCTACGCCGACTGCTACCCGATCGTCCTTTGGGATCCCGAGCATCGCGCGGTCGGCCTGGTGCACGCCGGCTGGCGCGGCACCGAAGCCGACATCGCAGCGGAGGCCGTGCGAGCCATGGCCCGCGAATTCGGATCGGACCCTTCAAAGATGAAAGCCGCCATCGGTCCCGGCATCTGCGGCCGCTGCTACGAGGTCAGCGAGGAGGTCGCGACCCTCTTCGATCAGCGCTTCGTGCGCGACTCGGCCGGCGGGCGATACCTCCTCGACCTCGCGGCCGCGAACCGAGCGCAGCTCGAGGAACAGGGCGTGGGCGAGGTCTTCTCGCTCGACCTATGCACAAAGGAAACGGGCTTCCTGCCCTCGCACCGCCGCACTCCGGACGGCGCCCGCTTCGGCGCGATAGTCGCGCTGCGGTGAGCGAAACGTCCGGGAGCCGGCACTCGACCCCCCTCGACGCGCCTCGGACGTCCGGGAGCCGGCACTCGGCGGTCGCCGAGAGGCTCGCCGGCGTGCGCGAGCGCATCGAGCGCGCCGGCCGCGATCCCGCCGAGGTCGCCATCGTCGCGGTCACCAAGGGCTTTAGCCCCGAGGCCGGACGGGAGGCGATTGCCGCGGGCCTGACCATGCTCGGCGAGAACCGAGTGCACGAGGCACTGACGAAGATGGACGAGGTCGAGGGAGCCGAATGGCACCTCATCGGCCACCTGCAGTCGAACAAGGTGCGGCTCGCGGCCGGCCGTTTCGCCCTCATCCAGTCGGTGGACTCCGTGAGGCTCGCCGAGCAGATCGCCCGCACGCACCCGCACCAGAAGGTGCTGGTCGAGGTCAACGTCTCGCGCGAGCCGCGGAAGTCCGGCGTCGACCCAGAGGCGGCGCTGCAGGTCGTCGAGGGCGTGGCGCGGCTGCTCGACCTGCGAGGGCTGATGGGGATGGGCCCGGTGGAGGGCGACCCGACCGACGCTTTTCACGAGCTGAAGCGGCTCCACGACCAGGCCGAGCAGCGCCTGGGCGAGTCACTGCCTGTGCTTTCGATGGGCATGAGCGGCGACTTCGAGGCGGCCCTGGCCGCTGGAAGCACGATGCTACGATTGGGCCAGGTGCTCTTCGGGCCTCGGCCCGCCTGACGTTATGTTGCTGATCGCCACACTTCTCATCTACGCCCTCTACGCGTTCCTGATCGTGCTGTTCGTGCGCGTCGCGTTCTCGTGGGTCAGCCCGTTCCCGACCAACGGCGTCTCGCGCATCGCATACAGGATCACGGAGCCCGTGCTCGCACCTGTGCGCCACCGAATGCCGCCGGTGTCGGGCCTCGACCTGTCGCCACTGGTGGTCTCGCTGGCCGTCATCTTCGTCATCGCGGCCCTCCGTTCGATCGACTAGAGCCGGAACCGATGGAAAAAGTCGATCAGCGGGTCAAGTTCCCGGAGCTCGAAAAGCAGCTCATGGCGCGGTGGAAGGAGGAGAACACCTTCCAGAGCTCGCTCGACCTGCGCCAGGACCGGCCGCGCTTCGTGTTCTACGAGGGACCGCCCACCGCCAACGGGATGCCCGGAACGCACCACATCCTCGCGCGCTCCTTCAAGGACCTCTTCGGCCGCTACAAGACGATGAAGGGCTTCTATGTGGAGCGCAAGGCGGGCTGGGACACGCACGGCCTGCCGGTGGAGCTCGAGGTCGAGAAGTCGCTCAACATCTCGGGCAAGTTCGACATCGAGAACGAGATCGGCATCGAGAGGTTCAACCGGCTCTGCCGGGAGAGCGTCTACAAGTACGTCGACCAGTGGGTCGCCTTCAGCCAGCGCATGGCGTTCTGGCTCGACTACGACAACGCGTACTGGACGCTGACGTCCGACTACATCCAGTCGGTGTGGTGGGCACTCAGCGAGATGTGGAACCAGGGCCTCGTCTACAAGGGCTTCCGGGTCGCGCCGTACTGCCCGCGCTGCGCGACACCGCTGTCGAGCCACGAGCTCGCGCAGGGCTACCGCGACAACGTCCCCGACCCAAGCGTATACATCCGCTTCCGCCTGAAGAAGGAGCCGACGACGTCGATCCTTGCCTGGACCACCACGCCCTGGACGCTGCCCGGCAACGTCGCGCTGGCCGTCGACAAGGACGTCGACTACGTGAAGGTGAAGCAGAACGACGAGCTCCTCATCCTGGCCGAGGCGCGCACGTCGATCCTCGACGGGCCTTTCGAGGTGGTCGAGCGGCTGAAGGGCAGGGACCTGATCGGTCTCGACTACGAGCCCGTCTACCCGTACTCCATCCCGGAAAAGGGCCGCGCGCATTACGTGGTCGGAGCGGACTTCGTCTCCACCGAGGAAGGCACCGGCGTCGTCCACACCTCGGCCCTGTACGGCGTCGACGACCTGCGCCTCTGCCAGCAGGAGGGTATCCCTTTCAAGCACACGGTCGACCTGAACGGCCGCTTCTTTCCCTACGTCGAGAAGTTCGCGGGCATGAACGTCAAGGACGCCAACCCGCTCATCCAGCACGACCTGAAAGAGCGCGGGCTCCTCTACAAGGCCGAGACGATCCTGCACACCTATCCGGAGTGCTGGCGCTGCAAGACGCCGCTCATCTACTACGCGCTCGACTCCTGGTACGTGCGGACGACGGACCGCAAGGACGAGCTCATCGCCAACAACTTCGCCACCAACTGGGTGCCGGCGCACGTGAAGACCGGGCGCATGGGCGATTGGCTCGCGAACAACGTCGACTGGGCGATCTCCCGCTCGCGCTACTGGGGCACGCCGCTGCCGTTCTGGGTCTGCGAGAAGTGCGGTGAGCAGCGGTGCGTCAGCTCTGCGGAGGAGCTGGGCCTGACGGACGACTTCGACCTGCACCGGCCATACATCGACGAGATCACCCTCCCGTGTAAGAAGTGCGGCGACGTCATGCGCCGCGTGCCTGAGGTGCTCGACGGCTGGTTCGATTCCGGAGCCATGCCGTTTGCGCAGCGCGGCTATCCGCGCCAGGGCAAGGACCTCTTCGAGCAGACCTTTCCGGCCGACTTCATCTCCGAGGCCATGGACCAGACTCGCGGCTGGTTCTACTCGCTGCTGGCGGTCTCGACGCTGCTTTTCAAGCAGAACTCGTACCGCAACGTGATCTGCCTCGGCCTCGTGCTCGACCCAAGGGGCCAGAAGGCCTCGAAGTCGCGCGGCAATGTGCTGGACCCGAACTACCTGTTCGACAACTTCGGGTCGGACGCCGTGCGCTGGTACTTCTACACCTCGTCGCCGGTGGGCGAGAACTACCGGACGGGCTCCGACACGCTCAAGGACACTGTCCAGCAGTTCCTGCTGCCGCTGTGGAACTGCTACGCGTTCCACGTCAACTACGCGGTCGTCGATGATTTCGACCCCGACGGCCCGGCTGTGCCTCTCCACGAGCGCCCGGTGCTCGACCGTTGGCTGCTGTCGAAGCTGGCCGGCCTGGTCAAGACGGTCGACTCCAGGCTCGCCGACTACGACGTCAACGGCGGCTCGCGGCCGATCCAGGCCTTCGTCGACGATGACCTGTCGAAGTGGTACATCCGCCGCTCGCGAAACCGCTTCTGGAAGTCGCAGTCGGACACCGACAAGCTGGCCGCCTACCAGACGCTGCACACGACGCTGCTGACAGTGGCGCGCCTGCTGGCGCCCTTCACGCCCTTCGTCTCGGACGCCATCCACCGCAACCTCGCCGGCGGCCGCAGCGTCCACCTGGCCGACTTCCCGGGCGTCGACGCATCCGCCCTCGACCCGATGCTCGAGGAGCAGATGGCGGCCGCGCGCCGCATCGTCGAGGCGGGCCTGGCGGCGCGCGACGCCGCGCGTATCAAGGTGAGGCAGCCGCTGAAGTCGATAGCCGTCCCCGGGGAGGCCCTGCCCGAGGAGATCGCCTCCCTCATCCGCGACGAGTTGAATGTGCGGGAGATCGTCTTCGGTGCGCCCGAGGTGGAGCTCGACACCGACATCACCGAAGAGCTGAAGCTCGAGGGCCTGGCCCGCGAGCTGGTCCGGACGATCAACGACCTGCGCCGGAAGCTCGAGTTCAACGTCGAGGACCGCGTGCTCGCGCGCTACGAGGCCAACGGTATGCTGGCGACCGCTTTCGAGCGGCACGCCGACTACATCAAGCGCGAGACGCTCGCCCTCGAGCTGAAGCCTGGCCGCGAGGATGGCTTCCAGGGCGACGAACGTCGAGTGGAAGGAGAGCAGGTCTGGATCGGTCTCAGACGGAGCTGACGGTCAGCGCCGGGAAGGTCGCCTTCGCCGTCGTCGCGGTGCTGGTCTTCGTGGCCGACCGCGTGACGAAGGAACTGGTCTCGGCCAACGTCCCCTATGGGACGGAGTTTCCGGCGATCGATCACCTCGTGTGGATCACCAACATCCACAACTCGGGTGCGGCTTTCGGACTGGCGCCCGCGCTGGCGCTGGTGTTCCTGGTCGCGTCGATCGCCGTCTCCGTGGGACTTGTCGTCTACGTCGCCACACACAAGAACGACCTGATCGTGGACGCAGTCCTCGGGCTCATCCTGGGCGGCACGATCGGCAACGGGTTCGACCGCGTGATGTACGGCACGGTCACGGACTTCATCGCCGTCCATTTCTGGCCCGTGTTCAACGTCGCCGACTCGGCTGTGAGCATCGGCGTCGTGCTGTTCGCGTTGGGGTACGCGATACGGAAGCCCGGCGCCGCCTGACCGCCGCAGCGCCGGCGGCGCGGCTGGACCGTTTTCTCGCCGACCACACCGAGGGCCTCACGCGCTCGGCGGCGCTGCGTCTCATCAAGGAGGGTCGGGTCGAGCTCAACGGAGCGATCGGGCGCGCTTCCGACCACGTCGACGCCGGGGACGTGGTCGAGTTCTCGCCGCCTGCGCCCCGGCCTGGCGCGGCGGCCGCCGAGCCCATCGACCTCGTGGTCGTCTACCAGGACGACGACCTCGTTGTGGTCGACAAGCCTGCCGGCATGGTTGTGCATCCCGCGCCCGGCCATCACACCGGGACGCTGGTCAACGCCCTGCTGGGCCTTGGAGGGACCTGGTCGACCGCGGGCGGCGAGGAGCGGCCGGGAATCGTGCACCGCCTCGACAAGGGGACGAGCGGGCTGATCGTCGCCGCGCGCAACGACACCGCTCATCGCGCGCTGGCGGCGCAGCTCAGCGATCGGACGCTCAGCCGTACGTACCTCGCCATCGCGCGCGGTGTGGTCAGGACGCAGGCCGGCGAGCTCGAAGGCGCCATCGGCCGCCACCCCAAGGAGCGCAAGCGGATGGTGGTGGTGGCATCGGGTCGGTTCGCGCGCACGAGGTATGAGGTCGTCGAGCGTAAGCGCACGCATACACTCCTGCGCTGTGACCTCGACACAGGCCGTACGCACCAGATCCGCGTCCACCTCGCGGCCCTCGGGCATCCGATCGCCGGCGACGCGGAGTACGGCGGCCGAAAACCAGGAGAGCCTGATCGTCCGATGCTGCATGCCTGGCGGCTGCGGCTGCGCCATCCCCGCACCGGCGCCGAGATGAGCTTCGAGGCGCCGCCGCCAGCCGACTTCCAGGCCTACTGGTCGTCGCTCGCGTGAGCGCGCGGCCAGGCCTGGTATTCGTCATCTCGGGGCCGTCGGGCGTCGGCAAGGACGCCCTGATCGAGAAGCTCGTCGCGCTGGATCCAAACCTCGAGCGTTCGGTCTCGTACACGACGCGGCGCCCGCGCTCAAACGAGAACGACGGCGTCGATTACTCCTTCGTCAGCCGCGACGAGTTCCAGCGCCTGGTCGATCGCGGGGAGATGCTCGAGCACGCCGTCTACGACGGCAACTTCTACGGCACGTCGGCGCGGCGCGTAGAGGAGCTGCGAGGAGCAGGCTTCGACGTGATCCTCAAGATCGAGGTCAAGGGGGCGGAGCAGGTGCGCCGGCGCCTGCCGCACGCGACGTTCATATTCCTCGCGCCGCCGTCGATGCAGGAGCTGATCCGGCGCACCACGCTGCGGCGGACGGAGAGCGCGGAGGAGCGCTCGGCGCGGCAGATGATCGCCGAGACCGAGATGACCTTCGCGCCCCACTACGACCACGTGGTCGTGAACGACGACCTGGACCGCGCCGTCGGCCAGGTGCTCGCCATCATCCGGAGCGTGCGCGAGCGCCAGACTTAATCGCATGCCCTTGGACCCGACTCCAATACCGCCCGAGCTGCGCGGGATCCGCGTCGCCATGCTGGTCGCCGGCGGCGTGGCCGCCTACAAGCTGGTCGACATGGCCTCGGCGCTGACGCAAGCGGGGAGCGAGGTGCGGGTGGCGATGACCGCGTCGGCCACCCGGTTCGTCGGGCCGCCGTCGTTCGAGGGGGTGACGGGCAACCCGGTGCTGACCGGCCTGTGGTCGCAGGGCGACTCGCCCGAGCCGCACGTGTTTCTGGGCGACTGGGCGCAGGTGATCCTCCTTGCGCCCGCCACCGCCAACGTCATCGCCCGTGTCGCCCAGGGCCAGTCCGACGACATCGTGACCGCGACCCTGCTCGCCGCCCGCAGCCCGGTGGTGGTCGCCCCGGCCATGAACGACGCGATGTGGGCCAAAGCTGCGGTGCAGGAGAACGTCACCGCGCTGCGCACGCGCGGAATGGTCGTCGTCGCACCGGCGTCCGGCCACCTCGCGAGCGGCCACACTGGCGAGGGGAGGCTCGCCGGCGTTCCGGCGATCCTGCAGGCGATGGCCGGCGCGCTGCGGTCCCGCTACGACCTCGCCGGCCGCTGCGTGGTGGTCACGGCGGGCGGCACGCGCGAGGCGATCGACCCAGTCCGCTTCATCGGCAACTACTCGAGCGGCAAGATGGGTGAGGCGGTGGCCGCGGCGGCGGCCGATCGGGGCGCGCGCGTGACGCTGATCACCACCGTTACGCACCCTGCGCATCGTGGAGTGGATGTGCACTCGGTCGAGACGGCGGACGACATGCTCGAAAAGCTCCGCCAGGAGTTGCCGGGCGCCGACCTGCTCGTGATGGCGGCGGCCGTGGCGGACTTCCGGCCGGCGCACCGGGCCGAGCACAAGATCCGGCGCGAGGAGACCCCTCGCCTGATCCTCGAGCTTGAGCCCGTGCCAGACCTGCTCGCGAGCCTCGCCAAGGAGCACGAGGCGCAGGGTGTGTTCATGGTCGGTTTCGCCGCCGAGGGCGGCGACCTCGACGCCAAGGCGACGGACAAGGCGCGCCGCAAGGGCCTGCAGGCGATCGTCGCCAACGACATCTCGCGCGGCGACATCGGTTTCGGCAGCGACTACAACGCAGGCGTGATGCTGTTCGCCGACGGCACCCGGCACGAGCTCGACCGGATGACCAAGCGCGAGATGGCGGACCGGATCCTGGACCTCGTCCTGCCCCGCCTCAAGAGATAGGAATGCCCCTTTACGCCGAGGTGGCCGTTGAGGCGGCGCGCGCGCTCGACCGCGAGACGTACAGCTACGCGGTGCCGGACACGCTGGACGTCGTGCCGGGACACCGTGTCACCGTGCCGTTCGGGCGGCGGGCGACGTACGGCTTCGTCGTGTCGCTGGGGACCGACGACCCTGGGGTCGAGGTCAAGCCGATCACGGCTGCGGGCAAGGAGCCGCTCCTGCTGCCCCACCAGGTCGAGCTGGCGCGCCTAGTCGCCGACCACTACTGGGTTCCGCTCATCGAGTGCATCCGCGCGATGCTGCCGCCGCGTGTGCGTACGAGCGGCGCCGGATCGACAGTCTCCAGCCGGCAGAAGCGCCACAGCCGCCTGCTCGACCTGGCGCTGGCGCCGGCGCCCCGGCTCGAAGCGCCCTCGCTGACCGACGAGCAGAAGGCGGCGCTCGAGGTCATCGAGGCGAACCCCTTGACGCTGCTTCACGGCGTGATCGCAAGCGGCAAGACCGAGGTCTACCTCGAGGCCGCGAAGCGCGCCCTGGCCAGCGACCTGCGCGTGCTGCTGCTCGTCCCCGAGATCTCGCTGACACCGCAGCTGGTCCAGCGCGTGCGGGCGCGGCTCGAGGCGCCGGTGGCGATCCTGCACAGCCAGCTCACCGAGCTCGAGCGCGCCCAGCAGTGGTGGCGGGTGCGGCGCGGGGAGGCGGCGGTCGTCCTGGGCAGCCGCTCGGCGGTGTTCGCGCCCATCCCCAGGCTGGGCCTGGTCTGCCTCGACGAGGAGGGTTCGTCCGCGTACAAGCAGGACCGCACGCCGCGCTACGAGGCGGGCTGGGTGGCGCGCCGACTCGCCCAGGTGACGGGCGCGCGCATGGTCGCCGGCTCGGCGACTCCGAGCGTGGTCGCGTATCGCGAGGCTTCGACGGGCGCCTACTCGCTGGCGCGGCTGACGAAGCGCGTGCGCGGCGAGGACGCGCCCGTGGAGCTCGTCGACATGCGCGACGAGGTCACGTCGGGCAACCGCCAGCCGCTGTCGCGGCGCCTGCTTCAGGTCGTGGATGAGACGCTCCGCAACGAGGAGCAGGCGATCCTCTACCTCAACCGCCGCGGACTCTCGACGTTCGTGATGTGCAAGGAGTGCGGCAAGTCGGTGCAGTGCCTGGGCTGCTCGGTGGCCCTCGTCCAACATCAGGAAGTAGATGGCTTGATCTGCCACTACTGCGGCTACTCGCGGCCGATGCCGGTCATGTGCGACTACTGCGGCAGCCGGCAGGTTCGCGGGCTTGGGATGGGCACGCAGAGGCTGGAGGGCATGGTCAAGAAGCTCTGGCCCAACGCCCGCGTGCTGCGGCTGGACAGCGACTCGGCCCGCGGCCCCGACTCCTACTTCGACATCTGGGAGACGTTCAGCGAGCGGCGCGCCGACATCCTGGTCGGCACCCAGCTCGTCACGCGCGGCCTCGACCTGCCGGCGGTGACCAGCGTTGGAGTGGTCGACGCGGACCTGCCGCTCCACTTCCCCGACTACCGTTCCGCCGAGAACACCTTTGCGATGGTGGTCCAGGTGGCGGGTCGCGCGGGTCGCGATGGGCGGGCCGCCCGCGTCGTCGTGCAGACCAGCAACCCCGAGCACTACAGCCTGCGGTGCGCCGCGACGGGCGACTACGAGGGCTTCTACGCCGCGGAGCTGCCGTCGCGCAAGGCCTTCACGTTTCCGCCTTTCGCCGACCTGGCCGTGCTCACCCGCACCGACACGGACGACGCCCGCGCCGCCGCCTCCGCGCGGGAGGCCGCCGATGCGATCGCCTCCGGGCTGCTCAGAGATGGGGTGGAGGGCATCCGCGTGATGGGTCCGTCGCCTGCGTTCATCCACCGCCTGCGCGGCGAGTACCGCTGGCAGGTGACGCTCAAAGGCCAGGGCCTCGAGCGGGCGCGGCACCTCGCGCCGCGCGGCCGGGGCTGGAGCTTCGACGTCGACCCGGTGACATAAGAAGGAGGGAGCGTTGAGGGACACGGCGACGAGAAAGGCGGACGTTCTGGCGATGCTTGAAAAGCAGGGCGACCTCTGGCTGGCGACGGCCGACCGGTCGGGCAAACCCCACGTGATCCCGGTCTCCGCCTGGTGGGATGGAGAGGACCTGGTGGTGGCGACCACGGGGTCGAGCCGCACCGCTCGAAACCTGGCGCCGCGGAACGAGGCGAGGCTGGCGGCCGGGACGCCCGCCGACGCGATCGTGATCGACGCCGAGGTTGCGGAAAGGGTGCCGGCGACCGACGCAGGCATGGTCGCGGAGGGCTTTTCACGCGCCGTCGGGTGGGACCCGCTGGACGTGGGGGAGGGCTGGGTCTTCTTCCGGCTGAAGCCGTCCCGGATCCAGGCCTACCGCGGCTACGACGAGCTGCAGGGCCGCGAAGTCATGCGCCGGTCGAAGTGGCTCGCCTGACCCGGAGTGGGCTTCGATGCGTTAGCTCGTGGGTAGAATCGAGTTCGTGGCAGTGCGTGCAATCCTCAATTTCGACCAGCCGGTGCTGCGCGAAAAGGCGAAGAAGGTCGCCCGTGTCGACACGTCCATCCAGCGCCTGATCGACGACCTGACCGAGACCATGCTGGCGGCGCCGGGCGCGGGCCTGGCGGCGCCACAGATCGGCGTGCCGCTGCGCGTGTGCGTCGTCAAAGGCGACGAGAACCAGATCTGGGCCCTGGTCAACCCGGAGATCGTCAAGAGCGATGGGGTGCAGGTCGGCTACGAGGGCTGCCTGAGCTACCCGGGATGGGTGGGTGAGGTGGCTCGCTACGACACAGTCGTCGTCAAGGGCCGCAACCGCCGCGGCAAGGAAGTGCGCATCAAGTCGAGCGGCTTCACGGCCCGCGCGTTCCAGCACGAGCTGGATCACCTCGACGGCGTCCTCTTCATCGACCGCCTGACCAACCTGGACACGCTTCAGCGCGTCGAGGACCTCCAGGCCGACGAACAGGAAGCCGCGGTCGCCGCCGCATCGGGGTAACCGCCTTCAAGATCGTCTTCCTCGGCACGGCGGAATTTGCCGTTCCCTCGCTCCGCGCTCTCGTCGACGCGCGCCATGACCTCGTCCTCGTGGTCACCCAACCCGACCGGCCGGCGGGCCGCGGTATGAAGCTGACGGCGCCGCCTGTGAAGACGACGGCGCTCGAGCTTGGGCTCGACGTGTTCCAGCCGGAGAAGATTCGCGAGCCGGCTGCCGTCGAGCGCCTGCGCACGGCCGCGCCGGAGCTGATGGTCGTAGTCGCGTACGGGCAGATCCTTCCGAAGACGGTGCTCGACATTCCCCGGCTCGGCGTCGTCAACGTGCACGCGTCGCTGCTTCCACGGCATCGCGGGGCATCGCCCGTCGCCCATACCATCCTCGCCGGCGACCGGGAGACCGGCGTCACGATCATGAAGATGGACGAGCAGCTCGACCACGGACCGATCCTCGGCGCGCGGAAAGTGGCGATCGAGCCTCAGGAGGACGCCCCGCAGCTGACGCGCCGGCTCGCGGGCGTTGGCGCCTCCCTCCTGGTCGAGACGCTGGCCCGGCTGGACGAGGTCCGCGCCGTGGAGCAGGATCACTCTCAGGCGACCATCGCGCCGAGACTGCGGCGGGAGGATGGGGAGCTGGACTGGGGCGTCGGCGCGGAGGAGATCGACCGGCGGGTGCGCGCGCTTCAGCCGTGGCCGGGCGTCACCCTGCCGACGGCGCGAGGCCGAGTGAAGGTGCTGAGCGGCCACGTCGAAGGCGACCGTTACGTGCCGGAGGTGGTGCAGGTGCCGGGCCGCAAGCCGGCGCCCGCGGCGCAGGTGCTGGGCGATGCCTGAGAAGGACGAGCTCGCGCGCGACGTCGCGGTCAACCGCCGCGCCTACCACGACTACTTCATCGACGAGAAGTACGAAGCCGGATTGGTGCTTACAGGGACAGAGGTCAAGTCGCTGCGGGCCGGGCGGTGCAACCTGCGCGACGGTTTCGTCCGCATCGACGGCAACGAGGCGTGGCTCGAGAACGTGCACATCTCGCCCTACGCGCAGGGCAACCTGATGAACCACGACCCCCTGCGGCCGCGCAAGCTGCTCCTTCACCGCAAGCAGATCGCGAGCCTGATCGGCAAGGTCCGCCAGAAGGGCTACACGCTCATCCCGCTGCGCGTGTACTTCTCCCGCAACCACGCCAAGGTCGAGGTCGGCCTGGCCCGGGGCAAGCGCGAGTACGACAAGCGCGAAGCGATCGCGGAGCGAGACGCAAAGCGCGAGATCGCGCGAGCGATGCGGCGTTAAGACGGCCTCAAAGGTTCGAGAGCCGGCACTCGGATGGCCGCGCGGCGGATTTTGCGTTCGAGGGCCGGCACTCGACCTCAGGCGGCGAGGTTGATGCCGATCGCCCGCAGCCGCTTGTTGAGCGATTCCATGGCGTACGCGACGATCTCGCTCTCCGTGTAGCCGAACTCTGTGACGTAGCTCGGGTCGGGCGGATCGAGGGTGCCGGAGATCAGGGGCAGGCACTCCACCAGCGTCTTCTGGATCAGCGGCGCGAACCGCTGCGGGTCCTCGCGCACGGCTTCCTGAAGCAGCTTGATGCCGAAGCTGACGTGCCGCGACTCGTCGCGGGCGACCGCGGTGAAGCCGCGATAGAAGCCGCGGTCGTTGAGGCCCTGGTCGCGCATCGACTCCAGCTCGAAACGCTGGCCCGTGAGCGCGATCGTGGCCTCGATGACGATGTGGTACAGGGTCACGCCTTCGACTAAAGCGTCGAAATCCCTGGGGTTGCTGGCGAGCCGCTGAGCGGTCGAGGGAAGGCGCTCGTAGAAGAGCTCGTTGTAGCCCTCGTTGGCCTCGGGCCGGATCTCGACCAGCAGCTCTTTGAGGTTCTTGGCGTCCGTGCCGGCGACCTCGTGCCACCAGCGCTCGAAGAAGACGGTGTGCCGGGCCTCGTCGACCATCTGGGTCGAGAGGAAGATCTCGATCTCCGGCGTAGGGGCGGCCCAGACGAAGGGCGCCAGGGTCGCGGTGACGCGCTCCTCGCCGTTGAAGAAGAGGCGATGCGACCAGAGGGTCGCCTTCCGGTCGAGGTCGGTCGCCTCCTCCCAGTCCTGGCGGTCGAGCGTGAAGTCGAGGTCCGCGACGGCCCACTGCTGGGCCTCCCAGCGCCGGTAGAGGTCCATATATGTGGGCATCGTCTCGATACCGCGATCGATGAACGAGAGCACGTCGTCGATGCGCAGGTCGCCCATGTCTTTGAGGGTGGCGCGGGCGATCCGATCGACATCGACGGTCATGGGTGCGTCCAGTGTAGGTGGGCCGCCTGATGGGTAGAATCTGGTTCGCAACCGAGTTCAGCTTCGTGGGGGCGTCCGGTCTCGACGGGGTAGTTGGGCTCTGGGATTGCGAGCCGAGAGCCGCGAGCGATACAGCGCAGCGTTTACAAACGCCAAGAACACCAACGCTTTCGCCCTCGCTGCGTAAGCAGTAGAGACGTGAGTCCCGGGACTTAGATCCCGGGTGTCGCCCCGGTCAGTTCGGCGGACCGGGTAACGGCATCACATAGACCGAATTGCCGTCCCGAGGGCGCCGCGGCCTCGGGGCGGGACACTCACCGCGGCTGGCTGAAGCGGATCCCGTCGGGAGGAGCCGCCAGGCGAGAACCAAAATCCTGAACACGCTCGTAGATATCCCGGGCGACGCTGCTTCGGACGCGGGTTCAACTCCCGCCGCCTCCACCAAGTTGAACCCGCCGGCGGCGAATCCGCGAAAGTATCCAAGGACATGAGGGCGCTCTTCGCGATGCTCGCCGACTTTGCGCTCGGCCACCCTGACGGCAAGGCTTACATCCTCGGCGGCGGCATCGACATCCTCCGTCCCGCCACGCTTCCTGTCGTACTCCCCAACATCTCCTTCATCGCCAAGATCGAGTTCACCCCCGCCGAGACGGGCCGGCCCAGGGTGATCGAGGTCGTCCCGCTCGACAGCGACGCCCGGCCCCTCGGTCCGCCCGCGCGGGTGGACGTGACGCCTCAGCAGAATCCCGACTACCCGGGATTGCCGGTTTCGGTTCAGGTCGTGCTGAACTTCCGCGACTTCAAGGTCGAACGGGCCCAGACTCTCGCTTTCGCGGTGCTGGTCGACGGGCACGAGGTCGCCTCTGTCCCTCTGCACGTGATCGCCCCCCGCCCCGACGCTTGAGATAACAATCTCTTGCGTTAACACAACAATTTGTTGTAGGATCGCCAGGATGGCGAACGGCCGGCGCATCCACAACCGGCTGGCCGTGCTCAGGGTCGAACGCCGCATCTCACGTTTGGATTTGTCGCGGGCAATCGGCGTCAATCCGCAGACGATCGGGTACCTCGAGCGCGGCGACTACAGTCCCAGCCTCGAGCTGGCGCTGCGCCTGAGTGAGGTCTTCGCCCTTCCGGTCGAAGCGATCTTTTCGACTAAGCCGTTCTCGCCCCTGTCCGAGCAGGTCTACGGCAACGTGCGCCAAGAGGAGGTCTCCTGATGAGGGCTAAGCTGCCCCCGGGCACCCGCGCGGAACAGGTCGAGTACGCCCGCAACCTCATGCGCCGGGAGCAGCTCGAGATTCCGACGATTCGGATGACCCGGGCCAAGCGCCGAATTGCCGTCGCCGGCCTGTATGTGATCGTGGCGGCGACGGTGGCGTGGCTGGTGGCCCTGGCCGTGAACCTGGTCTCCGGCAAGGCGATCGCAGTCCTCTATTTCCTCATGGGCGCGCAGGCGGTCTTCTTCGTGGTGCTCACGTACTCGGTCGGCGCGCTGAACAAGGGTGACTCGAGCCTCGACGAGCGAGAGCGCTCGCAGCGGGATCATGCGACGGCGCTCGCTTACAAGATCCTGATCGTGGTGGTGTCTGCGCTCACTGCCGGCGGGGTTGCCGCCAACCTGGCGTTCCACTGGGTCCCGAAGATCAACCCGGCGCTGGGGCTGGTGCCGTTCGTGGTGCCGTTGATCTGGTTCGTGGGCACTCTGCCCATGGCGGTCATGGCGTGGACGCTTCCCGACCCCGACCCTTCGCCCGAGGGCTGAGCCTTTATCCCGTAGCTACTCGCTTGCAAACCGGGTAACCTTCGGCCGGGTACCGATTTGAACCATCTCTGGCAGCGCTTCCTGCTCGCGAGCGCCCTCGTCGTCGGCCTGGCGATCGGCGTGGGCGCCACCGTGTTCGGCTACAGCAACCTCGGCGCCGTCGATGTGCATTGGTCCGTGTGGGAGCTCAAGGGCATTCCCCTGTGGACGGTTGCGCTGGTCCCGGTAGCCCTGCTGATCATCTTCGGCACGCTGTATCACTGGCTCGACGGCCTGCACCACTTCACCGAGCACATGCGCCACCGCCACCGGGTGCACGAGCTGGAGGCGGAGGTGGGGCGGTTGCGGGCGCACCTCGATCAGGTGCTCGAGATGCCGCGCCACGACGGGGCCGAGCTGCCCGCCAAGGAGGGCGCCAAGATTTCACTGCCCGCGGCGGATGTCGGCGAGGCCGACCTTGCCATGAGCATGATGGAGCCCATCGACAGTCACGTGGTTGAAAGCGAGCCGCCCGCCCCGACACCGGCCCCGGCCGCCAAGCCGTCTGGCGACAAGAAGAAGCGCGCCAAGCTGGTCCTCGAACCGAAGCCGGACAGCGAGGACGCCGAAGCGCCGGCCGAGCACACCAACGGCGCCGAAACCGAGGCCGCCGTCCCAGCCCAGGAGGCCTAGCCCGACCCATGGCGGAGCGCCGGAGAGCCGGTCGTCTTGTCGTCCCTCCGCGCCAGGTCCCGGCGGACAAGGTCCTGCTCGAGCGCAGCGCCATAGAGGAGCTCGCGCACCACGCGGACCCGTGGCGCGTGCTCCGCATCCTGTCGGAGTTCGTCGAGGGCTTTGACGCCCTCAACGACGTAGGTCCGGCCATCACGGTGTTCGGATCGGCCCGCACCAAGCCAGACGACCCCTTCTACGCGGCCGGGCGGTCGCTTGGGGCTGCCCTGGCCAGGCGCGGCTTCGCCGTGATCACCGGCGGGGGCCCGGGCATCATGGAGGCGGTCAACCGCGGCTGCCATGAGGCGGGCGGCCTTTCGGTCGGCTGCAACATCGAGCTGCCGCACGAGCAGGAGCTGAATCCCTACGTCGACCTGGGAGTCGAGTTCCGCTACTTCTTCGTGCGCAAGAACATGTTCGTCAAGTACGCGCGCGGATTCGTGATCTTCCCGGGCGGCCTCGGCACGCTCGACGAGCTCTTCGAGTCGCTCACGCTGGCTCAGACCGGCAAGATCGAGCACTTCCCGATCGTGCTCTTCGGCTCCTCGTACTGGAAGGGCCTCCTCGACTGGATGCGGGCGATCGTCCTCGCCCACGGCGCGATGGCCGAGGCCGACTTCGACCTGATGACCGTGACCGACGACGTCGAGGAGGCGGCCGCGATGGCCACCAGGCCACTGCCAGTCGAGGTGGAAGAGCCGCGCGAGCAGACCGGCGAACCGAAGGCTGAAGCGCAATAGCCACGGCGGCGCCGCTCGACCTCTTCTTCCTCGCCGACGGCGCGCAGACCGATGTCTCAATCGCCCAGCGGGTCACCGCGTTCATCGACGGCGCGCAGCAGTCGCTCGAGATCGCGATCTACGACCTGCGCCTCGACTCCGCGCCGGGAAGCATGCTCAGCGAGTCGTTCGCGGCCGCCGTCAAGCGCGGGGTCGCGGTGCGCATGATCTTCAACCAGGACCACGCGCAGGCGATCCCCGTTCCGCCGCCGCCTGAGATCGACTGGGCTTTCGTCGACCAGCTGAAATCGCTCGGGGTGGCGATCAAGCCCGTGCCCGGCGTGCCGGATCTGATGCACCACAAGTACGTGGTGCGCGACGCCGCCATGCCGCAGGCCGCCGTGCTGACCGGCTCGACCAACTGGACCAACGACTCCTGGACCCGCGAGGAGAACGTCATCGTCACGGCCGCCTCGGCCGAGCTGGCGGGCGCCTACCGCCAGAACTTCGAGGAGCTGTGGGAGCGGCCGGACGTTGCGCTTTCGGGCCGCGTCTCTGCCGGCTGGCTCTCGCTTGCCGACTCGACCCGGGTGCGGCCCTACTTCTGCCCTGGTCGCGCGCTCAAGCTGGTGCACGCGATGTCGCGCACGATCTCGTCGGCGATAACGCGAGTCCGTATTTGTTCTCCGGTGATCACGTCGGGGCCCATCCTCGGCACGCTCGCCGAGCTGTGCGAGCAGGGGAAGATCGACATCTCAGGGGTCTACGACGCGACCCAGATGGACGAGGTCCAGCGCCAGTGGGGCGGCCAGGCCACGGCGTCCTGGAAGATCGGCGCCTTTCACAGCGTCGCGGCCGCGGCGCGGTTCGGCTCGAAGCGGTCGACCCCGTACGCTAAGGGGTCGGTGCACGACTTCATGCACGCCAAGATCCTCGTCGCGGACGACTACGTTTACGTGGGCAGCTTCAACCTCTCCCACAGCGGCGAGAGCAACGCCGAGAACGTGCTCCAGATCGAGAGCGCCGCGGTCGCCGATACCTGCGCTGCCTACATCGACAAGATCGCCGCGCGCTACGGCGGCCCGCCGCTGAAGGGTTCGTAGAAGCTGACGCGATCTCGGATCCTCTGGCTCGGGGTGGCCGCGGCGGTCGTCTTCGCGGTCATCTTCACTCAGGTCTTGCCCCGGCTCGAGCAGTCCACGGGCACGGTGCTGATCGTGGCGTCGGGAAAGACCGCGGGGACGATCGCGCCCAGCCCGGTGCGGCTGCACGGCTCGGCGAGCTGGGCCGTCCTGGGCTCGGTCTCCGGCTCCTACCCCGCGGCCCCGAGCCAGCGTGAGCTCCTGGTCGTCACCGTCGTGTCCGGGACCTACGACGGCGTCAGCCTCGGCCCAGACAGCACTGGGGCGACGGTGGTGGTGAGCGCCGGCCAGGTGGAGCCCGTGCTTTTGGGCATCGACGGGGGACACATGGTCGCGGGCGCGGTCTACGCCGGCAACGACCAGGTCAACCTCGGCCTCGGCGAGCTGGCGGGAAAGTTCGTGTCCATGCCGCCTTTCGCGCTGGAGGACCAGAACGGCGGCGTGTTCGACAGCCGCTACATCGCCGGCCGCGACCTCGTGGTCGCCGCCTTCAACACCACATGCCACCAGACCTGTCCGCTGTTCACCGCCCTGTTCTTCCAGCTCCAGAAGCACCTGCCGGGCGGGGTCGAGCTGGTGGAGGTGACGACTGACCCGGGCACCGACACACCCACCGTCCTGCACCACTACGCGCAGTCGCTCGGCGCGGGCTGGACCTTCGCCACGGGTTCGCCGGCCGCGCTTGCCGCGTTCTGGCGCCCGTTTGGTGTCGACCTCGCGAGCGAGGACGTCCATGTGTCAACCCTCGCGCTGGTCGACCGCCACGGGTACGTGCGCCTGGTGTACCGCGGCGTGCCTGACGTGGGCCACGACGTGCCGCCGGCCCTCATCACTTCGTTGAGCGCCGAGGGCTTGCACGAGCTGGCCTCGGGCGGCGACGGCTGGGGCTCGCCGGACGTGCTCGGCGCGCTGCTGACCATCACCGGTCCCGAGCTGCCCGTCGCCATCGCCGGCGGTGGGCGCGCGCCGGCGTTCTCGCTCGCCACGACAGGCGGCGCGGTCGTCAGCCTCGGCAAGCTCGCCGGCCACCCGCTGGTCATCAACTTCTGGGCGACGTACTGCCCTCCGTGCCGCGCCGAGATGCCGATGCTCCAGCGACTCGTGCCGCGACAGGGCTCGGCCCAGCTGGTCCTGATCGACGAGGGCGACAGCCGGAGCGCCGCGATCAACTTCCTTCAGGGCGCCGGCATCAGCCAGGATTCGCTGCTCGACGGCGACCTGTCGGTGGGGCATCAGTACGGGGCGATCGCTCTTCCGACGACTGTCTTCGTCAGGTCCGACGGCACGATCGCGGGGCGGCAGATCGGCCAGCTCGACGAACGCGTCCTCGCGGCCGAGCTCTCGACTCTGGGAAACTGAGCCTCCGAATGTCATCCGTCGTGCTGTTTCGCCGCGTCGCCGTGCTCACGGCGATCGGCGCGTATCTCCAGATCGCGCTGGGGAGCGTGGTCCGCGTGACTGGCTCAGGCCTTGGGTGCCCTGACTGGCCCCTATGCCACGGCAGGCCCTACCCGCCGGCCGACATCCACTCGATCATCGAGTACTCGCATCGCACGGTGGGGACCATCACCGGCGTGCTGGTGCTCGCCACGGTGGTGGGGGCATGGATGCTGTTCCGCTCTCGCCGCCCGGCGGTCGCGTGGCTGGCGACGGCAGCCCTGCTCGCCTACGGCGCGGAAGGGGTATTGGGCGCGCTGGTGGTTTTCGGCGAGCTTCCCTCGTGGCTCGTCGCCGTCCACCTTGGGCTCGCGATGATCGTCGTCGGCGGCCTGATCGCGACCGCGGTGCTGTCGATGCCCGGAGCTCAGGGCGTCCCGGACGCGGGCTTCAAGCGGCTGGCGGCCTTGGCCGCAGGCGCGACCTACGTGATGCTGCTCACAGGCTCGACCGTGGTCGCGAGCAAGGCGGACGAAGGCTGCAACTCGTGGCCGCTGTGTGGCGGCGGTTTCGCGCTCGACTTCTCGGGCGTGAACGCGTTCACGATGCTGCACCGGGGGACGGTGCTGGTCGTGACCGTGCTGCTCCTTTACGTGCTCACGACCGCCATCAGGCGTTGGGGCGAGGTCGGTGGGATGCGCATCACCGCGGCGGCAACCATCGCGCTGCTCGGCCTGCAGGTCGCGGTCGGCGCCGCTTCCGCGTTCACCGACGCCGCGCTGCCCAACGCACTCCACGTCGCGCTGGCGACGCTCGTGTGGTCCGGCGTGATCACCACGGCGGCGCTCACGCAGCCGAGAGCCGACCGCGCCTCCGCGCCCTCGCGCCTCAGAGTGGAGAGGACGGCCGTATGAATGCGATCGCCGCGACGTTCAGCACCAGCGCAGCGCAGGTCGCGCGCGACTACGTCAGCCTGCTCAAGCTGCGCATCGTCGCCCTGCTCGACGCGACGGCGCTGGCCGTGATGATTCCCGCCGCCCATGGGCACCCGCGACTGGCGCCGGTGCTCGCGGTGCTCGTCGGCGGGACGCTCGCCGCCGGAGGCGCCCACGCCATCAACTGCTGGTTCGACCGCGACATCGACGCCGAGATGAGCCGCACCCGTAAGCGCCCGCTGCCCGGGGGGCGCATACCCGCTGCCCATGCGCTCGTGATCGGGATCGCGCTCAACGTCGTCGCCTTCGCGGTGCTCTGGACGTGGGCCAACCTGCTGGCCGCGGTGCTCGCGCTGACCGGCGCGCTGATCTACGTCTTCGTCTACACGATGTGGCTCAAGCGGTCGACCCCGCAGAACATCGTGTTCGGAGGGGCGGCGGGGGCGATTCCGCCCCTCGTCGGGTGGGCCGCGGCTACGGGCGGACTCGACGCCACCGCGGTCGCCTTCTTCGGGGTCGTGTTCTTCTGGACGCCGCCGCACTTCTGGGCCCTCGCGCAGGTGATCAAGAGCGACTACGCGCGCGCCCGCATCCCGATGCTGCCCGTCGTCGCAGGCGAGAAGTCGGCCAAGCGGCAGAGCGTGGTCTATGCGATCGCGGCCGCGGTCGTGAGCGTGGTGCCGTTCTTCACCGGTGCTGCGGGCGCGATCTATCTCGGCGGCGCGGCCGTGCTCGGTGTCGGGCTCGTGGGCCTGACCATCCTCGACCTCAGCGGGCGGCGCTGGACGCGCAGGCTCTTCGCCTACTCGCTGATCTACGTGGCGGCGCTTTTCGGCCTGTTCGCGGTCTCACCCTTCTTCCCGTAGCCGGCTCATGGAAATCGTTCGCCTCCACCTGGCGGACATCAGGGGCTTCAATGGCATCCCTGTCCACGGCTTCGTCATCAAGCACCCACGAGCCGGCGCAATCCTCGTCGACACCGGCGTCGGCTACCCGGACGACCTGGTCAAGGAGTGGCGCGTGGTCAACCGCCACGCCGCCGACGCCCTCGCCGAGCACGAGCTGAGCCCGGCCGACGTGCGCATCGTCATCAACACGCACCTCCATTTCGACCACTGCGGCCAGAACGCCGTCTTCAAGCACGCGCCGTTCTACGTCCAGCGCGGCGAGCTCGAGCGCGCGCGTCGTGAAGATGACGTGACGGCCGAATGGTTCGACTTCGCAGGCGCGAGGTTCGAGCTGGTCGATGGCGACTCGGAGATCGCGGAGGGCGTTCGGGTCGTGGCCACGCCCGGCCACACCGTGGGCCACCAGAGTGTGATCGTGGACGCCGATGGGGGCGGCGCGCTGATGATCGGCGATGCCGCGTACACGGCAGACATCTACGAGGCGGGAGACGGCGCGGACCTGACGAAGTGGCGAGGCCAGTACGCGGATCGGGACTCGTGGTCGGGTTCGCTGCGGCGGCTCCGCGAAATGAACCCGAAGGCCGTCCACTTCTGCCACGACACGCGCGTGCTCGGGCACCTGTGAGCCATTTCGGTCCGCTGGTGACGGCGGAGTGGCTGCACGAGCACCTCGGCGAGCCCGACCTGCGGGTGATCGATTTCCGCTGGTACCTCTCGGGGAAGAAAGGGCGGGACGAGTACCTCGCCGGCCACATCCCCGGCGCCGTGTTCGTCGAGCTCGACGACGTGACTGGCGATGGCCACGGGCGGCACCCGCTTCCAACCGGCGATCGGTTCGAGAACGCCATGCGCGCGGCCGGCGTGCGCACCGGCACGAGAGTGGTCGTGTACGACGACGTTGGAGGCTCGGTCGCGGCCCGCCTGTGGTTCCTGCTGCGCTGGTTTGGGCACGCCGCGCAGGCGGTGCTCGACGGCGGCCTGCAGGCCTGGGCCGGTCCGCTCGAGCAGGGAGAGGTCGAGGTGGCGCGGGGCGACTTCGAGGTGCTCGAGCCAGACCGGTCGCGAATCCTGGACTACGAGGAGGTCGCCGCCCTGACGGGAGCCCCGCTGCTCGACTCGCGGGCCGGCGAGCGCTACCGCGGCGAGATGGAGCCGATCGATCCGAAGGCGGGCCACATCCCGGGCGCCCGGAGCGCGCCGTTCGCGGGCAACCTGCGCGAGGACGGGCGCTTCAAGTCGAAGGAGGAGCTGCGAGAGCGCTTTCGCGAGCTGGGAGTCGGGGGCGGGGAGCGCGTCGTCGTCTACTGCGGGTCGGGCGTGAACGCATGCCACAACCTCCTCGCCATGGAGCTGGCGGGAATCACCGACGCGCGCCTGTACGCGGGCTCGTGGAGCGACTGGTCGCACCGCGACGCCCCGGTCGCCACCGGCGACAAGCCTTAGGATTCGCCCGTGATCCTGCAGGGCAAGCGGGTCCTGATCGCCGGCATGAGCGACCGCCGCAGCATCGGCTATGCGATCGCGGTCGAGGCGCAGAAGGAAGGGGCGGAGCTGCTGCTCACGAGCTTCGGCCGGATGATGAGCATCACCCAGATGACCGCCAAACGGCTGAACCCGGTGCCCGACATCCTCGAGATGGACGTCACCAAGCCCGACGACATCAAGGCCGCGGTCGAGCAGGTGTCGAACCGCTGGGATCGCGTCGATGGGGTCGTGCATTCAGTCGCATATGCACCGCCGGACGCACTCGGCGGCAAGTTCCTCACCACACCGTGGGAGAGCGTCGCGACGGCGCTCCAGGTCAGCGCCTTCTCGTTCAAGGAGATCGCCGCCGGCTTCCTTCCGCTGATGCGCGAGCACGGCGGCTCGCTGGTCACGCTCGATTTCGACAACTCGACTCAGGCGTGGCCGAAGTACGACTGGATGGGGGTCTCGAAGTCGGCGCTCGAATCGGTCACGCGCTACCTGGCCCGCGACCTCGGCAAGTACAAGATCCGCGCCAACGCGATCTGCGCCGGACCGCTCGCGACCCTGGCCGCGAGCGGCATCCCCGGCTTCAAGGACTTCGAGGAGGTCTGGGAGCAGCGGGCGCCGCTGGGCTGGAGCCTCCAGGACCGCACGCCGGTCGGGCGGGCCGCCTGCGCCCTGCTCTCCGACTACCTCGACATGACCACGGGCGAGCTGCTTCACGTCGACGGCGGCTACCACGCCATGGGCGCGGAGATGCCCCCGACCGACTGAGAAAGGGGTACGGCACAACATCTTGTGCCAGGCGCCGGACAACCGCGCTACATCATGTTAGGCTCTTGCAAATTCAACCCCTGGAGGTACGCGGTTTGCGAGAGTGCTTGGTGATCTATGTGGACGCCGCTCTCGACAGGAACGGCCGGGCCGGATGTGGCCTGGCCGTTTTTGTTAGAGGGCGGGCTGTGTACACGGAGTCGTTCGGCTTTTCGCACCTTGGTGGCTCGGCTCAGCTCGAGGCCCACGTGTGCGCGGGCGCACTCGATCTTGCCGCCGCGCGCTGGCCGCACCACCGCGTCATCGTGCGCACCGACTGCGCGCCGGTCGTGCGCAGCCGGATGCCGTCCAGCGACAGCTTCCGCATCGCGGTGCACGAGGTCCGCGAGCGGTGCCGGCGCGGCTGGCGTGTGGTGCGCTACGTGAGCCGCAAGGCGAACCCGGCGCACGAGCTCGCGCGCGAAGGGCTCAAGAGCCTGTCCCGTCGGCAGCCCGCTCTCGCCGCTGCATGACCCTGGCACCGAATTGACCTAACGGTTAGCACGGCTGGCGAACAAGCGTCCGTCCCGTCACGGTTATACTGCCCGTTGAAATGGCAACAGGCCCACGCCGTCGGCGCATCGGAGGACACGAGCTCGTCGAGCAGTTGAACGCGGTGGTCGCGCAGCTGATCAAGGAAAACCGCAAGTTGAAGCGGCAGGTCGAGAAGCTGAGCGCGCGCGCCACCGGGGCGGCGAGCGGCACCGTCGACCGCAGCCTGCGCGCCATCCAGAGGCGAGCGCAAAAAGCGCTTGGCGCGCCGGCCAAGCGCAGGAAGCGCAAGGTCGCGACGGCGGCCAAGAAGACGACCCGCAGGGGCCGTCCTCCGAAAGCCGCAGCTTAGCTATCTGAAGTTCGGACCGGGCGGGCCCTGGGCCTCCATGTGCTTCGCGGTCCGGTACGCGTCGACGATGCTGTAGACCCACAGCGTCCCGCCTCCCAGCTCCATCGGCACGCCGATCGCGGCGCCAATCACGCTGAGGTCAAGGTCGAAGCCGAAGAACTGCATGCCCACGATCCCGGCGAGAAACCCGACCCCCTTCATGTTGTGGCCGAGATAGAAGTGGCCCATCCCCGGGATCAGCGCCAGCAAGGCCGCCACGCGTGGGTCCTTGCGCGGGACCGGCCGTGTGTACTGCCAGCTCCCTGAAGCCGGCGCGCCGCAGCGCGGACATGGGGCCATCGGATTGGTGAGCAGCGCCCCGCAGCGGCCGCAGAGGACGTCCGAAGCCATCTCCCTCTAGCATGCCCGTTTTGTTACCTTCGCAATCGATGGACGTGGGCTTCAGCTCGGCGGAGGAAGCCTTTAGAGAGGAGGTCCGCTCGTGGCTCGAGACCAACCTTCCGGCTGAGTGGCGGCACCGCGGCATCGGCGGTTACCGCGAGGACGAGGAGGAGGAGATCCAGCGCGAGTGGCAGAGCCGCCTCTACGAGGCCGGCTGGCTGAAGCTCGCCTGGCCGGTCGCGGAAGGCGGCCGAGGCGCGACACCGGTGATGCAGGCGGTGTACCAGGAGGAGATGGCGCGGGCCGGCGCCCCGATCATCCTGGGCCGCCTGGGCGTCACTTTGCTCGCTCCGACGCTGCTGGTGCACGGATCGCAGTGGCAGAAGGAGCAGTACGTCGAGAAGATCCTGAGCGGCGAGCTGATCTTCTGCCAGGGGTTCAGCGAGCCCGACGCGGGCAGCGACCTCGCGGGGCTCCGGGCGAGGGCCGAGAAGAAGGACGGCCGGTGGATCCTCAACGGGCAGAAGACATGGTCGAGCGGCGCCCACTACGCCGACCGCAGCTTTCTCCTCGCGCGCACGTCGACGGGCGGCGAGCCGCACAAAGGCATCTCTTTCTTCCTCGTCGACATGAAGCAGCCGGGGGTCGAGGTGCGGCGCATCAAGCAGATGACCGGCGGCGGCGAGTTCGGCGAGATCTTCCTCACGAACGCGGAGGTCGAAGAGCGCGACCTCGTCGGCGAGCCCGGCGCGGGGTGGAAGATCGCCATGACCGTGTTCGGATTCGAGCGGGGCGGCCTCGCGCAGGCCGCTCGCTTCGAGCGCGTGGTGTCCGAGCTGGCATCGCTCGTTCGGGACAACGGGCGCGGCGCCGATCCGGCCGTGCGCCAGCGCGTCGCCCAGGCGCAGATCGAGGCCCACGTGTTTCGCCTCAACGGCTTGCGCAACCTCACGCGCGTGGCTCAGGGCCAGCCGCCTGGGCCCGAAGCGTCCGTGACGAAGCTCTACTGGAGCGAGATGGACAAGCGCATCCAGGAGACGGCAGTGACCGTGCAGGGCGCGTACGGCGCGCTGGCGCCCGAGTCGCCGTTTGCGGTCGAGGACGGGCGCTGGCAGTACGGCTGGATGTGGGCGCAGGCCGAGACCATCTACGCAGGCTCGTCCGAGATCCAGCGCAACATCATCGCCGAGCGCGTGCTCGGACTCCCGCGCGGCCGCTGAGCGTGAACATCATCGACGTCATCGACCGGCTCAAGACGCGCATCGGCGTGGAAGGTCCGGCGGTGTCGGCGACGGTCGAAGCAGGCCATGTCAAACGTTTTGTCGAGGCGATCGGCGATCCCAATCCGCGCTGGACGGCCGAGGTTCCGCCGACATTTCTCGTGGCGCTCGCGCCCGCGATGCTGCACCTGGGCGACGCCGAGGAGTTTGGTCGGGGCTGGCTGAACGGTGGCAATCGGTTCGAGTATTTCGCGCCGGTCCTGATCGGTGACCGGATCACGGCCAGGACGCACGTCGCCGACGTGTACGACAAGATGGGGGCTACCGGGGAGATGCTGTTCATCGTGTTCGAGACCGACTACGTGAACCAGCACGGCAAGACCGTCGCCCGGCTGCGCGGGACGGCGATTCGCCGGTGAGCGGCGTGCCCGCCGTCGGCGAGGAGATTCCCCAGCTGGTCAAGGATCCGACCACGCGCCAGCTGGTGCAGTACGCGGGCGCACAGGGCGACTTCTACGAGATCCACTACGACCAGGGCTATGCCCGAAGCGTGGGCCTTCCCGGCGTGATCCTCCACGGACTGCTCAAAGCGGCGTTCCTCGGCCAGCTCGTGACCGATTGGCTCGGCGACGGCGGCAAGCTCGAGACTTTCGAGGTGAGCTATCGCGGCATCGACGTACCGGGCAGGCCGTACCTATGTCGCGGCGTGGTCAAGAAGGTCGATGGCGACCACGTCGAGCTCGAGGTCTGGGGCGAGGACGCGGACGGCAACCGCACGACCATCGGGTCGGCCAGTGTGGAGACGACCGGCTGATGTTCTCGTTCTACCTGCTGCTCAAGTACATCCACATCCTCGCGGCGATCGTCGCGGTCGGCTCGAACATCACCTATGGGGTGTGGAGCGTGCGGGCTCGACGCGATGCGGCCCATATCGGATTCGCGCTCAAAGGCATCAAGTTCCTGGACGACCGCATTGCGAACCCCGCCTATGGGTTGGTGCTGCTGACGGGCCTCGTGATGGTCTTCATGGGGCCCTGGTCGATCACCTCGCTCTGGGTCATCGCGGCGCTGGTGCTGTTCGTCGCCGTGGCCGTGATCGGCTTCGCCTACTTCACTCCGCTGGTGCGAAATCAGATCAGGTTGGTCGACGCGGGAGACACGAGCTCGCCAGAGTTCGAGCGGCTGTCGCGCCGGAACGCGATGATCGGGCCGATTCTTGGGGTGATCGTGCTCGTGATCCTCGCCATGATGGTGTTCAAGCCGAGCCTCTGAAGGGGCGCGCCGGCGCGCATGACCAAGAGCACTGAGGCGTCGATCACGCAGTAGCCGCCCGCGATCACGGACGGTGGGTTGCCGGACGGGATGTGCGTCCACGGTGCGACGGGCAGCCAGGCCCAGTTGCCGAAGCTGGTGCCGAAGATCTCGAGCTCGCCCGTGGCGATGAAGATGGCCGCGAACAGCGACCACCGCGGGGAGCGGAGCACGAACCAGGCGAACACTGGCAGGCACATCGCTCCCTGCAGGTCGAAGCGCCCGGTCAGGGCGGGGAGGACGGTCAGGCCCGCCAGCGCCCACAGACCCGCGCCTCCGAGCACCACGTGAGCCACGCGCTTGCCGTGCTCCTTGACGATCGGCGTGCCGGCGGCGAGCAGCCCGAAGAGGTACACGAGCCCGTGCCCCGGAGGCACGAAGAGCGGCACGTTGTGAAGCCGGTAGCGGTAGACGCCCCAGATCAGCGACCCGAAGATCTCGAATCCCGTCGCCACCACGACGCAGATCCACACCTGCGTCCGCTGCTCCCTGGGCGCCTTGAGCGTGCACAGGTACAGGACGGCGAACGTCAGCAGGCCAAGTCCCCACTGCTGCCAGAGCGCGCCGATGCGGCTGTCGGCGAGCAGCAGGAGCGGCGTGTAGGTGAGCAGGTAGGCGTGAAGCCAGTAAGGCTTGAGGCGCTTGATCAAGGACGAGCGAATGGTAATGCGTGGGGGGATGCCGATCCCCCCACGCGGTCGATTGCTATCCGAGCGTGCCTCGCTCGCTGATGATGCTGCCCTGGAGGTGCCAGGCGTCGTTGGACCAAGTCTCGACCTGCTCCTGCATGATCGGGAAGTGATCGGTGTTGGAGGTGGTCACGGTGATCCCAGGAAGGAGGAAGGGGTTGGTCTCGTTGAGCTTGCTCGAGGCGATCGCGATGATGTTCGCCCGCGTCAGGTTCGAGCCCGCCTGCCTGAGGACGTCGACCATCGTGTAAGCGACGGCGACCCCGTAGATGTTGAACCCGTCGTTGGCGTTGCAGGTCGAGCAGTTGGCGATTACCTGCTTGTACAGCTGCATCCCCGCGTCGTTGGCCCACTGCGGGTCGGTC
>Ga0207646_10001514_pt1 | contig 28621 bp, 17 predicted proteins | sample KBSK5502metaG_FD_184343 | JGI IMG/M metagenome (GOLD analysis project Ga0207646, IMG submission 184343) | Corn, switchgrass and miscanthus rhizosphere microbial communities from Kellogg Biological Station, Michigan, USA - KBS K5-50-2 metaG... | ecosystem: Host-associated > Plants > Roots >...
GGTCCACGTCGCCGAGAATGACCTCGGCCTCCGCCGCGCTGTGCTTCAACTCCGATCGGTCAGCGAGCATGCGCAGTTCGATGTTTTTGCCGGCGGAGCGAATCTTTTCCACCTCCGCGGGCGACAGCCTCTCCGCGCAGACGATCTTGATGACGCCATCGGGCTTGGGCTCGACCAACGGGTAGTTGGCAGCGACCACCGGATCGTGAGCCGTGCCGGGGGACTGCGCCATCCCCAAATTAGCCACCGTTCCAGTGGCCGCCAGTCCGGTGAGAAAATTGCGGCGGGAAATATTGTCGTCTGACATAAGTGTAGCCTCCCTATTGAATGGAATAAATCTCCTTCTTGAACTGATCAGATTGGCAATCCGAAGGCGGCTCGAATCACTCGCCTCACTTCACGACAATCTCTGATTGCCTGTTGAGCGTGGGACCTGATTGCTGATTTACCCCGGGTAACGAAAATCGACCGCGAAGACACTCAATGCGCTCATTTGCGGTTGCAAGGTGATCCACTGCGGTTCGACTTGCAAGGTCAAGGTCAACAGGTGCGCCAGGTTGTGCGTCTGACTGAAGTTGATCCCGCCCTCTTCAAGTCGTGCCTTGAGGTATTTCTCTGCGCATTGCTGGGCGTGAAAGCAGGAGGCGTCGTAGTTCGGATGTTTGCGCGCGCGGTAAAGCTGCTGCGCGGCGAACCAGTCGCCTTCAGCCTTGTCGATCCATTCGCGCGTGATCGGCTTCATACATCACTTTTCCTCGTTCGAGGATCTCGCGCATGAAGCTGTCGCCGAGCTCGATCCGTTCGCGGACTTCTTCCGGCGAACGCACCAGCAGATCCATCGGCGCAAGCACGTTGAGGTGATTCAAAATTCGGCACTGATGCAATGATTGTTGGGAAAAAGGCCATTAAGCTATTGAACAAGTGGGACTAAACCCCAGTGATTAAACTGCACATTTATAGCTTTGCCTTTTTGGGCTCAATTCCTGATGTTTGTGGGGGCGGAATCAAGGTCTGCCCTCAATAATTTAAACGACATAGCCAAGACTTGGTAGAAGCACCTTACCAACAATTATTGCATCAGTGCCCAAAATTCGAATGGCTTGTCTCGCGTGACTGCCCTCGTACGGCATGACCACTAACAGATCGATGTCGGAATCCGACGTCGGCTCTCCGTCAGCCTGCGATCCGAACAGTATGATCCGTTCGGGGTGGAAAGCTGCGGCAATCTGCTCGCACAGCCGTCTGATATACGCTAGCTTGCTGCCGCGACGGTTATCAATTCGGTACCATTCCGTTCTGGAATCCATTACTTCTGTCGGAGCGGTTCTCATCCGGTGATCCTCACCACAGCATTTTATCTCATCTCAAACTGAAGGCGATATAGCAGCTCCAAGCACACAGGTCGAAAACTCTCTTCCGAGTTGTCAGTGCGGGATGACCGCGTCTCTCAAGTGCGCAATATTCGGGTACCCGTTCATCGCCAGCCGGCACGACGGGCCGGGGCCGTAGAAGCGGGGCGCGTGAAAGGTGAGCATCGGGACATAAACCACATCTCCCTCTTCGGCGATGATCACACCTTGATGCTCGATCGGGTAGCGGATCTGCCCTGCCATGACGAGCCAGAACTCGGCGCATTCGGGGTGGTAGTGGCCGCGGTCTTTCGGGTTGAGCGGGGGCAGGTCCTTCTCGTAGCCGTAGATGATATTGGCCACGGCCCGGTCGTCGTGCACGAACCGGCCGCCTTTGTAGCCCGGCGCTTTCGCCAGCTCGTACAAGTTGATGTGGGGCTGATTGCCGCGGTCGTAGGGGCCGGGTTTGCGGTTGAGCTTGACCGGGATCCATTCGATGCCGGGAGTCTTGGGCGGCTCGACCTCCTGCGGGTAGAGGGTCTTGGCCTTCGCGATGTTGACCTCGAAGCGCAGCGAAGGCCTATCGCCGATGGTTTCCAGCGCGTAGATGGTTTGCATCGGAACTTGAACCATCGAGCCTTTGGTCGCGACGAACGGCTCCTGCCCCTCGATCTCGAAGCGGACCTGACCGTCCATGACGATCCACCACTCGCGCGTGTCCGGGTGAAAGCGCTTGGAGACCTTGGTCCCGGGGGCGGCGGCGATGTATTCCGCGTGCATGTGGTCATCGTCTACGACGACCTCGCGCCAATCCGCCTGCCCTTTGTGCTTGGCCTTCAGGTCGGCGAGCCGCGTGTGCGGCTTGTGGGGCGGAACGTACTTGCTAGGTTGGACGGGCTTGGGGGCCCAACTGGGAGCCTCCTGACTTCTGACTCGCCGCTGCGATACGTTCAGAGCGATCAGGGCGAGAGAAAACACGGCGGCTGTCACGAACATTCTTTTCTTCATATCACCCCCTGTCTGACGATCTCAATTTACTTCGCGTCCACCGATCCAGACGGTGTTGATCTTGCGGGTATTCCTGATGTCAGTGAGTGGGTCGGCGTCCAGCAGAATCATGTCTGCGCGTTTACCCTTCGCGAGCGTCCCAAAATCGCGGGAAATATGGAGCGCTTCGGCGGCATTCAAGGTCGCCGTCTGCAGCGCCTGCGCTGGCTGAAGTCCCGCCTCGACCATCAATTCGAGCTCGCGGTGCTCGAAGAAGCCCTGGAAGCGTGCCGGCGGGCCGGTGTCCGACCCGAAGACGATTGTGACGCCCGCGTCCCACAGCTTCTTGAGATTTTTCTCCGCCATTTTGAGCTGACCCGGATACTTTGAGAAATCCGGGTCAGCCTTAATTCGTGCCCCGTAAGCCGGGTCTTTCAACTGGCGGATGACGTCCGGGTCAGTCCAGCGAGTGAAGAAGGGATCATCGAGGAAGGCCGGCGGCTCGGCGTAAATAAAGGTCGATTCCTCGCGCACCAGGGTCGGCACCGCGAACGTCTGCTGCTCCTTGAGCGCGCGAATCAGCGCGTCGTCAATCTCCTGGTCGCGCACGCTGTGGGCCATGCCATTGACTCCTGCCGCGACCAGTCCCTTCGCATCCTCGAGATAGAAGAGGTGGGCCATGACGCGCAGGCCGCGCTGGTGCGCCTCGGCAATGATGGCGCGGTAGAGTTCGGGCCGGATCTTCGGGTAATGGCCCCAATGATCATCGACCCAGATCTTCACCAGATCGACTTTCTGCCGGGCTAGCTCCTCGACATTTTTCCGGACCTCTTCGACGCTCTCGACTTCCCGCGGGACGCCGGCGTTGCCAGGGAGCACCGCCGGGTATCCTCCCTTGCCGGTGAAGCCGCGGCCGGCGGTGAAGACGGTGGCGCGGGGAGCTTCATCCGACTTGGCGGGTCCGCGGAGCTTGAACATCGGCTCGAAATCGGTGCCCAAGCTCATGACGGTGGTGACGCCGTAGCGGGCGTATTGGCGCAGGTGTGAGAGGACGTTTTCTGCGCTGTAATTCTCGGGCCCGGCTTTGAGCCCCCGCGTCATCCCGACGTGACCGTGAGCGTTGACGAGCCCCGGGATGACCGTCTTGCCTTTTCCTGAAATGACTCTTGCCCCCTTGGGCACCTGAACTGAGCTGCGTGGCCCGATGGCCTGGATCCGCCCCTCACTGACGATGATCACACCGTCCTGGATCAGCGGCCGGCCAGTGCCGTCCCAGATGTTTGCTCCCTCGATCACAAAAGCTGTGGCGGCGGGGCGGGCTGCCTCCTTCGCCTTCCCGAGCAAGGCGAAGGCGCAGACGAAGAGACAGAGGAGCAAGGAGGCGCAGATTTTTTTCTTCATGGTGGCTTCAGCTATTACGATGACGTGCTTCTTCGAGAATTTCCTTGGCCCGCGTCGGGTTGAAGACGCCGCACGAACAGAACCGGGAGAGATACAGGCAAGCCTGTTCCGGGGTGCGGCGCCCTTCTTTGACCCAGTCGATCATCTTGCGGGCGAAGGTGAAGGAGATCATGCCGTGGCCGCACATCGTCGAAAGCTCCAGCACGTGCCGGTCGGCCAGGCGGTCGGTCCGGCCCATAAAGCCCAACGAGTATTCCACGCTGTGGCGGGCCAGTCCCACTTCCTGGCAGCACTCCTGCGCGCGGTCGATCAGGGCGCTGATGTTGATTGACAGTCCCAGGTCTGCCTTCCGCAGTTCGGCCACGAACTCCTCCATCGGCTCTTTGCGATCAAAGACGGCCGCGACCGTGGTCGGTGAATTGACGCCCTCGATGACGGCCTCGAAATCGGGGTCGCTCTTGCGAAACCAGTGGGCGAGCGGATTGAGCCGCTTGGCAGGCCGGTAGATGCTGCCGTGAGAGCCGTCGCCCAGGTTGACGGGCTTGTATTGGCAAGCCAGGCGGAGGAAGCGTTTGAGTTTGGGCACCGAGTCCTGGTCGTTGTAGCCGCGGCAGGGAATGGCGAAGACGATGAAGTCGTGGCGCAGGTTCTGCTCGTTGCCGTAGCGGTGCAAGGTGTTAGTCATGAGGTTTCCCCTTTGCGCTTCACCCGACGTTGACGTGGGCCTGTGCCATTTCCACGGACGGGCGGCCCAGGCCGAGGTTGGTCTTGCCCCGGTTGAAAGTGAATCCTTCGCGGATCAAGATCTCTTCCAGCCGGTTCTCGCCCTCCTGGTCGCACCGCGCCGAGACGCCGACGGCAACCACGGTGTCGAGCGTCTTGGCCACTGCTTGGATTTTGTGGAGGATGGCGGGCACGTTCACAAGCGCCGTCTTGAATTCAACAATCGCCGAGAGAATCTTTTCGTTGAGGATGTCCGTTCGGATTTCACCCGTAGAGGTGTCCGTCATGAGGCTCGTGACGGGGTTCCTCTGCTCGAAAGTAATCCCCGTGCGGGCGAGGGCCGTGGTCATCTCTTGAATCTGCCAGAACCGCACGCCAACAGTGGGCCGGCCGAACTCGACGGTGAAACCGGCCTCTTCCAGGCCGACGCGGTTAGTGATGTCGTTGGTCTTGACTTCTTCCGTGCCGCGGCCATGGACGCCGGTGCTCTCATGCGGCACAATCGGGTCAGAAAAGGCGCGGCGCACGATGCGCGGCCAGGTCAGTTCCTGCTCGGTGATGGCCGCGGTGGGGCAGACATCGGGTTCGGGATCGAACCTCCACCGGAACCAGCCCCCGAGCTTGCGGATCGTTCGCACCATGGTCGGGTTGAGGTGCTCGGTGCTCATCCCGCGGAAGCAGGTGTAGCATTCCACGCACTCGTCCTGGTTGACCGTCGCCCGCTTCTTGACCGGGTCGATATGGATGGCGCCCATGGGACAGATCGCGACGCAGTTCCCACAGGCCACGCATTTCTTGGGATCAATAATCATCGCATCCCCTCCCTTCGCAAGCGGGGTTCGTTTCTTAAGCTAACTCCTGGAGCTGAACTGCGGCGTGCACCCACGGTACCAGCAAGTCTGCGAACCGAGGTGCTCAAGACTAGCACCATCTTCGGGTCCGAGGCAAATGTTTGGAAGCTTCTCCCGGCCCGGGGCGGTGATGAATCTAGCCAGGCGCCGACACTCTTGCGGGAATGGCTTGACACCTTGAACCGTGCGGGCTATAAGTCTGGCAGCCCGGCTGAGTGGTCAGACAGAATTGACGCACAGACATGTGTAGCGGCAAGTCCCAAAGCTTGGCCTTCACGCCGAACCGAGATCCTTCCATCAGACAGGGAGGGGCAGACAACCAGGCCCCGCAAGTGGTGGCGAGTCGCCCCTGCGGCCGCAGCTCACCTTAGAGTCTCGGGACCGGCGGGCATCTTTGCTGGGATGTCAGGATCGGGTCAGGAGACGGACCAGACGGAGAGTACTGAGGAGTCCGCGAAGCAAGGTCCCGGCCTCTCCGGATTTTGACGCGGCGAGGCGGGATTCACCTTTCACTCCTAGTAGTTCGTCACGATGATTTTGATGTTCGGAGTTCAAGCTTGAGCTTGCCTGATTGCTCAACCAGCAAGCTAAAGCTTGAACTCCAAACTTTCCTCATCTTCACCGTGACGAACTACTAGAGCGTTTAAGAAAAAGAATTACCCGTCCACGAAGTGACACGAAGGCGCACGAAGACAGAAAACCTCACAGGTCTCCGCTCTTGGTGTTCCTTCGGGTGGCTTCGTGGATGAATCATTGAATGCTATCGCGCTTGAATCCCGATTCGATCACAGTCCTACCTAACCACCGTATTCGAGGAGGCCACTATGAAGAAGACCAGCTCTCTCATCCATCTGATGCTCGGCCTGGTGTTGCTGGCGGCATTCGCCGCCGAGGCGCCGGCCCAAACGCAAGGGGAGATTACCGGCGTCATCACCGACTCGAGCGGCGCCGTCGTGCCCGATACGGCCGTCACAGTCACCAACGTGGCCACCGGGGCGACGCGCCGCGTGATCACCAATGAGGCCGGCGTCTACAACTTCCCGGCGCTGCCGCCGGGCGTCTACACCGTCCGGGTCGAGAAGTCAGGCTTCAAGGCCATCACGCGCCCCGAGGTCAAGTTGGAAGTCCAGCAGGTGGCGCGCCTCGACTTCAACCTCGAAGTCGGCGAGGTCTCGCAGACCGTGACCGTCGAGGGGCACGCGCCCCTGCTCTCCAGCGAGAGTACGACCGTGGGCACGGTGATCGAGAACAAACGCATCGTCGACCTGCCGCTCAACGGCCGCAACTTCCTCCAACTCGTGGCCACCGCCCCGAACGTCAGCTTCGGCTTCACCAGCGCCGGGCAGGCCAACTCGCGCCAGGGCGGGACGCGGGCCAATCAGAACATCTCGGTCGCCGGCCAGCGCTCCTACTACAACCGCTTCACCATCGACGGAGTGGAGAATACGGACGTCAACTTCAACACGCCGATCTTCCTGCCTTCGATCGACGCGCTGCAAGAGTTCAAGGTGCAGACCGGCGTCTATCCGGCCGAGTTCGGGCGGGCCTCGACGCAGATCAACATCTCGACCAAGTCGGGCGCCAGGGAGTTTCACGGCGCGGCCTTCGAGTTCCTGCGCAACGACGTGCTCGACGCCCGCATCTACGACTTCTCCGGCAAGGCCGCCAAGACCGCGGCCAAAGCGCCGCTGCGGTGGAACCAGTACGGGTTCGTGCTCTCGGGGCCGATCTGGCTGCCGAAGAAGTTTTTCGGCCCCATCGGCTTTGACAACCGCGAGCGCATTTTCTTTATGACTAACTTCGAGGGCTTCCGCGAGCGGCGGACCGGGCTCGGCCGCTACAACCTGCCGCCCGTGTCATTTCGCGGCGGTGATTTCTCGCCACTGCTCAACCCAGCCTTCACCGGTGATAAGTGTTCCGGGCAGGCGCTGAGAATAGTGGATGCGGCAAATAGCCGCTGCAACCCGGCTCAGGCACTCGTGCTTGACGCCTTGAACCGTGAGATCATTATCGGGTCGATTTACGACCCGGCCACGCTCAGAACAGTCAGCGGCGGCAAACTGGTCGCCGACCCATTCCCGGGAAACAAATTTGCCCCCAATCGCATTCACCCGACGGCGCTCAAGCTGCTGGAGTTTTACCCGTCGCCGAACCTCTTCCCGAACGCCCTCGGCCCCTCCGGCTTCAACCACGAACAGCCGCAGGGGAGTTTGACCGACAAGGACCAGTTCGTCGTGCGCGGCGACTTCATCGAGAGCACCGCGTCGAGTTGGGCCGGGCGCTACAGTTGGGGCGACGAGGAGCAACTCACTCCCGGCTTGAAGCTCAACGGCACGAAGCTGCTCACCAACGTCAAGCAGGTCATGGCCTCCAATACGCGGACCCTCAGCGCGAACAAGGTCAACGAAGCCCGCTTCGGCTACAATCAGTTCTTCAACAGCCTGGGCCGCGAACTCGCCAACACGCGCGACGTGGTGGGCGAGCTGAAGATTCCCGGCATCGAATCCGGCCCGCCCATCGCCTGGGGCATCCCCGCGATCGGCATCGCGGGCTTTGCGGGCTTCGGCGACGACTCGGAAGGGCCGTATGTCAACAACAATCGGACCTATCAGATCGTGGATAATTTCAGTTGGACACTCGGGAGCCACGCGGTGCGCTTCGGCGGCGAGCTGCGCTGGGACCAGTATAACCAAGTCGGCAACCAGTTCGCGCGCGGCTCGCTCATCTTCGAGCCGAACGCGACCTCAAGCGTCGGCGCCTTCGGCACCGGCCACGCCTTCGCCGACTACCTGCTCGGCTACTGCAAGCGGTGCGAGGTCTCGGTCTCGCTCGCCCAGGCGCAGTTCCGCGCCTTCAGCAAGTACTTCTATGTCGACGACTCTTGGAAGGTGACGCCGAAGCTGACCCTGAACTTCGGCCTGCGCTACGAGTACACGCCGCCCTGGCTCGACCAGACCGGGCGCCTGGTGAACATCTACGTGCCGTTCGCCGATTCGACGCCGAACGTGGCGGACCGCAGCCGCCACCCCGTCTTCGTGCGGATCGGCAGCGGCGATTTTTACGAAGGGCTGGCGCTGCGCTTCAACCCGGCGATCCAGGTGGCCCGCGACGGGCGCTTGGGCGAGCGCCTCGTGGCCGACGACAAGAACGACTTCGCGCCGCGCTTCGGCCTCGCCTGGAGCCCGACCTCGAAATGGACGGTCCGCACCGGCGCGGGCGTCTTCTACGCGCAAGACACCGGCAACCCGCGCTTCGACATGGCGCGCAACCTCGCCGGGCGGCGCCGCGACGAGGCCACCCCGGACCTGATCGACCTGACTTTCGATCAGCCGTTCCGCAACCTCGGCGGGACGGTGCAGATCAATAACCCTTACGTGCTCGGCAACATCTTCGGGCGCCGCACGCCGTACGTGATTCAGTACCTGCTCAACGTGCAGCGTCAGATCGGCAATAACCTCGTCCTCGAACTCGGCTACTTGGGGTCGGTCGGTCGCAAGCTCGAAAGCTTGCGCGCCTTCAACGAGGCTATCCCGGGCGCGACCGGGAGCACGACTGCGCGCTCGCCCTACCCGGAGTTCGGGCGCATCCAGGAGGTGGACGGCAGCGGCAAGTCGAGCTACAACGGCTTCAGCGCGAAGCTCGAGAAGCGCTTCAGCGCCGGCTTGAGCTTCCTCAATGGCTACACCTGGTCGAAGTCGATTGACACGGCGAGCGCCATCCGCAGCCACGACAGCGACACGCTCTTCCCGCAGAACAGCTACAACCTGGCGGCCGAGAAAGCGCTCTCGAGCTTCCACGTCGCGCACCGCTTCGTCAACTCCCTCACCTACGAGTTGCCGCTCGGCCGTGGGCGCCGCTTGCTGGACCGCGGCGGGGTGGCGGACGCTGTCTTGGGCGGCTGGCAGGTGAGTTCGATCTTCACGCTCCAGACCGGCTTCCCGCTCACGATTATGGTGGGCCGCGACCAGGCGAACACCGGGGGCGGCTTCGACCGGCCCATCGTCGTCGCGGGGCAGTCGATGAATCTGGATCGCGGCGTGCGCAACGCGGATCGCTGGTTCAATACGGCGGCCTTCTCCCTGCCGCCCTTAGGCAGCTTCGGCAATGCCGGGCGCAACACGGTGATCACGCCCGGGCTGGTTCAGTGGGACGCTTCGCTGCTGAAGAATTTCCGCTTCACCGAAAGGAAGTCGCTGCAGTTCCGCTTCGAGGCCTTCAACGCGCCGAACCACCCGAACCTGGGCAACCCGAACCGGAGCTTCGTCAGTTCGAGCTTCGGCAAGATCACCGGCACGCGCACGAACATGCGTGAGCTGCAATTCGGGCTGAAGCTGCTCTTCTAGAAGCCGGGCTGCCCGGAGGCGTCCGGCTTGCTGGCGAATCAGTACCGCGAGCGGTAGCGAGCGTACTTCCCGCAAACCAAGTCCGGGAGCCACGCTCGCTACCGCTCGCGGTACTGATTCAGCGCCTTGACGGATTCGCCAGCAGGATCACCTGTCGCCGCTTGGGTAGTTTCTGGGACACACACTGGAGGAACCCATGAAACTGAATTGCGTGTCTGGCTGGTCGCGCCTGGCGTTGCTGGCCGCCCTCATCCTGGCCGGGTCGCTGCTGGCCAACGCTCAAACGGCCCAACTCACCGGCCGGATCACCGACCCCAGCGGGGCCGTGGTGCCCGGGGTGAAGATCGTCGTCACCAACGTGGACAATAGCTCGCGGCGGGAGACGGTCTCCAACGATGAGGGCTACTACACGGTCCCGCTGCTCCAGCCTGGCAATTACCAGGTCGCGGTGCAGAAAGCAGGGTTCAAGCCCATCACCCAGTCGGGGCTTACCCTGGAGGTCCAGCAAGTCGCCCGCCTCGATTTCGCGCTCGACATCGGCACGACCAGTGAAGAGGTGAAGATCACGAGCGCCGCCCCGCTGCTCGAAAGCGAGACCTCGTCCTTGGGCAAGGTGATCGACGAACAGCGCATCCGGAACCTGCCGTTGCTCGGCCGCAACCCCTACTCGCTCGTCGCGCTCGTGCCCGGCGCTCGGCCCTCCGCCGGCCTCAACGACCTGCCGGTCGATCAGATCAGCACCGCCTTCGTCTCGATCAACGGGGCGCGCGGCAACCAGAACGAGTACCTGCTCGATGGGGCGCCGAACGCGGCCGCCGCGCAGAATCAGCCGGTCATCTTCGCCAACCCCGATACGGTGCAGGAATTCAAAGTCGAGACCAACAGCTACAGCGCGCAGTACGGGCGGGCCGCCGGCGGCATCTTCAACATCGTCACCAAGTCGGGCACGAACGAAGTCCACGGCGCGATCTACGATTACTTGCGCAACGACGTGCTCAACGCGAACAACTTCTTCTCCAACCGTGCGGGCATTGGCAAATCTCCGTTCCGCTTCAATCAATTCGGCGCCACGGTCGGAGGCCCCGTTGTTTTTCCCGGAAAAATCTTCGGCCCGGCGGGCTACAACGGGCGCCAGCGCAGCTTCTTCTTCGGCAGCTATGAGGGCGTGCGCTTCTCGCAAGGCGGGACCTACGTCGGGACGGTGCCGACGCTCTTGCAGCGCGAAGGCAACTTCTCGCAGACGCGTGATGCGCAAAGCCGGCCGATCCAAATCTTCGACCCGGCGACGACGCGGCGCAATCCGGCCAACCAGGCCCAATTCATCCGCGACCCGTTCCAAGGTAGCGTCATCCCGCGCGAACGCTGGAACCCGGTGGCCGTCGAATTACTCAAATTCATCCCGCTCCCGAACGCCGCGGGCAACCCCGTCACCGGCGCGGGCAATTACGTGACGAGCGCCGTCAACCTGATTCGCAAAGACACCTTCTCCGTGCGGCTCGACCACCAACTGACCCCGGCGCAGCGCCTCAGCGGGCGGTACAACTTCGACAACACGCCGCTCAACCGCCCGAACGTGTACGGCAATATTGCCTCGCCGACCTTCGGCCCGCAGGTCTTCAAGCGCCGGAACCTGGGCCTCGATTACACCGTCACCCTGAGCCCGGTGATGGTCGGCAATTTCCTCTTCAGCTTCACGCGGCTGGAGAATCACCGCGTGCCGCTCAGCTTCGGCTTCGACATCACGCAATTGGGCTTTCCCGTCGCGCTCAAGAGCCAACTCGTCCCCGAGTCATTCCCCTCGATCATCGTCACCGGCATGGGCGGCTCATCGAGCTTGACTAACACGGGGACGACAGCCCTGCTCGGCGGCAACGACCTGATCGCTTTCGGCGACAACACCGCCTCGTGGGTCGGCTCCGTGACGCGCACCTTCAGCCGCCACACGCTCAAGTTCGGCGGCGAAGCGCGATTGCTGCGGCCCAACTACCGGCAGTTCGGCGACCAGGCAATTCAGTTCAGCTTCAATCAAGCTTTCACGCAAGGGCCGAACCCGGCGGTGGCGAGCCCGACCTCCGGCGTCGGTTTCGCCTCGCTGCTGCTTGGGGTGGCGGGCGGCAGCTACTCGCGGGCCGCGGCGCTCGCCATGCAGCACGTCTATTGGGGCAGCTTCGTGCAAGACGATTGGAAGTTGACCGACAAGCTGACGCTCAATCTCGGCTGGCGCTACGAGTATGAATCGCCGCGCACAGAACGCTTCAACCAGCTCACCAACTTCGATCCGCAACTCACGCCGCCCTTACAAGCGCCGGGACTTAATTTGAAAGGGGCGCTCGCCTTCGTCGGCGTCGGGGGACGGCCGCGCGGGCAGTGGGACCCGGACCGCAACAACTTGGCGCCGCGCGTCGGGCTCGCTTATCAACTCACGCCGAAGACAGTCGTGCGTACGGGCTTTGGAATTTTCTACGCCGCCTTGACCGGCGTCGGCGGCGCCTCGGGCGCCTTCGGCGTGTCAGGCTTCGAGGCATCCACATCGGTCGTGACGAGTCTCGATGGCGTGACGCCGGTCACTTTCCTCAATAACCCGTACCCGACCGGGATCAACCAGCCGACCGGCAACAGCCTCGGCCCGGCGACGCTGCTCGGCCAAAACATCCGCTTCACTGATCGTAACATTCGGACTTCGTATTCGGAGCAGTGGAACCTCAACCTGCAGCGCGAACTGCCGGGGCAGGTCCTGCTCGAAGTCGGCTACGCGGGCAACCGCGGGCTCAAGCTGCAAAACGACCTGGAGTTGAATCAACTGCCGGACTCAGCATTGACTCTCGGCGACGCGCTGCGCGATCAAGTGCCCAACCCTTTCTTCGGCCAGATCACGACCGGCGCCTTGAGCGCCCGCATGGTGTCGCGGGCGCAACTGCTGCGGCCCTATCCGCATTTTCTTTCGATCACCGCGACCAACTCGACCTTCGCCTCATCGAGCTATCACGCGCTGGTGGTCTCGGCCAATCGGCGCTTCAACCGGGGGCTGACGGTGATGGCTTCCTACACGTTCTCCAAGTTGATCGATCAGGCGACGGGCTCATTCTCCGGCGAGTCGCTCAGTAACGGCGGGTTTCAGAACTTCAACAACCTGCGCGCTGAGCGCTCGCTCTCCTCGCTCGATGCCCCGCACCGCTTCGTCATCAACGGCGTGTATGCGCTGCCGGTCGGGGCCGGGCGGCGTTTCCATCCGGCGGGCGCGACCGGCGTGATCCTGGGCGGTTGGGAACTCTCCGGCATCGCCAGTTTCCAGAGCGGCGGCCCGCTCGCGATCACGAGCGCCTCGAACACGAACTTTTCGCAGGGCGGCGGGCAGCGGCCAAATTTGAACGGGCAAGAGCTGCGTTTGCCAGCGGGCGAGCAGTCGATTTCACGCTGGTTCAATACCGACGGGTTTTCGGCCCCGCCCGCCTTTGCCTTCGGCAACGCGCCGCGCACGTTGGGCAGCATTCGCAGCGACTCTCTGGCCAACGTCGATTTTTCAGTCGTCAAAAACACGAAGCTCACCGAGCGCGCGACGCTGCAATTCCGGAGCGAGTTTTTCAACCTGCTCAACACGCCGCGCTTTGCGCCGCCCAACACTTCGTTCGGCAACCCGTCGTTCGGGCAGGTCACCAACCAAGCCAATCAGCCGCGGGTGATTCAGTTCGCGCTGAAGTTGATTTATTGAGGTGAAGGCTCAGGCTCGGAGTCGTTCGGAGTACCGAGGCGCGGTGAACTAGTGATCAACGCCGGCAGCGTGGAGGAGATCGACGCCGCCTTCCGCCGCGGCTCAGGTGACTACGTGCACCAGCAGGGGCCGGCGCCTCAGCAGCTTGAAAATTGGGTTAACTACCTCGACAAGCTGGCAGCTTGTCGGACATCAGTCGAATTCGCCCGCAGTATCTCAGGCCGCCGCACTCCACCGGCTTCGATTATCTACTCTCGGCTGATCAGGCCTCGATAAGTTGCCGCCAGCGGCTCATCGCCTCTCCGCTCTGTGATCCGGATTGAGGCTTCCGCCCCGGCCACGCGGAAGGCCGCGAAAGACCCGGCGTACTGCTTCCTCACTTGGCCGATCTTAGCTCGGTACCCCAGAGCGTCGCTCCCATTGACGATCCAGGTGGGGCGCGGGGCGAGGGCCGCGACCAGGTCGGGGAGATCGTAGAGCCTCAAGGCGCCCACAACTATGTGCTCGAAGACCTGCCGGTGAATCCGGTTGGCGACGACCGCCTGATAAGAGATCAGCATGCCTTCCAGCGCCACTTGCTTGATGCGCTCGTCAAACACCGCTGCATAAAGCAGCGGCACCGCGCCTGCCTCTTTGCCAAAGCCGTAGATCCTTTCGCGGTCAACCTCCGCGCGCAATGACAGCAGGTCAATGCCCCGGCACACATCCCGCGCCCGCATCCCGACCAGCGGTTTGCCGAGGAGCAACGCGGTCATCGCGCTGTTGTAGTCGCCGAAGTAGACGGGGAAGTCGCTCCCCTGCGAGGCCTCCCGATACTGGGTCTCGCCCATGCCCCTGGCATCGATCGCCAGGACGACGAAGCCGGCCTTGACCAATTGTTCGATCTCCCCGCCAGGCGCCGCCCCGGCCGCCTTCCCCCGCCCGTGCACATACAAGACGGCTGGCTTCCGCGCCTCTGCCGTGCCGGGCACAAACAGCAGGGCCGGCACAATGATGCCCGGCTCGCTTTCGTAAACTAGCTTCTCGATGCGGTAGCCGGGGCGATTGATCTCGCCGTATGGTTTGACCTGAACGGCCCCTTTCGGCAACTCGAAGTTGGTCAACTGATGAACTCGCCGCCGGACCTCTTCCCGGTAGCCGGGCAGACGCTCTCCGTTTGACGGGAGCGGACTCCGCTCTCTGAGCTGTTCCACTCGTTTTTGGTTTAAGGTGAAGATCGTTTCGCCGCCCAGCGACATCGCCACTTGGCCTGAGTCGGTGCAGTTCAACTCTTCTTCACTAGCCATGATAACTTCCGGCTCCGGCTCTTGATCTTCGATTCCCTTAAGCCAGCGGCCGAACCAGCGATAAGCGGCCATCCGCCGCGGCTGGCTGTAGCCGTGGCCGTCGTCGGCTTCGACCATCTGCAACTTCTCTGGCGCACCAAGCAGGCCGTAGAGGCGTGCGGCTTCGGCAAAGGTCTCACGGCTCCCGGAGATGGGGAAGAAATCCCGAATGGCCGACAGGATCAGGTAAGGCTTGGGCGCGAAGGCATGAACGAAATCGGCATGGTCGAGTCGGGCTTCGAGCCAGGGAGGCAAGTTCTGTTCGGCGTCCTGCGGCCCCAGCCTCTCCACCAGCCACCGCCACGAAGTCAGATAACAGGAAGGCGCCGCCACCTGGATGCGGTCCTCCAGCGCTGCGAGGTAGGCCGTGAGCATGCCGCCGCCGGAGTTGCCCGTGCAGCCGATCCGCGTCGGGTCGACCTCCGGCCGCGACAACAGGTAATCGAGCGCCCGCACCCCGTCCCAGACCGCGTAGCGGGCCAAGTTGTCGCCAGCGAGCAGGCACTGGATGCCGACGATCGTATGCTCAGTCGTCGAGCGCCTCACCTTCGACTCCTCGAAATCAGGGTCGTAGAGCTGCACGCGTTCGCCCTGCCCGACCGGGTCCCAGGCCAGCGCAACGTAGCCCTTTTGGGCCAGCGCGCCCAGCATCTGTTGCCACACCGGGTAGGCTTTCGCGCCCGCCTCGTGCCCCAAAGGGAAAAGAATCCCCGGATACGGCGGTCGCCCCTTTTTCGGCAGGTAGAGATTGGCCGTGACATAGAAGCGAGGCTGGCTTTCAAAGATCACCTTCTCGACCTTGTAATCCGGGCGCTCCAGCACACCGACAATTCGGGCATTGAGCGGGGTCCGGGCAGGAAGCCCGCCCAAGGCTTGCAGCATTCGTTCGCGGACGTAGGCTTTTCGCTCAGCAACCGCTGATGGAGTGGAGAAACGGGCGACCTTCCGCTCCCGCTCCTCGATCAGCGTCTTGGCGAGCTGATTGACATAAGTCGGCAGCATGTTCCTGAGCGTGCGGAACTCCCCCAGGCCGGAAAGAAAATCCAGTTCATCAGCGCTCTGCGCGAGCACCGGCCCGATGACCAGGCAGATCAGTAAGGCGGCAATGAGTGGGATGCTCACTTTCATGATGATCCTCTGTGGCATGATGACAATTTGACTGGTAATTCATCGCCACGAAGCTAGGGGGCGATTGGAGTACAAGCTTCAGCTTGCCTGCTTTCGAGTCAGGCAAGCTAAATTTTGAACTCCAAACCTCATCTTTTGGTGCTGGGCGCGCCCGCCCCCGCCAAGAGTCGCTCGACGTTGCGGAACAGAATCTGCTCGCGCTCCTCGGCCGTGAGGAAGGCGTTCTTCACCCGCGCGATCACGGCCGAAGGCTCGTTGATCGTGAAGTCCGAGCCGTAGAGCACGCGGTCGGCGCCGATCTCCTTCACCGCTTTTTCCAGGATCCCGACCCGCTCGATCCCCGACCCCGAAAGCTCGATGTAGGTGTTCGGGTGTTTCGCCACGAGCTCGATCCGGGCGAAGATGTCTTCACGGCTGGCGCCGAGGTGCGGGAAGACGATTGTCGTCTCAGGGAAGTTCTCGGCCAGATACCTCATCTCGCGCGTATTGGTGTGGATTTGCACGACCAGCTTTAGCTTCGTGGCCAGCTTCATGACTGCTGTCCATTCGGGGGTCTCGTACTTGTAGCCGGTCATGTAGTTGCAAAACTCGCCGAGCCAGACGAAGCCGTACTGCTGATGGCAGTCCTCGATCTCCCGCAGCGCCTCGTCGATTCGGAAAGGGGTGATCACACAGCTCCCGCGGAAACGTCCTTTGTAACGCTCGACATACTTCGCCACCTCGCGGTTCCCGTTGCGGTAGTCGTCCGGACTTTGGGCCTTGTTGCTCCACGAGGAAGAGATGACGCCCCGCCGGACGTTGCATTTATCCAGGTAGGCGACGAACTCCTGCATGTTCCGGGTGACGAGGTTCCACTGGAAGTTCTCGCCGTTATCGCTCGGGATGTGCAGATGCGCGTCAAAGGTCCCACGGCGCGTCTCAGCCTGCGCCTCCCGCGACAGCGGCTCGCCCGTGACGAAGTTGGCCAACGCGACCACGCCAGCCCGGAGCAGTTGCCTGCGATGGAAATGAGACATGTTGACTTCCTCACAGGAGAGCCGCCTGTGCAAGGCTTCGGCCTCAAGCTCCCCTTGGACAATGAAGGTTAGTTGATGTCAGCCTGAGGGAATTTTATGAGCTGGCTAGCAAATGTCAAATGCAATGATCGAATCTACGCCTGGGGCGCAGCCGGGATAGACCGCGGACGGGCGCAGATCAGCGCGGATTGGATCAGCATCAGGCCCTCTTTCGCATAACTTATAAATGTTCCGATCATGACGGCGGCCTTCAACCCTGTCATTCCTATATTTCTGCCGTGACTTCCTCTACAATACTGCCGCCGGACTCGGCAGCAGGTAGTTCAATCTCTGACTCGCGCCCACCACTCGGACCGAGCCATCGCTGGGATTTGGGATCAATCAAGGCAGCCTACCAGAGGAGGAGTTATGCGAATACCCAGTACCATCACCCTCATCATCTCGATGCTGATCTGTGTGACGGCGGCACCTGCACAGGAGGCGCAGCAGGCCACGCTCACCGGCTTCGTCGCTGATCAATCACCGGCCGCCGTGGTCAACGCCCAGGTGACGGTGACCAGTCAGGCCACGGGCTTGTCGCGTCAAGTCGTGACCAACTCCGACGGCCTGTACACCGTCGTCGGCCTCCAGCCCGGCCTTTACCACGCGAAGGTCACGGCCCCGGGCTTCAAGACCGTCGAGCAAGTGGGCGTCGTGCTCAACGTCGGCGCGAGCGTCCGCCTCAACTTCACGCTCGAGCCGGGCCAGGTCACTGAGACGGTAACGGTGCAGGCCGAGGCCAGTCTGCAAAGCGAGACGGGCGAGGTCTCAAACCTGATCACCGGCACGCAGGTCACTGAGGTCGCGCTCAACGGGCGCAACTTCACGCAGTTCCTCACGCTCGGCACCGGCGTCTCCTCCTCGCAAACGGGCCGCCAGATGGGGCTCGGGCAGGAGGGCAACCCGCTGATGGCCGTGCATGGCGGCCGCATCTCGATGAACAAGTTCACCTACGACGGGACGCTGGCGATGGACACGGGCGGCAACCGCGGCCTGGACCTCTTCCCGCCGATGGAGGCGATCGCCGAAGTCAAGGTGCAGAAGTCGAACTACGGCGCCGATGCCGGCGGCTTCGGCTATAGCGTGGTCAACGTCGTCACCAAGTCGGGCGGGCAGCAGTTCCACGGCGACGTCTACGAATACTTCCGCAACGACCAGCTTGATGCGCGCAACTTCTTCGCCAACGAGCGCCAGGTGATTCGCCTCAACAACTTCGGTTACACCTTCAGCGGGCCATTCTTGATTCCGGGCCGATATAATCAGGATCGCACGAAGGACTTCTTCTTCTGGTCGCAATCGTGGCTGCGCCGCGTCGGGCCTCAGATCAACAGCTTCACCGCGCCGCCGCAAGGCGTCTTCACGGCCCAGGTTCCCACCGCCGCGATGCGGCAGGGAGATTTCAGGGGCCTGGCCGCGATCAAAGACCCGGACACGAACCAGCCTTTCCCGAACAACCTCATTCCTGCCGGTCGCATCGACCCGAATGCGCTCGTCCTGCTCGATAACTTCTACCCGCTGCCCAACCGCAGTGGGGCGCTCAACTTCGTGCACAACACGCACAGCTTCACGACCTACCGCGAAGAGCTGCTGCGCTGGGACCATCATTTCAATCAGAACTGGACGTGGACCTTGCGCTACGCCCAGGACACCTGGTTTCAGGATCAGGACATCAAGCGGCCTTCGAACACCGTGCTGCCGACCTTCCCCAACCGCTTCGGCAAGCCGGGCAAGAACCTGACGACTAAAGTGACCACGGTGATCACGCCGCGCACGATCAACCTCTTCACCTTCGGCTACTCCTTCAACCAGATCACCAACCTTCCGCGAGGGGGCCAGCGCCCGTCCGGGCTCAGCATCCCCGAAGCCTTCGCCGCGAACCAGTTCAAGCTCGTCCCCAACATCACGCTCGCCCAAGGCTTCGCCAGCATCGGCATGGGTGACGTGCTCAACAACTCGAACCCGATCTACACCTGGAAGGATGACTTCTCGCTCAATCGGGGCCGGCACAGCCTCAAGTTCGGGGCCGAGATCATCCACCATCGGAAGAAGAGCATCAGCTACACCAACGAGCAGGGGTCGTTCAACTTCAACGGCGGCGTGACGGGCAATGCGGTGGCTGACTTCCTCTTAGGCCGCGCCTTCACCTACACCGAGAACGACGCGGATCAGCAGATCGAAGTCTCCGCCTGGGCGAACGAGTTTTACGCGCAGGATGATTTCAAAGTGGCCAACAACCTGACGCTCAACCTCGGCGTGCGCTGGTTCTTGATCCGCGGTGGCAACGGCGGGGCGGAGGTCAAAGACCGCATCTCGGCCTTCGTGCCGAGCGTCTACAACCCGGCCGCCGCACCGCAACTGCTCGCTAACGGCCAACTCGTGCCCAACACCGGCGACCCGCTCAACGGCATTGTCATGCCGACGAACCTCAAGGGGCTGGACATCGGCCGCGCCCTGAAGAAGCCCGTCAATGACGCCGTCGGCCCACGCCTCGGGCTCGCCTACTCGCTCAACAAAAAAACGGTCATCCGCGGCGGGTACGGGATCAACTACTTCTGGGGCACGAATAACAACGAGAACAAAGGGACCAACCCGCCGTTCGTCAACTCGGTCAACATCCAGACCCCGCGACTCTCGAACCCGCTGGGCGGCACCGGGGCGCTCTTCCCGCCGAACGTCAACTCGCTCGACGTCTTTCCGAAACAACCGTCGGTGCAGTCGTGGAGCCTGACCATTCAGCGTGAACTGATGACTAACCTGATCCTGGAAGTCGGCTACGTCGGCACGCGCGGGACGCACCTGCCGCGCACGATCCAGTTGAATCAGGCCGACCCGACGCGCACCGTCAACGCCAACCTGCGGCGCCCGTTCCTCGGCTACGGCACGATCGCCTACAACGAAAACAGCGCCGTGGCGAAGTATCACGGCCTTGAGGTGAGTCTGGCCCGCCGAGTTTCGCGCGGACTGCTCTTTGAGGCTTCCTACACCTGGTCGAAGTCGCTGGGGCACGCGGAAGGCAATCCGCTCGATTCGCGCAACAAGGATCTAGATTTCGGCCTGACCGACCTGGATCGCACGCACATGTTTACTTTCAACTACGTCTATGAGCTTCCTTTCTTCAAAGGGCGCGGCGGTGCGGCGGAGAAGATTTTCGGCGGCTGGCAGGTGTCGGGGATCACGACGTTTCAAAGCGGCACGCCCTTCACCGTGACGCAGTCGGGTGACGTAGCTAACTTCGGCGGCGGCACGGGCGGACAACGGCCCGATCTGATCGGCGATCCGAATGAAGGCAGGGGGAGCAGTCTGGACCACTACTTCAACACCGCCGCCTTCCGCCGGGTGACGCAAACCGGGCGCATCGGCACTGCACCGATCAATGCCGTGCGCGGGCCGGGCATCAACAACTTCGATGTGAGCCTCTTCAAAAACATCTACCTCCGCGAAGGCGTGCGGTTGCAGTTCGGCGTGGAAGCATACAACGTCTTCAACCACCCGCAGTTTGAAGGCGTGGACGGCGGCATTGATAGCGCGAACTTTGGCCGCGTGACTTCGGCCCGTGACCCGCGCGTGTTGCAGTTGCGGGCGAAGTTGACGTTCTGATGGTGTCGGGTCAAGGTCATCGTGCGACAGATAGCAAGTCACGGACATTGACCCTTCTACATTTCAGCCTCTCTGCGGCTCCGCATCTGGATAACCGCTGTCTTTATGAGCGCACTCTCTTAGTGATACACTGCGCCTCCCACTCGATACCGAAGGAGGCTGCCCCAATGACCATCGCTGTTGGCACCCAGCTTGGCCCGTTTGAAATTCTCTCCCCGCTCGGCGCCGGGGGGATGGGCGAGGTTTACCGCGCTCGTGACTCCAGACTCGGCCGCGAGGTGGCGATCAAAGTCTTGCCGGCGGCTTTCTCTCAGGATGCGGACCGGCTGCGTCGCTTCGAGCAAGAGGCGCGGGCGGCCGGGATGCTCAACCACCCGAATATCCTCACCATCTTCGAGATCGGCACACACGAAGGCTCACCTTACATCGTCTCCGAATTGCTCGCAGGCGAAGAACTGCGCGCTCAGTTAAATGGCGGAGCACTGCCGGTGCGGAGAGCCGTGGACTATGCCCAGCAGACCGCGTGCGGGCTTCAGGCGGCGCACGAGAAGGGGATCACGCACCGTGACCTCAAGCCGGAAAACCTCTTCATCACCACTGACGGGCGGGTCAAGATTCTCGACTTCGGCCTGGCCAAGCTCAAGCGGCAGCCGGTGCACGCCGGAGTTGATTCGGAGGCGCCAACCGCACTCCCCCCGCAGACTGACCCCGGCACGGTGATGGGGACGGTGGGATATATGGCGCCGGAGCAGGTGAATGGTCAGGACGCAGATCATCGGGCGGACATCTTCGCCTTAGGGGTGGTCCTCTATGAAATGCTGGCGGGGAGGCGGGCCTTTGACGGGGCCTCATCGGTAGCGGTGATGAGCGCGATCCTCAGGGATGAGCCTGAGGAGCTTCAGGAAATCAACGACAAGATTCCGCCGCAGCTTGAGCGGATCGTGCGGCGCTGCTTGGAGAAAAGGCCGGGACAAAGATTCCAATCGGCAGGTGATCTGGGCTTCGCGCTCGAAGCCTTGTCCACCCCCTCAGGCTCGCGGTTAGAAGCAGCGGCGGCGGGGTTGCCGACGGTGGCGGAGCCTGCGGGCAAGGCTGGCGGGCTGCGCGGGCTGAACCGCGAGCGGCTGGCGTGGGTGGTGGCAGGCGTGCTCTTGGTTGGGCTCCTTGCCTCGCTGCCTTTCACCATTGCTCACTTCCGCCAGGCTCCGGCGGAGGTGCGTACCACCCGCTTTTCTGTTCTCCCACCAGAGAAGTCAACGCTCGGCGCCGTCACCATCTCGCCCGACGGTCGTCGCCTCGCCTTCATCGCCAGGGACGCGGCGGGCAAGGACCTGCTCTGGGTGCGCCCACTCGATGCCCTCACGGCCCAGCCACTGGCCGGCACCGATAATGCCATGCTCCCTTTCTGGTCGCCGGACAGTCGCTTCCTCGGATTTTTCGCGGGCAGGAAACTCAAGAAGGTCGAGGTCACCGGCGGATCGCCGAGCACGCTGTACAATGCATCGAGAGGTGGAGGCGGCGCCTGGAACCGCGACGATGTCATTATCTTTGCGCCTAACAATGCCAGTGGATTGTTGCGAGTCTCGGCCTCAGGTGGTGAAGCCCAACCGGTGACGACGCTCGACTCCTCACGCCAGGAAATTTTTCACCGCTTTCCTCAGTTCTTGCCGGACGGCCGCCACTTCCTCTATTTCGCCCGCAGCGCGCAGCTTGAGAACAGTGCGATCTGCGTCGGAGTACTCGATCAGCCGCAGGCCAGGCGCATCATCAGCGCTGATACGAACGTCGCGTACGCGCCGCCGGGATACTTGCTCTTCCTGCGTGAGGGAACGCTGATGGCCCAGGCGTTCGATGCGGCCTCGCTCGCACTGACGGGCGCGCCCTTTCGCGTCGCTGAACATGTGGGACGTGGGCAGAGTAATAATGCCTACTTCTCGGTCTCAGACACTGGGGTCTTGGTCTATCAAAGCGGTGGCACGGCGAAGACACAGCTTGTCTGGTGTGATCGCAATGGCAAACAACTTGGCTCTCCTGGCCCGCCAGGCGACTACTTCTACCCCGCGCTTTCGCCCGACGAAAAGCGAGTCGCGATAGGACGCGACGATGCCCAGACCAGCACTACCGACATTTGGCTGCTGGACCTTCAGCGAGGCATTCCTTCGCGCTTCACGTTTGACCCTGCACGCAACATCTCTCCAGTCTGGTCGCCCGACGGCAGCCGCATCGTCTTCGCGTCAAACCGCGATGGGCCTATGAATCTCTATCAGAAATTATCGAGCGGCGCCGGGAGCGAAGAAGCGCTGCTCAAATCAAGCGACGGGAAATGGCCCAGCGACTGGTCATTGGACGGACGCTTCATCCTCTATGAGCAACTTAGTCTCAGCACCCAATGGGATTTGTGGGTGTTCCCCTTGTTCGGAGAGCGCCAGCCCTTCCCATTTTTACAGACGAAGTTCAGCGAGCAGAGTGGTGTCTTTGCTCCCGACGCCAGATGGATCGCCTACCAATCGGATGAATCAGGCAGCTATCAAGTCTATGTCCAGAGCTTCCCGCCGTCTGGTGACAAGTGGCAGATTTCCAGCGAGGGCGGAAGTCGGCCGCGCTTCAGGCGCGACGGGAAAGAGTTGTTCTATCTGGCCGCGAACGGAAAGCTCATGGCCGTCGAGGTGAAGACCAACGCTTCCAGCTTCGAGTTCGGTGTGCCCAAGCCGCTCTTCGAGGCGCATACCACTGGTTACTACGCCGTGACGGGAGACGGCCAGCGGTTTCTGCTCAACCCGCCGATCGCAGAATCCACTGGGGCGCCGATCACGGTGGTCTTGAATTGGGCGGCGGAGGTGAAGCGGAGGGATTGAGGCGCGCCAGCCCTTCAGGCAGCGGGGTACTCGGTGAGGGGGCGAACGTGCGGGGGCTGGAAGCCAAGCACGATGTCGGAGCGGGCCACCCCAGCACGCTCTAGTTGCGACGCTAATCCTTCTTCGGTGCCGTCGGCGTGAATCCAAATCTTGCCGTTGGTGATGGCCAGGTGGGCGACGATGTAATGCTCGCGCCGTTTATTCAACCACCCTTCGCGCACGACCAGATAATGGTCAGTGCGGCGGTCGAAGACGGTCGTATCGTGCACTCCCGGATGATTGAGCGGGATGGCAGCGAGTCGGGTCAGCAGTTGTTCAATGATCTCGCGGTAACGGTTCAGGGAATCCATTTGACGATGACCTCGCTTTCTTCATCAAAGACCAGCAGGTGGATCCGTTCAGCGGCGCACAGCAGTTCGCCGTAGGGCTGATCGAAGAGAGTCTGAAAGACATCCTGACGCACGGCCAGATAAAGTGTCCGATCCGGCTCAGTCAGATGAATCACGTGACGATAGAGGACGAACGGCCCGAGCGCGTCCTTTAGATCCGCAATCCGGGAGGCGCTGATGAAGCTCTTGACTTCGACTGCAATCCGGCGGGCGGCTTTCTCGGCGGCAATCAACCGCTCGGCCCCGAGATCCACCTGAAGCGTCGTGCCGCCCCACGGCAGCGAGAGTGGATCGTGGGTGATCGTCCAGCCGTCATTGACGAGCGCTTGGCGGACCTGATCGTGATAAGTGTCCTTCGCTGGCATAGAGGCATTTTAGCATTGACGAAACGAGCAGGTCGAAGGATTCTGTGGAGAATAGTGCAGGCTTTGAAAAAGCAAGAGACCACTGCTGCGCCGTGGAGCCGGATCTTTCTACGTGGCAGTCAGACGCGCCCCTTACTGAGACATTGACTTTTCTTCTCAGTCTGCTATCGTCTATCGCACCGAAGACATCTCCACTTAACGAGGTAAAGCAAATGCGTGCCGCCCAATCCGCGATTTTGCTTCTCGCTATTTCTTTCGCGACCATCCTGGTGGTGCGCTCTCAGCAGGCCGGCGCCACCCAGGCCGTGCAGGAAAAGCGACCAAGCATCCCGATGAAACCTGACGGCGTGACCGTCCAATTGACCTTCGGGTTGAAGGACAGTCAGCCTACCGACTGGGAGGGCGAACTGAAGCTTACCCCGGGCAAGGTCGAACGGCTCGATGCCCGCCTGCTCAATGGTGACAGACTCGAAGGCAGCACCTGGAAGTTGCGCTCGCGGCGGCAGGGGCAAGGAGCCAATGCCCAGATCCAACCCGCGACACTGTTCGTCACCTTCGATGCGCCGCTCGGCGCAAAGGTCGAGGTGACGGCGAAGCAGCGGCAATTCTCCTTCACGCTGGGGGAACTCACCTCCGGCAAGCGGATGCTCTTCCTTGACGAGAGCGTGGCGGCCGAGCAGGTGCCCTCATTTACTCAAATCACCAGGGAGCCAACCGAAGATGACTTCCCGGTGTGTGTCAGTGCGCCTGATGGGGCAGTCTGGTGCGCCTACGTCGCTTACCAGCACGGGAATCCGATTGACCTGACCGCCGTCAGGCAGGGCCGATTCGACTCGCTCGTCACGAAGGGCAACGGCGATCAAATCAAGTTGATGAAGTATGACGGCAAAGCGTGGAGTGCCCCCTGGGACGTAACGCCGCCGGGGTTGGACCTGTGGCGCCCGGCAGTTGCTCTCGACGCTCAGGGGGGCGTCTGGGTCATCTGGTCGCAAAATGTGCAGGGCAATTGGGACCTCCAGGCCACGCGGTTTGATCCCCAGGCCAACACCTTCAGCGCCGTGAAGCGCCTGACGACTGATCCCGGCGCCGACATCAATGTGGTGGCAGTCTCCGCGCCTTCAGACCGGAGCGCGGCTTCATCATCGGGCGTGTGGGTGGCCTGGCAAGGTTGGCGTGGGGATAACTTCGACATCTGGTTGGCCAACTTGACGCGCAACGGGCTCTCGCGCCCTCTGCGCGTCTCGACGAGTGCCGCCAACGATTGGCACCCGGTCATTGCGACCACTCCTGCGGGAGAAGTCTGGGTAGCCTGGGATAGTTATGACAAAGGCAACTACGACGTGTTAGCGCGTCCCTTGGTGCGCGGCCAACTGGGCGAGACGATCCCCGTCGCAGCTTCGCCCCGCTACGAAGCCCGTCCGAGCATGGTCATTGATCACCAGAGCCGCGTCTGGATCGCTTACGAAGAGGCTGACGCCAACTGGGGGAAAGACTACGGCTCGCGGTGGGAGGGCAAAAGCGGCGTGGCCTTCTACCTCGCCCGAGACATCAAGGTGCGCTGCCTGACCAAGGGTTCTGCTGCGCCGGTCGAGCAGACGAAGGCCGAGGTTCAGTCCACGGCCGTTGATACCGACCTGCTCACAGGTCAGGGTGCGAGTGGGCGGGCGAAGCGCCTGAGCTTCCCGCGCTTGAGCTTGGATGATCAGGGAAGGGTATGGCTGTTGTTCCGCCATCACCCGCTGCAGACCGGCGCCGGTGAGCGCTGGGCAGGTTATGCGACCTACTTGGATGGCGAGCGGTGGGCGCCGGAGATGCCGCTGCCCCGTTCGGAAAACCTGATGGACAATCGCCCCGCGCTTGTGCAGATCAAGGGCGCGGGATTGTTGGCGGTCTACTCCACCGACGGACGCACGGGAGGAACGAACACGGCGGGGGAAAACAACCTGTACGCCGCGGTCCTGAACGCGGGTGGCGAGGTAAAGACACCGGTGCTCGTCACCGCCGGGCCGCAGAGCGACGGCCAGAGCGTCGAACCCGTGCACCCCGATGAAGCGGAAGATATCCGGAGGATTCGCTCATACCGCGCCACGGTCGGAGGCAAGACCTATCAATTGCTGCGCGGCGAGTTTCACCGCCACACGGAAATCTCCAGCCATCGCGATCAAGACGGCCCGTTCGAGGAGCTTTGGCGCTACAGCCTGGACGTGGCCCGGATGGACTGGATCGGTCCCGGTGATCACGACAATGGCGTGGGGCCCGGCGGCGTGACGCTCGAGTACACCTGGTGGCTGACGCAAAAACAGGTGGACATCTATCACTCCGCTCCGACCTTCACGCCGATGTTCACCTACGAGCGGAGCGTCGTCTACCCGAGCGGGCATCGCAACGTGATGTTTGCCAAGCGCGGCACGCGGCCGTTACCACGAATGGGAAACCCGCAGCAGCAACCGGACCTCCTGTTCGGGACTGCCGAGGCTGGCTCGCCGGATGTCAAGAACCTCTACGCCTATTTGAGATTCTTCGACGGCATCTGCTCGTCGCACACCTCGGCGACCGGCATGGGCACCGACTGGCGCGACAATGATTCGAAGGTCGAACCCGTAGTGGAGATTTATCAGGGGCACCGGCAGAGCTACGAAGAGCCCAACGCTCCCAAGGCGGCCAAGAATGCGCCGGACAGCATCGGCGGCTACCAGCCGGCCGGCTACGTCTGGAACGCCTTCGGGAAAGGCTACCGGCTGGGCTTTCAGGTGAGCAGCGACCACGTCAGCACGCACATCAGCTACGCCATCGTCTACGCCGAGCGGCCGACGCGGGAGGCGATCCTCGACGCCTTCAAGCGGCGCCACTCTTACGGGGCGAATGACAACATCATCCTGGACGTGCGCTGCGGCGACCAGATGATGGGCGATGAGTTCACGCTCCGGTCGCAGCCCAGGTTGGAAATCACCGTGGTGGGCACGGCACCCGTGGCGCGAGTGGATATTGTGCGCCAGGTGGAGCAGGAGCGCCCCGCTTACGTTTACGCTGTCGAGCCGAAACAAACCAACGTCAAGTTGAGTTGGGCAGACAATCAGGCCAAGGCGGGCGCGCTCAATATGTACTATGTCCGCATCCTGCAAACGGACGGCAAGCTGGCCTGGGCGAGCCCATTGTGGATTAAGTATCAGCCTTAGCAGGCGGCTGAAAAAATCAGACTCTTCACCATCAATACTTCGGACATTTTTTGAGCGAAAGGGGTTAACAAAATAGGCCATGAACTGATTGAATGTGGGCGTCAAACACCACTTCAAACGGTTAATGGCCTATGACAATTGTCAACCACATCCTGAAGCAGATGCCTGCGGTTGGTCAACCGCAGCGGAAGTTCCTTGAAATTTTGTTCAGCACGATCCTGGCGCTGCGGGGCCGCGTCAACTTTCGCAATCTGAGCCGCTACTGCGACTATTCCGAACGCCCGATCGCGCGACAGTTCCGCCGCCCCTTTGACTGGCCGGGCTTTCATCAGGAGGTCATGAGCCAGGCGCTCAGTCCGCACTCGGAAGTGATCTCGGTGCAGGATGCCTCCTTCATTCCGAAGAGTGGCAAGCAGACTTTCGGTCTCGGCCACTTCACGGGCGGCTGTACTTCCCGCGCCGAACGTGGGCTGGAGATTTCCACCCTCGCTGTCGTCGATGTCTCGCGCCGCTGCGCCTTCACCCTGGCCGTGGCACAGCCGCCGCCGGGCGATGACGAGGTGGCCTCGCCGCAGGAAAAGGAAGAGACCCGGGTTGATTTTTACAAGCAACAACTGCCGGCGCAGCGTCATCGCTTGCCGCCAGAGGTCAAATATCATGCGGTGGACGGCTACTTTGCGAAGAAGAAATATATTGATCAAGTGGTCAGCCTCGATTTGCATCCGATCACCAAGCTGCGGTGCGATGCCGAAGGCCGGTTCCTCTTCACCAAACCGCACCCGCCGCGACGTGGGCGGCGGCGCAAGTATGATGGTAAGGTCAATTTCCAAGACCTCAGCCGCTTTGAGGATCTCGGCACCTTGGAGGAGGCTCAAGCAGTGCATCTCTATCCGGCCGTCGTCTGGCACGTTTCGCTCAAGCGTCGCTTGCGCGTGGTGGTGCTGGTCAATCGGAAAAATCCAGCCAAGCCGCGGTACATCGTCTTTCGACGGATCCGGCGTTGGACGGCCGCAAGCTGGTCGAGTTTTACGTGGCGCGTTTCCAGATCGAGTTCCTTTTTCGCGACAGCAAACAGTTCACCAGACTCTCGGACTGTCAAGCGCGCGCTGAGGCCGCGCTCGATTTTCATTTCAATGCGAGCTTGGCGACGCTCAATCTGGCGCGCGCCGAGGAATTGCTTGCCTCTCCGAGTCAGTCGCCGCAGGTCTTCTCGATGGCAAGCTGGAAACAACGTAAGTTCAATGAACGATTACTCGATTTATTTATTGAGAGCTTAGCTCTCGATCCGACTTGGGTAAAAAAACAACCCGCTTATGACGAACTCAGGACTTACGGCGCGATTGCCGCCTGATTTTGTCCGAACCATTG
>Ga0207646_10001515_pt1 | contig 28609 bp, 27 predicted proteins | sample KBSK5502metaG_FD_184343 | JGI IMG/M metagenome (GOLD analysis project Ga0207646, IMG submission 184343) | Corn, switchgrass and miscanthus rhizosphere microbial communities from Kellogg Biological Station, Michigan, USA - KBS K5-50-2 metaG... | ecosystem: Host-associated > Plants > Roots >...
AAAACCCCGCGGTTCGAGCCGCGGGGCGATGTTGACACACACGTTTTTCCGGGGCTTAGTCCAGAAACCTTGGTGTCGAGGCGAGACTACTCGCGTCGATACCGCGTGTCAACTGTCTTCGAATCTCATCCCCTGCGGCTTTCTGTCCTGAGCGAAAGGGAATAGGTGACACGCATGAAAATCAATTCGATCCATCGCACGGCGGCACTTTTCGTTGCTTTGGCAATGGCGGTGCCGGTTTTCGCCAAACCGTTAACAAAGACGATCAACATCTCGCAACCTGCAAAAGTTGGTAAAGCTTCGCTGGCGGCCGGCGAATATCAGCTCTCGATCGACGGCACCAAAGCCACCGTTCAAAAGGGCAAGAATACTGTGGCTGAAAGCGAAGGCCGCTGGGAAGAGCGCGAAGCCAAATCTCAATACACGTCCATCCTTGTCGGCGAAAATGGGCAAGTCCGCGAAGTCCGTTTTGCCGGACAAAAGAAAGTCTTTGTTTTCGCCGAATGACGAGCGCCACGCTCGTAATCAAATGCAACGCTCGACGGGGAAATCTCGCTTGTGCGCGGTTTCCCTCTTCACCCGGGATATTTGTACGAATATTGTCAATAAAGCGCTTACACCCGGATTTCTAAATCCGTTTCTGGACGCGATTCGAGACCTAGCGAATCAGCATGCAGTCACCGTAGCTATAAAACCGGTATTCGGCGTCAATCGCGTGGCGATAGGCGGCCAAGACCTGTTCCCTTCCGGCGAAAGAACAGACCAGCGCCAGAAGCGTCGATCGCGGCAGATGGAAATTTGTGAGTAGCGCATCGACGGCAAGAAACTTATAGCCAGGCGAAATAAAAATTCTCGCTTCCGATTTGCCCGCGACCAGCAATTTGCCGCTTCGCTCTTTCTGCGCGTGTTGTGCGGAATCCTCCAACGCGCGAACGACTGTGGTTCCAATCGCAAGCACTGCTCGTTTCGCGGCGCGGGCCGCCATGATCCTTCCGGCTGTTTCCTCAGAAATCTCATATTGCTCCGCGTGCATCACGTGCTGCTCCAGCGTTTCGGAGTGAATCGGCTGAAAAGTACCCAGACCAACGTCGAGCGTCAGTTCGCATAGTTCGATTCCTTTTTCGCGGAGTCGTGCCATCATCTCCTGCGAAAAATGCAAACCGGCCGTGGGAGCTGCGATGGCTCCCGCTTTTTTTGCGAATACAGTTTGGTAGCGCTCGCGATCGGAATTCTCATCCTCGCGCTCGATGTACGGCGGAAGCGGAACATGGCCCAGGCGCTCCATATGTTTCTGTGCCATATCTTCATCCCGGCTCGAAAATTGCATAGTGCGAAGTCCAAGGTTACCGCGGGAAAGAATTTCGGCTTCGAGTTCCCCTTCGCCGAAGATGATCCGCTCACCTACGGGTAGTTTCCTGCCCGGCCGGACAAGCGCTTCCCAAACGTCGCCCGCCACCTGCCGCGTCAGAAAGACTTCGACAATCCCGCTAAGATGCTCCTTCGCGGTCGCACGCGACGGCGACTGGGAGTGAACGCCCGCTCGTTTTCCGAATAAACGCGCAGGAATCACTCGCGCGTTGTTGAACACCAGGAGTTCGCCTCCGCGAAGAAGGTCCGGCAGCTGCGCAAAACGGAAGTCAGTTGTGGCGCCAGTGGAGCGCTCGAGTAAGAGAAGTCTTGAGGCATCGCGCTGCGCCAGCGGTCGTTGCGCAATCAGCACTCGGGGAAGCCAGTAATCGAACTCGTCAGTGCGCACGGTAAAGCGAGTGTACCTCACTCGGCGAAGTTGCGGAAAAGCCGGAACTGCCGCTTCTGATACCTTCTTGGGGCTCCATAAGAAGGTGTATCCAAGGCAAATCCAGGTGCTCTAGTTATGTCTATCCAACTGATCTTAAACGGCTTACTGCAACATGCGACTCGCACGCAAACTCATACTTGACAACAATACACGCATATTTTATGATGCCGCCGATGTAATCCACCAGGAGGTGCTTTTTATGGCTACTTTGGATCGTTGGGAACCCTTCCGCGGGAACTCCCCTGAAGCTCAGATGAACCGCTTGTTCAGCGACTTCTTCGGTCGTGCGTTTCAGGAACAAAACCTGACCACGTGGGCTCCGGCAGTGGACATTTACGAAGGCGAGCACGAACTCGTCGTGAAAGCCGATCTGCCGGACGTCAAACCGGAGGATCTGGACATCCGCGTGGAAAACAATATTTTGACCATTCGCGGTGAACGGAAGTTTGAAAAGAAGGCGGATGAGAAGAATTACCTGCGCGTTGAGCGCGCTTACGGTTCGTTCGCTCGCAGCTTTTCTCTTGCCAACACCGTGAATACGGAAGCCATCAAGGCCGACTACAAAGATGGTGTGCTGACGCTAAGCATCCCAAAGCGCGAGGAAGCAAAGCCGAAGCAAATCAAAGTGAACGTCGACGGACAAACGGCTGCCGCCGCCGCGGGCCGGTAAAAAAACCTCCGCGAAGGCGATTCTTCTCTTCGTTAGAGTGGCGTAGCATGGGGCTGGCGCCGCGCCAGCCCCTTTTTTCAACCCAAAAAAATGTGGGGAGCGATTCATCATGGTGCGATTCGAAAAACTGACAGTAAAGGCGCAGGAAGCGCTGCAGGGCGCTCAAGAAGTTGCCGCCCGCCACGAAAATCAGGAAATTACGCCGCTGCACTTGTTAGCCGCATTGGCAAGCCAGGCGGATGGAGTGGTGCCGCCACTGCTCGCGCGACTCGGCGTTCGTCAGGAAGCATTGAGCAGCGACGTGGAACGCGAACTCGGCCGGCTGCCGAAGGTTCAGGGCTTTTCCGAGCAGCGAATGGGCCGGGCGTTGAACGACGCGCTCGAGCGTGCATTCAAGGAAGCCGAGAAGTTCAAGGACGAGTACGTCTCGACGGAACATCTGTTCCTGGCGATTGCGGGCTCGGATCGCGATCCCGCAGGCCAGATCTTGAAAAAATCGGGTGCGTCGCACGAAGCCATTCTTCAGGCTTTGACAGGTGTGCGCGGCACGCAGCGGGTTACATCGCAGAATCCGGAAGCCACCTACGAAGCCCTCGAGAAATACGCGCGCGACCTCACCGAACTTGCGCGAAGGTCCAAGCTTGATCCGGTAATCGGCCGCGACGAGGAGATTCGCCGCGTGATGCAGATCCTGGCGCGGCGCACCAAAAATAATCCTGTTTTGATTGGTGAACCGGGCGTCGGCAAGACGGCCATCGCCGAAGGTCTTGCGCAACGCATTGTTTCTGGCGATGTGCCCGACGTGTTGAAAACCAAGCGGCTGGTCGCGTTGGATCTGGCGGCTCTGGTTGCGGGCGCGAAATTCCGCGGCGAATTCGAAGACCGCCTCAAGGCTGTGCTGAAGGAAATCACTCAATCGGAAGGCCAGATTATTCTGTTCATCGACGAGCTGCACACCCTCGTCGGAGCGGGCGCCGCCGAAGGCTCCATGGACGCGTCCAACATGTTGAAGCCGGCGCTCGCGCGTGGCGAACTGCGCGCGATTGGCGCGACGACACTCAACGAATACAAAAAATACATTGAAAAAGACCCCGCGCTCGAACGGCGATTCCAGCCGGTGCTCGTCAGCGAGCCGAGTGTGGAAGATACCATTGCGATTCTTCGCGGGCTGAAAGAACGCTACGAAGTGCACCACGGCGTGCGTATCAAGGACGCTGCAATCATTGCCGCAGCAACGCTGTCGCATCGCTATATCTCCGACCGCTTCCTGCCGGACAAGGCCATCGACTTGATTGACGAAGCGGCCGCGAGTTTGCGCATGCAGATCGATTCTCTTCCAACGGAGATCGATGAAATCGAACGCCGCATCATGCAACTCGAAATCGAAAGGCAAGCTTTGCTAAAGGAGACGGACGCGCATTCCAAGGAGCGCCGCGCACAGATTGAAAAGGAACTTGGCACCTTGAAAGAGGATTCGAGCGGTAGAAAAGCGCGCTGGCAAGCCGAGAAACAAGCCATCGGAAGAATTCGCAAACTCAAGGAACAGATTGAGCAATTGAAGGCCGAAGAGCAGCGCTACGAGCGCACTGGAGAACTGGCGAAAGTAGCGGAGATCCGCTACGGCCGGATTGCCGCCGCGGAAGCCGAATTGAAAAAAGCGCAGGAAGCCTTCTCCGCGATGCAGAAGGACGCGCCAATGTTGAAGGAAGAGGTGGACGAGGAAGACGTCGCGAAACTCGTGAGCAAATGGACGGGAATTCCGGCGGGCCGCTTGTTGGAAGGCGAAGCGCAAAAACTGGTTCACATGGAAGAGCGTTTGCGCCAGCGGGTGGTTGGGCAGGACGAAGCGCTGAAACGCGTATCAAACGCCGTGCGGCGAAGCCGTGCAGGATTGTCCGACCCGAAACGGCCGATCGGTTCCTTTATTTTCTTGGGTCCCACCGGTGTGGGAAAAACGGAACTGGCGCGCGCACTGGCGGAATTTCTGTTCGACGACGAAAAGCTGATGATTCGCATCGACATGAGCGAGTACATGGAAAAGCACACTGTCTCGCGATTGATCGGCGCGCCTCCGGGCTATGTCGGCTACGAAGAGGGCGGCCAATTGACGGAGCAAGTGCGGCGTCATCCGTATTCCGTCGTTTTGTTCGACGAAATCGAGAAAGCGCATCCGGATGTTTTCAACGTGCTGCTGCAGATTCTCGAAGACGGCCGGTTGACAGATGGCAAAGGGCGCACCGTGGACTTTCGCAATACGGTATTGGTCATGACGAGCAACGTCGGCTCGACCGCGATCTTTCAAATTTCAGCCAAAGATCCCGAGCGCGCACGCAAGGAGGCGATGGAAGCGCTGCGGGCATCATTCAGGCCGGAGTTCCTCAATCGCATCGACGAAATCGTAATCTTCAATCCGCTGGGGAAGGCGCAGCTCGAAGGCATCGTAAAGCTGCTGCTGAAAAACGTGGAACAGCTTCTCAGCGAACGCCAGATCACGCTGGAGCTTTCTTCTGCGGCAAGCGCATTGCTGCTCGAAGAGGGTTACGACCCGGCGTACGGCGCCCGGCCACTGCGGCGCACGATTCAACGGCTGATTCAGGATCCCCTTGCGCTGCAAATTCTCGAGGGCAAGGTGCTCCCAGGAGATCACATTCGCGTGGACCGCGATGGAAACAAAGACGCCATGCGCTTTGAACGCGTGGCGTCCAAAGCGGCAAAACAACCTGCGGCAGCAGCTGGAATCTAACGAATAGAATTCCGAACGATGAATTCGCGTCGGGACTTACTTATACGGGTGAAACAGCCATGAAAGTTTTGCGTACGACATTTCTTTTGACTGCGCTGACACTGGTGTTGATCGTATTAGGCGATGCTTTCGGCGGTGCAAACGGAATGAAAATCGCGCTCGGTTTCGCCGTAGTGGGAAATGCCATTGCCTACTTCTTTTCGGACAAGATTGCGTTGTCGTCGAGCGGAGCAAAACCCGTTTCCCGCGAAGAGCTGCCGCGTTTGTATGAAGTGATGGAGCGGCTTGCCGCGAAAGCGAATTTGCCGGTGCCCAAACTGTACGTGGTACCGGAAGCGGCGCCCAATGCGTTCGCCACCGGGCGCAATCCGCGGCATGCATCCGTCGCCGTGACGCAAGGTTTGTTGCAATTGATGACCGACGATGAGCTCGAAGGCGTGATTGCACACGAACTCTCGCACGTGCGCAATTACGACATCTTGATCAGCTCAATCGCAGCGACACTCGCAGGTGCCATCACCTATTTGGCGCACATGGGACATTTCGCCGCAATTTTCGGATATGGCAACAGCCGGGATAATGAGCGCGGGGGCGGCGGACTCACCGCTCTCCTCATGCTGTTTTTGGCACCGTTGGCCGCAATGCTTTTGCAGCTCGGCATTTCACGGCAACGCGAATACGCGGCCGACGAGACCGGTGCAAGAATGGCCGGCCAGCCATTTGGCCTGATCAGCGCATTGCAGAAACTTGGAGCCTACAATCAGCGCATTCCCAGCAACATTCCGGAGACGACTGCGGCTCTTTGCATCGTGAAACCAATGTTCGGGGGCGGCTCCGTTTGGGCGTCTTTGTTCAGCACACACCCACCGCTTGAAGACAGGATCGCTGCCCTGCGGGAAATGACCCTCAGCCGTCCGGGCTGACGCAAACCCCGCAGGCGATTTTCAAATCGGGATGGACTTACCGGTAAGTTGGTATAAGCCGCGACGGCGCACCAAGTCACCAAATCGATATTCTGCGTTTATTTTCAATAACATACGGCCGTCACTTTTGGCGGAAAATTTGGACCGCAAAATGCACTCGCTTACGTGAGTTGGTTGAGCATCATAGGCAGTCACTGAGGGACGGGCCAGATGAGTTGCAGAGACACTATCCATTTGATTTGCTGGTACTTAGAGGGAAAGCTCTCGCCTGCGGTGTCGCATGACATCGAAGAGCATCTCCACGACTGCTCGAACTGCCAATTGGTATTAAAGGCCGCAACGAGCACTCTGGATCAGTATTTTGGGCCGCTACGCACGGAAGCTACGACCCAAGCCGCTTAAGGTATTTTCTTTAAGTCACTGTAAATACTAAACTTGAGATTGCTTTTTCCGTCGGTCTTTCTCCGCGCCAACTCTTAAGCGCACATAGTGTTAAAATCAGCAAAAATTACAAAGAACCTTGTAAGAAAGTAAAATTTACAAGTGCTGGTACCGTTTTCGGGGAATTTGCCGCGCTCTCGGCGAACGCTAACCTCAGACCCTTCATGCGGTTAACCCCAGTGCACCCGGGCCGCGGCCTTTGGCCGAACGGGTGCACGTTTTCAGGAATACAGGGCAAGAGAGTCGTACAAGGAGAATAGCTTTCATGAGTGACTATCAGGAATCAAATCCCACGGTTGTGGCGGGAACGCCCAGGTGGGTCGGCCTGGCCATTGCAGTGCTGGGTGCGCTTTCCCTATTGGGATTAGGAGTGGGCTGGAGCGCCATCAATCACGCGAACAGCGTGGAACAATCTACGCAGGCGGCTTTGAAGCAACAGAATGACGCATTGGGCCAGCGCGTGGCGAAAGCAGAAGACACGAATCAGCAACTGCAAAGCGATTTGAAGGTCGTGACCGACAAGCTGAAGGTCACGCAATCCGAGCTGATTTCGGCGCGCAAGCAAAATAAGGCGGCGGTGGTCAGCTACACCAAGAAATTGGATGAACTGGGAACGAACGTCAACGCGCAGCTTGCGACGAAAGCCAGTTCGGATGATGTGAGCAAACTCGGCGGCGACGTGACCGGCGTGAAGACCGATCTGGAAGGAACGAAGAACAGCATTCAAATGGCGCGCAGCGAAATGGGAACTTTGATCGCGCGCAATCACGACGAGATCGACCAGCTCCGTCGGATGGGCCAACGCGATTATTACGAATTCACCGTAACGCGCAAGGCCGGGGCACAGAAAGTTGGAGCCATTCAGGTTGAGCTGAAGGACACCAACATCAAGAAGAATCAATATACGATCAATGTTTTGGCCGACGACAAGAATTTTGAAAAGAAGAATCGGTCCGTAAACGAGCCGATCTTCTTCTACACCGGTGGAACGCGCCAGGCGGTAGAACTGGTCATCAATAAAGTCAGCAAGACGACGGCAACGGGATATTTGAGCGTCCCCAAGTCGGCGACCACCACGGCAACGTCGAATTCAGGCTCTGGCCAGTAAGGATTCGGTAGCAGGGAAGGATGACGTTCCTCCGAGGGGACGTTTCCAGGCGGGGGATTCGAAAGAATCCCCCGCTTTTTTATCGGAACTCATCCGATCTCGCCATCGGGACGTTTGGACGTTCTAGACACCCTGCCTGGGCTGTGCCAAGCTAACGCAATGGCCTTGGGCAGAGTCTAAAGCCACAGCAGTGCTGGAGGGATAGTTTATGAAACTTCGAATTGCAACCATCGCAGCAGGAACGTTGTTTGCGGCGGCCATGACCATGGGGGCAGACAGCAGCTGGACCGGCTGGATTTCGGACAGCCAGTGCGGCGCAAAGGGAGCAAACGCCAAGGCCGGCGAATGCACGACCAAATGCGTCAAGGAACACGGCGCCAAGTACGTGTTCGTGAACGACGCGGACAAGAAGATCTACGCCATTGATGCGCAGGACAAAGTGGCGGCGCATGCCGGCCACCATGTGACGGTAAAGGGCAGCGCGGAGGGCGATACGATCAAGCTGAGCGCGGTCGAAATGGCTCCTGAACCGAGCAAGTAAGAGTCAGCAAGAATAGAATTGGCGCGGGCGGGGCAATGGCTCCGCCCGTTTATTTTTTGCGGGAATTTAGGATTCGGCTACGATAACGAGTATCTATGGCGACTACTCTTTTGCACGCAGGCAAGGCCATCACACCGAAAGGCGAAATCCCCGATGTGGGGATATTGATTCGCGATGGCGAGATCGAAGCAGTCGGTCCGCGGTCGGGGATGGAATTACCAGGCGGAGCGGAGGAAGTGCTAGCCACGGAGTACACGGCGGTCCCCGGTTTCGTGGACGTGCATATTCATGGAGCCGGCGGCCACGACGTGATGGAAGCGGACGAGACGGCGCTCGGCACAATCACCGGGCGGCTGGCGGCGTTCGGCACAACATCGATTCTAGCAACCACGGTTACGGCGAGCGCGGATGAAACGTGCAGGGCGGTTGAAGGAATTTCGAAATACATTTCCGGGCAGTATCAGACAAATGAGGCACGAGCGGAAATTTTGGGAATTCATTTTGAGGGACCGTTTCTGAGCAAGGAACGGCGCGGCGTGCATCCTGCGGAATGGCTGCAGTTGCCGTCCGCGGAATTGCTGCAGCGATTCCTGCAAGCCTCTTCGGGAAATGCGCGAATCCTGACAATTGCGCCGGAATTGCTGGGAGCGATGCCGTGCATCGACGCGGCACGGAGCCTGGGGATGGTGGTGTCGATCGGGCACACGGATGCCACCTACGAACAGGCGCGGGCTGCGGTGGCACACGGCGCGCACCACTCGACGCATGTGTACAACGCCATGCGGCCATTTACGCACCGCGATCCCGGAGTGATTGGCGCGGTACTGACGACTCCGGAAGTGACGGCAGAATTGATTGCGGACTGCGTGCACGTGGACGACGTGGCGATGAAGGTTTTGCTTCAGGCGAAGGGCGCGGGGCGAGTGATCCTGATCAGCGATGGAATTTCAGCCACGGGAATGCCGGATGGCAAATACATGCTGGGCGGCCTCGAAGTCACGGTTAGCGGTGGCGTTTGCCGGAATGCAGAAGGCAGACTTGCGGGGAGCACACTGACGCTCGATCGGGCTCTGCGCAACGTTGTGAAACTCGGAGTGCCGCTAGCGGATGCGGTGCGGATGCTGACGTTGAATCCGGCGACGCTATTGGGAATTGAATTCAAGAAGGGCGCGCTGCGAACGGGAGCCGACGCGGATATTGTGTTGCTGAACGAAGGCCTGGAGATTGCGCGCGTCTGGGCACGCGGAACGCCAGCGCAGTAATCGGCGATCATTGCGGCCGTTCTTTAGAGGCCGCTGTATGCGTAAAGCATCGCTCTATTTGGTAGCGTTAGCGGCGATGATTCTCCTGTCGTGTTCCTCGCAATCAAGGAGTTTCGATGAGAATGGAGAATCGGCCGTTCCTCCTTGCGCGGCACGATGGTGCAGGATCTAATCGATGGTGGTGCACTTATCGGCAGAACGCGGTCAGACGTCGAGCAGCTTTTTGGTCCGCCGGATTACCGATAGAAGTCTTGGCGCGGCTAAAGAGTCATTACGATTCCGAGATGTTGTTTCTGGGAGTGTCGGCTTGACGTCAGCTTCGATGCTACACGAGACCGCGTGGTATCCGCAGCACTCAGCGACTAAACGTGCCGCACCAGCGTGAGGGGGAAGGAGCTAGCGATTCAGAGGAATGTTGAGTTCGGAAGCGAGTTGGCTGGCGTTGAATGGGCTGCAGGCGAAGTAACGGCTGCCAACCTGAATCGTAGGGACTTTGCACTTACCGTCGTTCATGCGCATGACGAGGTCTTCGGCGTCGGGATCGTCTTCGATGTTCACTTCGCGGAATTCGACACCGCGATCTTTCAAGAAAGACTTTGCGCGGTGGCAATCGGGACACCAGACGGTGCAGTATATTGTGATTGGTTCCATAGGAAAGAAACTGACGCCGTGACTGGCAATCCCCCTAGAATTTGATGCTGACAGAGAAAACATCGGCTCCCGCATCAAACTGCATCATGCTGAGATCCTTCGGATTCAACACACGAGCGTCGAATTCCTCAGGATGACAGAACTAAAAGATATTATCGGACAGTGGCGATGTTAATGCCCTGGTGTTTCGAAACTACCTGGATGCGAACGAGCGCGCGCTGCAAAGCGGCGGACGCGCGATCCCAATCCACGTTTTCGCCGCCTTTGGCGATGAGTTCCTGCGCACGTTTCAGCGCGTCTTTCGCGCGATTGATATCGATCTCTTCGGCGCGCTCCGCGGTCTCCGCCAAGACAGAGACACGATCCGGCAATACTTCCGCGAAGCCGCGAATCACTGCGAGAAGCCCTGTTTGGCCGCCCGCAGTACGGTAAGTCAACTCGCCGATGCCCAGCTCCGTGATCAGCGGCGCGTGACCCGGCAGAACGCCCAGGTATCCATCGGCGCCGGGTAACTGCACCTCCGTGACAGACTCACTGAGGAGCTGACGCATCGGAGTGACCACTACGAGTTGAATGGAATCGCCAGCCATAAACCTTTAGGCGCCCGTCTTCATCTTTTCGGCCTTTTCGAGAGCTTCCTCAATCGTGCCGACCATGTAGAACGCCTGCTCCGGAATGTCGTCGTACTTGCCTTCGACGATCTCGCGGAAGCTGCGGACCGTGTCTTCGATCTTGACGTATTTGCCTTCCAGGCCGGTAAACTGGGCGGCGACAAACATCGGCTGCGAGAGGAACTTTTCGATTTTGCGAGCGCGAGCTACGGTGCGCTTGTCGTCGTCGGAAAGCTCTTCGATACCGAGAATGGCAATGATGTCCTGCAAATCCTTATAGCGCTGCAGAACGGATTTCACGGAGCGCGCGACGGCGTAGTGGTCCGCGCCGACGATGCGAGGATCGAGAATGCGGGAGTAGCTAGCAAGAGGGTCGACCGCGGGATAGATGCCACGTTCAACGATCTGTCGCGAAAGGTTGGTGGTGGCGTCCAAGTGCGTGAACGTCGCAGCAGGCGCAGGGTCCGTGTAGTCGTCGGCGGGCACGTAAATGGCCTGCACGGAAGTGATGGAGCCGGATTTCGTGGAAGTGATGCGCTCCTGCAGTTCGCCGATTTCAGTATTGAGATTTGGCTGGTAACCGACGGCGGAAGGCATGCGGCCGAGCAGCGCCGACACTTCAGAACCTGCCTGAACGAAACGGAAAATGTTGTCGATGAAGAGGAGCACGTCGAGATGTTCCTGATCGCGGAAATATTCCGCAACAGTGAGGCCTGTAAGGCCAACGCGGAGACGCGAGCCGGGCGGTTCGGTCATCTGTCCGTACACCAGCGCGCAACGGGACTTTTCCGAATCGCCAGGCGTGATGACGCCTCCTTCGGACATTTCAAGCCAAAGGTCGTTGCCTTCGCGAGTGCGTTCGCCGACGCCGGCAAATACCGAGAGGCCGCCGTGCTTCATGGCGACGTTGTGAATCAGCTCAAGAATCAGAACTGTTTTGCCGACACCGGCGCCGCCGAATAATCCAATCTTGCCGCCCTTGACGTACGGCTCCATAAGGTCGACGACTTTGATGCCGGTTTCGAACATTTCGAGCGTAGTGGATTGCTCTTCGAGTTTCGGCGCCGGACGGTGAATCGGGAAATAGGTCTGGGCGTTGATGGGACCGAGTTGGTCGACAGGCTTGCCGAGCACGTTCATCACGCGACCGAGAGTGGCACGGCCGACGGGAACCTTGATCGAGTCGCCGGAATCCACGGCTTTCATGCCACGAACCATGCCCTCGGTGGGCTCCATGGCGACAGCGCGGACGCGGCCTTCGCCGAGATGCTGCTGCACTTCGACAGTGACGTCGAGCGGTTCGGGAACGTCATAGCCTTCACTGGTGATGCGAACCGCGTTGAAGATCGCGGGCAAGTGGCCCTGTTCAAATTGTATGTCTAGCACCGGTCCGATGACCTGGACGACGCGGCCGATGCCTGGTTTGTTCTCTGCCATTGTTTCGCTCCCCTACTTCTGCGTGACTGGTGACTGGTGACTAGCCTCTGCTGCTAAGTTTTTCTCGCAGCGACCGTCCCAGCGCATTTAAGAGCTTCCCAGTCGAATCACATCCTGTATTAATGAACAAAATGAAATCCGCCGCAAATCTTTGCTCAACAGCATAAAATATCTCTTCTCTTGCAACTCGCGTCTTGCAATTTTGCTAAGACCTGAGAAATGTTCCACGAGTCACCCATCGCGAGTCAGTAGTCACAGCATTACGCGCCGTGAGACGCGCCACTCACAATTTCGATAATTTCCTTGGTGATCGCCGCTTGGCGAACTTTGTTCATGTGCAGCGTCAGCGCCTGGATGACTTCTCCGGCGTTGCGCGTCGCGGACTCCATCGCCGCCATGCGCGCAGCATATTCCGCCGCCGAAGATTCAAGCATGGCGCGGAGCACTTGCGCTTCAATGTATTTCGGAAGAAGCGAAGCAAGCAGCTTGTCCACGGGCTGTTCGTAGATGTAGTCAATCCGCGATTGCGGTTGATCGGTGGACGATTCCTGCGCCGTTTCCTTTGCCGGTTCTCTAGCCATTTCTGGTTCAACCGGAAGCAGCTTTTCGACCTTCAGGTTTGCGGTGACCACGGTTTTGAATTCGCTGAAGATCAAATAAACCGCGTCGATTTCTTCCTTGGCGTAGAGTTCGGAAGCCAGACCGGCAATTTCACGCGCAGTGGAGAATTCCACTTTTGCGAGGACGTTGATGTACTCCGCAGCGAACTTAAAACCGGCGCGCTTCAAGGAATCGCGGCCCTTTTTGCCAACGGGAACCAAGGAGAGTTTTTTGTCACGGCGCTCGCGCAAAAATTCGTTGGCCTTTCTTAAAATGTTTGTGTTAAAGGCTCCCGCCAAACCGCGTTCGCCGGTAAGAACGATCGCGAGAATGCGCTCTTCGGGGCGCCTGGCGAGCAGCGGGTGTTCCGGCTCATCGATGCGCGCCATGATGGAGCGCAGCAGACGCGACAGCTCATTCGCATAGGGGCGCGCGGCAAGAGCAGCTTCCTGAGCGCGGCGAAGCCTGGCCGCGGCGACAAACTTCATCGCGCGGGTAATCTGCTGGGTGTTTTTCACCGAGCGGATGCGCCGCCGGAAATCGAGAAGTGTGGCCATGGGTCGATTATTTCGCCGAAGGCGTGAAGCGCTCCTTAAAAGCGTCTATGGCTTTTTTGATTTCAGCCTTGATCGAATCGTCGAGAGCTTTCTTCTCGGCGATGCTCTTGAGAATGCCCGGCTGGCTGGTTTCCACAAATTGCAGAAATTCTTTTTCGAAGCGGCCAACGTCTGCCACGGGAATGCTGTCAACTCCACCGCTGGTGGCGACGAAGAGACTGAGCACCTGCTTTTCAACGGACAAGGGAACGTATTGATCCTGTTTGAGAGTTTCCGTCAGGCGCTGGCCGCGGGCGAGCTGAGCCTGGGTGACTTTATCAAGTTGGTCCGCGCCGAACTGTGCGAAGGCTGCGAGCTCCCGGTACTGCGCCATGTCGAGGCGCAGCGTTCCGGCAACCTGGCGCATAGCTTTGATCTGCGCGTTGCCGCCGACGCGGCTGACGGAGATGCCGACGTTGATGGCGGGACGGATGCCGGCGTTGAAGAGGTCGGCTTCGAGATAAATCTGACCGTCGGTGATGGAAATCACGTTGGTCGGAATGTAGGCGGAGACGTCGCCAGCCTGCGTTTCAATGACGGGCAGCGAAGTCAGGGAGCCTGCTCCCAGTTTGTCATTCAATTTGGCGGCGCGTTCCAGCAAGCGGGAGTGAAGATAAAAAACGTCGCCAGGGAAAGCTTCTCGACCGGGCGGGCGACGCAGAAGAAGAGAAATTTCCCGGTAGGCCTGCGCGTGTTTCGACAAGTCGTCATAGAAAGTGACCGCGTGCTTCTTATTGTCACGGAAATATTCGCCCATCGCGCACGCAGCGTACGGCGCAATGTACTGAAGCGAAGCGGGCTCCGCAGCGGAGGAGGCGACGACGATGGTGTAATCCATCGCTCCGGCATCGGTGAGAACTTTAACGACCTGCGCGATGGTCGAGCGCTTTTGCCCGATCGCGCAGTAAATGCAAATCATCCCCTGGCCCTTCTGGTTGATGATGGTGTCGAGAATGACGGCGGTTTTCCCCGTTTGGCGGTCGCCGATGATGAGTTCCCGCTGGCCGCGGCCGATGGGAATCATCGCGTCGATAGCCTTGATGCCGGTCTGAAGAGGTTCGCGCACCGGCTGGCGATCGAGCACGCCAGGAGCGATTCGTTCCAACGGATTACGTTGCGATGAGGCGATGGGACCCTTGTCGTCAATTGGCTCGCCAAGAGGATTCACAACGCGGCCGACGAGCGCTTCGCCGACAGGCACGGACATAATCGTGTTCGTGCGCTTGACGGTGTCGCCCTCTTTAATGGCGTTGTATTCGCCGAGCAGCACGGCTCCGACTTCGTCTTCTTGAAGGTTGAGCGCGATGCCGAAAACGTTGTGCGGAAACGCGATCATCTCGCCGGACATCACCTTTTCGAGGCCGTAAACGCGCGCAATGCCGTCGCCGACGCTGATGACCGAGCCGACTTCCTCGACCGCAACGGTCTGCTCGTAATTTTCGATCTGCTCGCGCAGAATCTTGCTGATTTCGTCTGCCTTGATATTCGCCATTCCTGCTCCAACTCTCCGCTAAAGCGTGGACTGCAGCCGCGTGAAAGGCGGCCTGGATTTCTACAACTATTCGCCCAGTCTACAGAGCTACCTCTACTCGGCCAGGAGGCGCTCGCGCAAACCGTTCAACCGGTTGCGGAGCGATCCGTCGTAAATCGTGTCGCCGACACGGACGAGAGCGCCGCCCAGCAAATTCGGATCGAGCGAAAACTTTGCCTCGATTTTTTTGCCGGTGACGCGTTCAAGCGTCTGCTTCATTTCTGTTTTCTGCGCGTCGTTCAAGGCAACAGCGGAAAAAATTTCTGCTTCGGCAATTCCCTGGCGTCCGCGCAAAACGTTCCGAAAGGTTTCAAGAATTTCGGGAAGCTGGTGCATGCGCTGGTGATCAATGATGACGAACAAAAAATTACGCAAGATTTTACTGGCACCCAGGCGCGAGGAGATTTTTTCGGCAACACCGCGCTTTTCTTCCTTGGTTACTGCCGGGCTCTCGAGATAATTGCGCAACTCCGATGAGTCAATGTAAGCGGCGGTGAAGTCACCCAATTGCTCAACCACCGGAGCGGCGGCTCCCTGAGCGAGTGCAATGTCCGCAAGCGCATTGGCGTATTGAAGGCTCGCCGATTTCAATTGGGTCTCCCTTGCAGCGTTTTGACGAAGCCGGCGATGAGGGCATGCTGTGTCTGCGGGTTCAATTGTTTTGCGAGCAGCGATTCAGCGCGATCGACGGCCAGTTTTGCTGCCAGCGCTTTCAGCTCAATGCGGGCGGCACGTTCCGCAGCTTCGATTTCGGCCTTTGCGGCCAGGCTAATCTTTTCGGCATCGGATTTTGCGAGCGCACGAATGCGCTCCGCTTCGGCAGCGGCTTCCTTCTGCGCTTCTTCGCGCAACCCGCGCACTTCCTGCTCCAGGCGGGCCAGGCGCTGCTCGGCGTCCCTTAACTTTCGGTCAGCTTCCGCTTTCGCGGCAGTGGCCTTCGTTATGGCTGAGCTGATTTTTTCCGCGTTCGCGCGGAACTTTGGCGGCAGGACCTTGCCAAACACCCAGATCAACGCGGCCGCGACGATCGCGAAGTTAATCCACTTGAAGAGTTCCGCCGGACCGGCAGCGTTTGCGCCGCCTTCTTCCGCGGCGTGCGCGGCGGCGGCAAAGAAAGTTGCCGTCCCGCACACGAAGAGCGATGAAACAATGAGCCTGCGGAGTTTCATCGAACCTCTCGGGATGGGCTTGTGGGGGTTTGCAGGATTCTCGATGCGATTTCGGCGGCAAGTTGGGGAATTGCGGCTTCCATGTCGCCACGCGCTGCGAGTAGCTCAGCTGCTACATGTTCCTTGGCATTAGCGACTTCCGTGGCAGACTTGGCGCGAGCATCCTTCAAAAGATTGGCACGTTCGTCGAGCAATTTTTTGCGCGCGGCTTCCTGCTCGGCGTAGATCTGCGCGCGCGCCTGCTTCAGCGCATCCTGATATTGCTTAAGCTTCACTGAAGCTGCTAATTGCGCCGCTTCTGCGGCTTTCTGCGCGCCAATCGAACGGGCATCGCGCTCTGCCATCACCGCAAGCAACGGCTTGAAAAACAATGACTTGATAATGAAATAGAAAATGAGAATGAGCAGGACTGTGGGCACAGCCCCGAGGAAGAGTTCGCCTAATTGGTGAACAATCGCCATAACAAAATTTTTTAGCCTGGACTGCGGCTGGCAGCCTCGCCGTACACACCCCAAAGCTGCACGGTGGGCTCAGAGCTGCCGACTCGGAACAAAAAGATTAGCATCCGAGTTAAATTCCGTCAACGCGCGGCGATTGACGACGGTGGATTTACGATGTGGAATTTCAGCGCATTTCTACCGCGACGCGGGACCTTGGGATGGAGCGCGAGAAACGAAGTCGTAGACGTAGTGAATCGAGATTTCCGTGTTGTTTCGACCGATTTTCAGAAAAAGCGTTTCGCGAAGCTGCTGATTTCCTTCCAGGACTTCGTAGGAGCGCTCGTACTTGTTGCCGTGAGGATCCTTGCCTTCGGCAACCAGTCTGAATTCCTCCCATTTCGCCAGAAATCCCTGGTGGTTGGGATCCTTTGACTTTTCTATTTTGCGGTTGTCGGTGTAGAAAGCGAATTTGCGGTCGTCGTCATCGGTCACGTCGATTTCCGGATCCTTCTGGGAGACCGTCAGCTGCTGCGCGGGCTCGAGGAACAGTTGCATTTTCTGGCGATCGGAGTCGCTTTCGCCGCCACCCGTTCCGCGTCCGCCATAACCGCCGCGTCCTCCGCCCCCGGGCCACCCGCCGCCCATTCCGCCGCCACGGCGTCCGCCTCCTTGACCGCCATTTTGAGAGCCGCGGGCTTGTTGCAGCTTTTTGCTCGGGTCGTCGCTGTCGTCGACGTCGAGGCGCCAGGTTCCCGCAAGATTTTTTGTTCGCGGGACGTTCGGCGGAGGGGTGTTGACCTGCGAAGAGCCCGGTGTATCCTTCGGAGCGGCTTGCGGCAATGGGCCAGGGGGCGCCTGAGCCCGAACACCCGGCGCACCAAAGGTCACCAGAAGCAGGAAGGCCGCGTTCGCCGCAAACCGCCAGCCTTCAGACCGAAGAAATTTCACATTTGCCCCCTGTACCAAATTCCCCTCGCGCATTGAAAAAGTTCCCGTTCTGGAGGGTTTGAAGCTTCGCTTTGCGCGCGTTACGGAGTGAACTTGTATCCTTTGCCGCGGACGGTCTGTATGCGCCTTGGGCTTTGCGGATTATCGAGCTTCTGGCGGAGCCACGCGACATGCACATCCACGGTGCGCGAGGAGACTTCGCTGTCGTAACTTGCCGCCGCCGCAATTTGCGAATTGAAATCGCGCCGTACGAAGTTGAGTTCACGCTGCAAGCCTTGACGCAGCCGTTGATTTCCGCGTTGGCAACCTCTCCGATCCAGCGATATTGCAGAAATCCAAGAATGCCGCAGACCGCTGCAAGGAAGAATAGGACGGCGCCATAAATCCACGCGCGCCTGGATGGCAAAGAGAGTTTCATGCAGTGTTTAAGCGGGTATCGCGATGATCTGCCCGCTATTCAGCTTAGCGGCCCTCCACGTAAAGAACCAGTAAAGACTGCGTTAAGAACGTAAAATCGCGCGCTTCCGCCACAACCCGCGGGAAAGCCCGGCCATCTTGTCCCTCACGGGCGATGGGTCCATCCGTGACGGACGGCTCCAGGTAAAAGTCCCATCTCAACAAGTCGAGGAAATGAAAGTGGAAAATAATTCGAGAAACCGATTTCTCGTGCTCGTTGCCGCACTTGCGGGCTTGGCACTTTTGATGACGCTGGTCTTGCGCGACACAGCCACGATTCACGCCGCAATGAAGCAGAAAGCCATCAAAAGGCTGGCGCAATCGGGTAGCGCTGTTGCGGGTACCGACGCCATCGCGTATGTGACAAGCGCTCCGTATCGCGACGGATTGTTCCAGGGGAAGCTTGCGCGCGAACGTGGAGAATTGGGGCGTGTCTCCGCAGGCCGTTGGTCTTCGCGACTCGATCGTAGCGCGTACACAGACGGCTACCTGGAAGGTTTCGGCGGGCCAGCAAATGGCTCGTCCAAGGATGCAGTGAAATGAGGCGCGCGCTGACCACGAGAAAGCCGCGAAAACCCATGCGCGATTCTCTGGATTCCTTGCAACTCACACGCAGGCGTTTGATTGAAATCCTCGGAGGTGCAGGCGTCGCTGCGCTTAGCGGCTGCGGCGGCAGCAGCACCTCCGCGAGCTCCACCAGCGGATCCACTTCCGGTACAACTTCAGGAACGACTGCATCCTGCGTGTTGACGCCGGAACTCACTGTCGGGCCGTATTTCGTGGACGAGAAATTGAATCGATCCAATCTGACGACCAACACGACCGACACTAACGTTTTGAACGCGACACCTCTGACGCTTACGATGACAATTATGGAATACGCTTCGAGCGGATGCTCCGCACTTGTAGGCGCGCAGGTGGACATCTGGCACGCCGACGCGGCAGGAATCTATTCTGACGAGTCGGTGGAAAATACTACCGGGCAAACTTTTTTGCGTGGTTACCAGATTACCGATTCGAACGGCGCCGTAACGTTCAAGACCGTGGTGCCCGGCTGGTACAGCGGACGAACCATCCATATTCACGTGATGATTCGAACCTTGTCCTCTTCCGGTTCCATACTTACCGAATTTACGACGCAACTGTTCTTCGATCAGACGCTCCTGAACGCTCTCACCACCACCCTTTCTCCGTACAGTTCGCGGGGAGTGCCGGATACCACCAACGCTCAAGACAGCATCTATAGCAGCGCAACCCAGCTGACACTCACAAACGCCACCAGCGGTGGCGGATGCGCTGCCTCGATAACCCTCGGAGTTCAAACAGCTTAGCCATTGCCTGGGCCGAGGCCTGTGGATTTGAAGTGCGAATACGATGTGCTGGTTTTTTAATTTCCTGATGCTATACTCCGCCCACCAGCCATCGTTACCCCTTGGCAGGGGCTTGGCCAACTCAAGACCTGCCACCGCGGTTCGGTTCCAACGGGAGGTCACCATGGAATCAACGCTTACGGGGCCCATTCTGTACCTTCTGATCGCCTGGGGGATCGTCACCGCCGTATTTCTGGTGTTGCTTATCTGGCGAAGCCTCCTTGAAAGCCATGAGGACGATCAGATCTTTCTCGATTCGGCGCAAGACCATATGGCAAGGGAGCAGCGCGAGTTGGTCTCTAAGATCAACACGCTCTCGCGTCCGATCATGACCAGCGGCATTGCCGCGGGTGGATTACTGCTGGTAATAGCAGGTCTTTGGCTGTATCAAGGCCTGAAACACTTTTGAGCAGCCGCGAAATCAGTTGGCTGGTTTTGGCGGCGTAGAGCCCGGCGGTACGGTTCCGGCCGGAGCCTGGGGCTGCGCGGTTTGTACAATTGAGGTGTGGTCGTGCGCGATCAACCAGCGATTGTCCTTCTTGATGAATACGTAAGTTGTCTGGCCCCGCGCCGCTGATGGATTGCCCTCAATCACCGCGGCGAAATCCCACTGAAAGCAGGCCCAGGCCGTATTTCCATTTACCTTGATATACGTGTTGCTGCGATCCATACGCACTTGCTGCATCTTCGATCGTTGCAGTTTGTACAGAGCTTCGTAATTTGCCCAGCCGAGTACCGGAGGCGCCCATCCGCCGTTAACCACCGACACATCCTCCGCGTAGCTCTTGTGCATGCGGTCTGAATCCCCGATCTGCCAGGCGCCCAGAACCTCGGAAATCATGTAGTCGAGCTGCTGTTCGTCGGTAAGCGGCACAATGGGATTCGCGCTGCTGTTGTCGACGAGCGCAGAATCTTTTTTCTTTTTTTTCTCTTTTTGCTGCGCGTACGAAGGCATCGCGCCAAAACTCAGCAGAGCAGCTATGGCCAGCAGGGCGTAGAACCGCAGCGTGCTGCGGCGGACATGGACGCAATTCATTAACTCACCTCTGTGAAAAGTCTCGCGACGATTCGGTTGCTCCGCACAAGGATCGTACTTCATTGCGCCTCATTGCGAGCGCGAAGCGCTAAGCAGGTTCACAAAGAGGCGATAGGCCCCTGGCACGCCTTCCGGCAATTGGCGAAAGAACGCAAGGCCTGTGTAGATGTATGTCCCTTTTCCATACTTCGTGTAAACCAGTCCGCCGTTCAAATCCTTCTCGCCAGGATCGCGCATCGATAACAACGCTGTGTATTTCGGAACGAAATCTGTCCAGTAATACAGCCCCCGTTCCTGCACCCATCCATCGAAATCCTTTACCGTGATTCTGTTGGGCCTATTGAGCAACGGGTCGTCTGGTTTTAAAAACGTCACTGCCGCAGTTTCGTCCGTGATGCGCGGCAGGGGATCTCCGGGCTTGTTGCTGTCAATTTTCGCCGGATACGGCGCGTAGTTCTTTCCGTCCCACGCGAAGTCGCGTTCGTATTGCACTAGCAGCGTCCCGCCGTTTGAAACGTAGTCGAACAAGCGCTGGTTTGCCCCAGGCAGATCGCTGCGCAATTCATAAGCGCGCACTCCGACGACGATCGCGTCATACTTCTGAAGATCGCCAAACGCCAAAGTCGCGGCATCGAGCATATCCACCTGAATGCCCAGCATCTTCAACGCATTCGGCACTGGCTCACTTTCCGCCGTGATGTAGCCGACGAGCATATTGCGAGGAACAGTGACGTCAAAAGCGTGCACGATGCATTGTGCCGGCTCTTCCCACAATAGAGTGGGCACGGACGGAAGGGGCTCGAGCGATGTTGTGAACCTCTCCTCGCCTCGCTTGGCGTATGCAGTCAAGGTTACGTTCGCTTCGGTCAATTTCGCCGGCGGAGTGACCCGCACTTTGGCGTAGCGGTCGCCGATTCCGTCGAACTTCAGTTCCACTGCGCCGCTTGTGCTCCACCCGGCCGGCACGTCTAATCCTACGCTGACCGTTGCCGCCTTCGTCGAATACGAATGCACCCGCAACAAGACTTCTATCTGACTTTTTTGCGCGGGGAGTATCTCAATCGATTGTTTCGGCTCGACGGTCAGCGCGTAAGCCGGCACGACGCGAAGCGGTACGAAATCGGCGCGCGTTGAGTTGGCCTCGAAGAAGATCACGCGCTCGCGGGCAAGATACTCATGAGATGCCAGCCGGAACCGGACCCTGACTTCTGAGAGTGGAACGGGCTCCGCCGCGTTCTGATATTCGGATTTTGCTCCAGCAGCACTGCCGATTAGCCCGCCGGTTGACTTGGCATCCTCTTGAACCTGGATTGAGAACGTTTGTCCCTTTTCGAGATCCCCTTGCGTCTTGGTCTGCACGAGGCCAGGTACCGACACCAGTTTCGATTCTTCGGTCTTGCAGTCTGCCTCCAGACGGCAACGCGCGTGAGCCACCACGTGAAATTCTTCACCCGTGGTCAGATTGTTTCGGTCGGCAAGTGCGCTTAGGTCAAGTCCAGCGATTAGTCGCGCTGCCTTTTCGATTTTCGCACTCGCGCCGGAGCGATCGAGCAATTGCTCCCAGGCCTCTTCTTTCTGAGAGAACGGCGTGGGCCCGCATTTCTTTGGAGCCTCGTCCAACAGATCCGCGGCACGGCTGACTTTTTCACCTGCCGTCTTCCATGCAAGTTGTAAAACATCCGCCCGAGCACTTTCGAGTTCGCGATCGGCCTGTTCCATAGGCGTGCAGCCTTTGAATCGTTCCGCAAGAGCGACCGAAAAAGATTTTGGATCGAGAGGTTTTCCATCCTCTCGGATCAACGCAATCGGACGAAGTAGAAAACTAGAACCCAAAAATCCAGTGATTCCCTGGGTGCGATGATTTGCAAATGCGTCTATTCCCAGCTGGCGGTAGGAACGTCCGTAGAGCGGAGAGATTTCATCGAGCGGAAGTATGTAACCGCGCGGATGTTCGCTCCCTCGCTCCAAATCCAACATTTGTGAAGTTGTCCACGGCGCGCAATCATCGCAAACCGTTTTTGTCTTGTAAGACTCATCCGCCGCAAGCGCTGCCGCCTTGGGCGTCAAGATTCCCGCAGCCTGATGGTGCCCGTGACCGCCGTGGACGCCCCCCCAGCCGTTGATGATGATATTGGGGCGAAACTCGCGGATCCGGTACACCATATCGTCAAGAACTTGATCGCCCCAAATCTTTTCTGTCTCCTCGGGCGTTTTTGAAAAACCAAAGTCCTTGGCGCTCGTGAAATAGAGTTTCACTCCATAGCCGCGCGTCGCTGCGAGCAATTCCTGCGTTCGAATCAATCCGAGTTGCGGCGCCTGTTCCGGACCCAGCGCGTTTTGCCCGCCTTCACCCCGCGTCAATGAAAGCAGCGCCACATCTGCATGCAGTCCGCGCGCAAGATAGGTGAGCACCGCGCCACTTTCATCGTCCGGGTGCGCCGTAATATACAAAATCCGAGTGGTCACGCGCGCGCTGTCGATGGCTTCAATCGTTTCCGGGAGGCCGCGGCCCGTCCCTGGCGCGGACGAAATCTGCGCGGGAGTTGAACCACAAGCCATCGACACGATGATGCTGAATAAATAAATTACGCGGCGAATTCTCAAATGCTTCCTCCGGACTCGGCTCGTTTTGCTGAAGTTCTTCTATTGCGACGTTCGAATCGGCTCAGACGTTCCAACCATTGGCTGATTCTTCTCGAATGGCCATTGTTTCATCGTTTTGGTCCAAACCAAAAACGCCAGCACTCCCAAGAGAATCTCGAGCAGCCCCCATTTTCGCGCGGCTCCCGTATGCCAGAAGAGCCACGCCCAGCCAATCATGGTCAGCACCGCTGGTAACGGATACAGCCACATTTTGAAGGGAAGCCGTTCCGTTCCCAGTCGCTTTCGCAAGAGCATCACGCCGACCGCCTGCCCGATAAATTGCACGATCAAACGGACGGCCAGAATCCCGGCAATGGAAGTCTCCAAATCCAGCTTGATGCTAAAAAAAAATGCCAGAGCGCCAAGCGCAAGCAGCGAAAAGTGCGGAAAATGTTTTGTGGGATGCAGCCGGCCGAAAATTGGGAAAAAGTTCCCATCGAGCGCAGCCGAATACGGCACGCGCGAATAACCGAGCAACACGGAAAATACCGAAGCCAGCGCAATCCACAGCACCATGCCTGTCGCAACGGATGCCGCACCATGTCCATAGAGCCGTTCCACAAAAGTGCTCACGATGAATTTCGAGTTCTGCGCTTCTCGCCATGGAATCACGCCCAGAATGCTGGTCTGCATGGCCAGGTACAGAACCGCAATGCCGAGCACTGAGAGAAAAATCCCGCGTGGGATGTTCTTTTCCGGGTCGCGGATTTCCCCGCCCAAGTGGCAGATGTTGTAGTACCCCCAATAGCTGTAAATCGTGCTCACCATCGCCGAGCCAAGTCCCGCGAACCACATCCAGGAAAACGAAAACGCTCCCGGGGGAAAATCGAAGGCAATTTTCGGGTCAAAATGACGCACCCCGCCCCAGATGAGCCACAACAGGGTTGCGATCACTCCAACCCACAACAGCAAAGAAATTTTCCCGATGGTGGCGATACGCCGGTAAAGCAGGATCACCAGAAAAATGACCAGCCCGCCGGACACTGCCTTTGCCTGCAACGGTGAAAGCGGATGCAAATATCCGGCGTAGCGCGTGAAACCTATGGAAGCCGACGCCACCGAAAGCGGCGCCTGCACAAAGGTCTGCCACACAAACAGGAATGACATCAGGCGTCCCCAGCGCTGCGGCCCGTATGCCTCGCGCAGAAAAACATACGTGCCGCCCGCTTTCGGCATTGCCGCGCCCAGCTCCGACCAAACAAAGGCGTCGAGCGTCGCAAGTACCGCACCCGCAAGCCATGCCAGCAGCGCTTGCGGGCCGCCCATTTCGCGTATCACAATGCCGCTAACTACAAATGGACCGATGCCCACGATTTCAATCATGTTGAGCGCAACCGCTTCTTTCAGTCCCAGGCCGCGCTCCAGCCCCGTATTTTCACCGGCTCCCATGGCGTCGCTGAGGATAGCAGTTGACCGCTTCGCGGTCACAGCTCAATTGACCGCTCCGCGGTCACGGTTGAATCGTCGATCCTTTCCCGCCGGCCTTTCCTTATCTTCTTCGTAACCGGTTACGCCGAAGGACTGCCGGAAATGGAGCTTCCCCCGGCGCACGCTTCTTGCAGAAGCCATTCCGCTATTCCGCTTTACTCGAAAACCTTCGTCAGTTGCAGGCCCGCAAATAAATGTCCTTCGCCTTTAGCGATTCTCGCCGCGGATCATTTTTGGCGATCGCATTGACCTTTCCCCTTGCCCAATGAAATGATAGCTGGCGCAGGGTTTGGGAGGATGCGCCGCGATTGGGTTCGCAGGCGGGCTGGTTGTGTCGGAGCGGCCGAATGGATGGTTAACTCTGGGTGACCGCCAGGCGGTCAACTTCCGGGTGACCGCGAAGCGGTCAACGCGCCACTCAGTTCACGCATCTCACCTCAACAGTTGACCGTGTCGCGGTCACAGTACACTTGGTCTTGGCTCAGCGGATTCCCGCTGCACGCCCGTGGACATAAAGGGAGTTCTATGAAGCGGTTTGGGGCAGTGTGCGCTTTTGCGTGCGCGGTGATTTTTTTGGCTGCCGGATGCAATGACTACGGCAATACATTTCAGAGAAATACCGGCGCAAGCTTGAGCTCCATCTCGCCGTCAAACACCAGCGTTGTTGGTGCCGGCGGATCGGACCTCACGCTCACATTGTTCGGTAGCGGCTTCGTTGCAAAAACCGTGGCTCAGTGGAACGGCAAGACTCTCGTTACCACTCCTGTGATGGACGCCAACAACAACCTCCTGCGCCTCACCGCGGTTGTCCCCGCTTCCTTGCTTGCTACTCCAGGCACCGCATTCGTCAACACGCTGAGTCCGCATTCCGGCTCTCAGGATAACGGCCTTTCCAATCCGATCGCGTTCATCATCAATCCCCCGCCCAATCCTTTGCCGGTCCTTAATCCTTCCCTCTCGCCAGGCTCCGCGGCTCCCGGTAGTGCCACCCTCACACTTACTCTGACCGGCAGCAGTTTCATTCCCTCTTCCGATCCCACAGGTGGCTCCCTCGTTCACTGGAATTCAAGCGGCACGCAAACCACGCTCGTGACGACAAGCGTCTCCGCAACTCAAATTCAGGCCACCGTGGATGCGCTTCTCCTATCGTCGCAAACTTGCGCGACCGTTTCCGTTTTCAATCCGCCCGCAATCGCCACCACTCCGCCCAGCGGGGTCAGCAATCCCTTCAGCGGCGGTGGCGGTACGAGCGCAATATCTCCAGGCTTCGCAGTCTCAATCGATTCGCAATTCATCTCGGACTGCAACAAATCCGGTACCAATTCGAACGCCGCTAAAACTTCCGCTCTGTCGCTGGCGGAAGAAACGCCCGCGCTCGGACTCGATGGCCGCTTCGTCGCTTACACCGCCGCTCAAAATGGGCACTCGCAAATTTTCTTGCGTGATACCTGCACGGGCGCGGCAACTGGTTGCCAGCCGCAAACTGCTGTGCTTTCCGTCGCGAACGACGGCACACAAGGCAACGCAGACAGCAACACTCCCTCAGCGAGCGCCGATGGACGCTTCGTTTCCTTCAGCTCCGCCGCAACGAACCTTCTTGCCAATACTCCAGCTGGCCGGCAGATTTTTCTGCGCGACACTTGCGCCGGCGCCACGACTCAATGCACGCCGCAAACAACTCTCGTTTCCATCGACGATGCCGGCGCGCTTTCCGGAAACGACAATCTTCTTCCCTCCGTCAGCTCTTCCGGCCGCTTCATCGCTTTCCTGTCCGTAACGTCCTCGAAATATCCGGCTAAGGCCGCGGGCACTCCCAACAGCGGCTTGCGCCAAATTTTCGTTCGTGACACTTGCTTCGGAGCGAGTGGTTCGTGCACGCCCAGCACAACGCGTATTTCCGTCGTGCCCGGCGATACCAACTCGTTGCGGGGTAAGCCTGCTGGACCCGCGATTTCCAGTTCCGCGCAAGCCGTCGGAGTTTCAAGCGCAGTCGCTCCGACGCTCTTCACCCGCAGCGTCGCCATCGACGATCGCGTCTTTCTCGCCTTGACCAATCCCACGCAGAAATAATTTTGTTTCTGGCTCCCGATGTCGCTGCCTTCTTGCCCTGAGCCGTGGCGAAAGGTTACGCGGCCGCCCTTTTCTGCCGTTGTTTTTTGCGAGGTGTGCTACTTCCCCAAATATTTCTCCGGTATCGGATTCCCCGGCCGTTCCGCATCCCAATAAATCTCTACGCACCACCACCGCTCGCCATCAAAGAAAAACTCCATGCTATTGATGCCTCGATCGATTGGCTTGCCATCTTTTGTCTCGCGCGATTCGTACGTGGTGTAAATGTGCGTCATCGCTCCAAACGAATCGGTCTTGCGGCTCAACTCATGCTCGAAAAAGCCGTGCTCCAGAAAATATTTTCCCGCGCGGTCTTCGTAGTCCTTGGGCGTCATCACCGCCAGGGTCGGTTTGCCTTCCTTCGGGACGCGCACTGCAATCAGCCGGGCGTCCTTCGCAAAGAGCGACTGGAACCGGTTCCAGTCGCGTGCTCCCGGCGGACCCGAAATCGCGTCATAAATCGCTGCCACCATTGCATCCAAGCTCTGCACATCCTTGGGGTTTGCAGCGGGCGTCACGGCAGGTGCCACGGCAGAGGGTGCGGCCTGCGCTGCTGCCTTCTTTTCCTGTGCGCTCACGCCGAGCGGCAAACTCCCAAGCAGCACACCCGCCGTCAGCAAGCCGAACGCAGTTATCGCAAGTCCTCTCATCCCATTCCTCCCAAATTCACCACTGCCCGATCATCGACACTTGTACTTTTTTACTTTTGCTCTCTTCTACTTTTTCAGTTGAACCGCACTTTCACATCCGGTCGTTTCTCCAGCTGCACTGAATCAATAAACCGTACCTGCCGGTCATCCAGCGTCAAAATCATCGATTGCGTGCGAATTCCTTCTCCAAAAAATCTCACGCCGCGCAGCAAATTCCCATCCGTCACTCCGGTACAGGCAAAAATCATCTTTTTCCCAGGCGCAAGATCGGTCGTGTCGTAAATTCGCTTGGTGTCTTTTACGCCCATCTTTTCAAGACGTTCCGCATCGTTTGGTTTCGACACCACCAGCCTCCCCAGGATCTGTCCGTTTAGACATCGCAACGCCGCCGCCGTTAGCACGCCTTCCGGAGCTCCTCCTGTTCCCATCACCGCATGAACTCCCGTTCCCACCACGGCCGCCGAAATTCCCGCCGAGAGGTCGCCGTCTCCAATCAAACGAATCCGTGCGCCCGCCTTGCGAATCTCCTCGATCAACTTCTCGTGCCGCGGCCGGTCCAGCACAATCACCACCAGGTCCTCGACGTCCCGGTCCAGCCGCTTCGCAATGGCTTTCAGGTTGTCCGCCACGGGAGCATCCAGATCCACCGCGCCCTTGCACGAAGGCCCCACCACGATCTTTTCCATGTACAAATCTGGCGCATGCAGCAGCCCGCCACGTTCGCTCGCCGCCAGCACCGCGATCGAATTCGCCGCGCCAGTCGCGCACAAATTTGTTCCCTCCAGCGGATCGACCGCAATATCGACCGCCGGAAAATTCGCTTTCGGCGCATGCGTGGACAGCCCCACCTTCTCTCCGATGTACAACATCGGCGCTTCATCGCGTTCGCCTTCGCCGATCACGATGGTGCCGTCCATCTGCAGGCTGTCCATCGTTTTGCGCATCGCCTCCACCGCCACTTCATCCGCCTTGTGACGATCGCCAAAACCCATCGTGCGCGCCGCCGCAATTGCCGCGTTTTCCACCACTCGCAAAAATTCCAGGCTCAGCTCAGCTTCCATCGCTCTCTCCGTAACTTCGCCGCTCTACCGCTTTGCATTTTCTCTTTGATTTTGGGTCTTGTCTGCCGCAGGCAGCCCCACTCTTGGTTTGATCTTCGATCTATCCGACTCCACTCGCATTCAGGCGGGCTCAAGCTCGCAACATCCTAGTCCAATTCCCTTGCTGACGTCACCTTCCCGTGCCTTTATACTGTGCCTGCGTGAGGAACTTGATATGCCGTGCACTCCATCCGATTTCCGCCGCGTCGCTCTCAGCCTCCCCGAAGCCGAAGAACGCAAGCACATGAACCATCCCGACTTCCGTGTGGCCGGAAAAATCTTCGCCACGCTCGCCTATCCAAATAAAGATTGGGGCATGGTCAAACTCACACCCATTCAGCAGGAAGA
>Ga0207646_10001516_pt1 | contig 28568 bp, 22 predicted proteins | sample KBSK5502metaG_FD_184343 | JGI IMG/M metagenome (GOLD analysis project Ga0207646, IMG submission 184343) | Corn, switchgrass and miscanthus rhizosphere microbial communities from Kellogg Biological Station, Michigan, USA - KBS K5-50-2 metaG... | ecosystem: Host-associated > Plants > Roots >...
CGGATGGCCGGCGCCACGAGCTCGCGCCACGGCAGTTTCCCGAGCTTGCGGTGCGCCTCGAAGAGCCCCGCGACGCTTCCGGGCACCCCGACCGAGAGGTGTCCCGTGAGAGAGGACTGTTTCACGTTCCCTGATGAGTCGACGTACATGTCGCGCACGGCACCGCTCGGCGCGGTCTCGCGGAAGTCGAGGGCGTTAACCCTCCCGTCGTGCTCGCGGATCACCATGAAGCCACCACCGCCGATGTTTCCTGCGACGGGATGGACCACCGTGAGAGCGAATGCCACAGCTACCGCGGCGTCTACGGCGTTGCCTCCGCGGCGCAGCATCTCGACGCCTAGCTCGCTCGCGAGCGGATGTGACGTCACGACCATGGCGTGCTCGCCCATCACTTCCCTGACGCGGTGGCCGAGCGGCCACTCGGGGGCGAGGCGCGCGCCCGGCCCGGGCATGAACGGCGCCGGTTCGCCGGGCGTGGGGAGCAGATCTGCGATGGGCGGGGGGGACGGGACCGTGACCGCAACTGTGTCCGGGAGGATTTCCGGTACCTTGATGCCGGTGGTACAAGCTGTGAGGACCACGAAACCGAGGGGGACGCCTGTGCGCATGACCAATTGTGCACGTTGACCCGACTTCGGGTCAACGTCTAACTTGGGGGCCATCCGACACCCTTCATGACCGTTCCTGACTACCGCGACCCGCGGCTCACCGAGCAGCGTAACCCCCGCACTGAGCGCATCGACGTGGCGTCGACGCTCGAGATCGTCGACCTCCTGAACGCGGAGGACGCAACGGTGGCAGGGGCGGTGCACGCCGTGCGCGGCGAGCTGGCCCGCGCCATCGACCTCGTGGTGGACGCGTTCAGCCGGGGCGGGCGGCTCATCTACATCGGCGCCGGAACCTCCGGGCGGCTCGGCGTGCTCGACGCCAGTGAGTGCCCGCCGACCTTCGGCACGCCGCCAGACATGGTCGTGGGGGTGATCGCCGGCGGCTACCAGGCCCTGGTGAAGAGCAGCGAGGGCGCCGAGGACGACGTGAACGCAGGGATGGCGGCGATCGACCAGGCGCGGGTGGCGCCCGCGGACTTCGTCCTCGGCATCGCGGCGAGCGGTACGACGCCGTTCGTCCGCGCGGCGCTGGCTCGTGCGCAGACCATCGGCGCGACGACCGCGCTCGTCTCGTGCTCCGATCCCCCGCAGGTGCTCGTCGCGACGTGCGACGTCCTCATCCTTCCAAAGGTCGGCCCCGAAGCTCTGACGGGGTCCACACGCATGAAGGCCGGCACGGCCACGAAGCTGGTCCTCAACACACTCTCGACCGGCGCGATGATCCGGCAGGGACGCGCCTACGGCAACCTCATGGTGGACTTGATGGCGATGAGCGACAAGCTGCGGGACCGCGGGGAACGCATCGTGATGGAGGTCTGCCATCTGGACCGCGGGGCCGCGCGCCGCGCGATCGAAGCCGCGGGCGGGAGCGTGAAGCTGGCGATCGTGATGGCGAAGCGGGGGGTGGGAAAGACCGAGGCCGAGCGCCTGCTGGCGGACGCGGGCGGATTCGTGCGCCGGGCCGTGGGCGATCCACCGCCGGTCAGGCCAACGTGACGACCGCCCTCGCCGTCGGCGTCATGTCGGGCACGTCGCTCGACGGGGTCTCGACGGCGCTCGTGCGCCTCAAAGATGACCCGCTCGACGCGCAGCTCGTCGCGTTCCGCCAGGACCCCTACACCGCGCCGGAGCGCGGGCAGATCATCGAGGCGATCGCGCGGGGCGGCTCGAAGGATCTGGCCCTGCTGCATGTCGCCTTGGGAGAGCGCTTCGCGGGGGCGGTGCTGCAGCTCCTGGCCCAGGCGAAGGTCGCGCCTCGGGACTTGTCCTTCATCGCGTCGCACGGGCAGACGATCTGGCACGAGCCGGGCCGGGCGACACTGCAGCTGGGCGACCCGGCCGTGATCGCCGAGCGCGTCGGGGTGCGGGTGGTGAGTGACTTCCGCTCGCGTGACGTGGCGGCCGGGGGCCAGGGGGCGCCCCTGGTGCCCCTGGCCGACGTGGTCCTGTTCGGCCACCCGGAGTGCGGGCGGCTGCTGCTGAACCTCGGCGGCATCGCGAACGTCACCTTTGCGCCGCGCCGCGGGGTCACGGGCGGCGCCATCGCGTTCGACACGGGTCCCGGGGTGGGGGTGGTCGACGCGGTGACCCGCCGGATCGACCCCACGGCGCGGTTCGACGCCGGCGGCGAGCGGGCGCGGCGCGGCAAGCCATCCCGCAAGGTGCTCGACGCGCTGCTCGCCGATCCTTACTTCGCGGCCCCGCCACCGAAGAGCACCGGGCGGGAGCTCTTCAGTCCCGACTACGCGGCGCATCTGCTCGACGAGGTGAAGCGGGCAGGGGGCTCCGATAACGATGCCGTAGCGACGGCGACGGCGCTGACCGTCGAGACCATCGCACGGGGGATCGAGCGCTGGACGCCGGCTAGGGCCCCGGACGAGCTGGTGATCTCGGGCGGCGGCGCGCGCAATCCGCGGCTGGTAGAGCTCCTCGCGGCCCGGGTGGCCCCGCGACCCGTGGTGCCGTTCGAGCGCTTGTTCTTCGACGGAGAAGCGAAAGAGTCTCTGGTGTTCGCGTTCCTCGGGTTTCTCACGGTCCTCGGGGAGCCGGGAAACCTGCCGGCCGCGACCGGGGCCCGGGGCCCCCGCGTGCTCGGCCACATCACCCCGGCGTGACCGGGTCGCTCGCTCGTCTCGTCTTTCCCGCGTTGCGCTGGCGGCGCGAGAGTTTCGCCCACGAGCGCGCCAAGATCGACGCCGCGCTCTCCGCCGGAGTGGGGGGGTTCATCGTCTTCGGGGGGACGCGCGAGGCAGTCGCGACACTCACGCGGGAGCTACGCGAGCAGGCGGGGCGCCCGCTGCTGGTCGGGGCGGATCTCGAGCGCGGCCCGGCGCAGCAGGTTCACGGGCTCACCGAGCTGCCGCCGCCCGCGGCGCTCGGCTGGCTCGACGACCTCCAGGCCACCGGTACCTGCGGGATGATCACGGGTACCGAGGCGCGCTCGGTCGGGATCAACTGGGCGTTCGCTCCCGTGTGCGATCTCGATCTCGAGCCCAAGAACCCGATCGTCCAGACGCGCGCCTTCGGCGCCGACCCGGTGCGGGTGGGCGAGCAGGCGGCCGTGTGGATCCGCGGTGTCCAGCAGCACGGCGTTCTGGGGTGCGCCAAACACTATCCCGGCCACGGGCGCACGACCGAAGATTCCCACGCGACCCTGCCTCGCGTGCGCGCTGCCCTCACCGAGCTGCAGCAGGTGGACCTGACTCCGTTCGAATACGCGCTCCGCGCGGGTGTGGGGAGCGTGATGAGTGCGTTCGTCGCTTACCCGAACTGGGACCATGCGGGGCGAGCGGCGAGCTTTTCGTCCGAGATTTTGGGCTACCTGCGGGACACGCTCAACTTCGGCGGTCTCGTCGTGACAGATGCACTGATCATGGCGGGGGCGCGTGCCGCGCAGCCCGTGCCCGCGGCCACGGTGGGCGCGGTCGGGGCCGGGTGCGACGCGCTGCTGTACCCGGAGAACTTCACGAGCGTGATCGCCGCGCTGGACCGCGCTGTCGGCGCCGAGATTTCGGCCGCCCGCGCGGACCAGGCGCTCGTGCATTACAACGACGCCCTCGCCGGGTGGGCGGACCTGCCGGACCAGGGGGAGCCGGGCCTCTCGGACCATGCGGCGTTCGCGGACGGGCTTGCCGACCGGGCGGCGCATCTGGTGCGCGGCGACGCGCCGACCATCCATGCACCCCTCACCGTGTCGATCGTCGATGATGACGTGGGTGGCCCATATACGGTCGGCCCGAGAGACATCTTCACGAACACACTGCGGGACGCTGGTGTCGCGATCGGGAAACGGGAAACGGGAAGCGGGAAGCGCATCGTGCTCGTCTACGCCGAGCCTCGCTCGTGGAAGGGCCGGGCCGATCTCGGCGCCCGCTCGCGCGCGGCCCTGCGGCGTCTCGTGCCCGGGGCGCAGCTCGTGGTGCTGTTCGGCCATCCGCGCCTTGCGTCGCAGATCCCCGGCACGGCCCCGATCCTTTTGTGCTGGCACGGGCAGGCGCTGATGCAACGAGCGGCGGCGAGATGGACCCTTGGAAGAATCCGGTAAAGAGCCCGTGAAAGCCCTTCCCGGCTTCATACCTTTCCCCGGCCTTCTCCCGGCTGTTATCGGGCGGTGCCGAGCTGCTTCAGGTAAGCAATGATTGCGGACGCGGGGACGGCATAAATGATCTTTCCCTGCGACTCCCGATTGCCGCCGTACAACACAGCCGCCACGCGGCCCGTGCGATCGAAGATCGGGCTCCCCGACGACCCCGGCGCCCCGTAACCGTCGACCTGCACGAGGTTGGCCAGCGCCTTGCTGACGGTGCCGACGGTGAGCGTCGGGTCGGCGATCACGCCGCTCTCGTCGGCGTGCTCCATGGGGAGGTCTTCGCCCAGCGGGTAGCCGATGATCGCCACGGGATCGCCGCGCGCGAGCGCTCGCGCCTCGCCCGCAAAGCCCGTGACGCGCGGCGTCCCACCACGGATCTCCACCTTCACGACGGCGACGTCCGCGGAGTCGGCGACGCCGACCAGGCGGCCGGGGAACCATTGGCGGCTCCCCGAGAACTTGATCGCGATGCGCCGGGGTTGCCGGTTGCCGTCCTCGCCCACCAAGACGTGCCGGTTGGTGACCAGCGTGCCCTGCGAGTCGGCCGCGAACGCCGTGCCACTGAAGATCTCAGTGTCCGAGAACTGAACGACCAGCAGGGCGACCGCGTCCTGGTTCTTGAGCGAGATGGCGCGGTAGTCCATCGCGACCGCGCCCGCGAGGCCGCGCTGCCGCGTCTCCGCCACGTCGAGGGCGGCCCGGAGTCGCGCGACGGCGCCGGCATTGCCGCTCGTGCCCGCCGCCACCAGCTCGCCCCGCAGCCGCGTGACTTCCGCCTGCGACTGCCGCAGGGCGTCCCGTACGCTCGCGAGCTCGGTCTCGAGTCGCGTGAGGAGCCGCTGCGCCTCTGCCCCCAGACTGTCCGCCCGCGCCTGGAGCCGGGCGAGTTCGCGCGCGTCGCGGGCGCTCTGCCACTGCAGCAACCCGAACCCGCCGAGCACGACGACGAGCAGCCCGATCAGCACCTTGGTCCTGCGGTTCAGGCGCGCCACTTCCGCCGCAATCCGCAGCGCGGTGCTCGAGCGCCGGGAACGAGGCGCGGGCACCGCTGTGTACTGCTCGCGCGGGGACGACAGTCGCTCCGCGGACGCCCGCGTCGAGTCCGGTACGGTATCGGCGATCGGCTCGCCCGCCAGGGTGTGGAACTCCACCGCGGGCCCGTTCTGCCCCAGACCGATCACGTCACCGTCCGCCAGCACGACATCGCCCGAGATCCGGGCGCCGTTGACGAACGTGCCGTTCGTGCTGCCCAGGTCCCGCACCACGAAGGTCTCGCCGTGGCGCACGATCCCGGCGTGGCGCGAGGACACGTCGAGGTCGCGATCGACATCGAAGCGGACGTCGGAGAGCGGGTGCCGGCCGAGGCCGATGTACGCCTTGCGGAAGGTCTCGACCTGCCCGACGCGCGCGCCCGAGAGAAACGTGAACTGGGCGGTCACGGGCTCCGGTTGACCAGATAGAGCGCCACGGCGGCGGCCGCGACGATGACCAGCACGAGGATCGTGCGCCGGCGATTCCGGGCCGCCGGCTCAGGGGCGGGGCTCCCCCGATAGACCGGGACCGGCTCCGTGCTGGTCTCGGTGTCGATGAGTGGATACACCTGATGGCCTATCTCCGCGTTGGGCTCCGGCAGGCGCAGCCCCTCACCGTCGAACCGTGCCAGCACGACGGTGATGTTGTCGGGCCCACCCCGCTCGTTGGCGAGCGCGATCAGCTTGTCGCACGCGGCCTGGAGGTCCCGATCGTGAGTCACGGCGGCGGCGATCTCCTCCTTCTTCACCTGGCCCGACAGGCCGTCGGAGCACAGCACCAGGATGTCGCCCTTGCGGACCTCCTGATGGGTGAGATCGACCTTGACGCGCGCGTCGGGCCCCAGAGCCTGGAGGATGATGTTGCGGCGTTCGCTCCGCGCGGCTTCTTCCTCCGTGAGCTCGCCCGCCTCGACCAGGCGCTGCATCAGCGACTGGTCCCGGGTGAGCTGCACCGCCTCCCCGTTCCGGACCAGGTAGGCGCGGCTGTCACCGACCTGGGTCAGGAAGAAGTGGTCGGCCAACACGCCCACGGCGGTGGTCGTCGTGCCCATCCCGCGGACTTCGGGGTGCGTCGCGGCGTACGCGTGGATCTGCTCGTTCGCCACCTCCACCGCTTCCTTCAAGCGGTAGGCGAACCGCTGCGCCGTCACCTCACGCTCGGTCCCCCAGCCCCGAACCAGCTGCTGGTAGATCGTGTCGGTCGCCATCTCGCTGGCGAGCTCGCCCGCGGCGGCGCCGCCCATCCCGTCGGCGACGACGAACAGCGAGCCCCGCTCACCGATCTCGTGCGCGCGCACCGCGGGCTGGAGCGATGCCTCCCGGCGCGAAAGATCCGCGACCAGGAACCGGTCTTCGTTGTGGTCGCGCGTCTTGCCGAGGTCGGTCTTCGCGACGACCTCGACCTTGATCGGCTTGGCAGAAGAGCGTCCGAACATGATTAGCGCTGACAATACTGAGCGAACACGTCGCGATACTTCGCCTGCGACGGATCGAGGTTCATGGCGTTCCGTATCCACGCGCAGCCCGTCGCACGGTCATTCTCCGGCGGCTGGGAGCGCGCGATGCCGATGACGTACGCCGCGTACGCTTTGTCCCGCGCGGCGATGTTGGGTGCGTAGAAGAAATGCATCGCGGAGTCTCGTACGATCGCCTGATTCCGGGGCTCGAGCTTGAGCAGCAGATCGTCCAGCACGTCCCGTGCCCGAGTTACGTCGATGCTCGGGCGGGTGGCGGGCGGGCGCGGCCGGGTGGCCGGGCCACGTCGCGACGGCACCACAGGTGTCCCGATGGTGGTGTCCACCGGCGGAGGGGCCAAAATTTGTCGGGCCGTGTCGGCGGCCGGGACGCTGTTGGTCTGCTTGACGGTGCGACCGATCGTGACCACCGCGCCCGCGGCTCCCAGGAGGACGATCACGCCGACGATGATCGGCACACGCGAGCGGGTCCTGGCGCGCACGGGCGCTATCAGCTCCGTCTTGTCGTCGGCGTCGGTCAGGGTGGAGGGTAGGGCCGCGCCGCCGTCCGCCCTGGCGAGCCCGGTTACCGAAGCGAGGTCGTGCGCGAGCTTGGCGGCGGATTGATAGCGGTCCACCGGGGTCCGTGCGAGCGCGGTGTCGAGTGTCTGCTGGAGCCCTGGGGGAAAGTGCAGATCGGGCCGCACCTCGATCAACTTCGCCGGCTCGTCGGTAAGGCGCTTGATCATCGCTTCCTGCACGGAATCGGCGGAGAAGGGCAGCGTCCCCGTGAGCATGTTGAAAAGCACCAGGCCCAGGGAATAGACGTCGCTCCGGCCATCCAACTTGTCGCCTGAGAGCTGCTCGGGGCTCATGAACTCGGGCGTGCCCACCACCAAGCCGGTCCTCGTCACTTTCTGGCCGCCCCCCTCCCCGCCCACGGCCTTGGCAAGGCCGAAATCGACCACCTTCACCGCGTCCGCGCCGTCGCGATTGCGCGTCAGCATGATGTTGTCGGGCTTCAGGTCGCGGTGTACGATGCCGAGGTCGTGTGCTGCCTGCAGCGCGGCCCCTACCTGGATGCCGATGTCCGCGGCCCGGGCAACGGGCAAAGCGCCTTCCTGCCTGATGAGCTCCGTGAGCGGCTCGCCCTCGATGAACTCCATCACCAGGTAGATGAGCCCATCCGGGGTCTCACCGAAGTCGTAGACGGCACAGACGTGGGAGTCCGAGATGCGGCTGGCGTTTGCCGCCTCGCGATTGAACCGGGCCACCGCTTCGGGGTCGTGCACCATGGAGGGGTTCATTACCTTGATGGCGCTGCGGCGCCCCATCTTCACGTGCTCGGCGAGGTACACCTGTCCCATGCCCCCCTCACCCAGCTTTTTCACTATGTGGTAGCGGTCGGCCAGCACCTGGCCCACGAGATCCTGCGTCGGTCCCGACGAGCGCAGCGTCTGCCCGTCGTTCGGGCAGAACCGCACATCGTCGCGATACTCGGTCGCACAGACGGGGCAGATCTTCACGTCGGAATCTCGATCCGCAGCAGCTTGTCGCCTACCAGGATGCGCGACTGGTCGCGCAGGGTCATGTCGCCGCGGGCCGCGAGCGCAATGCCGTTGCGGCTGTTGGCGTCCACCACCACGAAGTCCGCATCCTCGGAGCGCACCAGGGCATGGCGCGCGCTCATCGACGGATCGTACGGGAACACCCAGTCGCCTTGCTCGCGGCCGATGGCGACGTCGCGGCCGGGAGAGAGCTGGATCACGTCGCGGACGCTGCCGTCGGAGCGCAGCTGGGTGAGGCTCGCGATGTCGGCGCTCGGGCTCAGGCTGCCCATCCGCTTGGTGGCGTCGGCGTCGGGCGGGTGCGGCCCCGGGTACCCCAGCCGCCGGAAGCGGATTACCTGGGAGCCGATCAGCAGCAGGTCGCCATCGAGCAGGCGATGCGCCTCCTCGAGGAACACCCACGTGCCGTTGCGGCTGCCCAGATCGCGCACGACGAGGGTGTCCTGCTCCCACGACAGCTTCGCGTGCAACGGCGACAGGAACACGTCTTCGGGGAAGCGGATGTCGCCGTCCTGACGGCCGATGGTCGTGTCGGGTGCGTTGCGCTCGAAGCGCTGCACCGGGTTGCCCAGATCGTCGAGGAGGACGAGCGCGACCGTCGCTCCCCCCCGCGAGGGTCCCGAGAGGCCCCGACGCGCGGCCGCCAGGTCGGCCAGCGGCGCACCGCAGGTCGCGCAGAACTTGATCCCCGGTTCCACGGGCGAAGCGCAGCGCGGGCAGTTGGGCCCCGAGCCAGGGGCTGTGAGTCGGCGGCCGCAATGTGGGCAGAACGGCTGGAGCGCACTGGCTCGCCCGCCGCAAAAGGGGCAGGAGATCGGCTCGCCCTGGTCGCGGGCTCGCGCGGAGCGGGCCATGACGCGCGTCGCCGGCGCGGCCCCCGCCGCCGTCACCGCTCCACCCTCGCCCCCCCCGCCCGCGGATGCCGCAGCGGCCGTGCGTCCCGTGGATTTGCCCATGGGCTTGCCGCAGTCCATGCAGAACTGGGCGCCCGGGTCGTTCGCCCGGCCGCAGTAAGGGCAGGCGGTCATTGGAGGAAGTGCTCCACTCGGCGCAGAAGTTATGGCCTGCCAATCAATTCGGCAAATTGACGGGCTGAAAGCGCCGATGCTACCTTGCGCGTCCTGTGCGATCGGTCTGCGTGGTGCTCGTGAGCGTCCTGACCGGATGTGCGGTGTCGCGCACCGGTACCGCGCCCGTCGCCGGAGGCGCGCTGCCGTCGCCCGCCGCGCCGGGGCGCGACTCGTTGCACATCACGGTGGTCTATCCCGCCGTCACCGATATCATCCAGTCCTACGACTCGGCGTTCCTGTTCGGCTCGGTGCGAGGGGGGAGCGGCGGACCGGTGCACCTGGGGATCAACGGGCACTCGGTACCCGTGCTCCCGAACGGCGCCTGGATCGCATGGTTGCCGCTGCCTGAGGACACCGTCGCGCGCTTCCTGATTGCGGCAACTGGAGGGGGGCCCGACTCCAGTCGCCTCGTGTACACCGCCCGCATCGCGCCGCAGTTCCGGCCCCCGTCCGGACGCCCCGTGTGGATCGATACGACCAGCTTCACGCCTGCGGGGACTGTTGCACTGCCGGTGGGGGAGGGGATTCGCTTGAGCGTGCAGGCCGCGCCCGGCGCGTCGGTACGCCTGCTGCTGCCGTGGGGCTCGAGCGTTCCGCTCGTCCCCGATACGCTGCCCGCCGAGCTCCCCGGGGGCATCCGGGCCTTCGTGATCGATACCGCGCCGCGCCGACGCGTGCCGACGGCGGGACGCTACGTGGGCTGGTTGCCGGCGGCGGCGCTGTGTGCGGACGGCCGGACGGCATGCGGCACGCTCGTGGTGACCGTAGGTGCCGACACGGCAACGGCGCGCTGGCCCCTCAGCGTGAATGTCGTGGACATGACCTTCCCGACCGTCGTCGTCCTGGACGACGACACCGCCCGCACCGGTACGACCGATAGCATCACCCCGGGGCGCGCCGTCCCCCACGGAACCTACAACTGGTTCTTCCCGACCGGGACGGTCGCGGTCGAGTCGGGGCGCTGGAACGATCAAGTGCGGCTCCGGCTCTCGCGCGCCACGGTTGCGTGGGTGAACGAGACCGACGTCGTGCGGCTGCCGCCGGGCACGCCGCCGCCGGGTGGCGTCGTGAGCTCGGTTCGGCTCGCGTCCGGGTCGAAGTCGGTGACGCTGCGGGTGCCGTTGCCCGCGCGCCTCCCCTACCAGATCACGGAGCGCGAGCGCAGCCTCACCCTGCGCCTGTACGGTGGCGCATCCGACATCAACTGGATGCAGTACGGCGAGGGCGGGGAGGCGACCGGCAGCGACCCGCTGGTCACACGGATGAGCTATGCGCAACCGGCGGCGGACGAGGTGACGATCACGCTCGAGCTGGCGCGGCGCGTGTGGGGGTACCGCGCTCGCTTCGACGGTCGCGACCTGCTGCTCGAGGTGCGGCGTCCCCCCGCGATCGATCGCGAGCACCCGCTCCGCGGCCGAACCGTCGTGCTCGACCCCGGTCACCCGCCCCTCGGCGCCACGGGGCCGACGGGATTGTGGGAGCCGGTGGCGACGCTGGCCGTGGCCTTCAAGGCAAAGACGCTGCTCGAGCGCGCCGGCGCGGTCGTGTTCCTCACCCGCACCGACTCGACGCCGATCGAGCTGTATCCCCGGACGCATTTCGCGGAGCTGCGCGACGCCGACGTCCTCGTGTCCATTCACGCCAACGCCTTGCCGGACGGCGTGAACCCGTTCACCAACTCGGGAACGAGCGTGTACTACTTCCAGCCGCGGAGCACCCGTCTGGCCCGCGAGCTGGACCGCGCGCTCGTGGCGGAGTTCCGCGTGCGCGACCTCGGGATCGGCCGGGGCGACTATGCGCTCGTGCGGCCCACCTGGATGCCCGCGGCGCTCACCGAGGGGCTGTTCATCATGCTGCCCGAGCAGGAGGCGGTGCTCGCCAGCGAGGACGGACAGTGGCGGTATGCGCGAGCGGTCGTGCGGGGGATCGAGAACTTCTTACGCGAGCGGGCACGGGAGCCGTGAGCACCGTTCTACGACGCTACGACGCTACGTCGCACGAAACCGACCCGGCGCGCACGTACAACGTAGCGTCGTGGCGTCGTGCCACGCTCCTCCTGGTGCCGCTGCTCGCCGGGCGAGCCGAAGCTCAAGTGGATCCGTCTGGCAGCTGGCGCACCTTGCATACGCCCCACTTCCGCATCCACTTCCGGCCTGCCTACCGCGACGCGGCGCTCACGCAGGCGCGCGAAGCGGAGCGGTCCTACGGGTTGCTCGCTACGGAGCTGCACCCGCCGCGCGGCGTCGTGGACATCACGTTGGCCGACGACATCGACGCCGCCAACGGCTTCACCACGGTCGTTCCCACGAACCGGATCACCATCTTCGCCGCGCCGCCCGCCGGCGACCACGGACTCCTGTTCTTCGACAACTGGCTCCGGCTCGTGACCACGCACGAGCTGGCACACGTGTTTCACCTCGACCGCTCGCGCGGGCTGTGGGGCGGGCTGCAGCGCGTCTTCGGTCGGGCCCCCGGGCTGTTCCCGAACGAGTATCAGCCGAGCTGGGTGATCGAAGGGCTCGCGACGTACTACGAGTCCAAGTTCACGAACGCGGGACGGGTGCGGGGGAGCTTCCATACCCAGCTGCTCGCAGCGGACCACGCGGCGCGGGCCTCGCGGGCCCCCTGGAACGCGACGCTGTTCACGCGCTGGGCGGACGGACTGGTCCCGTACGCGTATGGCAGCCGCTTCTTTCATTATCTCGCCGGTGCGGTGGGCGACTCGGTGGTCCCCCGGTTCGCGGAGGCCACCGCCGCCCAGCTCATTCCATTCCGCGTCGGGCGCCAGGTGGCGCGCGTGGCGCCCGGACGCACGCTCAGCGGCGAATGGCCGCGGGGGACGGCGCCCGACCTGCCTGTGTTGCGTGGCGCGCCCCCCGCAGCGCACGTGCTCGACAGCCTGCTCCGGACGGAGCCGGTGCCGCGCGTATCGCCCGACGGACGCCGAGTGGCGTACGTGCGGGACGACGGGAAGGGGACGAGCGTGCTCCGCGTGGTCGACGCCGCGACGGAGCGCCCGGTGGTCGCCCATCGCGTCAACGGCGGCGTGGACTACGACTGGCTGGGAGACACCCTGGTGGTCACCCAGCTCGATTTCACGAGCCGGTGGCGGATCCGGAGCGACCTCTACCGCTGGGTCCCGGGACGAGCATGGCGGCGCGCGACGCGCGGCGCCCGGCTAGTCGCCCCCGCCGGGGGCGGCGGACGTCTCGTAGCGATCGCGCTCGGCCCCGCCTCGAGCCGCCCGACTGTGCCCGCACCGGCTGTGCCGCGCGGCGCGGTGTGGGAGGATGTGGCGCCATCGCCCGATGGGCGCCGCGTGGCCGGCAGTCGGAGCGTGGACGGCCGCTGGGCGCTGGTGCGCTGGCCGGCGGACTCGCCCGATGCCGCCGTGGTGCTCCTCGAGACCAGCGGCAGCATCGCCGACCTGGTGTGGACCGCCGGCGGGGACCTCTGGTTCGTCGCCGACCCGACGGGGGTTCCGCAAGTGTACCGCTGGCGCGACGCGGGGGCGGGCGGCGCGCAGCCGATCACGAGCGAGCCGCTCGGCGCCCGCGCCCCGGCGCCGCTCCCTGACGGCACCCTGCTGTACGCCGCGCTCAGGGCGCGCGGCTGGGAGCTGCGCCGGGCGCCGGCGCTTGAGGGAGGTGGGCCGGTCACGTTCGCGGAGCCGCTGCCGTTCGACTCTGCGCCGCCTGTGCCGGTCTCCGAGACCGGCTACACGATGTGGCCGTCGCTGCGCCCGCATTTCTGGATCCCGGTGTTCGAGAACGCCGGGCCAACCGGAAGGTTCGGCGGCGCTCTGACGGCGGGAACCGACGCCCTGGGTCGCTTCGCCTACGCCGCGGACCTGTTCATGTCCCCGCACCCGTTCCGCGCCGCGGGCGACTTCGTCCTGGTTTCCTCCGTGCTGGGTAACCCGACGCTCGACCTTTCGGCCTGGGCGTCGTGGTCGGACCTTGGATCGCCACCGAGCGCGCCGACTCTCACGGTCTCGGAGCTCGACCACTATGCGGCGCTCGGTGCGTCGTTCGTGACGCGCCGCTGGCGCAGGTTGGCGAGCGTGCGGGCCGCGGTGGAGTTCGAGCGCACGCGCTTCGCCACGACCCCCGACACCTCGCTCGCCGCCTTCTGCTCGGGGTGTAACACGCGGAACCTCGTCGGCGGCTCGGTGACGCTCACCCTGTCGCGGTTAGTGATGGGTGCCCTTTCGATTTCACCGGAGAACGGGGTCACGTGGTCCGCGACCTACCGGCGGCGGGACGAGCCGGGCACCGCTCGCTGGTCGAACGAGGTACGCTCCCGGCTGGCGGCGTACCTGCGCGTACCGGGTGTCGGCGGCTTCGCGCATCACGTGCTGGCGCTGCGGCTCTTGGCAGGCGGCACCACTGGTCCGCTCGGCACGCTCTTCCGGGTGGGTGGGGTGGCGCCGCAGGGCGTGAACGTTTTCTTCGCGCCGTCGCTGAGCGCGACGCGGGCATTTCCGCTCCGCGGGTATGCGTCGGACGAGCTGCGCGGCCAGCGCGCGGCCGCGGGCAGCGTCGAGTACCGGATGCCGCTCGCACTCGTGGGCCGCGCGCTTGGCCACCTCCCCCTCGGGGTCGACAAGGTGTGGCTCAACCTGTTCGCCGACGCGGGTGACGCTTGGGCGCCCGGGACGGCGCCGCGCCTCACCCGACTTCGCTCCGCCGGACTCGAGCTCGCGGGCCGGATGACGGTGAGCTACGACTTTCCCCTGTCGGTGCGACTCGGCGTCGCGCAACCGCTCGCCGATCCACCGTCCGGCGCGCCGCGGCGGCCGCAGTGGTACGCGGCACTCGCTTCCGACTTCTGAGCACGCGGGGCACTGTCGCGAGTTGACACGTCGTCCGATCAATCCCTAAGTTTCCGCGACCCTTCGGAGAATTGATGTACTGCTCCCGCTGCGGCACCCAGAACGACGACGCCAGCAAGTTCTGCCGCTCCTGCGGACTGGATCTTTCGCACACGACTCCGGTCGCCGCCGTGCACGACCAGCAGGTCGACGCGACGGAGCTCGATCTGGTGCGGGAACAGTTGAAAGACGAGTACGAGATCCTCGAAGAGCTGGGCCGCGGTGGGATGGCCATCGTCTTTAAGGCGCGCGAGAAGCAGCTGGAGCGCGACGTCGCGATCAAGGTCCTCCCGTTCTCCCTCGCGTTCGACAAGGAGTTCGTCGAGCGGTTCCAGCGCGAAGCCCGTACCTCCGCCAAGCTCGAGCACCCCAGCATCATCCCGATTTATCGCGTTGGCAAATCCGGTCGGGTGATCTACTTCGTCATGAAGTTCCTGCGCGGCAAGCCGCTATCGTCCGTGCTGGCCGCGCGCGGCACGCTCCCCCCGGCCGAGATCCGTCAGATCCTCGTCCAGGTGGCGCGCGCCCTCGCGTACGCGCACAAGAGCGGCATCGTGCACCGCGACATCAAGCCCGACAACATCATGTTCGACGAGCACGGGCTGGCGGTGGTCACGGATTTCGGAATCGCGAAGGCGGCTTCGGGCGGCAAGCTCACCGGCACCGGAATGTCCATCGGCACGCCGCATTACATGAGCCCCGAGCAGGCGCGCGCCCAGGCGCTCGACGGGCGCTCCGACATCTATTCGCTCGGCGTGGTCGCCTATCAGAGCCTCACCGGCCGCGTGCCGTTCGACGGCGAGGACTCGTTCTCGATCGGCTACAAGCACATCATGGAGGAAATCCCCACCCCGCCGCTCGAGACCTACGACCAGCGCACCGTGTTCGAGATCGCCAGGAAGATGATGGCGAAATCCCCCGACGAGCGGTTTCAAAGCGCGGACGATCTCGTGCAGGCGCTCGAGGCGGGGGGCGGCTTCGCCGCCGTCGGACTCGCGACCGCCGCCACCAAGGCGATCCCGTCGCTCGCGGGAGTCCGGATGGCGTCCGCCGCCACCACGCCCCTGCCGCGCGTCTCCGGGAAGCCCGGGACGGAGGACCATCACAAACGCTCGGTCGCCGCCGGGATCGCGCTCTGGGTGGTCGTCCTGGCCATCGGCTTGGGCGCCCCCGGCCTGTACGCGTACAAGAAGGGACTGCTGTTCTTCGCCCGGGCCGCGCCCGCGGACTCCGCGTCAGGCGTCCCCCGCGATACGCTCGCCCAGCGCCTGCTGTCCGACACCGGCGTCTCTTCAGCGCTCGACACGGCCGCCCGGGTTGCGGGGCCCACGCCGCACGCCGACACCGCCCGCACCCGCCTCGTCCCTCCCGGGACACTCGGGCACCTCACCCTCCAGGGCCTGCCCCAGGGCGCTCGCGTGACGCTCAACGGGATGCCATTTCGGGGCTCGCAGGGAGACGTGCCTCCCGGCACCTACCGGCTCGCCGTGCGGGCCAGTGGGTTCGAGCCGTACGACCGCCAGGTGGTCATCAATCCGGGTGCGCCATCCACGGTGCGGATCGAGCTACAGCCCGGGTCGGGGGAAGGAGGGTCGGACGCCGGACCCTGCGACCAGTATGGGCCCGCCTACAACCAGGACAATCTCTGTTTCGACACACGTCCGCTGCCGCTCTCGCTGACACGCATCCCCGTGCCCGCCGACGCGACCATGTTCCCGCGCCAGGCAATCCTGCTGATCCATGTGTCCAAGGATGGCTCGACGCTCGAGGCACGCGTGTTCGGACCCTCCAACCTCGACACGTTCAACAACGAGGCGCTGGACATGGCGAAGACCCTGCGCTGGAACCCCGCTCAGAAAAACGGCGAGCCGGTAGACGCGTGGGTCCAGTGGATATTCCAGCCAGTGAGGCAGTAACCATCGAGATCCACCCGACGGTCTTCATCGCTCCCGGCGCGGTCGTGCTGGGGGACGTCACGCTGGGCGCCCACGCGAGCGTGTGGTACGGCGCGGTGCTTCGCGCGGACATGGCCCCGATCGTGGTCGGCGAGAACACCAATCTCCAGGACGGCACGATCGTGCACGTGGATGAAGGGCTTCCCGCGCGAATCGGCGCGCGGGTCGGGGTGGGGCATCGCGCCATTCTGCACGGGTGCACCGTCGAAGACGACTGCCTGATCGGCATGGGGAGCGTGCTGCTCAACGGCGTCCACATCGGGACGGGCAGCGTCGTCGCGGCGGGTGCCGTCGTGCCCGAAGGCGCCCGCGTACCGCCAGGCTCGCTGGTGGTGGGGGTGCCGGCACGTGTCACGCGACCGGTGGACGACGCCCTGCGGGAGCGCATCCGAGACACCTGGGAGCACTACGTGGCTGAGGCGAAGCGGCACCGCGCGGGGACGTTCCCGATCGCTGGAACAAGTTTGTGATGTGAATTGTTGGATGTGCCGTGGGGCTGGCGCTGTCGCGAGGTGTTGCCCGAGCGCGCCCAACGGTCTACCTTGCCCCTCCGCGCCTTGTTGGTCTGCGCGCAGCAAATTCACACACACCACACGTTGGGTGAGCAAGCTCACCTCCGCGAGGAACGAGCCCGCATGACTGCTTCCAGCCGCACTGGCACACTCGATCTGAGCCCCAACGCCGTCACCGTGCTCGAGCGGCGCTACCTGGTGAAAGACGATCAGGGGAAGCCGGTCGAGCGACCCGAGGACCTGTTCTGGCGGGTCGCGCGCACCATCGCCGAGCCGGATCGCCGCTACGGGGCCTCCGACAAGGCCGTGGAAGGGCTGGCGGAGACGTTCTTCGAGCTCATGGCCACCCGGGTCTGGATGCCGAATTCGCCCACCCTCATGAACGCCGGGCGGCCCCTTGGCCAGCTCTCGGCCTGCTTCGTGCTGCCCGTGGAGGATGCGCTCTCGAACGGCCAGAGCGGCATCTACGACACGCTGCGGGCCATGGCCCTGGTCCATCAGTCGGGGGGCGGCACCGGGTTCTCGTTCTCGCGCCTGCGTCCCAAGAACGACGTGGTGCGCTCCACCATGGGCGTGGCCTCGGGCCCCGTGTCGTTCATGAAGCTGTACGACGCCTCGACCGACGTCGTGAAGCAGGGCGGGACGCGCCGCGGCGCCAACATGGGCATCCTGCGGGTCGACCACCCCGACATCCTGGAGTTCATCGCCTGCAAGGACGACCTGACCCAGGTGACGAACTTCAACATTTCAGTGGCGGTGACGGACGCCTTCATGGGGGCGGTGGAGGAGGGGAGGAGTTACGACCTGATCCACCCGCGCACCGGCGCCGTCGTGGGCCAGCTCGACGCCCGCGAGGTGTTTCGAAAGGTGGTGCACGGCGCCTGGAAGACCGGGGAGCCGGGCGTGTACTTCATCGATCGGGCGAACTACTACAACCCGGTGCCGCAGCTCGGCAGTTACGAGGCGACCAACCCGTGCGGCGAGCAGCCGTTGCTTCCCTATGATGTCTGCAACCTCGGCTCGATCAACGTCGGACTGTTCGTGAAGGACGGCGACGTCGACTGGGATCGTCTGCGGACGGCGGTGCACCTGTGCACCCACTTCCTCGACAACGTCATCGACGCGAACAAGTACCCGCTCGCCGAAATCGACGACCTCGCCAAGCGCATCCGTCGCATCGGTCTTGGGGTCATGGGCTGGGCGGACCTCTTGGTGCGCCTCGGCCTTCCCTACGACTCGGACGGGGGCGTGGCTCTGGGCCGCCGCGTGATGGAATTCGTGGATGAGGAGGCCAAGGCCGCCTCGGAGAAGCTCGCGGAGCAGCGCGGCGTGTTCCCCGAGTGGGAGCAGTCGATCTGGGGACCGGATACGAGCTGCGCCCGCGGGCCCACGGGCGAGCGCGTGCGCCCCATGCGGAGGCTGCGCAACTGCAACCTCACTACGGTCGCTCCCACCGGCACCATCTCGATCATCGCCGGCTGCTCGTCGGGCATCGAGCCCCTGTTCGCCGTCGCGTTCATGCGGAATCAGGCGGGCGTGATCATGCCCGATGTGAACGAGGACTTCGTGGCGATCGCGAAGCAGGAAGGATGGCACTCGGATGCGCTGATGCAGCAGATCGCCGCCGCCGGGAACATTCACTTCGATCAGGTCCCGGCGAGGTGGCAGCGCGTGTTCGTCACCGCGCATGACGTGACGCCGGAGTGGCACATCCAGATGCAGGCGGCGTTCCAGGAGTTCACCGATTCGGCGATCTCGAAGACCTGCAACTTCTCGAACGACGCGACCGAGGCGTACGTCGAGAAGATCTACCGGTACGCCTACAAGCTGGGCTGCAAGGGCGTGACCGTGTACCGCGACGGCGCGCGCGAGATGCAGGTGCTTTCCACTGGTTCGACGGCGAAGAAGGTGCAGGCGCAGGCTGCCGGCACCGGCGCCGGGGGGGGGCCGGGGGGGCCGGGGGGGCCGGGGGGACCGGACGCGCTGGCGGAGGCGCTGGGACGCATCGCGGAGCTCGAGGCCGAGCTCGCGCGCACCCGCGACAAGCTGCACGACGCGGAAGCGGAGAACCTGCAGCGCCGGGCGAAACGCTCGCGTCCCGATCTGCTCAAGGGTGCGACCCGGCGGGTCGAGACGCCGCTCGGCACGATGTACGTGAACATCACCGAGGACGACAAGGGCCAGCCGTTCGAGGTCTTCATCTCGCTCGGCAAAGCGGGCGGCGCGCTGATGGCCGACGTCGAAGCGATTGGGCGGCTCATCTCACTCGCGCTGCGCTCGGGCATCCCCCTGCGCGAGGTGTACCGCCAGCTGCGAGGCATCTCGTCCGATCGGGTTGTCGGGCTCGGGCCGAACAAGGTGCTCTCGGTTCCCGATGCGATCGGGATCGCGATCGAAAAGTGGATGCAGGAAAAGCAGGGCATTCAGCAGGATCTGCTGGGCGGGCCTGGGGGGGGGCTGGCCGCCACGGCTGCGGTGCGCGACGCGATCGGGGGAGGAGGGGGAGGGGGGCCGGAAGACCCGGCCGCGCTTCGTGGCGGCGGACCGGAGCAGGATTTCATCGGCGCCTGCCCCGACTGCGGATCGCAGCTCGCCTTCATCGAGGGCTGCGCCAAATGCCACGTGTGCGGCTTCTCGGAGTGCGGCTGAGCTAGGGGCAGCGGCGGTCGAGCGGCGCGGCTCACCGCGCGCCGGGGTCCCTCGTCACATTCCGCGCGTCGGTCGTGCCTGTGACGGCTGTCACGACCGGCGGCGCCTCGATCGTGTTATTCTAAAGGCGTGAGCATTCCGTTCCGCCCGATGACACCCACGCGGCTCCAGGCCAAAGGCTGGGCCCGGGTCGGTAGACCCGGTGCGCATCTGCTGCGTCGGGGTGCGTGGTACCCCGTCGTGCGCATCTCGTCGAGCCACATCGTGGTGCTGGACGTGAACCGGCGCAACGTACCCGTGGATCGGCGCTTCCTCGAGATCCGCTATCATCCTCCCGAGCGCTGGAGCGTCGTGCGGTGCGAGCCGCGCGAGATTCAACGGGTGGGGCGCCTGTTCCCCCTCACGTACGCCGTGTGTCCCGCCTGCCGCCACCGGCAAGGGTTTGAGTCGGACGTGAAGGAGCTGGTCTGCGATCGGTGCAAGAAAGCGGGAGCGCTGGCGTGGGATGAGATGAGCTAGCAACACCGGGAAACGGGAAACGGGAAACGGGAAACGTGAGGGGCAACGAACCCAACGTTTCCCGTTTCTCGTTTCCCGATTAGACCACCGCCACCCGGTCCCCGACGGAAACGATTCCCGAACCCAATCCCTGGCAGTAGTAACCGCGCGTTCCGCCCTCCAAGAACTGCAGCGTCTCCTTCAGCACCCGGCTCTCGACGACTTCCCCCAGCGCCCAACCGCTGAACGGTCGGCACGGTTCCGCGATCTGGAGCACCTCCAGCCGCGTGAGCTCCTGACCGTCAGGCGCGAGCAACACGACGCCGCGCTCCAGGTCCTCGAGCGCGATCCGACGCTCGGTCTCGACGATGATGTTCTCGCCGGCGCAGCCGAGCGTGATGTGCTCTCCGAAGCGGTCGCGCATCAACGCATAATGGGATGTGAAGCCGAGCGACACGCCGTGTGCACCGTCCTCGTTCTTGGTGCGCGGGTGCGCGCGGTGGTGCACGTCCACGAGCCACGATCCGTCCGCCCCCTGTCCCAGGGCGCCGTCCGGTCCGAGCGCCAGGCGGTCCACCGCGAGCAGCGGCGTGGGGTCGTACACGCGCGTAGGCTTCTCACCGGTCTTGAGCGAGGAGCGTTGGATCTGCAAGCGGACGATTCGGCCGACGTCGTGCATAACGGAATCTATCAAAACGTGGTATCATGTGGGTCGTTATTTCCTATGCGTGTCACCCTCGGCTGGGCCCGCTGTGCGGACAACGTGGCGGACATTCTCCGCCGCGGCGCTTGGTATCCCATCGTCGAGGAGGCGGACGGCCACGTCGTCGTCGAAGTGCGACAGCAGCGGGTGCGGCTGCCCCGTGGCGACGTGACGATTCGGACGGAGGTCCCCGACCATTGGAGCATCGTGGCCCGCACCGGGGTGCTCCGGCCCACGCTGGGAGGGCGGGGGAGTGACGTCGTCACCACCTACGCGGTGTGTCCCCTGTGCCACTATCGGCAGGATTTCGCCGGCAAACCCGGCAGCCTGAAGTGTGTCCGCTGCGGCGCGAGCTCGCCGGTCGATTGGAGCGAGACTTGTTAGGCGTTAGACGTTACACGCTGCACGTTGCACGAAAATACGGGTCGTCTTGCGACCGGTTGTGTAGTTAGTATATTAACAGTCAACATGTTAACTACTACCACGTGCATCGCCTCACCTGTACACGTGCAACGTGTAACCGCCTAATCATGACCGACCGCTCCGAGCTGGCCCTGCAGCTGACCGACGCGATCCTCGCCGCCAAGGCGGCCGCGGAGCGGGCGGGGGACCGCGCGTTTCGCGCGTACGGTCTGTCGCACCGCGCCCAGGCGGCGCTGGTGGCGGTCGACCAGGGTGGGCCGGACGGGGCCCGCCCCAAAGAGATCGCCGCCCACTTACGCGTGTCGCGCGCGGCCGCCACCACGTTCATTCAGCGGCTCGAGACCAAAGGGCTGGTCGAGACGACGCCCGACCCGGAGGACGACCGTGGCGTACGCGTGAGCCTCACCCGGCATGGCCTCGAGGTATTACTGCGCGCCGGGCAACTCGAGCGCCGTCTCGCGGCCCGCGCCATCGAGGGACTGCCCGCGTCGAGCATCGCCCGGGCGGTTCACCTGCTCGAGGAGTTCAAGCTGCGGCTCGAAGAGAAGCAGATCGGCGTCATGCGGTAGGGGTTACACGTGTGCGTATCTTTATGCATGACTCCGGTCCACCGCCCTCGCCGCTCGACGGAGCGAGAGACACTTGAAGTGCGTCATCTATTCGACCAGTCGATATCCACTTAGCTCGTCCGTCCAGAGCAGGCTCGGAGTCCATCGTCCGGCCTCTTGCCCGAGGATCCCGGCGCATGGTTTTCCACACTGGGGCCATGCACCTGGAATGTTGAAAACTTGATGGTTGAAAACGTGATCATGGTTGAAAACTTGATCAAGGATAGGGAAGGGGGGAACGGCTCTGATCCGTCGCACTAAGATCGTCGCCACGCTCGGTCCCGCCACCGGGACGCCCGAGGGCATCGCCGGGCTGATCGGCGCCGGCGCGAACGTCATTCGTGTGAACTCGTCGCACGGGACGCCGGAGCTGCGCGCCAGCTGGATCGCTGCGGTGCGGGAGGCGGCAGCGGCCGCCGACGTCGCGGTGGCGGTGCTCGTGGACCTGCAAGGGCCGCGCATCCGGGTCGGCAAGCTGGCCGCTCCGCGTGTGCTGCGTGCCGGAGAGACCGTCGTGTTCGCGCCGGAGGACGTGGCGCGCGGCGATGAATTGCCGACGACGTACGCCGATCTCGCCACCGACGTCCGGCCGGGCGCCCGCATCCTGCTCGACGACGGGCTCTTGTCGCTCGAGGTCACGCGGATCGCCGCCCCGCGCGTGGAAGGCCGGGTAGTGGACGGCGGGACCCTCACGGCTCACAAGGGGATGAACCTCCCGGGGCTGCACGTGTCCGCTCCAGCGCTGACGGACAAGGACCGTGAAGACGCGGCGCACGCCGTCGCCGCCGGCGCCGACTATCTGGGGCTCTCGTTCGTGCGGCGGGCCGAGGACCTGGCTGAGCTGCGCGGTCTCGTCCCCCCCGACATGAAGCTCGTGGCGAAGATCGAGAAAGCGACCGCCCTCGAGGACCTGCCCCGGATTCTCGAGGCGTGCGACGCCGTGATGGTGGCGCGGGGCGACCTGGGGGTGGAGCTGCCGTTCGAGGAGGTGCCGGCGGTCCAGAAGCGCCTGATCCGCGAGGCCAACCGCTACGGCAAGCCCGTGATCACCGCCACCCAGATGCTCGAGTCGATGGTGCACCACCCGCGGCCGACCCGTGCCGAAGCGTCCGACGTGGCCAACGCGATCCTCGACGGCACGGATGCCGTCATGCTCTCGGCCGAGACGGCGACGGGAGAGTACCCTTTCGAGGCGGTGCGGGCGATGGACCGCATCATCCGGGAGATGGAGCGGCAGGGCCCGGCGGTGGGGGTGGGGAGCCGGGACGAGCGTCGGCTCGTCCCCGGTGAGACGGTCTCCGTCGAAGACGCGATCGCGATCGGCACCAGCGCGGTGGCGCGGATGCTGCGCACGCCGCTCATCGTGACGCTTACCTCGGGCGGGTTTACGTCCCGCAAGGTCGCGGCGCTCCGCACCCCGGTGCCGATCCTCGCCGTGACCACCCAGGCCACGACCTACCGGCAGCTGACGCTGGTGTGGGGCGTGACGCCGGTCCTGGTGGATCGGGTGCCGGGCTACGATGCGATGCTCGCGGTGGTGCGCGACCTGATCCTGAAGCGCGGATACGCGCGCGCGGGTGACCGCATTGTGATGACGGCGGGCCTGCCGTGGGAGGTCTCCGGGACCACCAACCTCCTCAAGGTCGAGGTCGTGTGAGGTGAGGCTCGTGTTCCTCGGCACGGGCACGTCGTACGGGGTACCGCAGATCGGGTGTGACTGCCGTACCTGCACATCGTCCGACCCGCGCGACCGGCGTACCCGCACGGCGGCGCTCATCGAGTCGGGAGGTCGGCGCCTCCTCATCGACACCCCGCCCGAGCTGCGGCTGCAGCTCGTGACGGCGGGCGTCGGGTCCATCGACGCGGTGCTGTTCACGCACGCCCACGCCGACCACGTCCACGGTATCGACGATCTGCGCGCCTTCTCCGCGCGCCAGCGGGCCCCGCTCGCCGTGTACGGCGCGGCGGGCACGCTCGCCGAGCTGGAGCGCCGCTTCGCGTACATCTTCGACGGCGCGCCGGCCCAACCGGGGACGAGCAAGCCGGAGCTCGTCGCGCGGCCCCTCGAGCCCGACCACGAAGCCGAGATCGCGGGGATGCCGGTACGCGCACTGGTCCTGCCGCACGGCGACCGCACGGTGCTCGGCTATCGCGTGGGGCCGATTGCCTACCTCACCGACGCGAAAGCGATTCCGCAGGCGGCGCTGGCCAGGCTGGCGGGGCTCGAGGTGCTGGTGCTGAACGCGCTGTTGCCGCGGCCGCACCCCCTGCACCTCTCGATCCCGGAGGCCGTCGCGGCGGCGCAGCAAATCGGCGCGCGGCAGACGTTCCTCACGCACCTCACGCACGCAACGCCCCACGCGGAGCTCGCAGCGAGTCTGCCGGCGGGCGTCGCGCCGGCCTACGACGGGCTGGTCATCGAGGTGGGCCCGGTCTAGATTCGTCGCGAGGAGGGAGGGCAAGCGATGGCGAACGCACCCGAAGCGACGCTGCGACGGTTCCAGAGTCCGGCCGCCCGCCAGAGCGCCGCCCTGGACGAGCTGGTGCGCCAGGCGGTATTCGGTGCGCCCGAGGAGCGCGAGCAGGCGCGCTGGCTGATCTGGGAGATCGGGCAACAGGCGGGGGTGCGGCCGGCGTCGATCCACGAGCTGTACCTCGCGCGCGGTCGCGGCGAAGTGCGGCCCTTTACCACCCCGGCGATGAACATCCGCGTCCTCTCCTACGACTCCGCGCGCGCCGTCTTCCGGGCCGCCAAGCGGCTCGACGTGGGCGCCCTGATCTGCGAGATCGCCCGCTCCGAGATCGGCTACACCGAGCAGCGCCCCGCCGAATACGTCGCCGTGATGACCGCCGCCGCGCTGCGCGAGGGCTTCACGGGGCCGCTGTTCATCCAGGGCGACCACGTTCAGGTGAACGCCAAGAAATACGCGGTCGACGGCGAGACCGAGCTGCAGGCGATACGGACGCTCATCGAGGAAGAGCTGCACGCCGGGTTCTACAACATCGACATCGACACCTCCACCCTGGTAGACCTCTCCCAGGCCACGCTCGACGCGCAGCAGCGCGTCAACTACGAGCGGGCCGCCGAGCTGACCAAATTCATCCGGGACCGGGAGCCCGAAGGCGTGACGGTGTCCGTGGGCGCGGAGATCGGTGAGGTGGGCGGCAAGAACTCCGACGTGCACGAGCTCAAAGCCTTCATGGACGGCTACGTGCGCGCGCTCGCGCGCCTCGGGCCCCATGCGGGGATCAGCAAGATCTCCGTGCAGACGGGCACCAGCCACGGCGGTGTGGTGCTTCCTGACGGGTCGATCGCCAAGGTCCAGATCGACCTCGATGCCCTCAAGGCCCTCTCCGCCGACGCGCGGAGCAAGTACGGTCTGGGCGGCGCGGTGCAGCACGGGGCGTCGACGCTGCCGCCCGACGCGTTCGGCAACTTCCCCAAGTGCGAGGCGATCGAGATCCACCTCGCGACCAATTTCCAGAACATGGTGTTCGACCACCCGCAGCTGCCGGCCGACCTGCGGCGCGAGCTGCAGGAGTGGGTCAAGGCGGAGTGCAAGGACGAGTGGAAGAAGGGGGATACCGAGGAGCAGTTCTACTACAAGAGCCGCAAGAAGGCGATCGGTCCCTTCAAGCGTCGCATGTGGGACCTGCCGGCGGACGTGCGCGCCGCGATCGCGGCCGACTTGGAGAAGACGTTCGCCTTCCTCTTCGAGCAGCTCCGCGTCACCGGGACACGCGCGGTGACCGACCGCTACGTCAAGCCGCCCCTGCAGTCACACGCGCAGCCGCGCCCGGTGGCGGTGGCGGCGCCGGATGATCTGGAGGCCGGAGAATGAGCGAGCGGGGTGGGTTCGGGTCGTTCCTGCTCGGCCTGGGCGTGGGCGCCGTGCTCGGCTTCCTGTTCGCACCCGAGCTAAGCGACGCGTCGCGCACCAAGCTGTCGCGCAAGCTGCGCGACCTGCGCGACCTCGCGGCCGAGAAAGCGGGCGAGCTGCTCGATACCGCCGAGGACGAAGAGGATGAGGCGCCCACGGCCCGCGCGGCGGTCGAGCGGCGGCTGACCGAGGCGAAGCGCCGCCGCCGCGGCGCCAAGGGTGCGAGCCGCGAGGAGGAGGAAGAGCCCCTCGCGTGAAGGCGGAGCGCGGCTGGCATCGGTCGGTGACCGGCATCGCCCGTCGGACGTTTGAGGCGGCTTTCGAAGACAACATTCCCTTCCTCGCGAGCGCGCTGTCGTTCGATCTGCTGCTCACCATCATCCCGTTCGTCGCGCTGTTGCTCGCCACGTTCGGCTACCTCGTACAGCATCAGATCACGACCCAGCAGGTCGAGCTGCACGAGCTGCTCGCCCGGCTGCTTCCTTCCACCGCGGGCGGCGTCCCCGACACGGCGTTCACGCAGGTGGAGGGCGCGCTCGCGAGCGTAGTGCGCCAGCGCGTCCGGCTCACCGCCGTGGGCCTGCCGCTGTTCCTGTGGTTCTCGACCCGCCTGTTCAGCGGCCTGCGCGCCGCGCTCAACGAAGTGTTCGACACCGACGAGCGGCGGTCCTGGCCCGTCGCGAAGCTGCTGGATCTCGCGATGGTCCTGGGCACCGGCACGCTGCTGGTGCTGGGCGGGCTGGTGGCCACCTGGGAAGCGCGCAACGCGGGCAGCGTGAGCCGCAGCTTCGCGATCGACTGGCTGTGGCGGTTGAGTCTCGAATTGATCTCCTTCGCGCTCGGCGTAGCGCTCTTCTTCGCCGTCTTCAAATTCCTGCCCAGCCGGCGCATCGTGTGGCGGACCGCCCTCGTCGCGGCCGTCTTCTGCTCGCTCGGCTTCGAAGTGGCGAAGCGACTGTACGCGCTGTACGTGACCCGGTTCGCCACCCTCGACCGCGTGGCCTCAGACGCGAATATCATCGCGTTGTTCCTGTTCCTCCTGTGGGTCTACTACACGGCCTACCTGTTCCTCCTGGGCGGCGAAGTGGCGGAGACGTACGATCTGGTCCGCATGCGGCGGTCGCAGCGGGTGCAGCTGGGCTAAAAGGCAGGTCAGGGAGGTTTTGGAGGTTGGTGGAGGCTGGGGGAGGTTGCCCCGCTCACGTGACAACCTCCCCCAACCTCCTCCAACCTCCACAACCTTCCCCCACCTCCTTATCTTCGGGCCATGAGTTCCGGCCCCCTGCGTCAGCCGATCCCTGTTGCCCGGTCGATCCTGTGGAGCCCCGAAAGCGCGGGAGGGGGCGCTCAGCGACCGGGCCACATGCCGTTTCCTGTCTTCCTGGCGCAGTCCGCGCTCACGGCGATCCACGAGCACGTGGCGACGCCAGCGCGACCCGGCCAGGGCGTCCTGGGCTTCCTGCTGGGCGACCTGTGCGAGTGCCCCGAGACCAACGTCTCCTACCTGGTGATCGACGCCGCCCTGCGGCTCAACCAGGCGATCTACGGCGACCGCACGCGCGACGTCATCACCCGGCTGTGGGATCGCGTCCAGGAGCAGCTCGAAACACAGCAGGCGCATCTCATCGGCTGGTACCACACGCACCCGCCGCTCCCGCTGAGCCTCACCGAGCACGACGTCGAGACGCACGAGCACTACTTCGGCGAGCCGTGGCAGGTGACGTTGCTGCTCGGGACCGATCCGGAGGAGCCCGCGGCCGGGTTCTTCCGCGCCGGCCCCGACGAGTCCTGGCTCGCCACCCCACTGCCGTTCTATGAGCTGCTTGCCCCGGAATCGATCCGTCCGGATGGCAAGAAGCGCTCGTTCGTGACGTGGAAGAACCACCGCGCCTACAACCCGGTGACTCCACCGGCCGCACCCACGCTGCGAACCCCGGCGGCCAAGCCGCCCTCCGAGCCGCGGTTCACGCCGGCGTCGGCGAAGCCGCAGCCGCCCCCACCGCCCGCACCGCCTCCCCCGGCCCCCCCGCCTCCGTCTCCGCCGCCCCCCCCGCCCCCCCCGGCCCCGCCGCCCAGACGGGAAGACGATAGGCACGAGCTCAAGTTCCTCACCGCGGCGGAGGACGTGCCGCCGCCCCCGCCGCCCCGGGCGCCGCCTCCCCCGCGACGGCACACGCCTCCGCCGCGTCCGGCGCCCCCCCTCCCGCCCGAGCCGGAACCCGAGCCCGAGCCAGACGCCGTCGAGCCGATGGCCTCGGACGACGGAGGCGCGGCCGCGCCCATTTGGCCCGACGAGTTCGAGGACCGGGAGCACGCCGAGGAGGCTGAGGTCCCCGAGGAGCTACTGCAACCAGTCCCGCGCGCGCGTCGCCGGGGGAAGCGTCGGCGGGGACTGTGGGCCACGTTGTTCGTGCTGCTGATCGCGGCCGGCGGCGCCGGGGCGTACTGGTGGTTCCAGCCGGAGCTGCCACTCCCCGAATGGTCCACGATCACCAGCAAGTGGTCTGCGATCACGTCCACGATCAGCGGGAAGGTGTCCGCCATCAGCGGGAAGGTGTCCGCGCTCAAGGCGAAGCTCCGGCGGGCGCCACCGACTCCCGCTCCACCGCAGCCTCGCGCACAGACTCCATCCCGCCCGGCCACGCAGCCCGCGACTGCCGCCGCGCCGACGGGTCCTGCCCCGTCGCAACGACCTCCGTCGCAACCGGTGCCGTCGCAACCGGCGCCGCGCGCGCGCCTCGACGTAGCCGGCGACTCCCTGACTCAGGTCGTACGAACCTTCGACGAGCGGGCCTCGCAGTTCGCGCGGGGCCAAGTCCCCTGCGCGGGCCTGGCGCGCGGCCTGACGGCGGTGGAGAACCGTTGGATCGCGTACAACACCGCGCGGCGCAATGCCGGGGTACTCGATGCCGCCCACGCGGCCCGCGACCAGACGCTGTACGCCGGCGTGGACTCCGTGGAGCGGCGGTTCGAGCAGTCAGGCTGCCCGCGGCCGTAGCGGTTCTCTGGCTTCTGTTCGCCTCTGTGCGTCTGTCCCTGTTCTCCCGTTCACTGTCCTACTAGCTTTCAGTGCCCCAGGTCCGCAGGTCGTCCACTCGTGAACCGCGTCAGGCCCTCGCAGGGAGCAGCGCTAAACGATGTCGGGC
>Ga0207646_10001519_pt1 | contig 28464 bp, 21 predicted proteins | sample KBSK5502metaG_FD_184343 | JGI IMG/M metagenome (GOLD analysis project Ga0207646, IMG submission 184343) | Corn, switchgrass and miscanthus rhizosphere microbial communities from Kellogg Biological Station, Michigan, USA - KBS K5-50-2 metaG... | ecosystem: Host-associated > Plants > Roots >...
AACTTGGCGTTGAGCGTTCCAGTACGATTGCCCTGAACAACAACTTGTGGATAGACGGCCGTGCGGAAACCATTCTTGGCAAACCTGACTGCGTAGGTTCCGATCGGAAGATCCGCGACATTGAAGGAACCGTCGGACTTGCTTTCGGTTTTCACTTCGAGATTCGTGGCCAGAGAGCGAACCCTGACGGTGGCTCCTTCAACAACGGCGCCGCTGCTGTCGGTCACCGTGCCGTTCATCGAACCCAGCGTCTGCTGCGCAACGGCCCACTGTGAACCCAACATAAAAAGGGCGATTGAGGCGTAGCCTGCAAGGAACCTCGTATTCTTCCACGTAGAGGGTACGGAACGAGCAGTCACGAATCGCCTCCTGACTTGGGTTGGGAGGGAATTCTACTGGGAGCGGGTTCCGGAGTTCAAGGACGGTTTGTCAAAGTCTGAAAAAATTGCACCTGACGAACAACGCACGCTTGAATCCTAGTCGCAAGTCACGGCGTGTACCGACCGAGAGGCCTGCGTCGGAGAACGTCCCAACGATTTCGCAGGCATGAACCCGTCGAAAAACCTTGGCAGACCGGTTTAAGGGTCGGGGCTTGCACCGAATCGTCTGACATTCCAAGAAAACCGCCCAGCGCGGGCGAAGCCGAGTCGAATTTCCACAAAGGGAGTGCTACGATTACGTTGTTCACGAACTCCTTGGCAAGCGTGCGGCCACCGCTCTTCGATGACTGTCGAATGCAATCTCTCACCACCATGGCGCTCGTGAGCTACCTGCTTTTCGCTCCGTGTTTCGCAACTGGTCAGCTACGTTGTCCTCCCGTTGCGCCGCCGTCAAAAAACGAATCGACTATTTGTGCCGTTCGACAGGAGAAAGACGGCGCCATCTTCAAACTGCATGTCCGAGGACGAATTGAGTATGGCAGCTTCACCCTCTGGGCGGATGAAGCTACCTACAATTCCGATACCGGCGACGTTACGCTGAACGGCCACGTGGTACTTGACGGTGCTGTCAATAATGAACACGTTGAGGCGACTCACGGGCAATACAACGTTCGCAGTGAAGTGGGACGATTTTATGATGTGACCGGGAGGATTGGATCTCGCCAGCGAGCGCGCCCGTTTGTTCTGACATCCCCAGTCCCATTTGAGTTCACTGGCAAGGTTGTGGTGAAAACTGGGCCGGATCATTACGTCGTATATAACGGCACGATAACCAACTGCGAGTTGCCCCGTCCCAAGTGGCAATTTAGCACGCGTCATGCCAATGTGACCGCGGGCGGCAATGCGACGATTTATCTGAGCACTTTTCGGATCGAAAGCATACCCGTGCTTTATTTCCCATTCGCAACGCATCCCGTAGATCACAAGGTTCGTCAATCCGGCCTGTTGATGCCAAATCTAGGCACTTCATCTATCAAAGGTCAAATCCTGGGTGAGGGTTTCTACTGGGCCATCAATCGCAGTATGGATGCGGTCGTCGGGGCAGAGTTATTCTCCAAGCGCGGGTGGGCGCAGCACGGCGAATTTCGAGCTCGCCCCAGCGAGAACTCCTACGTGGACATGACTTATTTCGGCGTGCTGGACAGGGGTATTGGCACGCCTAGAAAGAGCCAGGGTGGCGAAGACATTCGGCTGGCTGCTGAAGATCGATTTGGTCACAACATTCGAGGGGTCGCCAATGTCGATTACTTGAGTTCTTTCTTATTTCGGGTGGCATTTAACCCAATTTTCAGCCAACCTCTGCAATCGGAAGTGAAGTCTCAAGGTTTCCTGTCAAACACCACCAATGGATTTTCCTACAACGCGTTGGTCGAGCACTATCAGAGCTTCCAGAGTTTCACTGCCGGGGACGTTATTACCATCGTGCACGCTCCAAGTTTCGACTTTTCGAGCGTCGACCGCCAGTTCGGCCATTCGCCTTTCTACTGGGCCGTCGATACTGCAGTGGAGGGCCTCTCGCGCAGCGAGCCCGCGTTCCACACCGCTCCTGTGGTGGGCCGATTCGATGTCAATCCCAACGTTTCGCTGCCCCTGCTCTTTCGCGGATGGTCGCTGCGCCCGCAGGTCGGAATTCGCTATACCTTGTACACCCAGCAGCTACTACCTGCGAGCGGTTTGGGTACGGCTTCCAGTGATCCGATCAATCGCAGAGCTCTCGACACCTCAGTTGAATTACGGCCGCCGACGATGGAGCGTCTTTTCAATCATAAGTTTCTCGGCCTCAAGCTGAAGCATGTCATCGAGCCCAGTGTGGTTTATCACGACGTAACGGGAGTGAACGGGTTTTCCAAGATCTTGCGCTTCGACGAACGCGACATCCTCAGCAACACCAACGAGGTCGAGTATCGTGTGATCAACCGTCTCTATATCAAGAAAACTGCTCCTCCGAGCGCGACCTGCAAGACAATTGAATTGCCGTCATTGAATCCTCCGAGTTCATCGCGACCGGGTCCGCCTCCCTGGGAACAAGACGGAGAATCTCAGGCAACGCCGCCGGGCGACTTACAGGAGCCGATTCGGGACAATTGTCCTGAAGCGCCGTCTGCCCACGAACTCGTCAGTTGGGAACTGGCGCAGAAGTATTTCCTCGATACCAGCTTTGGGGGAGCGCTGGTTATTGGGCAACGGAACGTCTTCACGACTACCGTGGACTTGACGGCTTTCGCATTCCTGACCGGTCCTCGGCATCTTTCTCCACTGGTTTCCCGGCTTCGCCTCCAACCCAGCACGAATGTCGATGCGGAATGGGACTTGGACTACGATTTCAACGCCGGACGCATCAACGCCAGTACAACGTCCCTGACCTACCATATAGGGCAATTCGGTTTCAGCGGTGTAGGCCTATACGCGAACTTCCCAGGACAGATTCTGGCGACCCATAATGTCATTGGCCCATCGCGTTTTAACCAGTTCCGGACCCAGGTACAATACGGACGCTCCGACAAACGCGGATTCAGCGCAGCGGCGAGTTTCGGTGTCGATGCTCAGTCTGCGTTGGTGCAGTATGACGTCATCCAATCTACTTATAACTGGGACTGCTGCGGCATAAACGTGGAGTACCGTCGCATCAGACTGGGTACGATCCGCAATGAGAACGAATACCGCTTCAACTACACCCTGGCAAACATCGGTTCGTTCGGAAACCTGCTGAGGAAGGAGCGGCTGTATTGAGGGAGTCAGTGCACTCGGAATCTAGAGGCATGGGGTTCCCACCAGGCACCGAGGAATCGACTGAGAGGAAAAGCAAACACGAGGATGGCCTTCCCTTGCATCCAATGTGAACCGCAGGAGCGACGTCAGCGACTTTATTGGTGCAAATTCCTGAACTATGCGACCCGAACTGGACTGTCCGAAGCGATGGGTTTGCTATCATTGCGGGTCAGCGAGCGAAAAATTTTGAACCCTTCTGTTTCGGCAGATCCATCGACGCGGAATTCGATATCGCGGCCCGGCGGCCTCGGACTCTTGCGTACGGCCTACGGTAGCAAGCTACTCCCGCCACTGTTTGTAATAGCCTTAATCGCCATTTTTTATTGGCCGCTGCTTTCTGGCATCTATTCCATCTTTGACGTGGGGCCTGACATTACCGTCATGGCCGTACCGGACCTGAACCTACGCGCCCATGCGCTCCGATCCGGGATCGTTCCGGTCTGGGACCCCTACGAGATGGGTGGGCAATCGCCCCTGGGAGAGGTGACCCCTGCGGTTCTTGATCCTTTCAGTTATCCACTCTTATTAATACCTTTGAAGAACGGGCATGTACGCCTGGGCTACATACAAATCTACTATGTGCTGCTGCACTGCTTGGCCGGTCTCGCCGCCTACTTGCTGATAATGGACCTGAACGTAAGATCGCATTGGGCAGCAGTCGTAGCTGGCGTCTTCTATGCGATCGGCAGTGTTCCAGGAAACGCTATATGGTTTCAGGTTGTTACCGAAGCGATTTATGCGCCTCTGGTATTGATCTTCCTTTTTCGAAGCCTCCGGGGCATGCGCCCGCTTGGAAATGCGGCGGTGGCTGGGCTGCTGCTTGGGTTTTCGTGGTTCAGCGGAAGTCATCACATCCCTGTCATCATGTCGCTGAGTTGCGCGACGCTGCTTCTGGTCATTGCACTATTCGGGGACCTGCGGCTCGGTCTTTTGCGCCTTGCCGTTTTCTCCGGCACCATGCTTTTTGTTAGCGCTCCGCAGGTTATTCCGGCCTTGCAATGGGGCCAAATGTCGATGCGGTGGGTTCTTCTTGATCAGCCGATTCCAGGTGCTGCTAAGGTCCCGTTTTTGGCTCACCTCATCGAAAATATCCACCCCTCGTCTCTGTTGAGCATTCTGGTCCCCACACAAGGTAGTTGGCAACAGATGTTGTTCGCAGGGGTCGTGGCCATAGTGTTTGCAGTTGTGGCCGTAGTTACGAGTCTTGGCAGGGCGCGGTTGGTTCGGTTGTGCTTGGCGTTCATCATCGCCGGGACATTGATGACGCTTTCCCAGCACAACATGCTGTACGGCGTGGCCTACCTTTTAGTTCCTATGTTCGACAAGCTGCGCGAAGCCTGCTTTTGGATCTTCCTGTCACATCTCGCTTTGACGTGTTTACTCGGGCTGGGACTCGATGCATTCATTGGCAGGGATCAGATCCTCTTAGAAAAGCGAATCGCCAAGGTCTTAGCGATCGCCGGAGGTGCACTTCTAATATTTTCATATCTTGTTGAGTCTCTAGGAAAACAAGAATTTCAGGACACGGGCGACCGGTTCGCTATCTCAGGAATTGCGGCGCTTCTATTAGCTTGCTTGTTTTATTTGGTCAATAGCAGTCTGCTTAAGCCGGGCCTGGCCGCGGCGCTGGCCCTGGGCCTGCTGATGATCGAACACGGTAATGTTGCTGGGAGGAATAAGTATCCCCGCGGGCATGGCTACAATTCTCAGTTTGAAAAGCCTCTGCTGGCGTCAGATTCGCTTGCACAGTTTCTGCGCACCCGCACTGACCTGGAGCGTATTGATGTAGACCAGAAGGACTTGCCGATGAACTTCGGCGATCTCTACATGATCGAAGAGATGAGCAGCCACGGCGGTTCCATGCTTGCCTCAGTGTTTAAGACCAAGTTCTGGACGCCGAGAGCACGACAGTTGTACGGAGTGAATTATTACCTCGCGCGAAAGCCTTCTCAGTCCAATCAAGTGGAACTGTTTACTGCCCCATCCGGTATTAAGGTTTTTCGCAATCCTGATGCGCGTCCTCGAGTTTGGTCTGTGCACCAGATTGTTTCGGTCCCGGATTACGACCGAGCCAACGACTTGCTCTCTAGTCCGTCTTTTGCAATGGCGACCACTTCCTTTGTGACGGGAGAGCCCCCGCAGGTGGAAGACTGTAGCTCAGGCGAGCAGGTCGAGCTACTCAGCCGGAGTTGGTTCTCGGTGGCGATTCGCGCCAGAATGCAGTGCGCCGGGATGGTCGTGCTGAACGACAACTGGTATCCAGGATGGCGGGCCAGCGTCGATGGGAAGAGCGTGCCGATTTACTCTGCCTACATGACCGTCCGCGGCGTCGTTGTCGGAGCAGGCGATCACGTGGTCGAGATGCGATACCGACCAACAGCGCTATATCTCGGGTGTGTTCTGTTCGCGATTGGCTTGGGTGCAACCATTTGGCTGTATTGGCGAACGGAAGCCCAAGGGCCTGACTTACTAGCCTGAGCAAACACTTATACTCGTCGTGCAAAAACTGCTATGCGGAAGTACCTTATTCTGTCCCGCTGTCGGGAGCGGCTGGCTATGTGGCAGATGAGTTTCTCTCCGGCGCCTTGCCAGAATCCTCAGAGATGGCCTGACGAGAACAGTGGCCACGGTGCCCCAACTGAGGGCCAGCAATAGCAAATATAGCTTCTGACCGTACTGGAACTGAATCTCGTTTTCGCCGGTTCGAACCCGAACCGCTCGAAAAATAAAATCGCCTCCGAAAACTTCGACTGGGCGACCATTCAACGTAGCGTTCCATCCGGAGGCCCATCGATCGGTAACGACCAGCCAGCCATTTTCAGGACAGAATACTCTGAGTACCAAGTGGTTGGGGGTGTAGCGGATAACATGTGCGGGAATTTTTTGGGCCGGAGTCAATTGCGAAATGGCACTCAATTTTGCTGGATCCAAACTTGCTGCCGGGCCAAGGTCACTGATTTTGATCATCTCATCGCGGGGATGGACAAGCAGAACAGGGGCGCCGAGGCTTTCACTTCTATTCACCAGAGCCGTATAGGCAGAACTCGAAGGCACGGCGATGACCGCCTCTTTTGCGAACCAGATTCGTTCATTGCCGATAGCCATGTTCACGAGCACCGGGTGCTCTGCGAAACCGCTATGGAAGCGATTTTTCATCGTTGAGTCGTTGAAGAACGTGGGAATCCGCAGAGGCACACTGCTGTTGCTGTGCTCACCACCGAGCAAAAATGGGGATGACAGCTCTCTCTGCAGTCCATTCATCATCAGGCTAGGATTGTGTCCGGCATCGACCTGATTGAGAAGGGACCGCGTTCGGCCTCTGTCGGACATGAAATCTCGGGAAAGGCGGAGCGTGAGCGATGCGTCCACGATGGCCAGGACGACGAAGAAGACCGGGAGCCATTTTCTAGCTCTGGGCAGAAGGAATACGAGTAGGCAAACTCCGCACGCGCTGGACCAAATTCCTACAAGGTGCCAGTTTCCACGTTGAAGTTGTGACCCCACATTAGTCACGTGGGAGATGACCCGCGCATAGGTGCACACGGCCGCGATGCTGGCTAGTATTGCCACTATTAACAGTTGTTTCCAAATTCGAGATTCTGGCTTTTTAATGGCTGATTCAAGATCGCTTGTGGCCAGAAGCGCTAGCACAACCGCAGAAAATATGGCATAGGCACGAAACATTCCCGGATGGGTGAAATACCGCGTTGGGGGACAATAGTCATACAGCCAGCCACGAAACGGTAATCGATCGCCTACGGCACAGGCCAGCGAGAAGGCAATGATTCCCGCCAGCCACCACCGCCATGCCGACCGCGGACGCTGCCACAATGCCAACAGCGCCAGGAGCAAGGGAAGAACCCCAATGTAGACGCTTGCTACTGAAACATCACTCCCCGGCCACAGCCCAGGATTGAGGAGTGGAAACTTGAGCGCCGTGAGGTAAGGGCTGGAAAAAGTAGCAAGCGCTCCCGGATTCAGAGCATTCTGACTCGCGGCGATTGCGGCTCGGCGGGTCATGCCTCCGGTTCGTTCGCTGTAACCAAGGCCTTCTCTGAAAAACGCCACATAAGTGGGCGCGAGGACCAATACTCCCACGCAGAAAACGATCACCAGCGCCAGAAAGGCGAATCTGAATCGAGATCCAAACCATTCCTCCATGATGGCCGGTTCGGCGGTCGAGGCACAACAACAGCGGCCCAGCCCCCATAGAAACAACATCCCACCGCTTAAAATGACGATCGCCGGGTAACCGCCCAGAGCCGAAAGCCCCCAGAGGGCGCCGGCCTCGACCGCTGGCCGGAGACGATGCGAGGTCAATGCCGCATCAAATCGCCATATGAATAGCGGCAAGAACGAGAAGGAGTACAGCACAGTCGTGTGCTCAGCGTGCGCCGTGTAGAAGCCACAATAGGCATATCCCAGGGCAACTACGAAAGCGGCCCAAGGTGGCGAACCGAGATGGCGAGCGAGCAACACAATGCCCAGGGGTCCCAGAAACCAGGTCAGAAGCCAATAAGCACGAAAGCTTGCGGCCGTGCCGCCTCCGATAGCGCCGATGAGAATGGCAATGGGCGAAGCGGCGCCCACTTGCGGATCAGCGAAGTCCGGCGTGCCCCCCGCCAGCCACGGATCCCAGAGCAGCAGGCGGCCCGCGCGCGCGTGGTCGGCAACCAATGAGAACGCGGGAGTATAGAACGCCCACGCATCCCAGATCTGGACCCTATGACCGCTGACAATCTGCCAATTGATCGTCAAGAACAGAATGGCCAGAAAAACTGCCGCCGCGCAGAAGGGCCGGACTCCCCTGCCCGTCGTCGGGGGCGGCGGGTTAGTCTCCGTCGCCAGAGCCACAGGGCTACTAAACCTCGCCGCCGATGGAGTGATTTTCATCAACAGATTTGAAGGGCATTTAAGGCCGGCGCTGCCACTAACTTCGATCCAGGGCAAACTCTAAGTTCAATTCGAGACTTAGCGCTCTGGAAGGGTTTTCTCCTTTGCTATCTACCAGCGGAGCCAGGCCGTTGCACCTCTGAATGTCTTCCCATTGGGTTGACTTCGCGTTCGATGACGGTGAGTGGCCGCCGCTTTACCTGGCGATAAATTCGTCCCAGGTACTCGCCTATGATTCCTAAAAAAAGGGCGTTAAGGCTGAGAGAACCGAGAATCAGAACAATAATCGTCGCGAAGCCAGGGGGCCAATTCTTTCCCAGAAATAAACGTCCTACGAGATAACCAATTATCGCGAGTAAAGTAGCGCTGGAGATTGCCAGCCCAAGGTAGGTTGCTATACGCAGCGGAACTACGGAATGGTTAAGGATGCCATCGAGCGCCAATCCGACTAACTGTTTGAACGAAAACTTGCTTCGTCCGCGCTCCCGTTCGGCGCGCTCGTAAGGTATGCCAACCTGCTCAAAGCCCAACGCAGCAATGGTTCCCCGCAAATAAGGCTGGTAATCGTCGAATTTTTGCAACTCATTCAGAATGCAGCGGTCTACTAATCGGAAATCCCCGGCGTCCAAGGGCAGATCGTCCGCGCTCAGAGAATCGATAATCCTGTAGAACAACTTGCGCGTCAAGCTCATCCACCAGCTCTCTTGGCGAGAACTTCGAACTCCGTACACCACGTGATAGCCATCCTCCCATTTGCGAATGAACTCAAGGATGAGTGATGGCGGATCCTGAAGATCGCAATCGATCTGCACAGCGGCATCGCCCGCCGCATTCATGTAAGCCGTAAAGATAGAGCGTTGAAATCCGAAATTACGAGAAAACCTGAGTCCGCGCACTCGATCATCCGTGGCCGCTAACCGCTCGATAATTTCAAACGTGCCGTCGGTGGAGTGGTTATCCGTGAAGAGCAGCTCGAAGTCGTAGCGGGCAGAAATCTGATCCATGATGGGCAGCAGGGCCTGATACAGTGGCTCGACATTCTGCTCTTCGTTCAGGACAGGAACACAGACACTGATCAGCTGTTTACAGTCAGGCATGCTTCTCAGCCAGAACCACGTATTGAGCTCCCATCGGCAACCATGTCAGCCAGGGTTCCAATGGGCGTAAGAAGGCTAGGAAACGCGGCATAAAAACGATGTAGTCGCGGCGCATCAAACGTAGCTTAGCACGGCCCAAATATCCCGTCGTCTCAGCGGGCGACAGTAATATGGCGTCCGCGTCGAATGGGCAGCGCTCCACGACGGCACGGGTAATTGGATTGGCCGGATTGTGCTCAAAGATCGCCAGGATGCCTCTGGGAGCCAGGCGGCCCGCCAAGTCCTGTATCCACGGTTCTCGTTCACGGGGCACTATGTGATGCATTACGTTTGCAACCACGATTAGCCCATAATCGTGAGCCAGGTCCGCGGTACTGGACGTGAAATGGCCTTGGCTCTTCAGGCCGTCGTCCATTTTGCCAATGCTGTCCGGGGAAACGTCAAAACCATCAAGCTGCACTGCTGGAAAGTATGCCTTCAAGAAACGTGAGAGGAGCCCAACTCCGCAGCCAAAATCCAGCGCTCTTCCGGAGAACGACGTGGAAAGAACTCTGCGTAGATAGCGTGCCTTGTACGCGGCAAAATACGCCGATTCCTCACCCGACAGCGCAACCGTGCGATCGAGGACCTGCTCGTACTGGTCCGCAAACTGGTCAAATTGCATGTTGACGCTCTCTGGTTTGTCGCCGTTTAGAAACGACACATCGGATTCCGTCTTCTAAACCTAGGGTAGGCTGCCATGAAGTAGCGCTGACAAACCGGCGATTGTCACCGACAAGCCACATCGGCTCGTCACTCCGGTATTTCCGTTTGCCCCACTGCAAAAGTTCGCGCGGTCTTTGGAGAATACCGGCCACCATCTCACCAAGCTCGCGTAAGCGCGTAGGCCGAGAAGAACAGATGTTGTAAGCCTGGTACAAACCCAGTTCCGCTTCAGCCGCTACCAGAAACGCCTGTACCACGTCATCCTCGAATAAGAGGTCCCTGACCTGTTCGCCAGGCGTGAGATCTGCTTCTTCATGGTTCTCGAGGCGATCGATAATATATGGAACTAATCGATGCGGTGCTTCACGCGTCCCAAAAACGCCAAACAGCCGGAGAGTTACAAACGGAATGCTTAACTGCGATGCATAAGCGCTTCCGAACAGTACAGAGGCTGCTTTCGCAGCACCATACAATGATAACGGACGCAATGGTTGAGATTCAGCGATTGGAAGACCTTCGCTTCCGGGAAGACCGTACTCGGAGCAGCTGCCCGTGTGAATAAATTTCAGGAGCGGCCAGTTCGCAACCGCTTCGAGGAGGTGGGTGACCAGTCCGACGTTGCCTTCAATCAGCTCACCGGGATCACGGTCTTCCGGCTGAACTCCGTATGATGCCAGATTGAAGACCACTTCGGCCGTCACATTTGCTAGCTCTGCCTTGAGACCTGGGGTCTGAAATGACGGAAGCTCGATTACACGGACATTGGGCAGCTGGTCAAAGGCGAGAGACGCCCGTTTCTGGCGGACAAGGCATGTGACTTTCACCTGCTCGGCAGCGAGGCGAGACACCAACGCTGAGCCAATGAAGCCAGTGGCACCTGTTACGAGGGCCGAACCGAAAGACCTCATAAATCAGCCATTCTCATGTAATCTTCAATCTGCTTCTTGGTATTCGACGCTGCAGATCCACGATCCTCGTAAAATCGCCGGTACCATTCGATAGTCCAGTCCACGGTTTGACCAATAGTTAATATCGGATGCCAGCCGAGCTGGCGGCATGCTTTGTCGCAATTTAGTCGCAGAAACTGTGCCTCATGCGGAGCGGTAGGGTCGGGCTCGATCTTCAATTCTCCTTTGCCCCAAGTCGAAATCACGCGACGCGCGAGCTCGGCCACAGGGATAGCGTCTTGCTCGACCGGGCCGAAATTCCAAGCACCGGCGCATCGGGAGCCTTCTTCGAAGAGCCGTTGCCCAAGCAGGAGGTACGCCCGGACCGGTTCGAGCACATGCTGCCACGGACGAACAGAATCGGGCCGACGAATGACTATCGAGCCGCCGGAACAGATGCCGCGGACGATGTCCGGGACCAATCGGTCTTCCGCCCAGTCTCCCCCTCCTATGACGTTGCCCGCTCGAGCCGACGCGATGGCTGCACTCCCATTATTGGCAAAGAATGAGCGCCGGTACGCGGCTGTGATCAGTTCCGCTGCTCCCTTGCTCGAACTGTAAGGATCGGCACCTCCCATGGCATCTTCTTCGCGGTATCCCCGAGACCACTCACGGTTCTCGTAGCACTTGTCGCTGGTGATAATAACGACCGCGCGTACCGAAGGAGCGTGCCGTGCAGCGTCCAGTACATGCACGGTACCCATTACATTGGTGGCGTAAGTTTGTACCGGTTGTCGATAGGAGCGGCGTACAAGGGCTTGGGCAGCGCCGTGAATGATGATTTGCGGATTATATTGTTCGAAAACGGCTGCAACTGCGGCGGAGTCGGCTACATCGCCGAAAAGCGAAGTCACATGGTTGGCAAGTCCGGCGGCCGCGAAAAGATTGGGCTCTGTGTCCGGAGGTAGAGCAAAGCCAACGACGTCCGCTCCCAGAAGTTTCAACCAGCTTGTGAGCCAACTGCCTTTAAAGCCCGTGTGGCCCGTTACCAGGACCCGCTTACCAGCATAGAAATTTGCGAAAGAGTCTTTACTCATGCGGCTGCCCATGGTGCCGTGCCGGCTGACCACAGCGACTCCAGAAATTGCTTGTCCCGCAGAGTATCCATTGGGTGCCAAAATCCTTCGTGGCGGTAGGCGAGCAACTCTCCATCGGAAGCAAGACGTTCAAGTGGCTCACCTTCGAGAGCGGTCTGGTCATCCGTGATGTATTCAAGTACGCGAGGTTCAAAAACGAAAAAACCACCGTTGATCCACGCCTCACCAGTTCGGGGCTTCTCCGCAAACTTGGTGACACATTGACCTTCAATTCGAAGACTGCCGAATCGGGCGACCGGGGAAACGGCAGTCACGGTCGCCAGTTTTCCATGAGAGCGATGGAAGCGTACAAGCGCATCAATGTCAATGTCGGCCAGTCCGTCGCCATAGGTAATCATGAAGGTCTCGTCTCGAATCAAACTCTTGAGCCGGCGCAAGCGTCCGCCAGTCAGAGTTTGGAGGCCTGTGTCGACGATCCCTATTTGCCAATCCGGAGCAGATGAATTTGCGACCTTAAACGATCCGTCGCGCAAATTGATGAAAATATCACTGTGGTGAACCAAAAAATTCCGGAAATATTCCTTGATGACCTCGCCTTTGTAACCACAGGCGATCAGGAATTCGCGGTAACCATGCTTTGCATAGATATTCATGATATGCCATAGCATTGGCTTGCCGCCGATCTCAACCATCGGCTTGGGCCGGGAAATAGTCTCCTCCGATAACCGGGTGCCGAGACCTCCTGCCAGGATGATCACTTTCATGATTCGGGCTTCCGACTGATGGTCGAGTTGTACTTCATTCAATCTGGGTGTATGTTGCAAGCAATCTTAGTGGAAATCAATGTTTGAAACAATTCGCTCAGTTCTTGCCTTACCACAGGCGTACCAGTTATTTTTCAATGTCATCGGTGCTCCCGAGCGCAGCCGAATTCTGGTGCGCGAGTACATACGGCCTAGGCCCGGTGATCGCATTCTGGAAATTGGATGCGGTCCAGGAACTATCGTCCCCTACTTGCCTGCTACTGAGTATGTAGGATTCGATGCTAGTGCGGAATACATAGAACAAGCTCGAATGCGCTTCCCCGGCGCAAAGTTCTTCTGCGATCGAGTGAGCGAGTTCACGCTTCCGCAGGGGGATCGCTTTGACATCGTTCTTGCGCTCGGAATTTTGCATCACCTGGATGACGAGGAGGCGCTGCAACTATTCCGGATCGCACATGATGCTCTTCAGCCAGGCGGAAAGCTGGTAACGCTGGACGGCGTTTGGACACAAGACCAATCGGCCGCCGCTCGCTATATCCAAGCTCATGACCGAGGGCAGTTCATACGAGAAGAAAAGGCCTACATAGAATTGGGCGGGAGAATTTTCGCCACCATCAGATCCAGCATTCGTCATGACCTCCTGCGGATTCCCTACACCCACGTCATACTGGAGTGCATTCGCTAATCCAGCGGAAACGCCCGCACGGTCGATCCCCAATTCATGCGACTAGCAACTTCACGGGCACCTTGTCCCGGGAGGGGCTCGCTTTCCACACAACACAAGGTTGCAATGAAATCGAATTCCGTTCAGAAGTGCCATCCAGAGCCGCCGGACCGACCAACCTCCACTTGCTCATCCTCGAAAACAACTTGGCGATGTTTCGTTAACTACGGTAACAAGAGTCTCCGCCTGCGAGCACGCGACATCAGCCACAGCGTGCGACCCAAGAGGTACAGCAAGCCAAAAGGGAAGAAGAGGAGAGATCCGGGATAATACATCCGTGTGCGCCGCAGAACCAGTTGGCGAAGGTCTTTCCACCTTGCTCGATCAACTATCAGAACATCTGCATTTTCATTATAGATAATGAATCTGCGCGGTTTGAGTATAAAGCTTGCCAGCTTCAACTTTCGGAACGTCGGGTTGCCGGGCAGAACCAGAATCACAAGGTCGAACCCTCGTCGCCGTAGCTCCCGAAGAAAACTCAAGGGCGCTGACTTGACGTCTTCCAGCCAAATCGTCTCTCCGCCAGAAAACAAGCCGGCATAAGCCATCGGGGCTAAATGCGCGAGAGTGATATCGGGCAAATCCGTTTGAACGGCGGGAAGAATTTTCTTGACCAAATCCGGCGCAGCGCTGGCGACGAAGATGCCGGATCGATATTGTCGCAAGCTGGTTTCCTTCGTCAGTAGAGTAAGCAATCCACGCATGGTTTATTGCCGTTCCACCTTCTCTGCCGCAGGAAAGTTCGTTACTTGTGTTCCCGAGAACTGCCCCTCGGACTGTCCGTAATCCGTGGGGCGCAGGATTTGTTCGTAGACGTTAGCGTAGAAGGCGGCGAACGCCTGCCATGAAAACGACGAAATCGCCAAGTCGCGTGCCCGACGCCCCATTCCCCTAGCCAGGTTCTCGTCGTGCAGAAGTTCCAGGATGCGCTGGACGAAAGTGTCGGGATCCGCGGCTATAAAGGAGAATTCACCATCCTTGGCTGATAGACCCTCGAAGGCAAGAGGTGTGCCAACAACAGCCTTTGCCATGGCCCACGCTTCCAAGACTTTTGTGCGCATGCCCGCTCCCTCGAATACGGGAGCCACCACCACAGACGCACGTCGTAGATAAGGCCGAACATCGTCCACCCATCCGGTCACCGTAACGTTATTTTTGCCGTGTCTCTTCAACATCGCCGGAGTCGGGTTGTTTCCCACCAGATACAGTTGAGCGGAGGGAAGGCGTTCAACGATGAGCGGCCATACCTGCTCCAGCAGCCACATTGCACCGGTCGCGTTGGGCGAATGCCGGAAGCTGCCAACAAATACCACAGACTTGGGGTCAGTGTTGTCGGCGCTAGAAGATTCGGCACCAGGAGAGAAGAAGTCGCAATCCACGCCCATAGGGTGACACTGCACGGGAACGGAGGGCACGTATCGCGCAAGAAAATCGGCCTCAGCCTCGGTCAACACAACCACCGCCGAAAATGCTCTTAATATCTTCTCTTCGTAGTTCAACATGCGCATCGCCGAGATCAGGGCTTTCACCTTGCCGCGGGCTGTCCAAGACAAGTGCCTGTAACGATTGATACGGGAAAGGGAAAGCACTTCATGGTTGGTTAATACGGCTGGGATGGAGGGTTCGACATTGGCGAAGTGTGCGGTTTGAAGATATTCGCACTGCATCAGGTCGAAATGTTGCGTGGCCAGGTAGCTCCTTACCAGGCGTTCCATCCCCTCGTGGTAGAACTCACGGACGATCTCTGGCGGTTTTAATCCAAAGAGGTTCGAGGTATGAAAGCTCTGCCCCCGGTAAAGCACTTCCAACCTTTCGCAATACCTTGCAAGCCGAGGTACGTTACTAAGTTCGGATTCCTCTTCATAGAATGAGAGAACCGTCAATCGATGGTTCTTCGACAGATGCCGAATGAGGTTGAACATCATGTTGCCGCCGCCATGTGTGCCCAGGCAGGGCAAGTAAGCGCAGACCATCAGCACACGCCTTTGCTGGGAGTTTCTTGCCTCATCCCATCTGGCGCCATTGATTGAAATCGAGCAATGAGGACGGTCGCGTCTCCGGCTATGCTTGAGCAGCCCAATGCTGTGAAGGGAAATGCCAAGCTTTCTCTGATCGGTACTTGAACTCAGTGTTCGATTCACCCAGAGTTCAATCTCAACCGGCAGCCGGGCCGGGAGATCGCGAACCGGCCAGCGGTATTCGAACTCACCTTCTTTCATGGTGAAATGCTTCTGTTGCCCGCAACAACGCACGCTGAAACTCAGGCCCGAGCCCTCGTACGACGATAATGAAGGAACATACCCTTGCACGAGAAGCTCAGCTTCTCCCTGCGGCGCCAGCAAGAATACAGAGGCCTGTTTAGTCATCCAACGGTACGGCCGACCGTTTCCCACCTCGAGGTCATACCAACCGCTGCCCAGCTGATCCGAAAACGCATTTAGAGCAAAATCAATGTGATTCGACTTGATGGTTGCGTCTGGCGGAGTGTTGGTAACTTCCAGGATTTCTTGATCACTTCGCACGACGGAACGGGCGAGCCGTAATTTTTGGCGCAGTACGGCGGGAAGACGTTTCGCTGCCCCGAGAAATGCAAGCACCTCCACCCGGATTCCAATTCCCGGAATGCCGGCGCGGCGGACGAGAGCACGTGGTGAGCGAGAAAAATGCGCCAGCAGTTTGCCAAAGTCGGCGAAGTTCTTCCAAAGGAAGAGATACTGATTCCGGCGGACGATTTGCGAAATAAATCGTTCGCCGAACCGGCTGGTGCTGGTGCGGTGTTTGTGAATCACCTTGCTCTGAACCGCCATCAAGCACTGCCACCCGACCTTCCAGGCGCGGTATGAAAGATCTGCATCCTCGACATAAAAGGGATCGTATAGACGATCAAATCCACCCAACCACCGGAATTTGTGCCGATCCACGGCAACCGCCCCTCCGTGCCCCCAAAATACCGGGACGTATCGTTGTTCCTCATCACTCGGTAGGACGGTTTCGTGTCTCCAGTCCAAATCGCAACCGTTGAAACTCGCCCGTGCTTTGCCAGTCTCTTCCCGCCTTTTGGAAGGATCTGCCAGGAAAACCTGGCTGGCAACGGCGAAAATATCGGGTGAACTGAATCCGGCGAGGAGTGGTGCCAGGAAATCTTCATGGACGATCATGTCGTTGTTAAGCAGAACCAGGATGTCATTGTTCGCCGAAGCAACGCCGAGATTGTTTCCGCCCGCAAAATATTCGTTGGTAGGATTGCGAATCACTCGCACTTGCGGAAAGTGGGTGCGCAAGTATTCTTCGGTCCCGTCCGTGCTGCCATTATCGACCACGATAATTTCGTGGTCGCCTCCTTGAAACTTCAGGGCTTTGAGGAGCGCTGGAAGAGACTCTGACAGCAGATCCCGGCCTTCCCAACTCACAATGACGATGCTGCATCGCGTAGCATCGATCGGGGACGGCAGCGGGGCTGGTCGTTTCGCGACTCGGCGCAGCAATCGCGCACCGAACTCAGCCAGAAGGACCAGAGCTCCGACCACCCCATAGAAGGGAAGCATGACAAAACCCATTAGTGCTCTCTTCCAACGGGTTGCCCTGGCGAGGAGAGAACCGAGCTCGCGGATCTGAGACCTCGCCTGGTCCAACTGCATGTCCAGTTTGTCAGCCCTCGCTTTCTCATCCTGGAGGTCGTAAATAAGGGCCTGGCGACTCACGTGGAATTGCGTGAAATCGAAAAGCAAATCCTGGAATCGTTCCTGATGCTGAAGCAGGTAGCTAGGAAAGGTGTGATCCAACGGAACACAACACCAATAGCGGTCGCGCCGTCCCACAAAGTCGAGCCCAAACTTGATTCTGTCGGCGATCCCGGCAGACTCCCGAAGTTCCGGAGTGTTGAACTCTTGATGCGAAAAGGATTCGAGCTTCAGCTGCAAACCCAAGGGATCCTGCGTGCACGAAAAATGCCATCCTCCGTTCTGCAGTATGGGAGTGTGGTGTTCCCAGTAACGTCGTCCCAGAAGCCTAGCTTCCTGCGGAGTCTTCAAGAGGCTTCGTCTTATCATCACCGGTGCGACAGTTTTTTCCAGCAGATTCTTGCAGTTCAGCTTGTAATAAAAATCCTCTAGCTCGACCGCGGCTATCGCGCCCGCAAAGGCGGTCACCAAACCAGCGCGCGGGATCTCATCAACATCCGAAACGATGATTGTGTCGTCAGGGCCAGCGTCGGTTAATGCTCTGAGAATGGCATCTCGTTGGTACGCCTCCACATCCCAGGCGGATTCATATTCCGCGGGCATATCCTCCACAACGACGTGCCGAATTTTGCTCAAGTACTTGGCGAATAGCTGCTGGTTTTCGCGGAAATATAGGGGTTTAGGCTTGCCAGAGAATGTCCAGGTAGACTCTACCAGCACAAATTGATCCACCACCGCGTTGAGCTCCTCAAGACGGAGCTCGAGCACCTTGAATTCACTAAAGAAAAGGAAGCAGTCGTAGATCATATTTCGCCCGAAGTCTGAAACCAGCTGGAGATCGTGCGCAGCTGCTCAGTCAATCTCCTGGAAGATCGCCTTAAGGCACTCTGCGGTGCCTGAGCCTGCAATCTAATCGTCGCGCCTCGTGTCCTCATCGGCCCGGTACACGAATTTCCGCAGCGCTGCGGCTGACAGCATTGTGGTAGATCCGTTCGTAAAGATAAGCTTCCTCCTCCTCCAGTGGCAAAACCACGGTTTCCATCGTCCTCTTGATTTCATTGAGAATCGCTGGGTTAGCAACTATAGGGACTAGCTTGCTTTCGAGGTCCTCCTGATCACCCATACGGAATGTGAAACCGGCGCCGGCCTCTGCAATCTTGTCGTTCAGACTTCCAACGTCCGAAGCAATTATAGGCACGTTCGACGCGAGCGCTTCATGCAGTGTAAAGGAATAGCTCTCGTAACACAGCGATGGAATAATCACCACATCGATTGACTGAAAGATCTCATTGATCTCACTTTCGTCGTACCTTCCGTAAAACCTTATCCGCTCATCTTTCCCCGCAATGTCCCGCAGCTGGCGCTCGTAATCTCTTTGATGTTCACCGGCGGCCCCGTACACTCGCAGGTCCACATTGGGAGAGCTCAGCGAACGAAACGCGTACAGCAGGATGTGGACCCCTTTGTGTGGGGCAAGTCCGCCGCAATAAGCAAGGATGAGTCTCGAAGTCTGATCGTAAGTCCTGCGGTTGGGACTGAAGGCTCCCAATCGCAGTCCATGGGGAATTATGGAAACGTGTAGATCAGGAAGTTCCCTTTTAACTATAGCCGCGAGGAAGCGGGAAGGCGCAACCACGTATTTGGCGCCGGCTAGCAATTTGCGACTGCATTCCAGCCGGGACTTTACGAATTCGGGCTCAAGTTCCGGGCATAAGCGCGCGCAGCTTGCTCCTCCCTCGGGTCCAAGGCAAAGAGTATCGAAACTGGTGCGTAGATTCATTTTCGGACAAATCATCAAGAAGTCCGTGAGCGTCATTACGTACGGGATCGACAGTTCCGCGGCGGCAGCGGCAATCGAAGCCAGCCGCATGGGGTGTGCGATGTGCAATAGATCACACCTGTTCCTGCGAAGATATTCACGGGCAAACGATAAAATGGACGGATTTTGAAGAGACGTGTTGACGTCAATAGGAACCTTCCTATGCCTTACTGCGGTGACGGCAATGCCGTGGTAGTCATACTCTTTGACCATCAACTCGCCCACCATGCGAGTTGCCTGAATGTCACCTAAGCTATATGTCAGCACACGCGGATGGTGCCCGCTTCGCCGAATCGAGGACGCCAACTGAAGGAGAAAGCGTTCGGTTCCGGAGAAAAAGTCGGGATAAAACTGATGAATAGCGTAAATTATGTCCATCGAACTCTAGACGCCCGAGAGCAGGGTGCGGTCCAGACGAGCAACGGATTGCCCGACCTCGCCGCGATTTGCCAGCGTCATATAGAAGTATGCCAGATGCGTCCCACTGTACAGGGCGAAAGCTCTGTGGATCGCCTGAACGATATCGCGTGCGAGATTGCTATCCACCACGTCGTAGGCACCAGAAATCCATACTCCCAGCCGCTCCAAATAGTCGACAAGATGGGGCAGAATCATATTCGTCCTTGCATCCGATTTCGAAAATGAAATCTCCTCCTCTTTCAATAGACATTCCATCAATCCATGCAAGTCTGGATCGAACGTTTGGTCTGCGACAACTGTACCCGTTGCATCTGCCTGCAATGCTGAGCGGAGTTCTTCAACGAATCTGCGGACCGACAAGGGGAATTGCAGCACCGTAACGACTCGCCCGAGCTTGGCCACCCTGCCGTACGCCTTAATAATGTCAGAGTACAGCCGCGCTTTATCATCCACCGCGGGATAAAGAAAAGAGGAAAACAACTCCACCAAAAACCTGACGTCGACGTAACCGCGCTTGAGAAAATAGTAAGAAGACCTGTTGTGGGAATGCAAAACCCTCGTGCTCTGAAGATAACCGAGTTTGTAACCATCGCGGATCAATCGGAGTCCAAGGTCCAGGTCTTCCGCATAATTGTTCTGAAAGTGATATGTTTCAAACACGTCACGACGGATCAACGCCGCGACATCGCTCAATTGAGCATTCGACCTTATTCCCGTATTGGTAGAACATGATTCGTCCCAGGAAAGAATTCTGTCTTGATTAGCCTCGCTAGATCCGCGATGGTTGTGAATCAAAAATTGGTAAAACAAATCGGAATCGGCACGCGGATATTCTGCACAGCTGACTGCTGAGAGTTTGTTGGTTTCCAGCGCAGTCACCATCTCCCAAAGCCAGAGATTGGTGAGCGGTAATGCGTCCTGCACCATGAACAGCAGGTAGTCGCCGGTGGCGTATTCCGCTCCCGCATTGCGCGCGAACGAGTGGGTGAATTGCTCAGGCGCTATTCGTACGAACTTCGTCGCTCCTCGTTCGGCTGCGGCCAATGTACCGTCGGTCGAGCCAGAGTCCACAACAATTATTTCCACACCTTTCACAGCCTGCTGGGATCTCAGTCTCCTGAGAAGTTGATCGATATTTGATCCAGCGTTCTTCGTCGGAATCACAACGGAAATGCCCTTCTCAATTCGAGGAGGCGCATGTTCATCAACACTTAGAGCGGGCGAAGGCAGCGCGGTTACATGAGCGGGAGGAGAACCCGTAGGCCTTCGAAAACGAAGAAACGCCAAACGTGTCGCATTGCTTATGCCATAGAGGTGGCAGTACCGCCAGTATTTGGCAAGGTTTTCAGTAGAGAAGACAGCCAGCCTGCTGCGATAAGTTCCGGTCCATCCCATTCACATGGCCTTGATCCGTGAAAATCATACACTGACCCAGACATGCTCAATTTCCCGTGACTGCTAAACCTGAAATTATACTTCTGCTGCTCCCTTCGTGACCTCTGCCTCGAATTGATCGGAAAGCGCTTCACAGCCTCGTTGATTCTGCGTTATCAACTCAAATATTTCCCGGTCGGTACGTATCGCGGATCGGGCGGCGACCAGCCTTCGCCTCAGAATCACGGGCAACCGTTTGAGGGCGGCGGCGAAGCCCCAAATTTCAACCGCCTGGCTGATCCCCGAGACTCTCACTTGTCGCATCCGCCGTGACGCAGAGCTTATGCAGTACATCACCAGCATTGGAAGATCGGTAATGTCCTTCCAAAAGAAAATGTAAGCGTTGCGCCGGACAACAAAATATACGAACTCATCTCCGCTATGTGGAATCCTGACTTGATGCTCGTGCGATACCCGGCTCTTGAGTGCCAGAAGACACGTCCAGCCAGCTTTCCAGGCCCGATGCGACAAATCAGCATCCTCAAAGTAGCTCGGGTCATAAAGATCATCCAGACCGAGCAGCCAAAGATATTTCCGACGATCTAGCGCCATTGCACCGCGATGCAGCCAGGAGACAGGGCAGTAGTCCTGGCCGTCATCCGCGGTCGATATGGCTTCCTGGACCCATGCGATGTCTCCGCCTTTGAAGTACGCGCGCGTCTTGCCTGTTTCGTGGCCCGGGCCGGAAGAAACACGCACGTGGCTAGCCACCCCAAACACTGCCGGATCCTGAAACGGCTTGAGTAGGGGAGCAAGGAAATCCTCATCGACAATCGTGTCGTTATTGATCAGAACCACAATGTCGCGTGTCGCTTTTTGAATACCCAAACGCGTGGCCGCGCCAAAGTAAAGACTCCTCTCAGCCTCGACGAGGATAACTTCGGGAAACCTCTTTTGAAGAAACTCTCTGCTTCCATCGTTACTCTCGTGATCGAGCACAACGATCACTTCGTGATCTCCTTCATGACGGCGAGTGGCTTGCAGGAGGGTGGGCAACGAGTGTGCAAGACTGTTTTTTCCATGCCAACTGACAATGACAAAGCTGCAATCATGCGGGCCGGGCGGAAACGAAGGTGGTCGTCTGGGAGAAACCAGCCTCCAAAGGCGGCCCATTAGCTCGGCACACACCAGGACAAACATCAAGATCCAATCGACTGGAGCCAGCAATACGAGAAGTAGCATGGATCTCCCGAGAGTGCTCTTACCTGATTCGCGCACCAATTCAGGCAGAGCCCAGGCTCGCGAACGAAGCGAAAGCGGTGGGATGATTCGAAGCAATGATAATCCGTGACGCCGCTTTCTCTCGAGCTACGCACCTGGATCGCAGAGCCTTTAGTCGTCTCTCGTGATGTGGCACGAGATGGAACCGGCGGAGAACTTCTTCATGCGCCACCTTCACCAAGGCCAGGTCAAGTTGATTCAAGTTGGTGATGCAATTGAAGATCTCCTCTCCGCAATGCTTTTGGAACCTAGCGAGTTGAGCGTCCAAGCTCATGGGACGTCCGGCAGTAACATTTTGTGCCACGTAGCTGAAGTCGAGACCACGGAACGATCGACCAAGACAACTTTCCGCCACAACCGTGCTCTCGTCGAAAAGATCTGCCACACCGAGCACGGTAGCCTGCCTGATCACCTCCGCCGCACGAGGCAAGTCCGATTCGGACGGAAGCTTCCCCCCGGCGCTGGCAAGCAAATTGACCTGCGCATTGTTGGAGTGGAAGGGATAGTCGTCGATAAGCAATTGGAAGAATTCTTGGGGGCTTCTGGCTTTGGCCACGGCTGCGAGCGGATCTGTTTCCAGGTCGGTTCGCCGGTAGAACTCGTAGATGGACCACAAACGGGCAACCGGGTGCCTCACAAACAGCAGGTCATGAAAAACGAAACGGTCATCCACCGGCTTGGGAGGACGCAGATGGTGACTGGATATGGCCACAACCTCAGGGTGCCCCGCGAGGAATTCTAAAAGGGCATCATTCGAGATAGTAGAGTTGTAATCATCGCTGTCAAAACGGGCAAAGCGAGCACGAAAGTGGTTCTTAAGAATGGACTCCACCGTGGTGCCCGCGTTCTTGAAAATGTGGTAATGGAGAATTACCTGCCTTCTCGAATCTTCTGTCTTACGCCGAGGCATACTTGGCTCTTCCCTTCGTGATTTTGTAACGGCTGCTCTGGACGAGCGATTGTTACTTGCGTACTGGCATTCGAGCACGCTGTCCGATAAGCTCTTCGTATCGATCGATAACGTAATCAGGCGCTCCATCTTCAAGTAGGGCGCCGTTGTGAACCAGTATTAATCGGCTGCAGAATTTGCGCATGTTGTCCATCGCGTGCGAAACAAGAATGATGGTCTTTCCGGCGTCTCGAAACCGTTGAATGCGATCGAAGCACTTCTGCTGAAATCCCGCATCTCCCACGCCAAGAATTTCGTCGATGATTAAAATATCAGGGTCGACCTCAATCGCAACCGAAAAAGCTAACCGCATGTACATTCCCGACGAGTACTGCTTAATCGGGGAATCAATAAAATCGCCGAGCTCGGCGAATGCAATGATTTGAGCCTCACGCTCACCTACCTCGCGCTTGGTGAGACCCAACAACAAGCCGTTTAAAAGAATATTTTCGCGGCCCGTCAGCTCGTGATGAAAGCCAGCGCCCAACTCAATCAAGGGCGCGATGGTTCCGTGCACTTGGACGCTGCCTGAGGTGGGCGTGTAAACTCCCGCAATGATCTTAAGAATCGTGCTCTTGCCGGACCCGTTACGCCCGATGAGTCCGACCACTTCGCCCTTCGAAATACGGAATGAGACGTGCTTGACCGCCTCAAAGTCCTGATAATTTATCCGACGTCGTCTTATCTTGGCAAAGACTTCCCGAAGTGTATCGGGCCGTTCCGTGATCCGGCGGAACTGTTGTACAACGTCGTCAAACTCGATGCTGTACTGATTGTCTACCATCCGCTAAACATAATAAACAAACGAGTTCTCATATCGACGGAACACGGTGAAGCCGATAACCACGGATAATACTCCGCAAAGCAGGCACATCGCGGTGGACTGAAGTGATGGCAGCTGTCCGTAGTAAATTCCGAGCCGGAATCCATTTAGCACGTAGAGCATGGGGTTCAAGTGAAAGAGCCACTGGTACTTGGCAGGCATAAAATCCACTGAGTAGATCACTGGAGAGAAATAGAACCAGGCCGACAATAACACTTGGATAATGTGGCTTACATCCCGGTAGTAGACATTGACAGCGGCGAAAAAAAAGGCCGCTCCAAGCGTGAAGAGAAATAATCCCATCATTGGAATGGGCAGATAAAGCCAGGTCCAATGAAACGGAAATCGAGTAACGAGGATCAGTAAAGCCAGTGGAATCGTGGAGAGCAGAAAATTGATGATATTGGACACTACTGCTGCGATCGGAAACACAAGCCGGGCAACGCGAACCTTCTTCAGTAATTCTCCATTCCCAACGATCGATTCGACCGAATACGCCAGGCTTTGCGAGAAGAAAGTCCACGGAAGCAATACGCTGAGAAGGAAAATCGAATAATGGGGAGCCGAAAACCGCATGATGGTGCCGAACACCAAGGTGAGCACGAGCATCAGTAGCGCGGGATTGAGCAATGCCCACAGAAAACCAAGAACTGAGCGCTTGTATCGAACGCGCAGCTCTTTCAGGGCGAGGGCCCAGATCAGTTCCCGATAACGATATGTGTCTCGAAAAAGCGCGCCCATCGACGGTGATGGCCTCATTCCCAAGGTATTGTGTATCTTTACCAGTGTCAAACAGCACAGGCTGTTTGAGCCACCCCAATGCCAGTCTTAGATATAACACTTCTCGTCAACCAGACCGTCCCCGCTCAAAGCTATAATCCGATGCCAGGATGGTTCTCGGCACCGTTATCATAGTGACTCACAATTCGCGCAGCTGCATCCGCGCATGCTTGCAAGCGCTCGTACCTTTCTCCCAGTGGAAAGTTGTCATAGTCGATAACAATTCGACCGACGACACCATTCAGGAAGCCGGCAGTCATGCGATCGAGGTGCTGATCTTGAGCAATTCTCATAACGTAGGTTTTGCCAGCGCAGTGAATCAAGCCGCTAAGGTCGCCGAGGGCGACGTGCTGGTGATCCTGAACCCTGACACCATCGCAACGACGGGTTCGCTGGACAAACTGGCTGACGCACTAAGAGCGGATACGGTGGGAGCAGCTGGTGGACTCCTACAGGGCGCAGACGGCCTGCCACAGAAGGGCTTCACCGTTCGGAGGCTCCCTACCGTCGGAAGCATGCTGGCAGAAGTCTTGCTGGTAAATCGCACTTGGCCAAGCAATCCTTGGAATGTGCGCTACCGCTGCCTTGACCTTGACTACGAGAAGCCTCAAGAGGTTGAACAGCCGGCAGGAGCTTGCCTTGCGGTGAAGCGTCAGGCATGGGACGCGATTAACGGCTTCGATGAAGGATTTTTCCCGGTATGGTTTGAAGATGTAGACTTCTGTCGCCGCCTGCGGGATAGAGGATGGACAATTGTTTATCGTCCCGATGCGATCTTCTCTCACTCAGGAGGGCATAGTGTGAGCAGACTCGCATTCCATGATCGGCAATCCTATTGGTATAAGAATCTCGTTCGTTATTTTGCCAGGCATCACAGCCGCGCCCAACTTGCCATCTTGCGCGTGGGCATCACGGCAGGGCTGCTGTTTCGCGCACTGTTATCATTAACGGGATTCGGCCCCTCTGAAGTTTCGGTTGCCGAAGCCCTGGAAGGCTACGGGCATGCAGCGTGGCACTACGGTGTGAAAAGCACGGATCTCTAGAACATCGCGGCGTGTCTGTCGTGCCTTGTTCTTGATGAATCACAAATCTAACGTTTTTTCATGAACATCGCAATCCTCGGTACTCGCGGTATTCCCGCCCGCTACGGCGGGTTTGAGACGCTTGCAGACCAACTTTCCAAACGCCTGGTGGAGCGCGGCCACACAGTAACCGTTTACTGCAGAAAACCTTTCACTGCGCGTTACGATGTTTTCGATCAGCGCATCCGCCGGGTGATCTTACACAGTCTTCCTAGCATGCATTTCGACACCCTGTTTCACACCTTTCTCTCGACCGTGCATGTCCTCTTCGGCGATGCACAGGTTGTGCTCATCTGTAATGTCGCTAACAGTCCGTTCGCATGGATGCCACGAGTGTTCGGAAAACCTACTGCGCTCAATGTCGACGGACTCGATCGAAAGCGCCGGAAATGGAATTTCCTGGGGCAGTGGTTTCTGCATTTGTGCGAGCTGCTTTCTACTTACACCCCTACGCGAGTTGTGACGGACGCTCGCGCGATTCAGGATTATTATTGGCACCGGTACGGCAAGAAATCAGAAATGATTGGCTACGGCGCCGAGCCGCCCAGCACCAGCAACCATTTTGCCAGCTTCGGATTGTCCAGCAGGCGGTACATCCTATACATCGCAAGGCTCGAACCGGAAAATAATCCTGAACTGGTGCTTCGCGCTTACAGAAATCTGCGGACGGACTGGCCACTGGTTATTGTGGGCGGCAATCCTTACCAACCGGTGTATGTTCGCCAGCTCGAATCCCTTGCCGACAGGCGTGTCATTTTCACGGGGCCACTCTACGGGGATGCATATTGGAGTTTACAGAAGAATGCTGGGGTATTCGTGTTTGCAGGTGAGATTGGAGGGATTCATCCCGCATTGGTGGAAGCGATGGCGGCTGGAAATGCAATTCTTTATCTCGACACCGCGGCAAACCGCGAGACCGCACGAGATTGCGGTATTCCATTTCATCCAGAGGAAAAAGACTTGGCGAAAAAGCTGGAACAATTGATTGCCGCTCCCGCGCGAATCGAAGAATTAGCACAGCAGGCACAGGCTGTCGCGCGCACCGTCTACGCCTGGGACAAGGTGGTTGATCAGTACGAGGCGCTGTTCGTGCATATGCTACGCGGTGGCCAGAAGGACGACCCACCGAACCTAATCGCGAATGAGAACGACCATTCTAGCCAGCAAGATTCAATGGTAGGCTAGCCGGTCGAGTCGAGAACCAAACTGAAAGGTCCTGGTCTGATACGCTCCTGCGCGATTGCACGACTTTACGTTTTCTTCTGAGTTCATGCCGGGATTTCCAAACTGCCGCCAGCGCTGAAACGAGTCTGCGGTCCGCGAGCAAACAGTATCCAATTACCTGCAGATCTCGGACAGTGACTGGCAGGAAATACCTGGCATAAAGGGGAAGCGAGATGTTCTTCGCACGCATCAAGAAGCGATTCTTGACGGAATGCCAGTTGATTTCGATCGGAAGGTCGCCGCGACGCTCCGGGGTGACTCGCCTCACATGCCATGCAACTGCCGCAGGGGTATACACGCACCGCCAGCCCATTAATTGCGCCCGCCAGGCTAAGTCCGCGTCCTCGCGGTAGGCAAAGAACTGCTCGTCGAAAAATTCTCCGTTCACCGAGACATCGTCGACCATACTCCGACGGTAAAGGGCCGCTGCCCCGGTTGCGCCAAAGACGTACTCCATTTGTTCAAATTGCCCACGGTCCGGCTCACCGGCCCCGCGATCAAGATGACGCAGGTTGGGCAAGAAATAAATCCCAGTGGAGTCGATGATTTGGGTAAATTCTGGATTTTCGCTGGGGTTCCACCGTAAAAGCTTGCCGCAAACCGCGCCGGTTCTTGGATCCAGGTTCCCGCACTCAACCGCCTTCGCGACAAAATCTCGACTGACGACAACGTCCGGATTAAGAGAGAGCAGCCAGTTCCCCTTCGCCAATCGTGCGGCCTGATTCTGGGCTGCGGCAAAACCAATGTTGCTCTCGTTATGGACGGCGGTGAGTCCAGGTCCGGCGTTTGCCAGCACATCTCGCGTGCCGTCGCTAGACGCATTGTCGACAACGATCACTTCAAGTGGCTTGTAGACTTGCTGTAGCAGCGATTCCAGGCATTTTTTCAAACAGCGCGCTGAGTTGTAGGTTGTGATTAGAACGGAGACCATGGCACGGCCAGCTGAAACTAAGAAATGAAGATCTCATTTTGCCGTATAGCACGACGGCAGTCTGTTCATCTTAGCATCCGAGATGAGACGCCAGCGGATGAGCGACGACTCCGATCACACAACTTCCGAACGCGATGAACAAGCTATTTTCCTACCTTCTCACTAAATCGCGCGAGGAGAGGTTCCGCCTTTTCGTCAAGTTGTTGAAACCGACACCGTCGATGCGCAGTCTTAATGTGGGGGCTTCGGGACCCAATGGCGCATTCGCTGAGCAGTTCGAGTCCCTGTACGAACATCCAAACCAGGTTACCGGCAGCGCCATTTCTTTCTCCGAAGTGCAGGATTACCGGCGTAGTTTCCTGGCATGAAGACTCTCGTCTTCAACGGTTGTGCGCTGCCCTTTAAGGATAAAGCTTCGACGTGGTCTATCCAATTGCCGTGATCGAGCACTTGGCAGATCATAGGCCCAGCAGCGCTTTGCTGCAGAAGTGGTCCGCGTCGGCAGACGATGGTTTGTGACCACCGAATTTGTATTATCCGGTCGAGCCACATTACCATTTGCCGCTGGTTTAATTTCTCCCGCAGAGATGGCAACGTAGTCTGGTTAGGGGTCTGGGCAGGACGCCGTACGGCAAACTTGAACCTACTGACGAAGCGCCAGCTTCAACGGTTGTTGCCCGACGGCGGTGTGATTGGATGTCGGGTAACATTTTATCCTGAGAGAC